>ERZ773006.300-NODE-300-length-25368-cov-2.69411_pt1 | contig 25368 bp, 20 predicted proteins | sample MGYA00580843_ERZ773006 | MGnify/ENA primary metagenome ERZ773006 (study PRJEB29015, sample SAMEA2738011) | human oral metagenome | biome: human oral; feature: human-associated habitat; material: dental | place: China | collected 2052 ...
TGGTTCGTCTCCTTATCGACGAAGAGGAAGAATGGGTGACCGACCATCATCATCTGATCCAGGGCCTCATCCACGCTCATCGGCGGGGCCTCGTGCACCTTCTGACGGACGATGATCGGGGTATCACCCCACTGCTCCTCGCGAGCCTCTCCGACCTTCAGGTCCTCAGCGCTGCGCAGCGGCTTGGGAGCCTCGGGTTCGGGTGCGGCAACCTCTTCGACGACGGGAGCTTCGAGGATTTCGGCTTCGGCCAGGTCGCGCGGGTACCGGCGGCGGTGGTCCTTCACGCGATCACGCAGGCGGCGCAGGCGCTCGTAGAGCTTGCCGGCGGCGATGTCGACGGCCGCGTAGCGATCAGCGGACTGAGCCTCAGCGCGGATGATCGGGCCCTTACCGTAAACGGTCAGCTCAATGCGCTCGGCGGTGTCGGCCTGGCGGGGGTTACGTTCGTGAGTCAGCTCCACGTCGACGCGCTGAGCGCGGGGGTAGAACTGAGTGATCTTCGAAACCTTCTCCTCCACGTAAGCCCGGAAATTCGGGTGAATCTCGGCATTACGTGCGACGACGGTGATGTCCATGTGTTTCCTCCATGGTGTGCGGCGGGCGTCGTTGCCCGCAGGTGGGGATTGTTCGGTGCTCACTGCCCGAACCGTGGTCTGAGCTATCACCTCCCGCACTGACGTGAGGAGCGTCCCTGCTGCTCACGCTATCGAAAGTCTGTAGTCACATCATCCCCCAGCCGGTGACGCACGTCATGAGATAAGGCCGGGTCGGCACAGCGTCACAACCGCCGCAAGCCCACCCAGCACACGCTCCATTTCCCGGACCGTTGCCCCCGTCGTCACCACGTCATCGACCGCCACAACGACAGCACCACGAGGCGGGACCGCGAGCGCCCGCATCGCCCCCATACGCCCCACCGTGCGCTGGGCCCCCGCTTTGCCCGACTGAGAGGTCGCACCCACGCGCAGGCGCACCGCATCCACCACCCGCACGCGCACGCCCACCCGCGCGCTCGCAGCCAACGCCCGGGCAACGGCGCACGCCAGCGGCAACGCCACCTGCCTGCCCCGCAGGCGCCTCTTCCACGACGAGGGCGCAGGCACCACCCACACGTCCACCGCTCCCCCACCCACGGGCGCCCTCCCCTCACGGGAACCCCCAGCGGCAGCGGGCGACCCCGCCACGCCCAGCACCCGAGCCACGGCGGTGCCGAGGCGGGCGCCGGCCTCGTCGAGGAAATCGGTCACGTCCGTGCGCGCGGAATGTTTGGCGGTGAGCACGATGCGCCGCAGGGGACCCGCGTAATCCCCCATGGCCAGCGCGGGCAGGTCGCCGCGCGTGCCCTCAATGATCGTCGGGATCGGCTCGACCTGGGCGAGACGCCGACATGAGGGGCACAGGACCTCGTCCCAGGCGCGGCACCCCGCGCATTGGACGGGCAGGATCGCTCCGATCAAGCCCCGCGCGAGAGTGCGATGACCGCGCACGCCCACCACGACGCCTAACCCGCGTAGCGCGCGGACGAAAGCGGCTCGGGGGCGTTTTGCCACAGCGCGCCCGAGCGGATCAGGACCTGTGTCTTGCCCGTCTCATCGGTGCCCGTGATGACGATCGAGGAGGAGGACGCTCCGGCGCTCATCGTTCTCACGCGGACGGGCAGTGACACGCTCGAGGGCAACCCACCGAGGGGAAGGGTGATGAGCTGATCGTCGGCGCTTCCTGCCTCGCGCACGACGAGGGCCAGACCCGTCGACGTCGTCCACGAGCCATCGATGACGGTTCCACGCTCGAGACTCACCTGGGTCAGGGATCGCACCGCCTGTGGGCGTCCCGCGGGGCCACGTTCGACGACGCCCACCCACGCACTGGAATCGTTTCCGCGAATAACGAGCGCGCGTGTCCCGTCCGGCGAGATGCGCACGGCGCGGATATCGCCCGCACTCTCGGACTCGACACTCACGGGGAAGACGCCGTCCGCCCCACCCGCGACTGACACCGAGGCCGCCGACGTCGAGGCACCCCACACCCACCCAAAACGATCAATGGAGGGACCCAGAGGCGCAGCGCCGGGAATATAGGCAACAGATGCGCCCGCTCGCTGCGCGTACACGCCGTCGGCGCTACTCCAGGCGATGAGCGACGGATCCACCGGGGACGCCGTCGGAGAGGAAGCCCCCGACACCGAGGCGAGCATCGTCACCGCCGTACCCGAGACGATCCCCACCCCCTCCGGCCCGGCACCGACGAGAGTGTCGAGGGAATAGGTGGGCGCAGCAGGAGGAGTGGGCGCGTCCAGGGTCTCGCCGGACAGCGACACGCTCACCTGGGACACATCTGCCGCCTGGGTGAGCGTACGCGTCAGCTCCCATGCGAGGCTCTCGCGGCCGCCCTCGCTCGCGGGCATGACGGCATTGAGTTCGACGTGCGCGACTCCATCGCTGACATCGACGCCGTGGGAGGGGATCGTCGTGCCCGCAGGAATAGCGTTCGCCGTGACGGGAGCGAGGGCCTGGCTGGGCCCAGCGACGAGGCCGGCCAGCAGGTACGAGGCGAGGCGACGCGAAGGATACCACCGAGGATCCGCGACCAGGTCGGAGCCTTCCACAGTCGGGAAGTAGAGGTTGACGAGCGAGTACGAGGCCGTGAACGCCGCGCGACTCATGAGGACCATGTTGTCCGGCGCGTTGATGCGCCACTGTCCGTCTTCGCGCACCAGCGTGAACGTGTGCGAGGCCGTCGACGCATCGACGCGCGTGAGCACACCGGACGAATCAACGCTGGCCACGCCGAGCACCGAGACCGTCACATCGACCTGCGAGGCTGTCTCGGAGCCGGCGGTGATGGCGGGCGTGGTGTCGGTGTCATAGAGAAGAATCTCCGTGTCCGGCTGCCAGGTGCGAGCCGAAGAAGCACTCAGGAAGAGGCGGGCGGTCGCAAAGTCGTCCTGCGGTCCGGCCGCACACGCCAGGAGAAAATCATTGACAAGCGTCGCGGCATCGGACCCGTCAGAGGGTCCCTCCGCCGAGAACTGGACGCCGCTGCCGTCACGGGAGGACACGTCGAAGGGAGCCGGCGCCGACGACCGGGGCAGGGACGTGCAGCCCGCGAGAATCAGGCATGCGAGCGCAGCGAGGACGAGGGGGCGTTTCATTCGGCCTCCCACAGGACGAGGGGACGGCTGGCGATCTCCTCGCCGGCTCGCTTGGGCAGTGTCATGAGGAAGGAAGCTCCCTTTCCGGGCTCGCCGTATGCCTGCAGGCGCCCGCCGTGGATGGCGACGTCTTCCGTCGCGATCGCGAGGCCGAGGCCGGTGCCTCCGGTCGTGCGCGGTGTACGCACGGTAGAAGCGATCGAAAACGTGGTCGGCGACCTCCTGGGTCATTCCCACACCTCGATCGCGCACGCGGCAGGCCACGTCCGTCTCGGTGGCCGCCACGGTGATCGTCACGGTCGTACCGTCCGCGTGCTCGATCGCGTTGACAACGAGGTTGCGGATCACGCGTTCAATGCGGCGCTCATCGATCTCTGCACCAGCTCGCACCGGAGCCACGATCTCAACCGTAACGCCCTGGCGCTGCGCGAGATCGGCGCACGCGTCGACGACGCGTGTCACGATGGGGCGCAGGTCGCGTTCCTCTGCATCCAGCAGCGCGCTCGCGGCGTCGTATCGCGAGATTTCCAGCAGGTCGGCGAGCATCTGCTCCATACGTTCGGTCTGGTCATGCAAGAGCTCCGCGGAGCGGCGCGCGTGGGCGGGCAGCTCGTCGCGGTTATCCCACACGACGTCCTCGGCCATGCGGATCGTCGTCAGCGGCGTGCGCAGCTCGTGGGACACATCGGAGACGAAGCGCTGCTGTAGCTTGGCGAGCTCGTCGTAGCGCGAGATGGTGTCCTGCAGTGAGGACGTCATAGCGTTGAATGCTCGCCCCAAGTCCGCCATCTCATCATCGCCGCGCACATCAACGCGCACGTCCAGGTCGCCCTCGGAGGCCTTCGTCGCCGCCTGGGCCGTCACGCGCACGGGCAGGAGCAGGCGATGAAGGAGCGCAAATACGCCGATCGGCAGGGCGACGATGACCGGCAGGGAGGACAGGAGCAGAACCCGCAGAACGACATCGACTTGGGCCTGGTCGGCGGACAGCGAATACAGAATGTAGAGCTCGTGCGTGCCCGCTCGGGGCAGCTGAACCTGGGTGCCGACGAGGATCCCCGGCTCTTCCTTCTTACCGTCGCTCGACCGGATGGCCACCGACTGCCACTGCGCCCCTCCCCCGGCAACCGCCGCGCGCATCTGCGCCGTCACGAGACCACGCATCTGCTCATCCTCAATCTGGTTGATGCGCAGCGAGGCCGCGGTGCCTTCGGAGCGCAGCAGCGCCACATTGGTCGCGCCCGCGCCTGCAGCCGAGGCCTTGAGCGAAGCCAGCGCCCCACGTGCGGACTCCTGCACCTGCGCGGGAGACGAGGCCGTCGACGACGAAAAGACAGACTGAGCCGAGGAGAACCGAAGGGACGCGTCGGCCAAGATCGCATCCCTGCGCGTCTCGAACATGGACGTGCGCAGCTGGGAGGCGATGATGACGCCCGAGACGAGAACAATCACGAGGACCGCGAGCGTAATCGCAACCGCGAGCCGAGCCGACAGGGAGTGACGGATGCGGCGGGCGAGGTGCGAGGACGCAAGGAATGCCCACGGCCTCGACGACGTAATGGCGCCCACGAGGCGCTTGAGCGCGTCCCTACGCTCCCGCGCCTGCACGGTATCCCACCCCGCGGACGGTCACAACGAGCTCGGGGCGCTCCGGGTCACGCTCAATCTTCGAGCGCAGACGCTGCACGTGAACATTCACCAGCCTCGTGTCCGCCGCGTGACGGTAGCCCCACACCTGTTCGAGGAGCTCCTCACGCGAGAAAACCTTCCAAGGCGCGCGAGCCAGCGTCACCAAGAGGTCGAATTCGAGGGGCGTCAGAGCGATGACATGCCCGTCTCGCTTCACGACGTGACCGGCCACGTCAATAGACAGGTCCTGCAACGTGAGCCCCTCGTCCACCTGAGCGTCCTCGCGTCCGCGCAAACGCGCGCGCACGCGGGCCACGAGCTCCTTGGGTTTGAAAGGCTTGGGCACGTAGTCGTCAGCTCCGGCCTCCAGTCCCGTGACAACGTCAGACGTGTCGGAACGAGCGGTCAACATAACGATCGGCGCATCCGAGATACGTCGAATCGCACGACACACGTCAAAACCGTCCATGCCCGGCAGCATCACGTCCAGCAGGACGAGGTCGGGGTGGCTCTCTTGGAATTGAGCCAGCGCCTGGGATCCATCGGCGCAAAAGACGACGTCGAAGCCCTCATTGTGAAGGACAATACCGATCATCTCGGCCAGGGCGACGTCGTCGTCGACGACGAGGATGCGCGAACTCATGTCACGATAGTGTCACGAAATCGCAACGAACGCAGAAGACTCGCGCATCAATGACCCAATTTCTGCCCTGGACAAGGTTTCACGCGACGGCCGCATATGGCAGGATTGGTGACAGACCGACACCATCAACATGGAGGCACGAATGAGCACCCCGTGGACCGCTCCCGACTCGTCGAACCCGTATCAGCCCACCGGGGCACAGCCAGGGGCAGCGGGCGGCCAGGCGTATGGCTCTCAATCCTCCTACGGCGGTCAGCCCGGATACGGTGGCCAGAACAACTACGGTGGCCAGCCGGGCTACGGTGGCCAGCCGGGCTACGGTGGCCAGCAGGGCTACGGCGGCCAACCCGGATACGGCGGCCAGCCCGGATACGGCGGTCAACCCGGCTACGGCGGTCAACCCGGATACGGCGGTCAGCAGGGTTACGCCTCGCAGCCCGGCGCCTCCGGCTACAGCGTGAACACCAACCAGTGGGGATGGGAAGCCAAGCCCGGCATCATCCCCCTGCGCCCGCTCACGATCGGTGACCTGATGAGCGGTTCGTTTGCCGCGATCCGTCAGAATCCGAAGATTCTCTTCGGATTCACCATGGCGGTCATGGCGGTCGTCTCCCTCATCTCCATGGTGACTGCATTCCTCCCGACCGCGCTCGGGTCGGTGGCCGATTCAAACGACCCTCAGGCGCAGCTGGCGGGGACGGAGGATTTGGCTGTCCTGCTGCTGACCAGCCTGGCATCTCAGGGTGTGCAGACACTGTCGATGGTTGCGGGCACCACCATCATCATGGGCATGCTGGCGACCACGGTGTCGCAGATGATGATTGGCAACAAGGTGACCCTCTCGCAGGCCTGGGCGATGACGCAGCCTCGTCTGGGCGCCTTGATCGGCACGTTCATCCTGACCGGCATTGTCACGATGCTCCCGGTGATCATCTGGGGCCTCCTCATGATCGCATTCTTCTTCGTCTACGCCGCCGACGACTCGACCGGTGGGGTCCTCCTGGGCATTGGTCTCTTCCTTTTCATCCCCGTCGTCGCCAGCGTCTACTTCCTGAGCATCAAGTTCGCTTTCGCTTCCGTCATCACGGTGCTTGAGGAGATCGGACCGATCGCGTCCTTGAAGCGTTCGTGGAACCTGATCAAGGGCTACTTCTGGCCGACGCTTGGGCGAATCTTCCTCGTCTCGTTCATCGCCGGTTTCGTCGCCGGTTTCATCGGTGGTTTCATCGGCGGCATCACGGGAGTCACCGCGTTCGCCATGGCCGATAATGAGACCGGTTCGATGATTCTTATTGCGATCACAACGGGTCTGACGACCCTCGCCAGCGGCCTCGTCACGCCGCTCACTGCCACCTATGAGACGCTCATGTACGCGGACCTGCGTATCCGTAAGGAGAACTTCGCGGCGGTCCTCATGCAGGCGAGCGTCCAGCCTCAGTGAGTCCCATGCTCAGCTGTGAGGTTCCGCTGACGCCCGACCAGGGCGAGGCTCGTGACTGGCTCCTCAAAGAGCTTGCCAAGGGCGAATACGGCGAGATCCGTGGCCCAATCGTCGGCTTCGTCAAGAATTTGATCGACGATTTCTTCGAGCTCCTGTCGTGGAAGGGACAGGGCGCCCCACCGATTTCGCTGATCCTGGCGATTCTGGCGATCATTGTGATCGCGGCCCTGGTCATTGTGCTCATCCTCAACCCGATTCGTCTGGCGAGACGGCGCAAGTCGGGCGCTGTCTTCGAGGAGGAGACCAGCGCGCCGCAGGTTCAGGCGTCCTTCGACGAGGCCGTGGCCGCTCAGGATTGGAACCTGGCGTACGTGTGGGCCTACCGTCTCATGGTTCTGGGCCTCGATGACCACGACATCATCTCCTCGACTCCGGGCCTGACCGCCCGCGAGGCCGCCGACGCGGCGACCCGGGTCGCCCCCGGCCTGGCCCCGCAGCTGTCCGCATACGCCGAGTCCTTCGACCAGGTTCGCTACGGTCGTGCCGCGGTCTCGCGCGACGAGGTGGACGCGCTGCGTTCCTTTACTCCGGTCCTCCTCGATCTGTGTAGCCACGCGAAGGACGAGTCATGAAGTCCCGGCAGGTCGCGATCGTCACTCCCACGGCGCGTGAGCGTTTCTCGGCGGCGCGTCCGATGCTCCTGCTCATTGCGGTCACGGTGATTGCCCTGATCGGTTCGGCCTTCCTCAGCCAGATGGGGTACAACAACGCGCCCGTTGGCATTCGCAATAAGCACGGTGATGGCGCCCGCGCGCTCGCCCAGGTGCTCGGCGACCACGGGGTGTCCGTGCGCGAAGTCGGAGCGAAGGGTGCATCCGAGGTGGGCGATGACACGACCCTCGTCGTCATTTTTCCCGCGAGGATGAGCGATTCTATCGCCAAGGCGGTCGAGACTCGGGCGAACGTCGTCTACGTCGGACTCGAGGAAGAATACGATTCGTCTGCTCCCTACCTCGACGGTCTTCGCGCGAAGCGTGACTGGCACAGCTCACGTGTCGTGACGGCCAGGTGCAACTCCGAAACGGCGACGCGCGCGCAGTCGTTGACGTCCTCCGCCTACGCGGTCAGTGGCAGCACAAGCAGCGCAAACGGCTGGGCACTGTGCTTCCCCGGGGAAGACGACACCTACGCATACGCCGAGAAGGCCGAATCAGGGCATTTCCGCGCGATCATTCCCGATTCGCTGCGCCTGCGAAACCGCGCGATCACCGACGAGGGCAACGCGGCCCTCGCGATCAACGCGATCGGGCGCACCTCCAAGGTCGCCTGGTATTCGCCACAGACGACGGATAGCCTCGGCCACGGGAAAGACGACAGCGCCGAGGCGCCCTACCTCGCACCCGCTTTCCTCCTCACGATCGGGGCGTGCCTGATTGCCGCGATCGCCCGAGGCAGGCGCCTGGGCCCCCTGACGCCGGAGAAACTCCCCATTGAGGTCCCCGCCTCCGAAACCGTCATCGGCAAGGCCCGTCTCATGCGCTCTCAGCGGGCGTACGAGCACGCCGCCACAGCGCTGCGTAGCGCCAGCGCCACACGCATCGCGACCGCACTGGGCATCGCCCACACTGGCGACCGCGAAGCTCTGACCCGTGCGATTGAGCAACGAGGCCTGCTCACGTCGCGCTCGACCGCCCTCTTGTGGGGTCCTGCCCCCACGTCCGAGAAGGAACTGATCCGCCTCGCCCACGACCTCGACGCTCTCGAAAAGGAGATCCGCCATGACTAGCCCGATTCCCGGCCCCTCGTCCAACGGCGTGCCCCAGCCCGGCCCCGCTCCCGAGGGCGCACCCCAGCAGGTTCCGGCGCCCTCGGCGGCTCCGGGCGTCTACGCGCCCCAGGGTGAGGTGCCCGCGCAGGGCGCCCCGGCCTCGTACGTGCCAAATGCCCCCGCTCCTCAGGGCACGCCCCAGGGGGCTCCGCAGCAGGCCACCTCCTACTCCGCGCCCACCGGCGAAGGGTGGTCGGGGCGTTCGCTCAGCGAGAGCGAGCGGCGCACGCAGGAATCCCTCCTGGCTCTCAAGGCCGAGATCGGCAAAGCCGTCGTCGGCCAGGATGGCGCGATCACCGGCCTGATCGTTGCCCTTGTCGCCGGCGGTCACGCGCTGCTGGAGGGTGTGCCCGGCGTCGCGAAGACGCTGCTCGTGCGCACCCTCGCCCGCGCCCTCGACGTCGACATGGCACGCATCCAGTTCACCCCCGACCTCATGCCCGCGGACATCACGGGGTCCATGGTGTGGGATGCGGGCCATTCCGAGTTCGTGTTCCGCGAGGGGCCGGTTTTCACGAACCTGCTGCTCGCCGACGAAATCAACCGCACTCCCCCTAAGACCCAGTCCGCGTTGCTGGAATCGATGGAGGAGCACACGGTGTCGATCGACGGCGCCACGCGCACGCTTCCGGATCCTTTCATGGTTATCGCGACCCAGAACCCGGTCGAGTACGAGGGCACCTACCCCCTGCCCGAGGCCCAGCTGGACCGTTTCCTCCTCAAGCTTGAGCTCCCCCTGCCCTCGCGCGAGGCCGAGATCGACATCATCGCCCGCCACCAGGCCGGCTTCAACCCAATGTCTCTGGCCGAGGCCGGCATCCAGCCCGTGGCGGGTGCCGCCGACATTCATGCGGCACACGAGGCTGCCTCACGCATCGAGGTCGCGCCCGCAGTCATGGCCTACCTCGTGGACCTGTGCCGCGCGACGCGTACGTCCGCTGCCGTGCGTGTGGGTGTCTCTCCGCGTGGCGCGACCGCGCTGCTGCGCACCTCTCGCGTATGGGCGTTCCTGCAGGGACGAGGCTTCGTCACCCCCGACGACGTCAAGACGATGGCCCCCGTGACCCTCGCTCACCGACTGGGTCTGCGCGCCGAGGCCAACCTGGAAGGTGTGGACGCCACCGACGTCATCACCGGCGTCCTCGCGGCCACCCCCGTTCCTCGCTGAGGCTCCCCGTGGCGATTTCGGCGCGCAGCGCACTCCTCGTCCTGGTGGGCCTGATCCCGCTCGCTTTCGCCCCATCCCGCGGCTTCGCGTGGATGTGGTGCGGCATTGTCGTGCTCGTCTGTCTGCTGGATGCCCTCGCCGCCCCCTCGCCGCGCACTCTGCGCATGAGCCGCGAGGTCACCGGACCGATCCGCGCCGACCAGAGCACCGAGGCCTCGCTGCGCCTGACGAACACGACCAAGCGCCACATGGTCCTGGACGTGCGCGACGCGTGGCCTCCGTCCCTGCGTCAGTCGCCGTCCTTCCGGCGTGTGCGCGTGCTCCCAAAGTCCGCGGAGAAGATCACGACGCTCCTGTCCCCCACCAGGCGAGGAACACGACACGCGGACGTCGTCACGATTCGTTCCTGGGGTCCCCTGCACCTGGGGGCTCGCCAGGTGTCGATCAGCGCACCCCTGACCCTGTCGGTGCTGCCGGAGTTTAAGGCGCGGGTACTTCTCCCCTCGCGCTTGGCCCGCCTCCACGAACTCGAAGGCACAACGCCGACGACGCTGCGCGGCGCAGGCACCGAGTTCGACTCGCTGCGCGCGTACGTCGTGGGAGATGACCCCCGCGACATCGACTGGCGCGCGTCCGCCCGCTCCACCGAGCTCATGGTGCGCCAGTGGCGTCCCGAACGCGACCGCCACGTCGTCATCGTCGTGGACTGCGGTCGCGCATCCTCCGCGCTGCTCGGCGCCCCCGAGAACGAGGAAGTCGACTCGATCGCGCTGGGCCGCGCGCCACGCCTGGATTCCTCAATCGAAACCACCCTGCTCCTGGCAGCATTGGCCGATCGCGCGGGCGACAAGGTCCACGTCATCGCCGTCGATTCACGCGTGCGCGCCCGCGTCTCCGGCGTGCGCGGGGCCAAGATCATCGAGACGCTCGCGCACGTGTTCACGGACTTGAACCCGCGCCTGGATGTCACCGACTGGTTAAGGGCAGCTGACGCCGTCGAAGAGACCGTGCGCCACTCGGCATTCGTCGTCATCGCCACGAAGATCCCGCCCGCCGGACTGGAAACCGAGTTCACCGACGCCCTGGCACGCCTGACGAAGCGCCATACGGTACTCGTCGCATCGGCGACCGACCCCGACGAGATTCGTGCCCGCAACGGGCGGGAGGACGCTGACGCGGTATTCCTGGCAGCATCGGCAGCGCTCGCCGAACGGTCCGACGCTGCCGGGGCGGCGGACGTGCGCCTCGCGGGTGCCCTCACGCTGCAGGCCTCGGCGGGTCTGCTGCCCGCCCGCACGGCCGACCGCTACATCGAGTTGAAGAAGAGCGGACGCCTGTAAGCCCGCGAGCGCGGTGTCAGCCCGCCACCGGCTGGTAGTAGCCCGCGTCGATACCGACGTCGGCGTCCTGGCCCGCCTGTTGCGCCCTGCGCCCGAGGATCAGCGTGTACGCCCACACGGCTGCGGTCATCACGACGCCGAGGGCGATCTTGACGGCGTCGGGCAGCTCCGAGGGCGTGACGAAGCCTTCGAGAACACCCGAGCCCGCGAGGAGGATGGCGCAGCCCGCTGCCACCGTCATAGAGCTACGCGCGGCCACGCCCACCGCTTGGTAGCGCGTCGCGGCGCCGGGGACGAGGAGCGCCCAGAAGACCCTCAGGCCCGCTGCGATCGAGATGAAGACGGCGGTCAGTTCGGGCAGTCCGTGCGGCAGGATGAAACGGAAGAAGTGCCAGGGCCCCGCGTAGACGGTCACAACGGCTCCGGCCACCCCAACGTTCGTCGCGTTGGTCCACAGGATCTTCAGCGGGTACACGCCGGTCACGCCCGTCACCACGCCCTGCAGAGCAATCCACGCGTTGTTCGCCCAGACGGAGAGCCCAAACTCCGCATTCGTGTCCTGGTGGTAGTACTCGACGAAGTCACTGTTCGCGTATTGGCGCAGCTGCTCGGGCGTCCCCAGCTGGTTCATCGCCTCCGGGTGGGTGACCAGGTAGTGGCCCTCAATGAGAGCGAGCACGATGGACACGACCATGACGCCCACCGTCACCCATCGAATCTGATAGAGGGCGTAGGGCAACGACACCTTGAAAAAGCGTGCAATCACGGTTCCGTTGATGCCCGCCGTTCCCGCTAAGCGCCCACGAGCTGCCGACAGGATACGCGAGAGCTCCGCAATGACGTCGGGATCGGGACTGGTCGTACGCACGCGCGCCAGGTCGGTGGTGGCAGACCGGTAGAGCCGATCAAGCTCGTCGATCTGCTCGCCTGTCAGAGAGCGGGTACGCGTCAGATCCTCGAGGCGTTTCCACTCCGTTTTTCCGCTCACCCGCAGCACATCGATGTCCATTGGACTAGCGTGTCATACATGAGCGCGCAACGCAGTCAATCACGCGTCATTCAAGACGACTATGTCCGCACGGGTGAAGCCGTCTCCCTTGACGTCACCCATGACTTCGCCGCAGCAGTCATCGACGGCACGACGTACCTGGGGGCGGCGCTCCTCGTTTTCATCAGCGCCGCACGTACCTGGTCGAACGACTCTGCCTCTCTCGTGCGCGTCTTCATGATCGGCTTGCTCGCCTCGGTCATGTTTTTCGTCCCCTTCGTGGTCGAAGTGGCCACGAAAGGCCGTTCGCTCGGCAAGTGGGCGCTGAGCCTACGCGTCGTACGCGACGACGGCGGCGCGATCACCGCTCGCCACAGCGCCGTGCGCGTCGGCGTGGGAATCCTGGAAAACTGGCTGACGTCGGGCGGCCTCGCATTCCTCACCGAACTCGTCAACAAGAAGGGCAAGCGTCTGGGGGATATCGCGGCGGGGACGATGGTGTGCTCCCAGGGAGAATCGGTCTTCTACCCTCCCCTGGTGATGCCTCCCGGGCTCGAGGAGTGGGCGGCCTCGGCGACGATCCTGCCCCTCGACGATGCTCTCGCGGCCGAGGCTCGCGCGTTCCTGGGAGCAAACCGCTCCATCGATACGAAGCTGCGCGGGCAGGTCGCGACTTCCCTCGCTGAGCGTCTCGTGAAGCGCGTTCAGACGCCTCTGCCGCCGGGACTGCACCCGGAGATCGTGATTGCGGCCATTCTCGTGGCCCGCCGTGATCGCGAGTGGGAGCGCGAGTGTGAGCGTCGTACGCGCGGCAAGGCGCGATTCCACGAGGCGACGCAGCCTCGCTTCGGCCTGTAGGCGTTAGTCCTCGGAGTCCGCCTCAGAGCCGTCAACCACCGTGAACTGCGCACGCCTGCGCGCGTACGGGCTCGAGGGGCCGAGCGGGCTCGACGTGTCGGGGCTTCCCACGGAGCGCGCGGGGCCAAACGGACCGGTGTGAGGCCTGCGAGCGCCGGGAGCGGGAGTCGGCTCAGCCTGCGCCTCCTGAGCGACGCGACGCACGGCGTCAACGAGCGCGGCGAGGTCATCTCCGGAGGGCGGAGCCGGTTCGAAATTGGTCGCCAGACGGACAACCTGCCAGCCCAGCGGCGCAGTCAGGTTCTGCGCGTGTTCCTCGCACAGGTCATACGAGTTGGGATCCGCGACGGTCGCAAGGGGGCCGACAACGACGGTTGAATCTCGGTAATCGTAGGTGAGGGTGGCGACGGCGGCGGTCGAGCAGCCGGGTTTGGAGCAGTGGCGTTGGGCAATCACGTCCCTAAGAGTACGACACTCTGTGCGCCGATGGCCCACTCCCGCGCGCCATGTGCCTACCCTGAGGGGGTGTTTTCCACGCGCCGCCACATCTCGAGCCGCAACCGCCACGGTCGCGGTCCTCGCGGTCCCCTCTTTTTCCCGGGAACACCGGCGTGGAGGACGCGGCGCGAGGACTTCGATCTGATGGTGCGCGAACTCGTCACTGAGCTCATTCGTCTCTGGCCTCAGGTGTCCACGATCGAATTCGCCGTGGAGGATGTTCCGCCGTCAGATCCGGCCCCCTGGGAGTCTCACAGCGTCGTTGTCGCACGCATTTTCCCGGCCGATCGTCGTCGCGGTCTGCGGGACCGGATCGTGGTCTACCGCCTGCCGATCACGCTGCGCTGCCCGCCCGAGGAAGTCGCCGTCATGACGCGCAGGGTCCTCATCGAGAGGATCAGTCACATTCTGGCGCTGCCGCCGGACGAGATCGACGACGCGATGCGCTGATTAGTTGGCGGTGCGGATGGCGCCGGTGACAGCGCTAATGCCCTCCGTACCCACGTTCCACGTGGTGCTCATGCGCCCCACTGCGGTGTCCGCGGTGATGACCAGGGCTGCCTGGATCGGGGTATCCGCACTGATGGTGCTCGCGCTGTCCGGAAGACTGACGAGGGTGGGGACTCCCGGAGCGACGTAGATCGTTCGGTTTCCCACGCGCACCGGAACAGCTCCCGGGGTCGAGGCGGAGGTACCGCTCGACTGCGCATCGCGTGATTCACCCGATTGGGAGGCTCCGGACTGCGAGGTGACGGGAGAGGGCGACGCCCAGATGTCAGGGGTGGCGCTCGGACCGGGCGCAGCGGACTGCGCGTTATCCCCCTGGCTCGCGGTTGCAGCGCCAGCAGCATCGGCGGGCGCGTACAGGAGGAGGCTCGCGGACGAGGCGTTCACGCCGGAGTCGGTGGCAATCGATGTGGCACGAAGGGGGGTCGAGGAGAGCACGGAGGTGGTCATCGTCGTCAACTGGCTAGCGCCGGGAACCGAGGCCTCGGTGAACGTCGTCGCGGGGCTCGCGTTGGAACGCATGATCCAGGCGCTGAGACGCTCGGCCCAGGGGGCGCCGACGGTGATCGTCGTCGTCTGTGCCACGACCTCGCGATCCGAGGTGACGACGAGCGCGATCGGAGTAGCGTCGCTGGACGCGCCATCGAGTGGCATCTCAAGGGTGGTCCCCTCGGCGACGGTCGCTTGACCGCCGGAGAGCGGGTGTACGCCCGTCGAATCGGCGACGGAGACGCTCACGTGGGCATCACCCGAGGGCGACACGAGGCGCAGGAGCGACGTGCCCTTGGGATCCACTCCCAGGATCGTCTGCGAGGTCGCGGGCACGACTGCGGAGGCGAGCGTGGTCCCCTGGGGGATCTCACCGTTCATCAGGGAGGCCTGCACCCAGGCGGCGACGCCTCCCCCGTCTGCACGGACGTGGAGGGCGAGGGAGTTCTCGTCCGGGAACCATCCCGCGAGGAGCACCGACACCGAAGAGGACGCAGGAACGGTAACCTGGCGCGGCGCGGTATTGAGGGGGCCTGAGGCCCCGTATCCGTCAATGCTGACGACCGAGGCCGTGGGGCCGGGGTTGGAGAGGATGAGAACCATGTCGGCGCCGGAGGTGGTGGCGCCGGTCGCGATCCACTGCGAGGTGCGTGGCGCCGCGCATCCGACGGCACTCAGGCCCGCGAGTTCGCCTCCCCCCTGGCCGGCAAGGGTGAGGGCCGTGGGGATGACTCCCCCGTTGCCCGTGATGGACGCGGGCGCCGGGCTCGTGGGGGCGGATGCGAGCGAGGACCAGGTGGAACCGGCCGCAACGCTGGTCGTCTCGAAAGGATCGACGATGCCCGAGGGACACGCGAGGTGCACCTGTGACGGGTGGGCGCTCTGCGCCGTCCCGTCGACTCTGCTCGGGGAGGCACCGACCCACACGGAGGCAGAGGCCATGGCCGCCACGGCGATCCCCGCGCCCACGAGGGTCGTCAGGGAACTGATGCGGGGCTTTGTCATCTCTTCCTCCACGCGGATAGGGCGCTGGCGAGGGCAACGACCAGGCACGCACCCGCGGCGATGCGCCACGGAATGATCCACCACGCGCTGTACGTGAGCGTCAGGTGCCCAGCGGTGGGCATGTCGAATGCCTGCGACCATCCGTCGGAGGCAGCAACGGGGGTCAGCGCCACCCCATCGACCCACGCATGCCATCCAGAGTCGGCGCGCTCGGCCAGGACGAGGGTGCCTGCGGCGTCCACGTCGCCGTCGACACGCAGCTGCGAGGAACCAACCGGAGTCGTCACCCCGCTGGCTGACTCGACGCGAACGCGTGCCGGGGTCAACCCACCTGGACGCACGCGCCAGACGGTGCCGGACGTCGTGTCGCCGACCTTCTCGAGTCCTTCGGCGCGGTCGAGGCCGGAGGTCAGGGCGGCGGAGCCGCTCGCGCCGAGGGGAACGAGGATCGTGTCGATGTCGTGCGCGGCCAGCGTCTGCACGGTCGCGTCATCCGGATAAACGACCAGGGTATAGGCGGCCTGTGCGAGCGAGGCAGTGGCCGGGTCACTCACGCTGCCGGTGGCGGCACCGGAGCGCGCCTCGGCGAGTACGAGGGCGCGAACGGCGGGGTTCGAAGCCGTGAGCGACACTCCGTTTCCTCGCCAGAGCGTGGCGTTGACTGTGTCGTTCGTCGGGTCGCCATCGAGGACGAGGATGCGTCCGGCGCGCGGCGAACGCTGCGCCTGCGAGGCGACGGCGGAGACGATGGGCGAGGAGAGCGCCGAGACAGTCTCACGCTGGGACATCGTGAAGGTCGGAATGTCGTCAGGGTTGGATCGACCAGCGACGGCGGCCACGCTCGCGGCGGACGCAGATCCGGCAATCGCGACGGCGATGAGGGCGCCCAGGGCTCGCAGCGCGAAGGGCCGGGAGGCGTCCCACGCGGCGGCGTCAGCGGCGGCATCGGCACGAACGAGGTGACCCGAGCAGGACAGGACGACCAGGATCATGAAGGCGAGGGACAGGGCGGGCGAGGCCCACGCCGAGGCCACGGACGCGCCGGACATACCAACGCCGATGTGCGAGGCTCCCCACGCGAGAGCGGAGGCGATGAGAGCCCACCCGTATGCAATGCTGACGGCGCGCGAACGCGCGCGCAGGAGGGCGATTGTCCCGAAGAGCGCGGCGCCGCCGCCGATGATTCCGAGCGCCACGGCCTCGAGCATGCTCGACGGGGCCGCGGGCATACCGAGGGCCGCCATCCACGAGGGCGCGCGGGTGTATGCGTGCACTCCCCCGCTCGTCGAGGCAAGGGCGGGCCACGCCGCGGGGCGCGCGAGGATGGAGACGTAGGTGGGCACGAGAAGCGTCAGAGCGGGCAGCGCCACGAGGAGGCGGCGCCGGGACCGCCACGCGAGCGCGAGTGCGCCAACAGGCAGCAGCCACGGGGCGCAGCACGACAGAACAACGAGCGCAAGCGCCGCGCACCCCGCGTTCACTCCGCGGGGCTGCAGGGGTGCGGCCTCAACGCCGGATGCACCGGCCACGTACAGAGGCCGGGGCATCCCGAGGCAGAACGCCGCGAAGACGGGCAAGGCGATGTGGGCGAGAACGCCCGCGAGGACACCATGGGTCGCGCTCAGGAGGAGTGCGGGGGCGAATGCCCACGCCAGCGACGCCAGGAAGCGCACGCGCAGCGACGTGGCGAGTGAGCGGCTCGGAATCCATGCGATGACGGCCGCGATCGGGCTCGACGCCACGAGCAGGAAAGTCGCGAATGCCCCGGGGGTAATGCCGAGCGGCGCGACGGGGGCACTCAGGAGGGCAAGCAGAATCGTCAGGGGGTCCGCGCCACCGGCATAGCCGTCTCCACCGGGCACCCACGCGGCCCACGCGGCGTTCCACAGCTCGGTCCAGGTCGCGGGCAGCGACACCCATGCTCCGCCGACGAGGCCTGCGGAGGTTCCCCACCACTGCGCGCCAGCAATCAGAGACGTCACGATCGCGAGCCCCAGGCCGACGGAGGCAGAACGAAGTCGGTAGCGCCGCATCGAAGCGACGATGAGCGGATCGATGCGCTCGCCGTTCTCGTCCTCATCCACGCCGGCCGGTTCCTTGCGCAGCGAGGCGGGTGCCGTCTCGAGGCCACGCAGGGCGGATCGGGGAACGGAACGGGACTGAGCGGCGCGGGCGCGACCGGCGAGCAGGCGCGGGGTCGCTGCCATCAATGAGACGAGGGCGCCGATTTCGGGCAGCGCCAGGGACGCCCGCCCCGTGAGGATACGTCCCAGCGCGCGCGCCGGACTCCACACGAGGAGCCACAGGGCCAGGAAGGGCAGGACGAGGGTCGGCACGGCCTTGCACCAGTTGTACATCTGGGCGTAGCGGCGCTTGCGGAAGGATCCGTCGGTCGCGGCGTTCCCGTCGATAATCGCGTCGGACACGTCGCCCGTCGGTTCGCTGCGATCCGACTCTGGCCCGGAGTCGAGGCCCGAGTACAGGGAGACGCGGGCGTGACGCACGCGCGCCTTGGGCGCGACGATGACGCGGTACCCCGCGAGGTGGAGCCTGCGCCCCAGGTCCAGCCCGTCGCCGAAGGGGCCGAGAGCGGTGTCGAATCCGCCGACGGCCTCGTAGGCCTCGGCGCTGATGAAGAGCCCGGCGGTGCCGACGCCGAGGACATCGCTCGTTCCGTCGTACTGCCCCTGGTCGATGTCGTCGTCGCCGACGCGTTCGAGCCGTCGGGCGCTCGCCGTGGCGAAAATACCCAGTTCGAGGAGTCGGCTCCCGTCCCAGCTCATCTGCTTGACGCCGACGGCGCCAACGGTCTTGCCGACGGTGGCCGCCTGAATGAGTTCATCGAGACACTCGGGTTCGGGGGCCGAGTCCTCGTGAAGGATCCACCACCAGTGTTCCGAGGTGAAAGCGGCTCCCTGTGCGCGCGCACGCTTGATTGCATCGCCCAGGTTGCGGGCGCGGCCAACGCGAACGAGCTGCGCTCCCTCGGGAACACGTTCGGACGGGAAGGGGGTGACGTGGCGACCTGCGACGTCAATGATGGTCAACGAGTGCGGGGCCATCGATTGATTCTCGATGGCCCGCAGGACGGACTGAGTGAGCGGCGCCTCTCCCCTCGTGACGAGGATCGCGCCGACGGAGCGCTGCGAGGGGCTCAACCGGCCATACGGCGCAGGCGCCGCCTCTCGCGCTCAGACATGCCACCCCAGATGCCAAAGCGCTCATCGTTTGCCAGCGCGTACTCCAGGCAGTCCTCGCGCACCTGGCAGGCCTGACAAACAGCCTTGGCCTCGCGGGTGGAGCCGCCCTTCTCGGGGAAGAAAGCTTCCGGATCCGTCTGTGCACACAGCGCGTGCTGCTGCCACGCAAGGGGACCGTCAATGCGGGCGTACAGCGCCGCGTCGGCGTCCTCGGACCACTCCAGGGGTCCGTCACCGAAGATGTTCCACATTGCGGGAGCTCCTTATAACGAATCGATCAATACGAGAATTACACGCGTGTCATTGCAGGAAGTCAAGCGGTTTCGCGATATTGAGACCTTTCCCGTAGCACTTGACCCAACGGTAAAACAGTGCCTGTTTTCAAGGACTTCACAGTTACTAAGTACTTGGAACACATAGGACCTTCGATATACTTGAAACCATGAACAATACGTCCTCAGAAACTATGAGCAGGCTCACCCACTGTATCACAGCGATTAACGAATGGTCAGGGCCAGCGCTCACCCAATACGGCCAGGAGCGAGTTGAACTGGGAGGACCCGTGGTCAGCAGGTGGCTATCGAAGATCGCGAACTACCTGACAAACGAACTCGCCACCGATCTGTTCGGCACAGGCGAACCGACACCGACTCGCATCTACACGACTCTTCAACCCTGGCAGGACACCCTCTGGCAGATCGCCGCGCGAGCGATGGGATGGGAGCTCCTCGATACACGACGCCCACTGCCCGGCGACCTTTTCGTCACGAATATTCTCGGCTCCGAAGCCTTTGACGCAATCGACGCTGGAGCACATGTACTCGCCCAGCCCGCACAGTACCTGTCCTTCGCATGGGACGGCCCCTTAGGCGGGGCGCTCGACGGCCTCGCGGAGATCGCCACGCAGCCGGACGCCCTCATCGTCGACACTCCCCCGCTGCTCATGCAGGCCCGGGACGAGGCATTGGCGGGCTCTCACCCGTCAGCCCCGGTGCGCGGTCGCCGCGTCGCGCTGCTGTGGGACGTGCGAACGGGCGCGGGACAGGTGCTCGATCAGTGGATGCAGGGACGTTCGGTCGTCATCATTGATCCGCGCGAGGTCTCCCCTGACAAGTTGGCGCAGATCCTCGCGACGGAGGACGCGGACGGCGGGCTCGTCACCTACCAGAGGTAGTCATCACCACACGCCCAGAACGCGGGCGGCCGCGAGCTTGAGACCCTCCACGGGGTCGCGGCGGATCTGCCGCCAGCGCAGGGCGAATCGCAGCCTTGACAGCGCGTCTTGCCCCTCAAGCTCGCCCAGGATGGCGCGCAGCTGGCGCGCGCGGCGCTCATCGAAACTGCCTACCTTCTGGGCGGCGCGGGCCGTCAGGATGAACTGCTTGCGGTAGAAGCCATTGCGCAGCTTGGCCATGCGGGCATCGCGTGCGCCGGAACCGGAGTTCGCGCCCTGCACGTTGCCGCCGTGCTGGCGATACTCGAGGGTCGGCTCCTCGCCAATGACCCACGTCAGGCCGATCGACCGCGCCAGCGCATAGACGTACCAGTCGTGCACGCCGATGTCGCTGTAGTCGAGGTCGTTCAAGACGCGTACGAGGGTCTCGTGGGCCTTCGGACTGAAGACGTAGGTCGAGCCAGGTCCCGCGGCCTCGAAGAGGAAGTCCCATGCGCGCTGGGGCTGCGATTTGCGAATGAGGCGCCGCTCCCCCACCCCGCCGCCGGGCAGCGATTGGAATGAGGTGACGTTCGAGGACACGACGTCGGCCCCGCGCGCAGCCATGAGAGCCAGCTGAGAACTCAGCTTGTCCTCGTGCCAGACATCGTCCTGGTCGGTGAAGGCGACGTAGGAGCCGTCGGGGGTGTGCGTCGTGAAAAGATGCAGGAAATTGCCCGTCACGCCGGGAGTACCGTCACGCTGGGGCAGGACCATGATCCGAGGGTCGGCGGCCGCACGCTCCTGAAGGTGCGCGCGCGTCCCGTCGCTCGACGCGTCGTCGGACACGACGAGGCGGACCTCCACGCCCGCCTGGGCGAGCACGGAGTCCACCTGTTCGTCGAGCCACGCCCCGCCCTCGGCCATCCCGTTGTAGGTGGCCATGAGGACGGTGACGCGGGGGCGAGGCGCGGCCTCGTCTCGGGTCACGTCAGCCAAGGAATCAGTGTCCTTCGGCGGCGTACTTCGCCTCGACAGCTTCCTTCAGCGGGGCCCACCACGCCTCGTTCTCGGTGTACCAGGCGATGGTGTCGGCCAGGCCGTCGCGGAAGTTCGTGAACTTGGGCTCCCAGCCGAGCTCGGTGACCAGCTTGGAGTTGTCGATTGCGTAGCGCAGGTCGTGGCCCGGACGGTCGTTGACGTGATCGAAGTCGTCGGGCGCGTAACCCATCAGCTCGTTCAGGATGGCGACGACGTCGCGGTTGTTCGTCTCGCCGTTCGCGCCGATCAGGTAAGTCTCACCGATGCGGCCCTTCGTGAGAATGTCCCACACGGCCGTGTTGTGGTCGCGCACGTGAATCCAGTCGCGCACGTTCAGGCCATCGCCGTACAGGCGGGGGCGCACACCGCGCAGGCGGTTCGTGATCATACGCGGAATGAACTTCTCGATGTGCTGGTACGGGCCGTAGTTGTTCGAGCAGTTCGAGATCGTGGCCTCGACGCCGAAGGAACGCACCCACGCGCGCACCAGCAGGTCCGATCCAGCCTTGGACGAGGAGTAGGGCGAGGAGGGGTTGTACGGCGTGGTGGGCGTGAACTTCGCGGGATCGTCCAGCTCAAGGTCGCCGTAGACCTCGTCCGTGGAGATGTGGTGGAAGCGAACCTTGTGGCGGCGCACAGCCTCCAGCAGGGTGAAGGTGCCCACCAGGTTGGTCTGAATGAAGGGCGAGGGATCGAGGAGGGAGTTGTCGTTATGCGACTCGGCGGCAAAGTGCACAACCGCGTCAGCGTCGGCGACGACACCATCGACAAGGTCCGCATCAGCGATGTCACCCTCAACGACGGTCAGGCGGGCAGCGAGCTCGGCGGGCACGTCGGTCAGGGATGCGCGGTTGCCCGCGTAGGTGAACTTATCCAGGACGACGACATCGACGTCCGGATGATCCTCCAGCAGCGTGTGAACGAAATTCGCTCCGATGAAGCCAGCACCGCCGGTCACAACGATCTTCATAAGGTCTTCTCCTTTGCGCGCCCGTGGGCGTCCGAGGGTGTTACTCACCCAATTCCTGCCCCTATTATGCCGTAGTTCTCACGCTTTCCCTGACACTGGCCTCCACTACCCCGTCGGATACGTCACTATTCGCCACGGCGGAGGTCCCCTGACCAGCCGCTCCACACTGATAAATTGGACGCATCCCCAACAGAAACGGATCCCTCGTGACTCGCCTCGTCCCCTCCCTTGCGTTGCTTGCGCTCTGTGCGCTCGCCACGGCCTCGTGCTCCCTGTCGGAGGACGCCCAGAGCGCACAGTCGACGCCTACTGTCTCCGTTTCACCCGGAGACCCCGGTCAGCCCTCAAGCTCGGCCAGCCCGACTCTGCGCGCTGCGTCGCCCGGATGCGCTGCCATGGACGCGATTTTCACCGAAGCCCTGAACGGCTCCGAGACCGGCCAGGCCTACCGGGCACTGGCAGCCAAGCGCTCGGGGGAAACCAACGCGGACGAGCGCCACCGCGCATGGGAAGCCTTCGCAGCCGCATTTAAGAACGACTATTCCGACCGTCTCGCCCAGGCAGCCTCGGACGAAACCTCCAAGCAGGCCCTTGACGCCCTCTCGGTGTATGTCGCGCGCAACGCAGCCCTCGACTCCGGCGCCATCCCCGAGTTCGCCGATCAGCAGGCCGCCGAGGAAGCGCTCAAGCGCGGCGAACAGCCCGAGACGAACCCCGCCTACACCCAGGCCCTCGCCGAGGCCACGGACGCCCATGCCACGCTCACGACCTGTATGCCGCACTGGCCCGTCGTCTTCTAGCTTCTCCTCCCGCTCGCGCTCACCGGGCAGGGCCCGGACTCGTGTACATTAGACGTACCTATTCCGGACAGATTGGCTCGATTCATGGCACGTGCGTTCGCCGACCACCTTGCCTCTGCGCGAGAGCGTTTCGTCTCCACCGCAGCACGACCCCTCGCCTTCGTCCTCCTGGTCCTCGGCGTCCTCGCCGTGGCCACCGGCTGGATCTTCGCGTCCCCTCCGGGGTCCGCACCCGACGATGACTACCATCTCGTGTCCGCGTGGTGCCCGCGACCCATCGAATCCTCCTGCCAGACGACCATGGTCGAGGGACAAGTGAATGTCCTTGTCCCCGAGACCGTGTCGCATGCGCAGTGCGAGGCTTTCCACCCGGAAACATCTCACGCGTGCGTCAAGAAATACTCGGACGACACCTTGTTCCCGTCGTATCGCTACGATGATGGCCAGTATCCGCCGGGTTTCTACCACTTCCACCATCTGCTGACGGGGCACAACGTGGAGAGCTCCGTGTGGCACATGCGCGCCGCGAACGTTGCCATCCTCCTCATTCTGTTGGGGGCGATCATCGGCCTGTCACGCCGTGAAGTCAGAACCAGTGTTGCGCTGGCAGCACTCATCGCGTGGACGCCGATGGGCCTGTATTTCATCGCTTCCAACAACCCCTCGTCCTGGGCTATCACCGGCGTCTTCTGCTACGGCGCAGCCCTGTATGCCGCACTGCACGCTCAGGGATGGCGACGTTGGACCCTGCTGGGCGTGGCCGGCCTGTCTGCACTCCTGTGCTATGAATGCCGTGGCGATGCGTCCTTCTATGTGTTCGTTGCATCCCTGGGCATCCTGATCCTGCAGGCTCGCAGGCGGCATCTGCCCGAAATCGGGGTTGCCACCGTTCTGAGCGCGATTGGCGTGTGGCTCATGCTCGGCAGCGGCCAAGCATCCAACGTCTCTCACACGAGCGACGCAACCGTGACGTTGCAGGATCGTATCGATATCGCGGTGATGAACGTGCGCTACCTGCCCGATTACTTCGCGGGCTTCCTCGGACTGTACTCCGGGCCGGGCTGGCGCGACACTCCCCTGCCGGGCTACACGACCATCCTCGGGCTCCTCGTCCTGGGTGCGGTGCTCTTCTACGGCGCGCGCACCGTGAGCCTGCGCAAGGCCCTGGCTGCTTTCATGGTCTTTGGCGCGATGGCGGGAATCCCGCTCTTGATCGCGACACCCACCGCCTTCCCCAACCTCGGCGGGTATCACTCGCGCTACGCGTTGCCTCTGCTGGGCACGGGGCTGATGATCTGGGTGACGTCAGCCGTGAAGAAGCCGTCCCCGACTAAGGGACAGTTCACCTTCTTCGTCGTCTTCCTCAGCGTCGCACAAGCGGTCGCGATGCACACGACGATCGCCCGCTATGTCCGTGGGCTCCTGTGGATTCCCCACATCGGGTGGATCGCACCGGTCAACCTCAATGGCGACATCCAGTGGTGGTGGGCCGACATGCCGCTGAGCCCGATGGTCCTGTGGGGCCTCGCCTCGCTGGGATACACGCTTGCCCTGGTGAGCGCCATCTACCTGTTGCGTCAGCGCCGGGTGGAGGCGCCCACCTCGTCCACTCCGAATGAAGAGGAAGAAACCGCATGAGCGCAACAGTCACCGTCGTCGTGCGCACGCGTAATCGCCCGGCGATGCTCACCCGTGCCCTCGCGTCGATCGCTTCGCAGAGCTTTGACGACTACGAGGTGGTCATCGTCAACGACGCCGGCGACGAGGCCGAGGTGCGCTCGATCGTCAAGAAACAGAAGAGCGCCGTGCGTTCGAAGATCACGATCGTCACGAACGAGGTCTCGAATGGTCGCGAGGCGGCGCTCGAGTCTGGCCTGGCCGCCTCGCACTGCACCTACTACGCGGTCCACGACGATGACGACTCCTGGCACCCGCACTTCCTGAAGAAGACGGTCGCCTACCTGGACGAGCATCCGGAGGCGGGCGGTGTTGCGACCCGCTGCGAGATCATCCGCGAACGCGTGCGCGCCGACGGTACCTGTATCGAGATCGAGCGCGAGGTCCTGTCGACGGACAACTACGGCCTGTCCCTCGTGGACATGATGGTGGAGAACTACACGCCACCGATCTCGCAGCTGATTCGCCGTGAGGTCGCGGACCGCGTGGGTCACTGGGATGGGTCGCTGCAGACGCAGGCCGATTGGGATTTCAACCTGCGGCTGCTGGCGGATTCCCCGGTCGGTTTCATCGACGGGGAGCCGCTGGCCTATTGGCATCACCGTGACACGATGGATGCATCGCTGGGCAACTCCGTCGTCACGGACGCGTACCTGCATAAGTGGGATAACCTGCATATCCGCGACCGCTACCTGCGCGCGATGCTGGCGACGGACGATCCCTCGTCCCCGCACTTGGGTCAGGCGCTCCTGTCGGCGGAGTACTACCGCCGTATGCGCGAGGAGCTGGGGCGCGTGGATTCGGGTTTCCATTCCTCGTTGAATCTCGTGCACGTCAATATGCTCAACACGATGACGTCCCTGCACGAGCAAGTGCACGAGCTGCGCGGCGAGGTGAGCGCTCTGCGTGCGCAGCTCGAGGCGGGTTCGGTCCTGCAGCGGTCGCTGCGTCGGACGGTCTCCTTGCCGAAGCGCGTCCT
>ERZ773006.301-NODE-301-length-25309-cov-24.8892_pt1 | contig 25309 bp, 28 predicted proteins | sample MGYA00580843_ERZ773006 | MGnify/ENA primary metagenome ERZ773006 (study PRJEB29015, sample SAMEA2738011) | human oral metagenome | biome: human oral; feature: human-associated habitat; material: dental | place: China | collected 2052 ...
TGACTGGTGCGAAAACAGTTGTATGGAACGGACCTATGGGTGTATTTGAAAACCCTGACTTCCAAGCTGGTACAATCGGTGTGATGGACGCTATCGTGAAACAACCAGGTGTTAAATCAATCATCGGTGGTGGTGACTCAGCTGCTGCAGCCATCAACCTTGGCCGTGCAGACAAGTTCTCATGGATTTCTACTGGTGGTGGAGCATCGATGGAACTCCTTGAAGGTAAAGTATTGCCAGGACTTGCAGCACTGACTGAGAAATAAGCAGTCAGCTTAGAAACTTTGATTTTGTAGATATAAGTACAAAATTGTAATAAGGAAAGACTAGTGAAAGCTGGTCTTTTTCTTGTATTCCCATTGTCAATCTGTAGGGAAAAGGCATACAATAAAAATACGTTTGTCCTTGGATGTCTAAATCTGCATAAAGGTAAATAAAACGAGCATAAAATGCTTGCAAAACTGAGAAAAACCTGTTAGGATTAAGATATATATTTATTCTGATGCTTAAAGAGGGTCAAAATGAGAAAGAAACTTCTGATTGGTGGTTTCCATTACTTTTTGATTTTCGGAGGGCTTGGGAAAACGGCAGACTGTAAAAGTTTGCAGGGGGAGGAGAAAAATGAAGAAAAAAGAAGTTTTTGGTTTTCGGAAAAATAAGGCTGTTAAAACTTTATGCGGTGCTGTTCTAGGTGCGGCTTTTTTAACGTCAACGATGCAAGTAAGAGCAGATGAAGTGGTATCTGATACCAATAGTCCTGTCAATACTGAAATGGTAGGTACTGGAAATGCAGCGACCAATCTGCCTCAAGCTCAAGGGGCAGCCAGTCAGGCATCTCAAGAGAGTCAGGCGCGAGCAGGTCAGGCAGATGGCGGTGTGACAGTGACTGTTCCAACAGCTGGTTTAGATGAAAGCGTCAAAAAGGCTCAAGAAGCTGGGCTGACAGTGGTCAAAGACCCAGCTGTTGACAAAGGAGTAGCCCAGACTGCTCAAGAAACAGCAGACAAAAAAGCGGAGATTGCAGCAGATTATCAAGCGCAGGTAACCGAGATTGATGCCAAGGTCAAGGAGTACAAAGAAAAAGTATCAGCCTACGAGGCGGAAGTAGCTCGGATTACAGCAGAAAACAAAGCGACAGCGGAACAATACACTAAAGATTTGGCTGCTCATCAAGCAGAAGTAGCTCGGATCACAGCAGAAAATGCTCAGCTGAAAGCAGATTATGAAGCAGCACTGAGCAAGTACAAAACAGATTTAGCAGCGGTTCAAAAGACGAATGCGGATAATGCGGCAGCCTATCAAGCAGCAAAAGCGGCCTATGATGCAGAATTAGCTCGTGTTCAAAAACTGAATGCGGAAACAAAGGCTAATTATGATACGGCTCTGGTGGCTTATGCTAGTGAGCTGGACCGTGTTCAAAAAGCGAATGCGGAAGCTAAGGCTCGGTATGAAAAAGCTTTGGCTGACAATGAAGCTGCCAATGCTAAGATTGCTGCTGATAATGAAGCTATTAAACAGAGGAATGCGGCTGCAAAAGCGGCCTACGAGGCAGCACTTGCCCAATATCAAACAGATTTAGCTACTGTCCGAAAGACCAATGCTGATAATGAAGCGGCATATCAAGCTGCTCAGGCGAATTATCAGGCAGAATTGGCCCGTATCCAAAAGGAAAATCAAGATAAAAAAGCTCAATATGAAGCAGATTTAGCAGCTTATGAAGCTAAAAAAACTCAAATTGAAGCTGAAAATGCAGCAGCTCAAAAAGAATATGAGCAAAAGCTGGCAGAGAACCAAGCTAAGAATGCCACTATAGCAGCTGAAAATGAAGAAATCAAGAAGCGTAATGCTCAAGCCCAAGCAAATTATCAAGCTCAGTTGGCCCAGTATAATGCTGATTTGGCTGTCTATAATACAAAATTAGCCAAGTATCAGCAAGATAAGGCTAAGTATGATGCTGAACAGGCCAAGATTAAGGCTGGACTGGCTATCGCAGAAGCAAAGAAGACTGAAGACGGGCATCTGAGCCGTCCAATTGCGCAAAGTCTGGTTTTCAAATCAGAACCTAATGCTGATCTGTCACTGACTACAACTGGTGAGTTTGTCAGCTATGCTGGCATGGAAGCCGCTGTGAAGAACACTGCAGAGTTTTCTAAGAAACTCTTCCAGTTGGACAACTTCAAAGTAACAGATATTCAAAATGCTAACTATCAGACCAATCAGCAGGAAAGCTTTGGTACGGTTGGCAAGTATGCAGACTATAGTTCTAACGTAACAAGTGGTAAAGGGCCGACTGAATGGTCTTCTGTTTTGCTGAGCCGCGGTCAGTCTGCAACAGCAACCTATACAAATCTTCAGGGAACTTATTATCGAGGGAAAAAAGTTTCTAAAATCGTTTATACTTATACTCTTGATCCAAGCTCCCAATTCCGCAATGATAAGGCTTGGTTAGGTATTTTTAAAGATCCAACCATGGGAGTGTTTGCTTCAGCTTATACAGGAAATTTTGAAGATGCAACCTCTCTCTTTGTGAAGACGGAATTTGTCTTTTATGATGATAAAGGCCAACCGATTAATTTTGACCAGGCCTTGATGTCCGTGGCTTCCCTCAACCGTGAAGCTAACTCTATCGAAATGGCCAAAGATTATACCGGAACTTTCAACAAGATTTCGGGTTCATCTATTGGTGAAAAGAACGGCCAAATCTATGCGACCGAGTCTGAAAACTTCAAAAAAGGAGTTGGCGGATCTCGCTTTACCATGTATAAGAATGCTCAGCCGGACTCAGGCTGGGACACTACAGATGCTCCTAACTCATGGTATGGGGCAGGAGCGGTGGAAATTTCTGGTACAACCAACAGCATGACGATTGGAACGATTTCCTCTTCTGAAGTGTTAGGCCAGCCAGAAGCTACTGATCCACGTAGGGCTGACAAACTAGCTCCTAAGAAACCAAATATTTGGTTTGCGATTAATGGTGATGTTCGAGCGAATGATCTGCCAATCATCACAGTAGAAGAACCGGAAGCGCCCGTAGCTCCTACAGCTCCTGCAGTGCCAAGCGAAGAAGCGCTTAAGCCTTTGGATCCAGCTCCAACTACACCAACACCGAAGGCTCTTCCAACACCTCCGGCAGCACCGACTTATGAAAAAGATCCGACGCCACCGACGCGTACACCGGATACACCAGAGCCTAGTAAGCCATCTGAGCCAAGCTATGAAGTGGAAAAAACTGTTCGGCCAGCAGTGGTAGAACCGACCTATGAAAAGGAGCCAACACCTCCGGCAACACCGACTTATGAGAAGGAGCCGGAAGCGCCAACTCGTACACCAGATACACCGGAGCCTAATAAGCCGGTAGAACCAACTTATAGCCCGCTGCCAACCTCACCAGCAGAGCCTGTTTATCAAAAAGAGCCAGCAGCGCCCGTATCTCCGACTGTGCATTATCATTATCATCTCTTGCAATCTCAACCGCAGATTAATAAAGAGATTCAAAATGACCAAGGCACCAATATTGATAAGACTCTGGTGGCTAAGCAGTCCGTCGTTCAGTTTGCCTTAAAGACAGAAGCTCTTCCAGCTGGACGCAGTGAAACGACTTCTTTTGTCATTGTTGATCCATTGCCAAGTGGTTATGAAGTTGACTTAGAAGCAACAAAAGCTGCTAGTGCAGGTTTTGACGTCAGCTATGATAAGGCTAGTCACACAGTAACATTCAAGGCAACTGCAGCAACGCTAGCTACTTATAACGCTGATAGGACCAAAGAAGTTGCTACGCTCTTTCCAACAGTGGTTGGCCGAGTGCTCAACGATGGTGCAACCTATACTAATAATTTCACCCTGACAGTCAATGATGCCTATGGTGTCCGCTCAAATGTTGTACGTGTCACCACGCCAGGCAAGCCAGACGATTCAGATAATCCTAGCAATAATTACATCAAGCCAATCAAGGTCAATAAAAATAAGGCAGGATTGGTGATTGATGGTAAGGAAGTCTTGGCTGGTTCGACCAATTACTACGAGCTGACTTGGGATTTGGATCAGTATAAGGGTGACAAGTCATCTAAGAGCACGATTCAAAAAGGTTTCTACTATGTAGATGACTATCCGGAAGAAGCACTTGAACTTCGTCCAGAATTAGTCAAGCTAGTAGATGCGGATGGCAAGGCTGTGGCAGGTGTGACAGTGACCCACTACGAGAGCCTTGAAACAGCCCCTGCAGCAGTTCGAGAGCTCCTTCAAAAGGCGAATATCACTGTTAAAGGTTCTTTCCAACTCTTTGCAGCAGACGATGCCCAAGCCTTTTATGACCAATATGTCGTAACAGGTAAGTCTTTGACGATCACAAGCCCTATGGCTGTCAAAGAAGGAATGGGCCGCACAGGTGGTAAATTCGAAAACCGGGCTTATCAAATTGACTTTGGAAATGGTTATGCGACAGACGTAGTCGTGAACAATGTTCCTAAAATCAGTCCTGAAAAGGATGTTACATTAAGTCTGGATCCGACAAGTGCAGAGAACTTGGATGGCAAGGAACTGACTTTGGGACGGCACTTTAACTACCGTCTCATCGGCGGCTTGATCCCTGCTAACCACTCTGAAGATTTGACAGACTATAGCTTTGTGGATGATTATGATCAACGAGGCGATGAGTACACGGGGGCTTACAAAACCTTTGCCAAAGTAGACATCACGCTCAAAGATGGTAAGGTGATAAAGGCTGGTACAGATTTGACTGAGTATACAGCTGCGAATGTTGATCTTGAGAAAGGCTTGATTTCTATTCGTTTCAAGGAAGAATTCTTAGAGACTATTTCTTTGGATTCAGCTTTTCAGGCTGAAACCTATCTACAGATGAAGCGGATTGCTGCGGGTACTTTTGAAAATACCTACATCAATACTGTCAATCATGTAGTCTATGCTTCAAATACAGTTACAACAGTCACTCCTAAGTCACAGCATCTGATTGTTTCGGGTGTAAACGATCCAAGAAGAGCCAATCCAACTCCAGTGGCTAAAAAGATTCCTGTTTCTCTTCTGCCAGAAACGGGAGCCAAAGATGCAGTCTATCTGCCATATCTAGGTTTAGCAGCCATTATTGGTGCTTTAGGTCTAGGAAAATTGAAAGGTAAAGAAGACTGATACTAGATGAGGCTAGGGGATCCCTAGCCTTTTTATCTTTAAAAATACTGCAAAATCTCATGTAGCAAAAGTCTAAATCATTTGTAACATGACAAAAACATAACTCTAAAAAAACTGACATGTAAATGAGGTATGATTTTTTTATCATCAAATTATATTTATACGGAGAAAAACAGTTATGAAAAAAGCATTTGCTAAAGCAACTCTTGGTTTAACTTCTACAGCTTTTTTGGCGACAATCGGCGCTCAAGCTGTCAATGCAGATTCTTACGTTGTCCAGCAAGGGGACTCTTTTTTTGCCATTGCTAGCGCCAATGGGATGAATCCTTACGAACTTGCTGCCAATAATGGAAAATCAATTTTTGATACGATTAACCCAGGAGATGTGCTGCAAGTAAATGGTACAGCTTTGGCACAGACTTACAATCCATACAGTGCTCCAGCTTATGAAGCGACAAGCGATGCTGCTTTGGTATCTGATACCGAAGATGTTGTCTTAAATACACCAACTGACTATGGCAATTCTTACCCAATCGGTCAATGTACCTGGGGTGTGAAAGAAATGGCTCCTTGGGCAAGCAACTGGTGGGGCAATGCTAATACTTGGGCAATCAATGCTGGTGCTCAGGGTTATGCAACAGGAAATGTCCCAGTAGCAGGGGCTATTGCAGTTTGGGATGGTGGCGAATACGGACACGTTGCTTATGTGACAGATGTGCAAAGCGACAGCTCTATCCAAGTCTTGGAAGCGAACTACAATCGCCAAAAGCAGATTAATAACTATCGTGGCTACTTTAACCCGAATGAATTTATGGGTGGCGTTACCTATATCTATCCAAACTAAAGATAATAAAAACGAGGCTGGGATAAAGATTATCTCAGCCTGCTTTGTTTGATAGTCGATAGCTCTTGATGCGGTAGCTGATAGGGCTTTTTCTTTGTGCGGGAAAAGTCCTGAGCAGAAAGAGTTTTTTTGAGGCGAAATATGTTAAAATGAAGAGAGGGAGGATTTCCTGGAAGGAGACTAATGAGTTATTTCAATAAGTACAAGTTTGATAAAACGAAATTTCGTCTGGGTATGCGTACCTTTAAGACCGGTCTGGCTGTCTTCATCATCCTACTGCTCTTTGGCCTTTTTGGTTGGAAAGGCCTGCAAATCGGTGCTTTGACGGCAGTCTTTAGTCTTCGTGAGGATTTTGATCAGAGTGTCCACTTCGGAACATCGCGAATCTTGGGAAACAGCATCGGTGGTTTTTACGCTCTGCTCTTTTTCATTGTCAATAGTGTTTTTAAGGAGCAGTATTGGGTCACCCTCCTTTTGGTGCCGGTCTGTACCATGCTGACAATCATGACTAATGTCGCTATGAACAACAAGGCGGGAGTCATTGGTGGAGTATCTGCTATGCTGATTATTACCCTGTCCATTCGGCCGGAAGATACCATCTTGTATGTCTTTGCTAGAATCTTTGAAACCTTCATGGGAGTCTTTGTTGCGATTCTGGTAAATTCTGATATAGATCGGCTGCGGGCCATCTTTGAAAAGAAAAAATAAAATCCGTGTAAGAAAATGTGACATTATTTCTTGACATAAGATTTATTTCATCCTATAATAGTGCGTAGAGAGGAATTTGAATGAAGGAAAAAGAGTTTCGCCGAAACATGGCAGTCTTTCCCATCGGCAGTGTTATGAAACTGACGGACCTATCTGCCCGTCAGATCCGTTATTATGAAGACCAGAATCTGATTACCCCTGCTCGGAATGAGGGCAATCGTCGGATGTATTCTTTGAATGATATGGACCGCCTTTTAGAAATTAAGGATTATATTTCAGAAGGTTATAATATTGCTGCGATTAAGAGGAAATATGCTGAGCGTGAAGCCAAGTCCCGCAAGACCATTAGTGACAAAGATGTCCGCCGTGCCCTGCATCATGACATCTTGCAGCAAGGCCGTTTTGCTTCTTCTCTGCCAACCTTTGGTCAGATGCGTCGACCATAGCTATTTTGTTTGAATTACAAGGAGAAATTTAATGTCTATTACAGCAGCTGATATCCGTCGCGAAGTAAAAGAGAAAAACGTTACCTTTATTCGCCTTATGTTCTCTGATATTTTAGGGACTATGAAGAATGTGGAAATTCCTGCTACGGATGAACAGCTTGACAAGGTCTTATCCAATAAAGCCATGTTTGATGGTTCTTCCATTGAAGGTTTTGTCCGTATCAATGAATCAGATATGTATCTTTATCCTGATTTAGATACTTGGACAGTCTTTCCCTGGGGAGATGAAAACGGCAGTGTAGCGGGTCTGATTTGCGATGTTTATACGACAGATCATGTACCGTTTCTAGGGGATCCACGTAGCAACCTCAAGCGTGCCCTCAAGCATATGGAAGAGCTGGGATTTAAGTCCTTTAACCTCGGACCAGAGCCAGAGTTTTTCCTCTTTAAGCTGGATGAAAATGGTGATCCGACGCTGGAAGTAAATGACAAGGGCGGTTATTTTGACTTGGCGCCGACAGATTTGGCAGACAATACTCGTCGGGAAATCGTCAATGTCCTGACCAAGATGGGCTTTGAAGTAGAAGCTAGTCACCATGAGGTAGCAGTCGGCCAGCACGAGATTGACTTTAAGTATGACGAAGTGCTTCGGGCTTGTGACAAGATTCAGATTTTCAAGCTGGTTGTGAAAACTATTGCTCGTAAGCACGGTTTGTATGCAACCTTTATGGCTAAGCCTAAGTTTGGCATTGCAGGATCTGGTATGCACTGTAATATGTCTCTCTTTGATCAAGACGGCAATAATGCCTTCTTCGATCCAGAAGATCCAAAAGGTATGCAGCTGTCAGAAACAGCCTACCATTTCTTGGGTGGTCTGATTAACCATGCTTATAACTACACAGCTATCATGAATCCAACGGTCAACTCATACAAACGTCTGGTTCCTGGGTATGAAGCGCCAGTTTATATTGCTTGGGCAGGACGTAATCGTTCACCGTTGGTGCGCGTGCCAGCCTCTCGTGGTATGGGTACTCGCTTGGAGCTGCGTTCGGTTGATCCGATGGCCAATCCATATATCGCTATGGCAGTTCTCTTGGAAGTTGGACTGCACGGTGTTGAGAATAAAATCGAAGCTCCAGCCCCAATCGAAGAGAATATCTACATCATGACTCCTGAAGAACGTAAGGAAGCAGGAATTACAGACCTGCCATCAACTCTTCACAATGCCTTGAAGGCCTTGACAGAAGATGAAGTCGTTAAAGCGGCTCTTGGCGAGCATATCTATACGAGCTTCTTAGAAGCTAAGCGTATCGAGTGGGCTAGCTATGCAACCTTTGTCTCCCAATGGGAAGTGGATAATTATCTAGATTTATATTAAACTTAGAGCAGGAGGATTGGCATATCCCCTGCTTTTTCGTGGAGGAGGAGAAAGATGGAAAAATTTCATGATTTTATCAAGCGGGTTTTCGATGAGCAATATGAGGCTTGTTTTGGTCCAGATATGCTTGAAAAACTGGAGCTTCAAGACTATTATTTGACACGGGAGGAAGATGGCCAGTTAATTGCCTTGCTCCATGCCCAACAGGTGCTGGAAAATATTCATGTCAAGGCTTTGGTGGTGGATAAAGAACATCAGAAAAAAGGTTTGGGAGCCAGTCTGCTGGCAGAATTAGAAGAAAAGGCTACAGAAGCTGGAGTGAGTAGCATTACCTTGTCCACTAAATCTTATCAGGCCAGGGATTTTTACATCAAGCAAGGCTATGAAATCTACGCCAGTCTAATAGATGTCCCGCAAAAGGGCATCACTAAATATCATTTTATCAAGCGATTAAACGAAGCCATTCTCAAATAAATGGAAGCCAATTTGGCTTCTGTTTTTTTGTGCTATAATAATGATAATGACTGTTAAAAGGAATAAGAAATGAAAAGGCAGAAAACAATAGCTATAGCTTTAGTAACTATAGGAATCATCGGTGGAGCTTTTTTCCTTGGAAATCAAGAGAGCTTAAATAAAATTATAACCAAAAAGACAGACTTGCAAACGGTAAAAGAAAAGCAGCTGGATTATTTGAAGAAGCACCAAGATGAAATAAAGAATTTTATCAAGTCACAAAATCCTAAGATTGAATCTGTTCAGGTGGATTAGAACCAGACAAATTGGGAAGAAGTAGGCAATGGTACTCCATGGGGAGGAGGAGAAGTGATAAGAATTTTTGGAGGATTTAACCATATCGAAGACTCGAGTTGGAGTGTTTTAGTTGATGTAGAAAATGGGAAAGCGGATATCGATTCTATCATGCAAGGTAGTCCGATACGAGCAGGAGGAGAGATTTTTGAGTGAGAGCGGTTCAAATCCTTGGATAATTTTTATACAGATTTTACACGTCTTTTTATGTAATTTGGTGTTATAATATGTAACTTCTAATGACTAGGAGGAAGAAAATGAAGAAACATAAAATCATTTGGTTGCTATTTATTGTCCTTGTTATTGGAGGAGAAAGTTTATATATGTTTAGCCAGGGGAATTTGTTTTTAGATAGTAAAGCTGGTTTGCGAATCACAAAAGAAAAGCAGCTAGATTATTTAAAGTCACAAGAGGAAGAGATTAAAAAATTTGTGAAGTCACAAAATGCGAAAATTGAGTCAGTGGAGATTTATTGGGAGGAAACAAACTGGGAAGAAGTAGGCAACGGAACACCGTGGGGTGCTGGAGAAATTGTTAATGTATATGGGAGATTCAATCATATTGAGGATTCTTCTTGGAATGTCACTTTTTTAGTAAAAGATAATGAGGTAGTTCCAAATTCAATGTCTTTAGCAAATGATTTAGATGTAGGAGGTAGGATTTTTGAGTAATAATAATTTGAAATCCTTTGATAATTTTTATGTAGATTTGGCAGAGAAAGAGGAAGAAGCAGTGAGAAGTCTGTTAAGGGGATTTAAAAATCATGGCGAAAAAGGTTAAAGATTATTATGATTTGGTTTATGCGGAGGATTTGAGCCGTCGCTTGCAAGAAGTCACAGATAAATTTGATGCTCAGCATTTTATGTCTCTAGTTGAAAGCGACTTAGAGGCTTTGGAATTTACTCAGCGTCAAGAGCTGCTGGCAAAGAGTATCAAAGAATGCTTGCCGCTTTCTTATGCTGATTCTCTGAAGGTTTTTGAGCAGATACTTGGTCCGGAGTTAGAGGGCGGCTTGGGGATGTTCTCAGAAGGTTACTGGTTGTGGCCGATTGGCAAATACGTAGAACGTTATGGAGGTCAGGAATTCGAGCTGAGTGCAGCCTTCAGTAAGGAATTAACCAAGCGATTTACTGGAGAATTTTCCATGCGGCCCTTACTGGCTAATTATCCTAATGCTACCATGGATTTACTGCTGGAGTGGAGCCAAGACGAGAATATGCGCGTCCGTAGATTAGCAAGCGAGTGTATGCGTATCCGATTGCCTTGGGCTAAAAAGCAGACAGTGGTCTTAGATTATTTTGATGAATTTAGCGCTATTTTAAGGAATCTAAAGGATGATTCGGATAAATCAATCCAAAAAAGTGTCGCTAATAATCTGAATGATTTATATAAAGAAGATCCTGAAAAATTCGAGAGGGTGATTGGAACTTGGCAGGAGGAAAAAATGAGTCTGAGTTGCGCTTGGATTATCAAACATGCTTCGCGAACAAAAAATAAAGCAGAAAAATAAGCTTTGCTAGACTAGCAAAGCTTATTTTTAGTTATCTTCGTCTGGTGTAAGCACCATCGGAATAATAATAGGTTCGCGCTCGGTACTTTCGTAGAGGAAAGGACGCAAGGCGTTGACGATAGCGCCGCTGACAGATTGGACGCTGGCATCTTTATTCTTAAGGGCAATGCGAATGGCATTGAAGAGGATGCGCTGGCTTTGGCGAATGAGGTCACCTGATTCGCGCATGTAGATAAAGCCGCGGCTGAGAATATCTGGACCGGCTAAAATCATCTTGGACTCAAAGTCAACCGTCGCAACAGCCAGGACAACACCATCCTCTGACAGGTCTTTACGGTCGCGCAGGACTGCAGCTCCGATTTCACCAATGCGGTTTCCATCGACATAGATATCCTGAGCGTTGAAGCTGCCGGCAATACGAGCTGAGTCAGCTGTCAGAGCCAGTACGTCACCATTGCTCATGATGAAGATATTGTCTTTTGGTACTCCAGTGTCAACGGCTAGGCCTGCATGGACTTTCTGCATACGGTATTCACCATGGACTGGCATGAAATATTTAGGCTTGATCAAGCGAAGCATGAGTTTCTGCTCTTGTTGGCCACCGTGTCCAGAGGTGTGGATGTTGTTAATCTTACCGTGGATAACCTCTACACCGGCCTCGGAAATAATGTTAATCAGCTTGTTAACGCTGGTCGTATTACCAGGGATAGGGCTGGATGAGAAGATGACCGTATCTCCCGGCTGCAGCTGAACCTGACGATGGGTGCCATTGGCAATCCGAGACAGGGCTGCCATCGGCTCACCCTGGCTTCCGGTACACATAATCAGCACTTCGCCAGCTGGATAGTCCTTGAGTTCATTTGGCTCGATGAAGGTATCTTTAGGAACCTTGATATAGCCCAGCTCAATCCCGTTGACAATAGCCTTTTCCATGGAGCGGCCAAAGACCGCAATCTTACGACCGGTCTTGACAGCAGCATCTGCTGCCTGCTGGAGCCGGAAGATGTTTGAGGCAAAGGAGGCAAAAATAATCCGTCCGTGGATGCCTTCGATAATCTTCATGATAGATTGCCCGACAACTTTTTCGGAATTGGTAAAGGTTGGAACTTCAGCATTGGTCGAGTCAGATAGGAGGCAGAGAACGCCTTCCTCGCCCAGAGCAGCCATGCGGTGCAGGTCTGCCGGCTCACCAACTGGTGTAAAGTCAAACTTGAAGTCACCTGTACAGACAATCTTACCCTGCGGCGTATGGATGACAATTCCCAAAGGCTCTGGAATAGAGTGGGTTGTCCGGAAGAAAGTAGCTTTCAGATGCTTGAACTGCAGTTCTGTGTTTTGATTGATTTCATAGAGCTTGGCATCGCGCAAAAGTCCATGCTCTTCTAGCTTGCCGCGAATGAGTGCCAGCGCCAAAGGACCAGCATAGATAGGAACATTGGCTTGCTTGAGCAGGAAAGGAATACCGCCGATATGGTCCTCGTGCCCGTGGGTGATGAGGACAGCTTTTACGCGGTCGATATTTTCAACGATATAAGAGTAGTCGGGAATGACATAGTCAATTCCTAGTAGGTCGTCTTCTGGGAACTTGATACCGGCATCCACGATGATGATTTCATTTTGGTATTCAATCCCGTAGGTGTTTTTACCGATTTCGCCTAACCCACCAATCGCAAAAACGCCAACTTCTTTGGGTTTTAAGGTATATGCCATGGGTTAGAACTCCGTCAATTCAAAAGTGCCTGACTCTTTTTCGTATTCGAGGTGTTTGTCAGACAAGAGCTCAATAAATTCAATATTGTAAGGGGTATTTTCTTCGACTAACTTACGAGCCTGAATGCGGCCTTCCAATTCATTAGCTGCTTCGACATCTAAATAAAGGGCACGTGTCTTTTCACGGCGCGGACTGCGCTCTTTTGTTTCTTGATAAAAAACTTTGTAAATCATTACATTTCCTTTCATATTTTCATGATTAACCTGCAGAAAACAACAGCTGATTAGCTGTTTTCTTTTATTCAATTCTGAGTAGTAGATTAATCCTGATTCGTTACAATTATAATGATTATAACATAAAATAAGGGAATAGTAAAAGGTGGAGATAAGAAAATGTAAGAGTGATTTAGTCTGAAAGCATTCGGATTCCATATTCCTGAAATGCCTGTTCTGGATACTTTTAATCTTATGATAGGTAGCCGTGCTCTTTGTACCAAGCTAGGACATCTTTGAGAGTTTCTTCAAAGGGACGGAAATGGGCTCCCAACTCATTTTGAGATTTTGCAGAATTGAAATGTGTTCGGAGATATTCCTCTTCAGTAGAGGTCACAGCAGCCTTACTCAACAGAATAGGACGTTTTGTTAGACGATGATATAGTTCATTGTATTGAGCAATTATCTTTAGAAGAAAAAGAGGAATCCGTCTAGTTGGAGCGGCAACTCCGCTGACCGCTTCTAGGTTCTTCAATAATTCTTCCATCGTCATATGCCTACCAGCTGCTAAATATCGTTCTCCTTGTCGGCCATACTGCATAGCTAGGATTTCGCAGTCTGCGACGTCTCGGGCATCTACGACGCTGTAGCTGCCGGGAATGATTCCAGGCAGTTTTTTATGAACGAAGTCGAAAATCAACTGTCCCGCAGAGGTAGGACCGATATCGCCTGGGCCAAACATAAATCCAGGCAGGACAAAACTAACAAAAAAATCAGGATGTTTTTTTGAAAAATCTAAGAGAACCTCTTCGCTTAATATCTTACTGCGGTAGTAGTCATTGCTTGTATTCCTGCTGCGTAACATGCTTTCATCAATCAGTTGATTTTGCTCACCATAGAGAACTGCAATCGATGAGGTATGGACCGCCTGACGAATGCCAGCTTTATAAGCGGCTTCAAAAAGTTCCAAACTACCCTTCACATTGGTATTATACAGTTCTTGCCAGTGCTGACCGCCTTTCAAACTATCTCGAAAGAAAGCAGCTGTGTGAAAAAGACTATCACAATCTTGCATATGATTTTGATAGCTGTCTGGCTGGCAAATATCTCCTTCAATGAAATGGATCGGCAGATTGCCAAACTGCTCTAAGGCTTTCTGTCGAGAGCGTACTAAAGCAGTCACCTGAATTCCTTTTTTTAGAAGGGATCGCACCAGATTATTTCCTAGTAAACCTGTTGCGCCAGTAACGAAGGCGTGGTGAATACTTCGGCTTTGGTGTTTTGGGGGCATGGCTCTTCTCCTTAAATTATATTTAGATGACATGTCATCTATTCTCTTATTTTATATTTTGCAAGATTAATTGTCAACAATTAAGGGAATTAGTGTAAAATAGATACAGAAGAAATTTGCAAAGGACGGGAATAGAATGTCATCTTTAGGAGACCGTTTTAGATATTTATTCAGAAGTGCGGAAAATCTAGCGATGAACATTTGGTCACTTGATTTTGAGGGCTGCTTATTTGGCGAAATAGCCGTGCTTGCGGTACCAATCTACCACGTCAGCTAAGCTTTCTTCGAGAGGGCGATGCTGTCCGCCTAGCTCGCTCTCGGTTTTGGCAAAGCTAAAATTACTTTTGAGATATTCTTCGGCCATGAGATGAGCGAGCTCATTGGTAACCAAAATTGGTTTTTTGGTGAGCCGGTGGTAGAGCTCACTTGCTTGGGCATAGATTTTGACGAAAAGAGGGGAGATCTTGCGCTTGGGGGCGGGAACGCCAGTGATTTTTTCCAGTATTTGGTACAATTCTGTCATGGTCACTTGCCGTCCAACTGCCAGATAGCGCTCCTTTGAGCGTCCGTATTTCATGGCGCGGAGATGAATATCTGCTACATCTCTAGCATCCACCATATTATAGCTAGCCTTTAAGATACCTGGAAGTTTTTGCTCTACAAAATTGATAATCAGCTGCCCACTGGAGGTCGGACCAAGGTCTCTAGGACCCAACATTACACTCGGCAAGATAAAGCAACCGAAAACATCTGAATGCTTGTCCAAGAAATCACGAACGGCCTCTTCACTCAAAATCTTGCTGCGATAGTAATCAAAAGGAGTATCTTTTGAGCGAGACATGCTTTCATCGATTAGCTGATTGGCCTCACCTTCCAGTACGACACAGGAGGAAGTATGGACAAATTGGCGGATACCAGCCTCGTAAGCAGCTTCTAGGAGGTTATTTGTGCCTATAATATTAGTGTCGTAGAGCTCCTGCCAGTGCTTGCCGCCTTTATAATTATCGCGGAAAAAAGCAGCGGTATGAAAGAGGCTGTCGCAGCCTGCTAGATAGTCACGATAGCTTTCGGGCTCTAAAATATCCCCCTTGACAATCTGGATAGGCAGGTTGGCAAATTGTTTGCGCGCTTTTTCCTCGGAGCGAACGAGAGCGGTCACTTGAATGTTTTCTTTTAGCAGAGCACGCACGAGATTATTTCCTAAAAGACCGGTCGCACCAGTAACAAAAGCGTGGGTCATTGTTCTAGCTGGTTTTTGATTTGTAGGGTTTGGGGTCATCCGTTTTTCCTCCTTTTGCAAATAGATGATATATCATCTATTTAAGATTTTATATTTTTTAACTAAAATTGTCAACAATTTACCTAATCTAGTGTAAAATAGTATAGAAGTGATTTTTGAAAGGAGAGCAGCGTGGTAGCAGAAGGAATTCGATTTGGCTATTTGTTTAGAAGTGCAGAGAGCTTAGCGACGAGAGAATATGGGAAGTTGCTAGAGCCTTTGGGAATTACGCCCAATCAAAGCGAGGTCTTGCTCGTTTTGGGCGAACATGCTCCGCTGTCTCTCAAGGGCTTGGGGGAATCCCTGATTTGTGAGGAAAAAAGCCCTAGTCGCTTGGTGCAGGCTTTGATTAAAAAAGGCTTGGTCAAGAAGGAAATTTCTAGCAAGGACAAGCGCAGTTCTCGCTTGAGCTTGACTGCTGCTGGAGCGGATTTGCTGCCCAAGATTGCTGAGCAAGAAGCGATTTTTGGAAAACACTTGGCGCAGCAAGTGCCTAATTTGGAGGCTTTTAGCCAGATTTTAGAGGAATTTTTGGTAGATAGTTTCTACGAAGACAAATTAAAACGCCGCTCACTTTGGCGGCAAGAGGAAAAATAGAGGATAAGCATGAAGATTGCAGCTTTTGATACGTCAAGTAAGGCGCTGACGCTCGCGATTTTAGAGGACGAGACCTTGCTGGCGCAGATGACTTTAAATATAAAGAAAAACCACAGCATTACCCTGATGCCGGCTATTGATTTTCTGATGAATAGTCTGGACATGAAGCCGACGGATTTGGATCGTATCGTAGTTGCTCAGGGTCCGGGCAGCTACACAGGTCTGCGAATGGCGGTGGCGACAGCCAAGACTCTGGCTCATACCCTCAAGATTGAGCTGGTCGGTGTGTCTAGTTTGCTGGCTTTAGTCCCAGAGCAGGTGGAAGGTTTGGTCATTCCTGTCATGGATGCCCGCCGCAATAATGTCTATGCTGGCTTTTATCAGTCTAGTCAGTCTGTACGGCCGGAGGCTCATCTGCCATTGGCAGAGGTTTTGGAAATAGCTGGCGTTGCTGATCAGCCAGTCACCTTTGTCGGAGAGACTGCAGTGTTTGCGGAGCAGATTGAAGCTGCTCTTCCTGGGGTATCGGTTCAGCCGACTTTACCAGATGTGGCAGTTATTGGTCGTCTCGGTTTAGACCTGCCAGCCCAGTCTATTCATGACTTTGTCCCTAACTATCTCAAGCGTGTAGAAGCTGAGGAAAATTGGCTCAAGACCCACCAGGAATCCAGCAATTCTTACATTCAGCGTCTATGATTAAGTTGAGAAAATGGAGCGTCAGTTCGGATGTGGACGCGGCAACTCTCGCAAAAGAGCTGGAACAGCTCTTACTAGCTGTTTATGAGGTCAGTCCTTGGACCGCCATACAAATGGAAGAGGTTCTGCTCTCGAATGTGAACAGTTGTGCACTAGCAGAAGATGGAAGTTTGCTTGTCGGCTTTTTAGTCTGGCAGGAGACAGACTTTGAAGCAGAAGTTCTGCAGATTGCTGTATTGCCTAGCTATCAGGGGCGGAAAATCGCGACAGCCTTGTTTGACTTTTTACCAGCAGACAAAGAAATTTTTCTTGAAGTGAGGGAGTCCAACAAGCCAGCTCTGCTATTTTACAAAAAAGAAAAATTTGAAGCAATCGCGCGGCGGAAGGCCTACTATTATGCTCCGGTGGAAGATGCGATTGTCATGAAAAGAGAGATCCATGAAAGATAGATATATTTTAGCTTTTGAGACATCTTGTGACGAGACCAGTGTGGCGGTTCTGAAGAATGAGACGGAGCTTTTGAGCAATGTCATTGCCAGCCAGATTGAGAGCCACAAGCGTTTTGGTGGAGTGGTACCGGAAGTGGCCAGCCGTCACCATGTGGAGGTCATTACGGTTTGCATTGAGGAGGCTTTGGCAGAAGCAGGGATTAGCGAGGAGCAGGTCACAGCAGTGGCCGTTACCTACGGTCCTGGTCTGGTTGGGGCGCTTCTGATCGGCTTGGCAGCGGCCAAGTCTTTTGCTTGGGCTCATGATATTCCCTTGATTCCGGTCAATCACATGGCTGGACACCTGATGGCAGCCCAGAGCGTGGAGCCCTTGGAATTTCCCTTGCTGGCTCTCTTGGTCAGTGGCGGCCATACCGAGCTGGTCTATGTTAGTCAGGCTGGTGACTATAAGATTGTGGGGGAAACTCGCGATGATGCGGTCGGTGAAGCCTATGATAAGGTCGGTCGAGTCATGGGTCTGACCTATCCAGCAGGCCGGGAGATTGATCAGCTGGCTCGTCAAGGACGGGATATGTATGATTTCCCGCGGGCCATGATCAAGGAAGATAATCTGGAATTTTCTTTTTCAGGTCTCAAGTCGGCCTTTATCAACCTGCACCATAATGCCCAGCAAAAGGGAGAAACTTTGTCTAATCAAGACTTGTCAGCAAGCTTTCAGGCGGCGGTCATGGATATTCTCATGGCTAAGACTAAGAAAGCGTTGGAAAAATATCCAGTCAAGACTCTGGTCGTGGCGGGCGGTGTTGCGGCCAATCAAGGTCTGAGAGAACGCTTGGCAGCTGAGATTCAGGATGTTAAGGTGATTATTCCACCTCTGCGCCTTTGCGGTGACAATGCAGGTATGATTGCTTATGCTAGTGTCAGTGAGTGGAATAAAGAAAATTTTGCCAGTTTGGACCTGAATGCTAAGCCGAGTCTGGCTTTTGAAACGATGGAGTAAAGGAGAACAATGCGCGGACAGGCATTTAAACAGGGGGCACAGGCGGCAGTGCCAACGGCTCTGGGCTATATTGGAATTGGTTTAGCCTGCGGCATCATGGCGGCACCTCATATGAATCCCTTGGAGATGGGGTTGATGAGCATTCTGGTTTATGCCGGCAGTGCCCAGTTTGCCATGATTGGTTTATTTGCCCAGCAGGCGCCGATTTTAGCCATCGCACTGACTGTTTTTCTTATTAATATCCGGCATCTTTTGCTCTGTCTGCATGCATCAACTCTTTTTCGTAAGTCTAGCTTAGCTCAGAACATTGTCATTGGGTCTTTTTTGACAGATGAATCTTATGGAGTCTTGATGGGGGAGCAGGTGCGTACAGAAGAGATTGTGGCTAGCTGGATGATGGGTAACAATTTCATGAGTTATACTTCTTGGATTTTGGGTACTATTTTAGGAACTGCCCTCGGTGCCCTTCTGCCCAATCCTGAGAGCTTCGGCCTGGACTTTGCCCTAGTCGCCATGTTTATCGGCATTTTCTCTTCTCAGTTTACAATCATGCTGCGCCGGGTCAAGATAAAGAAGCTCTTTTTGGTCTTGGGCGTGGTGGGTCTTGCCTACTTGCTCCTGACCATGCTGCTTCAAAATTCGCTGGCGGTGCTTTTTGCAACCTTGCTAGGCTGTACAGTGGGGGTGATTTGGGATGATAAGTAAGTATATTTTACTGGCTATTCTTTTGTCAGCCCTAGTCACTTGGATTCCGCGGGTTTTACCCTTTATCCTAGTCAAGTACAAGGGCCTTCCGCCCATGGCAGAGCGTTTCCTCAAATATCTTCCAGTTTCCATTATCTTTGCCCTTATCTTATCCAGTGTCACCAATGCTCAGAGCGGCCAGCTGCCGAGTTTTAAATGGCTGGATTTAATAGCCGTTTTTCCAACTAGCTATGTGGCATTTAAGTATAAAAACTTAATTGCAACTGTTGTATTTGGTGTAGTCTTGGTGGCCTTGCTGCGCTATCTAGCTGGATTTCTTGGCTTGTAAAGAAAGTACAAGACAGATTGAATCGGTCGATTCGGTCTGTTTTTTGCTAAATTCTAAGAATTATCTGAAAATATAATATTTTATGCTATAATGGAACCAATCAAAATAATGGAGGTTCGGAAATGGCAGAAGCAGGTCATAAATTTTTAGCAAAATTAGGAAAGAAACGTCTTCGACCTGGAGGTAAGCTAGCAACGGACTGGTTGATAGAGCAAGGGCAATTTTCCAGCGATAAAAAGGTTTTAGAAGTCGCCTGTAATATGGGAACTACAACGATTGAATTAGCAAAAAAATATGGTTGCCAAATTACAGCTATAGACTTAGATCAGTCTGCCTTGAAGCAAGCTCGGCTTAATGGAGAAAAGGCTGGTGTTGGTGAACTCGTCACATTTAAACAAGCCAACGCTATGAAGCTACCTTATGATGACAATTCGTTTGATATCGTTATCAATGAAGCCATGCTGACCATGCAGACGGATAAGGGGAAGGCCAAATGTATGGATGAGTACTACCGGGTGCTGAAGCCAGGCGGAGTGCTCCTCACCCATGACGTCATGCTCAAACAACGAGATGAGAATGTCCGGGAAGAGCTATCTCGTGCGATTAACGTCAATGTTGGTCCTCTGACAGAAGGTTCTTGGATTCAGCTGGCACGCTCTCACTCGTTTGATCATGTAGACACCTTTGTCGGCGAAATGACCTTGATGAGCCTTCGAGGTATGATTTATGACGAAGGACTGGGCGGCACACTGAAAATCTGCTTTAATGCTCTTAAGAAAGAAAACTACAGTCAATTTATGAAGATGTTTAAGATGTTCCAAAAAAATCAGGAAAAACTGGGCTTTATTGCCATGGTTTCCTGGAAATAGAGAATTAACCTTCTGGACTTGATCTAGGAGGTTTTTTTTGTTTGTTGGAGTACTTGACATCTTTTATAAAACTTGTTATACTTTTTTAAGAATATTCAATGTTGACTATAGGTGTAAGATGATGACAAAATTATTAGTATTAGCTATCTTGGATATGAAAGCAATGTCGGGTTACGATATTCAGCAAATGATGCAGACAACAGATGCTCAAAGATGGGGAGCTGTTCAAGTAGGCTCTATCTATCATGCTCTAAAGAAATTAGAGCATAAAGGATATATTACTATTTCTAGTGTTGAGCAGACAGGTCATCGCCAAAAAGTGGTTTATCAGATAACAGATCAGGGAAGAGTCTATTTAAAAGAACTTGTTCGTGAAGCTTTGGAAAGCCCAGCCCTTACTTATCCCTCGGCTTTATATGCCGGTTTGTCTTTTTATGAGCAATTATCAGATGATGAGGTGAGCTTAGCCCTGCAGGAGCAGGAAAATAAGTTAGATCGGGAAGAAATGCTTATTTTACAGGGATGGGAACAAAAACGAGAAGCTTTGAACAATCAAATATCGCCTATGGTACAACTAATTTTTGATCATATGCTGGCGATGGTTCGTGCCCAACGAGATTTTATCAAGCAGGCTCAAGACTATTTGCAAACTGAAGAGAAGTAGAGGGTTAGAAAACATTCTAACTCTTAAAAACTACTCTCATATTCAATTTAGAATATACAAAGAGGAGTAAAAATGAATGATTATCAAAAAAGGATACTGTTGTTTCAGAGTTTTAGACAGTTAACTGAAATGATTGTTATCGGTGGTGGAGGAAGCTGGCAATGGTGGTTTGACAATGCAATCTAAAGATTTATATATTGAAAGGAATCACTATGAAAAAACAAGAAAATTTAAATACCAATCGAAAAAAAGCTTTATTTGTTGTCACTTTAGCCGTTTTTACAGACATGTTTATTCATGGTATGATTGTGCCAATCCTACCAATTTACGCAGGTTCTTTAGGGATTTCTCAGACAGCTTTGGGCTTTCTATTTGGAAGCTATGCTTTAGCCCTATTAATCACAACTCCTATTTTTGGAATGATTTCTGATAAGCTTGGTCGTAGAGGGCCGATGCTTTGGGGAATTCTTGGTTTGGCAGCTGCAACTCTACTCTTTGCTTTTGCAAATACTTTTTGGTTTTTGCTTTTAGCTCGTATTTTACAAGGTTGTGCTGCTGCAATCACATGGACAGCTGGTTTGGCTCTCTTGGCAGATTTTTATCCATCTGAAGAGAGAGGGCAAGCTATGGGAATTGCCTTATCAGGCCAAGCTATAGGGATTCTTGTTGGCCCAAGTCTGGGCGGCTGGCTCTATCAAATCGGTGGTTATATGTTTCCATTTTTTGTAGCAGCAGGTGTGGCTGTTTTAGATGGTTTGCTGCGTCTTCTTTTATTGAAAGAAGAGCCGCATAGAGAGAAACAAACAGAACAGCAGCCATTTGAACTGTTAAGAAATCAGCAGTTTCTATTGATAGTCGGCGCTGTCATGATTGGTGCTGCGGTTCCAAGTGCCCTGCAGCCGACTTTACCCGCTAGATTTGAAGCAGTATTTCATGCCACACCACTTGTTATAGGATTACTTTTTGCTGTGCCTACGATTGCTTATGCAGTCATTGCTCCTCTGATTGGGAGACTCTCTACAAAATTAGGTCATGCAAGGATGACCGTTCTAGGTTTCATTATCACTGCGCTAGCTATGGCATTTGTCACTCTTCCTAGCAATATCTATTTAGAAATAGCAGCTTTGAGTTTGATTGGCATCGGTATGGGAATGATTCTTGCACCTAGTCTGCCTCGTATGGCTGATTTAGCTCAGGAAAAAGAAAATGCTAGCTATGGTTTCACATTTGCGATTTATAATACAGCTTATTCTGTCGGCATGATGATGGGCCCTGTATTGAGTGGTCTTTTATCTGAAAACTTTGGTCTGCAATGGGCTTATGTTATTTTGGCAGGTGCCATAGTTCTTTATATGATGGTTTTTGCAAGTCACTTAAATCATTAAAAAGGAGGTTTCGTTTTGAAAGAATATAAAAAACTTCAGCAGTTATTACTGTCTATAGATGGGCAAAGCTACTCAAGCTATAAAAGAATAAAAGGTTTTTATCAGTTTCCTGATTATATTTTAGTGATTGATCATGTTCAGGTAGATCCCTATGCTCCACCATCAAAGATGAGAATTCTTATACAGCGTGAAACAGTGGACATTCCCAAAGAGTACATCAATCAAAAGAATAAGAGAATTGCTGTTTCGGATTTTTTAACACGAAACTTTTATAAACAAAGCCAAAAATTTAATCATTCAGTAAAAGGGACAGGTACCAGCGGTCTCATTATGATCGACCGCTGTGGCCAAGAAATGTTGGAGCGAACAGCTGTTTTAATAAAAGATAATCAGATTGAAGTTCGTTTTGAAGTTGGTCTACCGGCTGCTGGGAGACGCATTTTAGGAAAAGCGGCAAATCGAATTTTTCAAGATATTCTTCCAGAAATCATTAAGCAAGCTCTTTTCTATCGTCATCTAAATCAGACAGCTTTACAAACTCAGATTGATCTTATTTTGGATCAAAAATATCTCAGAGAAGAATTACCTAAACAAAATTTAGTCGCGTTTATAGCAAATGGATCAATTTTACCAAGAGAAAGCGGAATTTCAGATGCGCCATTGATAGGGGCCAAACCTTTTCAAAGTCCGGCCAATCTGGAAATAGAATTTCATTTACCAAGCGGAAAAACTGTGACTGGCATGGGCATAAAAAAAGGAATTACCTTGCTTGTGGGTGGCGGTTTTCACGGAAAGTCGACAGTTTTGCAGGCACTTGAACGTGGTGTTTATAACCATATTCCCAATGATGGTCGTGAATTTGTACTAACGGTTTCTGATGCAGTAAAAATTCGTGCGGAAGATGGCCGCTCTATTCAAAAGGTAGATATCAGTCCCTTTATTAATCATTTGCCTGGTAATAAAGTTACAAAACAATTTTCAACCATGAATGCCAGCGGCAGTACTTCGCAGGCTGCGAATGTTGTGGAAGCATTGGAAGCTAGGGCATCTTTGCTTCTCATTGATGAAGATACATCGGCTACGAATTTTATGATTCGTGATAGAAGGATGCAGCAGCTGATTGTCAAAGAAAAAGAACCAATCACACCTTTTGTTGATAGAGTACAATCCCTCTATAAAGATTTAGGAGTATCAACTATTTTAATTATTGGCGGCTCCGGCGATTATTTTGAAATTGCTGACAGAGTTATTATGATGGATGAATACCTACCTAAAGATGTCACGGCTAAGGCAAAAAATATTGCAGCAGCTGATTCTTATAATCGGGAAGATTCTGTGGAACCCTTTGAAATCCTTAGTAGGCGTGTTCCTCTTAGCTCTAGTTTCCCCATATCCGGTAAGGAAGATCGTCTAAGAGCCAAGGGAAGATTGCATCTTCTTTATGGTTGGGAAACGATTGATTTATCTGGGTTAGAGCAGTTAGTCGATGACAGTCAAACTAATGCTCTTGCTATTATGTTAGCCTATTTTAAAAATCATTTTTTAAATGACCATTCTTCTTTATCAGAAGCGGTTGAACAACTTTATCAACACATTGAAAATTTTGGATTAGATGCTGTCTCACCTTATACTGGACATCCCGGCAATTTAGCTTTACCAAGAAAACAGGAATTTTATGCCACGCTTAATCGTTATCGAGGTTTGAAAATAAAGTAATATTGTAGAAAATTTTCTAAAAAACTTGACCCTGACCTTAGGTCAGGGCTTATACTATAGTGGTAAGGAGGTCTATCATGTACCATATCAAAGAAGCTGCGCAGCTTTCGGGAGTCTCTGTCAAAACCCTGCATCATTACGACAAAATCGGACTTTTAGTACCCGCCAAATCAGAAAATGGCTATCGGACATACAGCCAAGCTGATTTAGAGCGGCTGCAGGTCATCCTTTACTATAAGTATCTGGGGTTTTCTTTGGAGAAAATAGCAGAGCTGCTGAGTCAGGACGAACAGGCCTTATTGCCGCATCTGGTTAGGCAGTTAGAGTATTTGCAGCAGGAAAGAGATCGCTTGAATACCTTGATTTCCACCTTACAAAAAACCATCCAAGAAGAAAAAGGAGAAAGAAAGATGACAATGAAAGAAAAATTTGCAGGCTTTACCTACGAAGATAATCACAAATACCATCAAGAAGCTGTCGAAGAATACGGTCAAGAAGTCATGGCGCAAGCATTGGTTCGTCAAAATGGACGGGAAGAAGAATCTGCCGCAGCCTTCAATCAAGTTTTTCAAAGTCTGGCAGAGAATGTGCAACAAGGCTTGCCAGTTGAAGCAGCAGAAAATCAAGAGCAGGCAGCGCGTCTCTTACAAGCCATTCGCACTTACGGCTTTGACTGCTCACTGCAAGTCTTTGCTTACATCGGTCAGGGCTATGTCCACAATCCAGAGTTTAAGAAGAATATTGACAAGTTCGGATCAGGCACTGCCCAGTACACAGCAGATGTGATTGCAGCTTATGTTCGGACAAACGCAAAATAAATAGGCTAGGAATTTCCTAGCCTAGAATTTCTACTTCAAGTCATAAAGCCAGTCCTCGCCGTCTTTATAGTAAAAGAATTCACTTAAATCGTCTTCTAAAAAAACACGCAGCATATCAGACATGTCTCTGGTTGCCAGCTTTAAATGGGACAGATTTTTAAAATCTTCCCACCAGACCTTTCCTTCATCTGAGGATTGCAGCACACCAGAATAGTGCTTTGTCTTATAGAGCAAGACGACATAACGAAAATCTTTATTATCATACCAATCCTTTATGCCGCAAAGTTGAGGCTTGAATATGGTTAATCCAGTTTCTTCTTTGACTTCTCTGATAACTGCATCGGTAAAAGATTCTCCGCGCTCTACATGCCCGCCAGGAAAAGTGATGCCTGGCCAGTCAGACTTCACTCGTTCTTGGACGAGAACTTTTTCTCCGTCATAAATCATGCACATGTTGACGAATTCTACATTTTCCAGTCGACTCATTTGTTTCTTCCTTTTGTTTGAGATGAATGGTGGAATCTAAACAATCACTCATACTGCAAGCTCCCTGCCACCCAGCCGGTGCAGAGGGCAGAGGTGATGTTGAAGCCACCCGTGTGGGCATTGATGTCTAGGACCTCTCCAGCAAAGTGGAGGCCGGGAACCAGTTTGCTTTCTAGAGTTTTGGGATTGATTTCTTTGAGGCTGACGCCTCCTTTGGTTACAAAGGACTTGGCCAGGGACATTTTGCCAGTGACAGGGATGGGCAGTT
>ERZ773006.302-NODE-302-length-25157-cov-11.1615_pt1 | contig 25157 bp, 27 predicted proteins | sample MGYA00580843_ERZ773006 | MGnify/ENA primary metagenome ERZ773006 (study PRJEB29015, sample SAMEA2738011) | human oral metagenome | biome: human oral; feature: human-associated habitat; material: dental | place: China | collected 2052 ...
TATATTATTATATTTTTAGATAACCTTAACTATATCAAATTTATCTATTATACGTTACCATCATTGATAATTTTATATTTGTATATTCAAGTATTTTTTAAATTTTTGTTATAGAATATTGATTTTATTATCATAAAATTGTATAATATAATTATAATAATAAAGCAAGGGAGTGAATGACATGACGTTAAATAATAAAGTAAAAGAAAATATTATTTTAACAACTGTCCAAAACGTTTGAACTAAGGGCTATTCTCTGACAAGTGTTCAGGATATAATTAAAAAAGCTAAAGCCCCTAAAGGAAGCGTATATTATTATTTTCCAAAAGGAAAGGATGAGATTTATCTAGAAGCACTAGATAAAATTAACAGTAATGTTAAAAAAGAATTTAAAACAATTTCTCCGAAATTAGGGACTTTAGAGGAGTATTTAACAAATGTTTTTGATCTTTTTATTTCAAAAGGTAAAGCATGTAAACGAAGTGGTTTCTCTCTAACATTGTTAGCGATGGAAACTGCAGAATTATCACCAATTATCGCTGAAAAATGTAGTGATATATTGGAAAATTGGCGCTTACTTCTTGCTGATGGACTTTTCGATAGAAATCTACCAGAAGATGTTTGTAATCCTGTTAGTGAATGGTTATTCACTAGTATTCAAGGAGCTTTAACTGCAAACAGAATACACAAGGATGAAGCATTCCTTTATAATATAAAATCTACAATTAAATTTGTTTCTACTGCTTCTCCTGAGACACTAAGAGAAATATTCTCTAGATCGGATGAAGACGAAGTTGTCGCATAAATAAATCCCTCGCTACTGACTTCAGTAGTGAGGGATTACTTTTTTTAAATTGTATTTATCATTTGCATCGTTAAAGAATTAATTTTTTGACTAAAGAATTTTTTAATTGCAGGATCTATATCTATTCTATCTAAAGCTAATTCAAAGTCTTCTAACCAATATTTTGCTTCTTTTATAGAAATAGGTAGTTTCATATGTTTTTTTCTTAAATCAGGTGTAGCAAAGATCGAATGACCTGGCTGTCCTAAGAATAATCTGAAAAATCGTTTTTGTTCTATTTTGATTTTATCAAAACCATCATTAAATAAAAGATTGATTCTATCATCATTTGGTATAATATCGTCATACATATGCATAACTAGTTCATCAATCTTTTCTTCTCCTATTTGTTCATATAGGTTCATAATTACCTCCACAATTTGTTCATATTTTTTTCACTTTTTGTCCTTATTTATATTAAACTACATTAATAAAATTTTTGCAATTAAAATGCTGGCTAAAAATATAATTTTACAGAATAATATACTAAAATGTATATATTCTATGTAATTATTTGCATCTTAGTATAAAAATATAAAACGTAGAATAAGGCTATACCTATTCTACGTTTTAGTACTACTATTTTAATAATTTTTTAAATGCTTCTACTTTATCAGTTCTTTCCCAAGTGAATTCAACATCTTCACGCCCAAAGTGACCATAAGCTGCTGTTTTCTTGAAGATTGGTTTTCTTAAGTCTAAAGTTTCGATGATTCCGTTTGGTGTTAAACGGAATTCTTCTTTGATTGTTTTAACAATTTCACCTTCATCAACTTTTGAAGTACCGAATGTTTCAACAAAAATAGATACTGGGTGCGCTACTCCAATTGCATAAGCTAATTGAACTTCCGCTTTATCACAAATTCCACTAGCTACAATGTTTTTAGCAATATATCTAGCCATATATGCTCCTGATCTATCTACTTTAGTCGCATCTTTACCACTAAATGCTCCACCACCATGACGTGAGAATCCACCGTATGTGTCCACGATAATTTTGCGTCCTGTTAGCCCTGCATCTCCAACCGGTCCACCGATTACGAATCTTCCTGTTGGGTTGATAAAGTATTTAGTATTTTCATCTAACAAATCTTTATCTAAACATGGTTCAATTACGTATTTTTTAATATCGGCGTGGATTTGTTCTTGAGTAACATCTGCATCGTGTTGTGTAGAAACTACGATTGTATCAATTCTATTAACTTTGTGATTTACATCGTATTCGATTGTTACTTGCACTTTTCCATCTGGGCCTAAGTATGCAAGAGTTCCATTTTTTCTAACTTCTGCTAATTGTTTTGAAAGTTTTTGACTTAGGTAAATTGGTAGTGGCATATATGTTGGTGTTTCATTAGTTGCGAATCCAAACATAAGACCTTGGTCACCAGCACCTACTTCATTTTCTTCTTTTTGTTGTTTTGTTTCTAATGAATTGTCAACCCCAAGAGCGATGTCTGGAGATTGTTTATCTAATCCAACAAGTACTGAAATATGATCACCTGAATATCCTTTATTAGGATCATTATATCCAATTTCATTAATTGTATCACGCACGATTTGTTGGAAGTCAACATTTGCTGTTGTTGAAACTTCTCCTACAAGTACTGCTAACCCTGTGTTCACACAAGTTTCACAAGCTACACGTCCATATGGATCTTGTTCTAAAATCGCATCTAAAATCGCATCTGACACTTGGTCAGCGATTTTATCTGGGTGTCCTTCTGTTACTGATTCTGATGTAAATAAATATGTTTTGCTCATTTTTTTCTCCTAAAATATTTTTGTCTGATATTAATACAAATCTTTCTAAATCCTTAATATCTTTAAAATAAAAATTAAAAGACCTTATCTCATAGACAAGGTCTTTATGTATACCTCATCGTTCAAAGTAAACTTTGCTAAGGAAAGCACCTTAATCAATCGATTAGGTTGCTGGAGTTCATAGGGCCTTATCCCTCACTCACTCTTGATAAGTATTTATATTTCTTTTATCAGCATATTAGATTTTAATATACTTTTTCTAATTTGTCAAACGATAAAATAAAAAATTAATATTCAATATTGTATTTACTTCTTTCTTGGAGGATTTTTTCTTTTAATTTCTCCGCTTCTTCAATAGGTAGACAGTCAATCGATAATTTGCTATATATTCCTGTTACTTGTACATTAGCTAATATAAACTTATTTAAGATAGGTCCCGTATTTATAGTAACATCTTGAATAGTATTATACGGTAAAGTTTTCTTACTCTTGAAAAATACTCCTTCGACTCTAGACACCCCCATATCATCTATCTCGTAAGAGTAGTTTCTAAATACTAGTGGTGGAACCACTGTAGCTACTAAAAAATATATTGCTAATATTGCCAATATTCCTAACCCTAGAAACTTATAATTTATTTCAGTTGTAAAATAATCATATACACTTTTACCAATAACTGGTGATAAGAAAACTAGAGCATATATCCCGAAGTGTATTCTCAAATACTGTATTGATCTCTCTGGTAAATTACACGATTTTTTTTCAAATATTCTACTCATAACCTACCTCCGATACAATAAAATCTCTTTCTAATTTTTCTTTATATCCTTTATCATAATATTTCAACTTAATATCTGAATTTACTCCAATAGAATTTATCGATAGATGAGAAAGATTCTTTTTATTCATAAAATAGTTTGTTCTACTATTTATAGTTCCTACTTTTTTCACCTTAATAAATTCTGTTATTATTGTCAATTGTCTCATAAACGTATTCTTAAAGTAATGTCTATCATAAGAAAGATCGTTATATTTCAACATATAGTTTTTTACTAAAACACTATACGAAACCAAGACAATATACAGAGCAGTCGAACTTAAAACTTTATATTCAAATTTTAAATCAATATTAGCAAAATATAATATTGCAAATAATATTATTGGTAAAAAACTACAATTAAATAAACTCCAACGATACATCGCTATTCTTGCTTTTCGTTGTATTTTTTCACTTTCTAAACTATCATAGTACTCTAAGTCAATACCTAGATTATTTTCCACAAAATTCTGTGCAAAATCTTTCTTCACTAATGGCAAGACATCTATCGTAGATTTTTGTTCACTCAAATCTTCCGATACATTATTAGTCAAAGTCTCAACAGATAATTTCGCTAGTCCAAAGATTCTATAACGCAACGGATATATTAATTTTACGCTTTGAATTCTATCAATATCAATAACTAATGATTTTTTTGTTAAGAGCCCATATTTACATAGTAAATTATGATCTTTTGTCGTAAGTAGGAAATTATAATATTTTACAATTGTAAAAATAATTGAGCCTATTACTACTAAAATCATAAAAATTCCAATTATTATAAATAAGGCTGTTATATTCCCTGCGACTGATTCAGCATTCTTTTGAAGTAGTTCATCGAAATAAGCTTCATTATCAAAAATAATCTTAAACACATCTCGAATCTTATCATTTAATGCTAATATTAATCCTAATGCAGCAAAGAACCTAACTCGTAACAACCCATAAAACGCAAGGTCTTTTACAGATAATCGTAGTATTTCTCTTTGAATCTCTTCTTCGGTATTCTCATGAACTACAGAAGTATCTTCATCGCGTTTTAAATCCCTCAATATATCAATTAAATTCAATGCGACTTCTTTCTTCAAAGGTTTTATTCTAATTTTACCACCGACAAGGTTTATATCAACCGATAGTAGATTAAATGCTTGATACATTATATTAGAACTCATATCTATTGACTGGATATTTTCAAGATTAATATTTTTTGCTTCTTTATTTATTATTCCTTTTGTATAAATTAGTGCTCCATCACGTACTTCATAACTTTTTACAAAATAATCAAATATACCAATTACTATTAATAAAAGAAATCCTGCTAGAACTAATAAATTATATTTCCAGTTTTGTTCTTTTAATACCAAAATTATAAAAATACCAAACAATCTAAATCCAGTAATTACAGTATCCATAATAACCATAGGATGTACTCGACTTTTTTTAATATTATTCATCTTTATACCTCCTATAATTAAGATTATTTTCTAGTATTGTTAACAGTAAACATTCTAACTGTTCTACATCCTTTTTAGAAATATAGAATCCTAACTTTTCCGAACCGGTGTTTATACTAACCTTGTAAATGTTGAATTTTTTCGACAATATATTTTGTTTAATTGTGTAGTCTAATATATTTCTAAGTGGTACTATTTTCTCCAACTTAAAAAATGTATATATTGATGTTGAAGCTAGTTTAAAATGTTCATCTGTTATTTCAAAAAATGTATTATATTCATATTTGTCTCTTAGCATTACAACTATAACATGATTTAGAAACACTAATCCTAATACAACCCATAGAATTATATAAATATCTACACCGAACACTTCTTCAAAACCGGTAAGTTTAAAAATCACGGAAGCCAGCACGACACATGTTATACTTATTGCCCAAACATTAAAGAAGAAATAATCAACATATAATCTTCCTATATATTTTCTCATAATATCTCCCCCTATCTGTTATTAACAACCGATAAGATTTAAAGATCTTTCTCTTTCAATCGTAGTCTCATCTCCATGACCTGGATAAACTATTTTAGTTCCATCAAGCTTAAATAATACATTACCTAATGAATTTTTTAGTGCATCATAATCTGAACCGTATAAATCATAACGACCAAAACCGCTTCTGAATAATGCATCTCCTACAACAATAAACTTACCAAAATCAAACGATACTCCTCCTGGAGAATGCCCTGGTGTTGGTAATACAGTGAAACTTAAACCAGCAATTTCGTATTTTTTATTTTCTTCAAATTCAAATTCTGCAGGATCAGTCATAGGCGGTCTTCTTAAACGGAACAATGTTGAGCCGTTAAAATCCGGATTTTGTAACCAATCACGTTCATGTCCTGAAATATACACAGGTACTCCATAGTATTTTCTACACTCATCTAATGACATAATATGGTCAAAGTGAGCATGTGTTAATAATATCGCTTCGATTTTTACATTTAATTCTTCTACTGCTTTTTGTATTCTATCAAAACCTTCTCCTGGATCTACTATAACTCCACGTCCATCTTTATATACTACATAGCAGTTTTCATCTACCATATCCATTACTATTCTCTTAATTTCTGCTTTTGCCATTTTGTCAAAACCTTTCCATAATTATTGTTATCTATATTTTATCTTATTATCATATTATTAACAAGCCTTGATTAGTAGTTTTCTTACTTTACTTATACTATCCCTTCATCACTTGACCTTATCTAATATTTTTTTTATACTGATATAGTATGGTTTTCATAACAACTTAGTTATTTTTCTAACTTTTTCAAAATAAGTTAGAGTTAATTATCTAAGAAAAAAGGAGAAATAAAATGAAATTAAATTCATTCGCTAAGTTTTCATTACTTAGTATTTCAATATTATTAATGTCACACCTCGCTATCTCCCCAGTAATCCCAAACCTATATAATTTTTATCATGCAAGTAACCCTAATATAGGTCTGGCTTCTGTCGAGAGTTTAGCTACTATTCCTGCTATGATGATAACAATCTTTGTTCTTCTTAGTAATGGAGTTATTAAGTTTATTGGTAAAAAAAATACAGTTCTTCTTGGACTACTACTAATTTTCATCTTTGGTATTGTACCAGCTTTTACAACAAACTTTAAAGTTGTTTTAATTAGTAGACTTTTCCTTGGAGCTGGTATTGGTTTATTTAATTCTCTTTCTATTAGTATGATTAGTGACTTCTTTGATGAAGAACACCGTGGTACTATGATTGGATTAAGAACAGCATTTCTAAATATAGGAAAAGCATTAACTACATTTATCTCTGGATACCTACTAATTTACGGTATTCAATATACATTTTTAGTTTATGCGCTAGCTCTTCCTATATTTGTAATTTTCCTATTATTTGTACCAAACGCAGAAAATGTAAATAATAAAAAAGTTAGTATTAAGTTCCATAAAGAGACTATCTTTTTAACTCTTCTAACATTTTTAGTAGGAATTTCTTACATGGGAGCAACTATTAAAATCCCTACTCTACTTGCAGAAAAATATCACTATCAACCTAATGTAGCTAGAAATCTATTAACGATTCTTGCCTTAAGTGGTATTCTTTCAGGAGTTATCTTCGGTATTCTTGTTAAGAGATTTAAAAATCTAACTTTACCAATTATGTTAAGTTTCATGACAATTGGAAGTGTGTTATTTGCTTTAACAAATAATATTGTTATATTCTACGTTGCAGCTATCTTTATCGGAATCAGCTTTGTTGGAACAATGTCATTTAACTTCTTCTATATTTCTAACAAGTTAGAGAATAAATTTATCAACTTTGCGACAAGTGTAATTTTAGTAGGAGGTAATATTGGTGTAATTCTAACTCCAGTAGTACTCACAAAAATCCCTGAAGCTCTACACTTGGAAAAATATACTACACCATTTTTCATAACTACTACACTAATGTTAATTTCTACTCTAGTTAGTTACGCAGTTTTAAGAGACAAAAAATAATATAAACTAAAAAAGCACAACGTAGATTTTTTACGTTGTGCCTTTTATTATTAACTATTTAATAATTCTTTATTTTTTTCTAAGAATTCTTTTAATTCTTTATCTGGAACCTGTCTAGCTAATACTAATGTTCTTAATGATACATCATCTAAACGACAAGTAGCAAAAACTGTCATATTATCCTCTCCAGATATCTTAGTATTCTCTAGCCAATTTCTTGATCCGTTTTTAAATAAACTTATAAATTCATCTTTTTTATCAGCAGTTGTTGGTATCTGATATAGATTAGTATCTTCATGAACCACTTTAACTCCTGTTACTTCATAATAGTATTTTCTTTCCGGAGTTTCCATAACTACAACTCTATGACTATCAAAATAATCTTTTTTAGCAAACCAGTTCATATTGTTGAATACTCTTATATCCAATGTTATTTTCTTCTCCTCAATTCCCGCACGAGCATGTCCAAATACCCATTTCACATCGCTTTGATCTAAACCAGGTTTGTTTTCAAAATCCATAAAAACTGCACCGATAAATGGAGCTGGTTTATTATCAATTCCATACTCTAAATACTTAGAGTTATTTGTTGTTTGTAAAATCGGTTCTTTAAGCGAATCATTACCATCACCAGGAACATACATATACCCAATAACCTCATTATTGGTTGCTTTTAAGTCTTTAAACTTATTAGCTAAATAATCTTTCTCAGCTTGATCTACTACATATTTATCATTTTTCTTAGGTTCTTCCTTAGATTGTGTAGATTCTACTTTTTGCTCAACTCGAACTTGTGGTTCAATGGAATTTTTATTCATGTAAGAATATATTCCAAATACTCCACCAACTACAAATAGAAGCATTAAGACATACTTTACAATTTTACTTAGCAAAGATTTATTATTATTCATAAAAAATATTCCTTTCTAAAATTTTTGTTTACATATCTAAACTTCACATTAGATTATATCATAGTTTTTTAAAAAATTCTTCAATAACAAACCTTTCTTAGATAATAAAATTTATAACGAATATCTAAGTATTTCTACTGAAATATAAAATTTAGAATAATCTATATAAAATACAAAAAGAAATCGAACTTTTTAATTAGTTCGATCTCTTAATATTATGAAAATATACACTTTTAAACTTGTCTTATATTAACAAAATCCGTTGGAGGAACATTATCTTTTCCAAGATCAGGTTGTCCTGCTGTGATTAAAATATAATCTCCCTCTTTTGCTAAACCTGATTCCTTAGCAAATTTTGGTGCTAAGTTTAACATTTCTTCCATAGGAAGTGTTCTTTCTTCAATAAATGTAGTAACACCACGTGTTAAAGCTAATTTTCTAGCATTTTGTTTTGAAGGTACCACTGCCAAAATTTGAACTTTCGGCTTATACCTTGCGATAAACTTAGCTGTGCTACCAGATTTTGTATAAGTTACAATATTATTTACATCTAAAGAATCAAGCAAATATTTAGTTGATAGTGAGATTGCATGCGCTATATCCATCTTATGGTTTTTGTACTCATCTTCATCTCTATCAAATACTCTATCTTGAGTTTCAACATAACTAATAATTTTATCGACAGTTTGTAATGCCTCTTTCGGATAGCTTCCAGTTGCTGTTTCTTCTATCAACATTATTGCATCTACTCCATCAATAACTGCATTCGCTACATCTGAAACCTCTGCACGTGTAGGTCTAGGATTATAAATCATAGAGTGTAACATTTGAGTTGTTAATATTACTTCCACCGTTGCATCATTAGCTTTTCTAATAATTTCTTTTTGAATACTTGGTAAGTTTTGATATGGTAGTTCCATACCAAGTTCATCCCTATTTATCATAATTGAATCCGCAAATTGAATAATTTCATCGATGCTTTCATATGCTTCTTTACAGTCAATTTTTACTATTAATCCAATATCCTTTTTCCCTTGAACTTGCAATATATCTTTTACTTTTCGGATTTCATCTAGGTTACTAACAAATGGACAGGCAACAAAATCAACATCATTTTGACAAGCAAAATGAACATTTTCTTCTTCTATTTTTATTAGTTTATATTTACTTTCCGCATAAATATGATCTAAGTCATAAATTATTGCAGTATTTTTATCTAATTCGTCTCTTAATTCTTTTATTTTATTAATTCTATCAATACACTCTTCTGTACTTCCATAATATGTATCAATTAATACAGCATCCGCACCCCTAGCAACAATCTCCTCTAATAATCCCTCTGTACTATTCCCCAAAGTTGCTATAATTTTTGCCTTTCTAGTCATATATAACTACCTCACCTTTTAAAACGTTTTCTTTTTTCTTAATTATAACACATTGAATTATTATTTTCTAGATACTTTTTAAAGTTTACCACTCTCTAACATTTATTTGTAGTTTAAATATTTATTAATCCTGTATACCTTCTAGTTTAAATAACGCTTTAAAAATCTCCTAATTTTCAGTATTTATATGACTTTGTATATTACTTCAATATTATTTCTTAATCTTTTTCTTAACTATAAAAAAAGAGGTTATACTATTATTTGCATAACCTCTTTTCAATATTATTTTTATTTATTAGAAATAATAATTCAATACATTAAATGATTATTTCTTTTTTAGGAGTAGCGATTCCAGATTCAAGATAATCCAAGAATTCTCCGAATAGATTTTCCATCTCTGCATATGAGTTTAAAGTATTTAATTCTTTTTTAACTTTTGCTCCACCTTTAATACCCTTCATGTAGTATGCAGCATGTTTTCTCATTTCATGTACGGCTACTCTTTCGGGTTTAATTTCCATAAGTCTTCTTAAGTGAAGTAGACAAACGTCAATTTTTTCTCTTGGACTTGGCTCGTCTGTTAATTCACCAGTTTCTAAATATTTAACAGTACGATATAGCATCCAAGGATTTCCTAGAGCTGCACGTCCTATCATTACCGCATCACAATTAGTATCATCTAACATTTTTTTTGCAAGTTCTGGTGATGTTACATCCCCATTACCAATTACTGGAATTTTTAATTCTTTTTTCACATCACGTATTACATCCCAGTTAGCTTTACCACTGTACATTTGAACTTTTGTTCTACCGTGGATAGCAATAGCACTAGCACCTGCACGCTCTGCATTTCTAGCGTTATCCATTATGTAAATATGCTCGTCATCCCATCCCATACGCATTTTTACAGTTACAGGTTTAGAAACAGAGTCTACTAGTCTTGCAATTACTTCATATACCTTATCTGGATCAAGAAGTAACTTACTACCAGCATCAACTTTAGTAATCTTTGGTACAGGACATCCCATATTTAAGTCAATAATGTCAGCTTCAGTATTTTTATCAACATACTTCGCCGCTTCTACTAATGTTTCAATCTCCCCACCGAAGATTTGTAAACTTAGTGGACGTTCTCTTGGATCTATGTATAGCATATTCATCGTTTTTTTATTGTTAAATAAAATAGCTTTATCACTTACCATCTCAGCACAAACTAATCCTGCACCGAATTCTTTTGCTGTTAAACGGAATGCAGCATTACACACACCTGCCATAGGTGCTAAAACAACTCTATTTGGAATTTCTACTTCTCTAATTTTAAACATTCTTTATCCTTTCATTTTACAATTTTTCTTTATATACACTTATAGGTTCTGTTATTTTCTCTAATGATTCTTTTATATTTTTTCCAGCTATCTCTGTACTTCCGTACATTTCTACTAAAGGAGCTAAAACAAAGTTTCTTTCATGAATATATTTATGTGGAACAATTAATCTTTCATCATTAAAAATTAAATCATTAAATGTGATTATATCAATATCAATTGTCCTATTACCCCAGTGTTCCTTACGAACTCGGCCTAATTCAAGTTCTATTTTTTGAATCGTATCTAGCAGCTCATATGCTTCTAGTTCAGTTTCTACTTCTATACACATGTTTAAGAAGTTTTGATCAGCTACTCCTCCCCATGCAGGTGTTTCATAAACGCTACTCTCTAAAATAATCTTAAGATTATTATCTACTATTTTTGCTAAAGCATCTTTTAAATACTGTTCTCTTGGCTCTAAATTAGTTCCTAACGCTAGTATAATCATTATAAGTTATAAAACTCCTCACGTGATACTTTTACTTCTACACCACATTTTTCAAAATGATATTTTATCGGTGCTCCTGGTTTATTAATTTTTAAATTTATATTTTCTATTTGAGAGAATTCAGTAAAAATATTTTTTAAAATTTCTCCAGCTAATCTCTCAAGCAAATTAAATGTATTAGTCGTAGCAGTCTTCACAACAACTTCTGCAATATCTGCATAACTAATACTGTCTGTCATTTCATCACTGATCATAGCTTTCTTATAATTAAGCTCACATTCTATGTCAAAAATAAACTTCTGTCCTAATTTATTCTCTTCTTCAAATAATCCGTGATTAGCAAATACTTCAAGATTATCAATAAATAACACTGTTTTCATGATTAATACCTCTCAATCATTATTTTGCTTAACTATAAAATTTTATCACATTTCGACTTTTTTCTCTAATAATTATACTTACTTTAACTTATTTTTCAAAAAAATAAAATGACCCAAGAATAATGATTTATTTAAATCACTTTTCTTGAGTCATCTCTCTACAAATTATTCAATAAGAATTAGTTACGTTTTTTTCTTCCTAAGAAGAATGCCATCATTGCACTGATTCCAGCAAATACTAATGAACTAGAAGTATCTAATCCTGTTTTTGGAAGTGCACTTTTAGCTGATGAATCTGCTTTTACATTTGATTTAGGAGCAACACTGTTATCTACACTTCCAGCTTCTGTTACAACTACTCCCGCATTTTGAGGTGTTGAGTTATCTTTTTTATCCTCTTTATTTGGAGTAATACCCGGTTGTGGTTTCACCTCTGGAGATTCTGGAGCTGTTGGTTTACTAAAGTCGATTTGAACAACTACAGGATCGTGGTCAGAAGCGCGTCCATGTTCTTCCATAAATGAAGCATTAATATGCACAGGAGAAAATACTACTTTATCCTTAATATTTTTAGAAATTAAAATATTATCTAAACTTTGATTGCTTCCACGATAGAAGTATGAGTATCTATCTCCTTGTTCATGTTCAGCCATTAAGTTAACAAGTTCATTTCCTACGATTGTCTTCACACTATCTGAAAATTCAAAGTCATTGAAATCTCCTGTAAGAACAAATTTTAAATTAGGGTTTTGACGTAATCCCTCTTTAATGAAGGCATTTAGAATTTTAGCTTCTTCTATACGTTTTGCTTTTGTATTTTCTACTGATGGTTGGTTAGAACCATAGATCGCATCGTCTCCTAATTTTGATTTTAAGTGGTTTGCAATTACTACTATTCTTTGACCTTTAAATTCAAATTCAGCAGCTAATGATTTTCTAACTTTCTCGAAATGAACACTTGTTGGATCAATTCTCGCTGGGTTTTTCTCAAGGTGACCATTTACAAAGCGTGCAGCTTCCTCGCTTCCACCTTTTTCTTTACCAATTAGAGTTACTCTCTTAGGATTATATAAGTAAGCTACCCTAATGTTAGCACCTGGTTTACCACCATCTTTTCCATCAACTGGAGCTATTTCTGTATATTTATAATCTGGTCCACCAAGACTCTTAATTCTTTGAGCTAATTTTTCCCCACTCTTAACTCCATCAACAGTTCCATCATTAACTCCACCATTATTATCTTGAACCTCAATAAGAGTTATGATATCAGGACTGTGAACTTCTTTTATAAATGAATTAGCAATCTTATCAACTTTTTCCTCAGGAGTTTCATCATGACCCTTGTTGTTTGCTGAGAAGTTTTCAATATTATAAGAAGCAATTGTTAATTTATCTTCAGCTGGATAAATTTTTGAAACTTCACGTTTTAATCCTCCATCTTGTATTTTTGGTACACTATTTGGATAGATTTTATATGTTTTGTTTCTATAAGTAACCACTCCTGAGATATTTTCATTGAAGTAGTCTTTTGCTTTTGCTACAAAATCATTCCCTACAATAACAGGTAGTACTTCTGTGTTTTGTACACCAGGGCGAAGATTTACCCCACCAATGTTATTAAGTTTTTGACCTTTGTAGTCACCTGGTAATACATAAATATCACCTTTATATTGCGGACCAGTAACTTTTGGTTTAGTTACCTCTACAAGCATCCCCTCTAGACTTTCCCAATAGTCTAATGCTTCAGTTTCTGGGTTATATTTTGTTGGAGTGTTATCCACTACATCTTTAGGCATTTTTTCAGAAATATTTAATGCTTTCGGTAAGTCTGCTTTTCCTAATTTTGTTATAGTTGCATTGATGATTTGAGTAACTGTTAGGCTACCTGCTGGTTTTTTAAAAGTTTGTCCTTGTCTTACAGAATATTCTTCCATATAACCTTCTTTAACAGTTCCTTGAACTTTTAGTAAGTCACCTGCTTCTACTTTATTCTTTGAAGCTACATAAACTGCATCAGATGTTCTTGGATTGTTATCAGAAACTTTATCTTGAACATAGAAACCTGTTTTATCAGTTTTAGTCACAACAACATTGTTAATTATTACTTCTTTTCCAGCTAAAGGACTCTGGTGACTTTCTCCTTGTACTTCACCTATGTTCTTCACTTCTTTTGGAGCAGTAGCTTGAGGACTTGTTGTAGTTGCTCCAGCAGGTGTTACTTCATTTTTTCCTGTTGTGGTAGCGGGTGTAACTACTTCTGTCTTTACTTCTGCCGCTGAAACTTCATTGGCTTCAGCTGATAAGTAAGTAGCACCTACTCCTCCTAATACTGCACTTGCTAATAATATTGATAATTTGTATTTTTTCACAATATGAACTCCTTGTATATAAGTTTATACTAATTATTTTACTATTAATCTAATTAATAAGCAATATAAATTGTTTACCTTTACAAAAAAAGGAGCTGACCCAAAAATCCTAAAATTTAACAAAGTTCATATGAGAACTCATGGACGCAGTGGTTTATTGATATCTAAATTCGCTTTATAAAAGCTTTTTAGATATCTAATAAACTGTGCGGGGGTGACTCTAAAAAAATCGCGATTTCCGAGAAATCGCGATTTTTGAGTCACTCCCTGAAGATTCTTAAAATCAATAATTAAACTATTTTATTCTACTTTTTTTCAGTTTTACGAACATAAATGATAAAATTATTACTCCTACAAATGCCATAAATGCTAACCATGTATTTTCTATTCCTACTTTGTCAGTTAGTACTCCATTTACAGATAATAATACTGCTACAATGACAGATTCAAAAGTATAAAATATAGAAACTGTAGTAGTCCTATTTTCATCACTTTTTACCAAATATTTATGCATAAATACATTGATCTGTATACTCATTAAAGTGAAAAATATAATATATAACATAAATAGTACAAACTTAGCATATACATTTTGAATAAAAATAAACATTAATAGCATTACAAGATTTACAATTACAAAGAAATATAAAATGCGTAATTTCGATAATTTATTTGATAATTTTTCATATATTACACTACCTACCATTCCACTAACTGATATGCCAACCCAAATATAACCTATAATATCTGCATCTAACTTTTCAAATACAGCTTGCCACTGGTTTGATGGGCCAAGATCCAAAATAGAAGGAATAACAAAAAGTATCATAAGAAAAATACTACTTTTAACATATAGTGTTTCTTTTAACGAATTCTTCACCGTAACAAGTGAATCTTTTAATTTTTCAACTGATATTTTTTGTGTCTGTTCTAATTTTTTCATAAAAATGTATGTAAATAAAAATGAAATAATAAAAATTGACATACTCAATATTATCGACAAACTTTTATAATATACATACACGTACTTTGCACTTATAAATCCTATTACCGCTGAGAAAAATAGTGAATATAGTGAACTTCTAGAAAGAACTTTATCTATATCTATTTCTTCATTATTTTTATTGTTAACATTGATCAGCCAACTTGTTAAAGTTCCTGATTGAAATGACTCGGCAATGGCAGATAATATTGCAGATATGTATAATAATATTAAACTATTGCTAAGCAACAATATTAATCCTACAACCCTAAAAACCACACTTAGCAGAATACTATTTTTTGCTCCGATATTATCGGTGATTGCTCCACATGGAAGCTCAGTCATAAATGAAACCAACCAAAAAATCGATAAATATAACCCAACTTCAGTAAAAGAGAAATCTTTTGACAACAGATAAATATACAAAATCGGATTAAAGAATGATAGTGCTGTTATAGATAAAATACTATATAAATAATAAAATTTTGTATTATTCATTTTCTTTTCCTACAATTTTATACATTTTTCCATAATTATCTCTTTCTAAAAACTTATAATCAACAAGATATCTCCTAATTAGAGAATAATCCGGATAAATCTCCTTAATTGCTTCATTTAATTCTTTCTCAGTAAACTCTAATGATTTTTCCTTTAACATCTGTAAAACTAACTGAAGAACAGGAATCTTATTCTTTTCTTTTTTGGGAATTGTCATCAATTTTCCTTCTTTAAAATATTTCACTTTGATTTCTTCCATAATATCGCTTCCTTTCTATTAATAAATTTTAATTTTTTATGTATTATTATACGAAAAAAAAATAAAGAATACAACAAAAAAATAAATCTCTAACACAGTTTAACCTATGTTAGAGATTTATGCAATCTAAATTAGTATTTAATTTTATTGACCTAAGACAAATACGTCTTCTGACTCTTTTTCTTCTTTTTTCGTTCCTTTGCTTAAAAAAGAAACTTTATTAGCGATTACAGACATTTGATAGTGTTTTACTCCATTTTTATCAGTATAAACATTGTTATTCAAACTTCCTACTATATTAAGTAAACTTCCCTTTTCGCAATATTTAGCGGTATTTTCTGCAGTTTTACCAAAAGTAGTAAACTCGAAAAATTCTGTATCATAATTTCCATCCTTATTTTTAAAATCAGATTGAACAGCTAATGTTGCTTTAATATAGTTTACTTTCTTATCACTTTCTTTTAGTTCAGGCTTTTTAACTAGTCTTCCTATTAATATTACTTGATTTAACATAATATATCCTCCCTTAAAATAATAATTTAGATCGCTATAAAAACAATTGGAAGACTATAATTTTATACAATTCTATGTGCCAAATATCTCATGATAATTTTAGGAATTATTTATGAATTAAAGTTACAAATACTTCTCCATCTTGTAAAAATTCAGCATTAATATAATTATCTCCATCAAAATGAAGAACTTTCCCTGGTTCAACAATATGTACTTCATCATCATTTAAGTACACCTTAACCTCTCCTTTAACACAAGTAAATACTACCAAGGCTTCTGGATGGTTATGTTTCGCTATTAGTTCACCTTGTTTCCCTACTTTTTTTACTAATTTAAATCTGTCATGTTTTTTTAACAATCCTGCTTCTTCAAAAATTATTCCTACACTCATACTAATTCTCCTTTATTATAATTTTATCTCTATATCTATTTCTTGTATAAACGTTTTCATACTCTTATTATAAAACTTTTTTATTAACAAAACAAATAAAATTCATATCTTTTTCTAATTTTTTAAAAGTTGTTCCCATTTTAATAAATTGCTTTCTATTATCTTTTTTAAAACCGTTCTTAATTATTCTTAGTGAATTTATTACCCCTTCATCTGCCAATAGTCCCGATACTGTAAGTAGTGTCAGTTTATCATGCATATAATTGACCGTTTTAAATTCTGCTTCTTCAAATAACGATAACCAGTCCTCTTTAGATAATGGTGATACATTTACATTAATCGCATCAGATAATTGTTTTTTTGTTTTCTCGTAATTGTTCAGCAATAAGATATCATGAGTTAATAGTAATCCACCTGGTTTCAATACCCTATAATACTCACTTAGTGCCTTAGTCTTACTTTTATTACTAAACATAGTTAACATAGCTTCATTAATAATATAATCAAAACTATTTTCCGGAAATTCTAAATGGAAGGCATCAGCTCTAATAAATTCAATATTATTAAGATTATTCTTCATCACCTCAAGTTGTGCTTCTAATATTGCTACTTTATCCACATCTATTCCAATAAAACTAGTTTTTGGATATTGTTTAGCTAAGGCAAGAAGATTTACACCCCTATTACAAGCAACTTCTAGGATCCTGTCACCTTTTTTAAATTCTATATGAGCAAACAAAAAATTGGTACCTTTGATTCCTCCAGGTCTCAATCTAGTTTTACCTAAATTTTTTAAAAATTTGTGTCCCATTTCCTTCTTCATAATGTCACTCCTTAATATATGTTATATTTATATTCTACAATAAATAAAAAACAAAATCTAGAAATAAATGATAATTACTATCAATTATTTCTAGATAATTTAGTTTAATTTCTATTAAAAATCATTATAAGTATATGTTCCTTTTCCTTTATTTTCAGTTGCAAAGCGAACTATTACTTTTCCTAATAAACTAGCCTCTATTGGACTATATTTTTTAGTCTTCCCTTTTAATACAAATTGAAAAATCGGCGCTACCTTCATAAATATTTCTTCTAAAAACCTATTATCATCGCGCCTGCTTATAAGAAGTGATGGTTGGAAAATTCTAAGCGTTCTAAGATTCATCTCTTTTAGTTTATCCTCTAGTTCACCTTTTAGTGAATTATAGAAGTTTTTCGACTTGCTATTAGCACCAATTGCTGAAACAACATTAAAGCTTCTTACCTTCCCTTCACAAAGTTTAGCAAAATTCACAGTATAGTCAACGTCAATCTTTCTCTGATTTTCTTTTGAACCTGCAGTTTTTATCGTTGTTCCAAGACTAGCAAAAACATCTGCATTTTCTAATATATCCATATCAAAATCTATATTGTCAAAATCTATGATTATCTTTTCCAACCTACTATCATCAGGTAATTTACTGATAGAACTTCTTCCTAAAATATAAACTCTATTATAATATTCACCACTTAATATCTCATTTACTATTTCTCTACCTACTGCTCCAGTTGCCCCAATAATTACTGCTGTATTTTTCATGCTAATATCCCTCTCTATAAAATTAATGAAATTAAAGCTAAGATTGGTAATCCACCTTGCTTTAGAATAATTTTTTTATCACTAGTTAAACCACCGTAAATAGCTACTAATATAATATAAATTAGTAACATTCCTACAATTTCTTTAGGATTTTTTGATAAGAATGTTCCGTACAGTAAGCCAACCCCGATTAATCCATTATATACACCTTGATTTTTAAATAAAACATTTAAATTAGGTCTCTGTAACTCTTCTTTTTCAATATTAAATACTCTACTTGTACTATCAGAATCAGTAGCAAATGTTTCTAAATACATAATATAAAAAAATAGTAATGCTACTAAAACTGTTAGAATTATTGTTATTATACTCACCTTTATACCTCTTTTTAAATTAAATTATTATTGAATTTATTAAGTAATTTTACCAACTGTTCAAAATCATCATTGGTAAATTCTGGACCAATAAATTGTCTAATATCAGTTTCTTTAACACACTGATCCACTTTATTTTTGGAATATTGTGTAAGTTCTACAAATACTTCTCTATTATTTTGCTCATTACGACGCTTTGTTATATATTCTCCTTCTTCTAGTATTTTTAAATGTCTTGTTATGGCTGCTGCATCTATTTCTAAGCTTTGTGCTAGTTGCTTAGGGGTTGCAACCTCAACTTCATATAAATATTTTATAATTTGAAATCTTGTTAAACTTATTTCTAATCTTTTTTCGAAAATATTCGCGACTTTTATTTCTAAAATTTTCAAATCGTGTAATAATTTTACATAGTCTTTAACATCCATATTTTTCTCCTTTATTAATTGACAAGTCAATTATTTAAAAACTATTATACTTTATAATAGTTGATTTGTCAATTATTATGTTTTGTAGGATTTATTCTTACAAAAAGTGTAAGGTATTTTCTAAAAGAAAAAAACTTTTTCCATTAGCATTTACAAACGTTTTCTAGTCTTATATAATGATTTTATAAGTTAAATAGTTTAAATAAATATGCGATTTAAAAAATATTAAATTGCTGTAAAAACTTATTAAATAAAAGGTTTTATAATAAAAAAACTATATTAATTTAATATTATATATAATTGAAGTTAAGGAGGAATTTAAAATGTTCTCATTTCTAAAAGCTTCAGCACCTAAACCGAGAATCGACAGTGCTCGTACAGATGCTGAATATAAAAGACTTCGATGGCAAGTATTCTCAGGAGTATTCATTGGATACGCAGCGTACTATCTAATCAGAAAAAACTTCTCACTTGCTATCCCTTATTTAATCGACCAATACGGTTACTCTAAAGCTGACTTAGGGAAAGTTTCACTTGCTCTATCATTAGCTTATGGTTTCAGTAAATTCATCATGGGTAACGTATCAGATAGAAGTAATCCTAAGTACTTTATTACTATTGGTTTAGTTGCTTCTGCTGCTGTCAGCTTAATTTTTGGTCTTGTTCCTGCAGTGCTATCTTCATTAACATTAATGATTTTCTTATCAGCACTTAACGGATGGTTCCAAGGTATGGGTTACCCACCTGGTGCTAAAACAATGACTAACTGGTTCTCAGCTTCTGAGCGTGGTGCTTGGTGGAGTTGGTGGAACGTTTCTCACAACCTTGGTGGTGGATTAATCGGACCTCTTGCACTTGTAGGACTTTCTGTTTTCGGTGCTTGGCAATCATTATTCTACTTACCAGCGACTATTGCTATTATCTTAGCAATTATCATGTTCTACCTAATGAAAGATACTCCAGAATCTGAAGGTTTACCACCTGTAGATGAATGGAAAGGTGAAAAAATTGTAGAAAAAGTTGAATCTGCTCACACATTATCAGCAAAAGATATCTTCTTTAAATACATTATTAACAACAAATTCCTATGGGCTATCGCAGTTGCTAACGTATTCGTATACTTCGTTCGTTACGGAATTATCGACTGGGCTCCAACATACTTAAAAGAAGTAAAACACTTCTCTGTTGACAAACAAAGCTGGGCTTACTTCTTATATGAATATGCTGGTATCTTCGGTATGTTAGCTAGTGGTTACTTAAGTGATAAAGTGTTCAAAGGACACCGTGCTCCTCCAATGTTATTATTCTTAACTGGAGTACTTGTTGCAGTATTCATTTACTGGAAAAACCCTCCAGGTAACCCACTTATCGATAACATCTGTCTAGTAGCTATCGGATTCTTAATCTACGGACCAGTTATGATGATCGGTCTTCAAGCAGCAGACTTAGTTCCACGTGTTGCTACAGGTACAGCTACTGGTCTTACTGGACTATTCGGTTACCTACTTGGATCAGCAAGTGCTGGTTATGTAATGGGTAAACTTGTTGACGTGTTCGGATGGAACGGAGGTTTCTACGCATTAATCATTTCTTGTGTATTAGCATTCGTATTCATCGCATTAACATTATTCAAGAAAACATCTAAACAATTAGAAAACTAATGAAATAAAACATCTCTATCAACTAAGATCATTGATCCTCCTTAAATTGATAGAGGTGTTTTTTTATAAAGAAAAATACGGCTGATTCCTATAATCACCCGTATTTTTCTTTATATTTATTACTATAATATTAAGTTCGACTTTAGATATTCTACTAGTTCACTTCTTTTCTTCGTATTAGTTTTTTCCATGAGGCGTTTTTTATACGTATCTACAGTTTTAACACTTAAGAACAGCTTTTCTCCAATATCAGTTAATGTATACCCCTCAACAATATATCGTCCTACCTCTTTTTCTCTCTCGCTAAGTTCTATTTCTTTGTCTTCTTTAAATAATTCATAGAAAATCGTAGCGTATTTTTCATTTAGGTATATATCATTTTTGAACATAACTTTATCTATAGCATGGAGTATTTCTTCATGGGCAGTACTCTTCGTTACATAACCCGAAGCACCTAATTTAAATGCTTTTTTCATATATGATTTATCTTCATGCATACTTAAAATAATTACTTTTGTATTTATGTTATTCTCTTTTATTACTTCAAGTATATCATAACCAGTTCCATCAGGTAATGATATGTCACATATAAATAAGTCATAAGAATCATTAGTTATCTTTTCTAAAAACTCTTTTTTACTTGAACAATCATCTATAACACTAAATTCTTCGTTATCTTCTAAAAGAACTTTGATACCTATTTTTATCAATTTATGATCATCAATTAATAATATTTTCATCAATTTTCTCCTCTTTTAACATTTCTGTTTTAAATTTGCACATCAGTATAGTAGAGTACTTATTATTTTTAAATAGTTTAAATTCACCAGAAAAATCAAAAATTCTCTCTTGTATACCATAAATTCCTAATCGTCCTTGCTTTTTCGCTAGTTCGACTCGTTCTTTAGTTAATCCTATTCCATTATCCGCAATAGTTAAAATTATATAATCTGTATTTTCATATAATTTAATTTGGACTTCTGTAGCTCCTGAATGGCGTTTTATATTCGATAATGATTCTTGAATAATACGATAAAGAGTAATATCAAAATTATTATTTTTCCCACCCTCATAGTTGGTATAAAACTCAACATCTATACCGTACAGATTCTTGTAATCTTCAATATATTTACTAATTACTTCTCCTAAGCTAAGTTCTGTACTAGGTGGTCTCAAATTAACAGCTATATTTCTAATATTACTTAAACTATTTTCTATTTCAGACTGAATTAACAATAAGCGATCTTTTTTCTTTTGGTCACTTTCTTTATCTACTAAATTACTTATTAAAAACAGAAGGCTTGCTAAAGATTGACTAACTTCATCATGAAGTTCTCTTGACAGCATCTTTTTCTCTTCCTCTTGAATTCTAAATATTTTATTTAATAGATAGTTATTTAATTTTTTATTCTTTTTATTATTCTCGACCATTTCATTTATAGAACTGACAAGAACATGGAAATCACGACTGTAATTCTCTTTTTCTATCTTTGTCCTATAATCGCCTTCTCGAATTATCTCATCGGTTACCGAAGTTAAATCTTGCACCGGTCGTTCTATTAATTTTGAAACGTAGTATGCAATAACCAATAACATAACAAACACAGACATATTTAAAATAAGAATTCTTAAAAACTGACTATATGTCTTCATATAAATATTTTTCGTGTAAAATCCAACTCTAATATAACCAATATTAACATCATCTATGGGAGATACATACTCTAATATTTCCCCTCTTGAACTGTCATATTTCTTAAAACTGTTTAACTGTTCATCACTAAATGTTGCAATTTTCTGAGGAATCTCTTTCAATGTTTTTCCTAGGATGTTTTTTTCATTATCAAATACAATAATGTATGCAACCTCATTATTCAATGCTGCACTATGAATTTTTTGATGAATTTCATAAGTATTTTCTGTTTTTATATTTTCAGAAATATTTCCTGAAAGTTGATAATAAGTCTGAGTTATTCTATCTTTTAAAGCACTCTCGAGTATATCTTTATTACTAACATAAGTAAAAGCCAAAATAACACTTAAATATATAGTATAAATTACTATAAAGAATATGATTATCTTATTTTTTATCTTTAATTTTGCCATATATTAATCCTCACTTATTAAATTAGGATAATCACTAGCTTTTGTTTCTTCATATTTTTCAATTTGAAGCTGTGATAACGTGCCTTTTATTGCACTATCCTTATCAATAGATAGCAAAATCTGTTTAAGCTTATCTTTTTCTTCATAGTTTTTATGAGTTACTACCGGTCCAGTTGCAACCTCTGGAAATGTTTTTATTATCTTAATATTATGTGCAGTATCTGGAAAATTATTATAAATATACTGTAACGCCCAATCATCAACAATAGCAGCTTTTACAGTTCCATTAGTTACTTGATTTATTGATTCTTCATGACTATGAGTAAAATAACTATTACTGAAAAACTTATTTGCTGACAACCCGTTTTTCTTTAAATAATCATTCATTGCTAAATACCCAGAATAACTGTAAGTATCTACAAATGCAAAGCTCTGGCCTTTCAAATCTTCAATACTATTTATATTGGAATCTTTTTTTGTTATAACTATGGGATGATAATATGTTTTCCCCCTATTTGGTCTTGCTAATAGTTCTAAAGACTCCTTATCTTCATATAACGAATATGCTCCCGTAGATAAGAATGCTACATCTATCTTATTATTTTTTAACAAAACATTTATATCTCTATAACTTTTTTTCTGTATTAATTTTACTTTCTTGTTCAATTTCTCTCCGATATAATTAGCTAATTCTTTTTCTAAAATATAACTCTTATTATCACCAGTTACGGAAATCAATCCAATTCTTAAAGTTTCATCATCCTTCGCGCTATTATCAACTGTTTCTGTTACTTCAGAAAAATCTATATACTCTTCTTGTTTATTCTTCAAAACTAAAGGAAGTATCGCAAATAATAAAACGGAAAGAACTATTAAAAATAGACTTATAACTATTCTTTTCATTTTTCTCCACCCTCTAAATTATTTTCTCCAATTTCAAAGACTATATCAATAAATTATTATGTTAAATAATAGAATTAATACTATTTATCTTTTATTAATAGTATAACATTTTATTTTTAATGAAAAAAGTGAAATCATTCATTTCTTTCTGATAATCACAATAACTTGATTCGTTTATATATGATAAACAAAACAAATTTACTATCGACTTCACTAAATTTAGTTATTCTTTAATTTGCAACCTTAAAAAAAAGGGAGCGATTAAAAATCGCTCCTCTCTAGATGTACTTGCTAGCTTCTCTTATGCTAAGATTAGCCATATTATCCTTATTCTTTTTAATAAATTCTCTGACCCACTCTGTATTAAATTTAGAATAATCGCGAAGTGCCCAACCAACAGCTTTATTAATGAAAAATTCATTATCCCCTAGGTTGTCTACTAAAATTTTATCTAAAATTTTTTCATCTACTTTGTCTTTAAGAGACAGTTGGTATAAAATAGCTACTCGTCTTAACCAAATATTACTGTCCTTACTCCACTCAAGCATAATTTTATCATATCCTTCGATACGAATAACCAAGCTACCTATAACCTTTGCAAGTAAATCAACAGTATCCCACCATGATTTTGTCACGATTAGATATTTTAACTTTGAAATATCTTCTCTTTTTAAGAATTTCTGCATTGCCTTTAAATAATAAACAACTACATACTGAAATTCTCTCTCTTCTTTATTCCAACAACTCTCAACAAAATCCCAATCGATGGTTTTAGTCTTTCTTGCATCTGGAAAATATTTTTTATAGATTTCCGTTCTAGTTGCACCACGTACACCTAAAAATCTAAACTTATCCTGCATATACTTAGACATTGATTCAGCTAAAAGTTCATTACGATTTTCTTCGAAGTCAGTTATTAAATCTAATAATTTCATAATTTATAATAAAAGTTCTTATCTGTTATTTTCTAAACTTGCTTTAATGAATCCAGCGAATAATGGGTGTGCTTTTTCCGGACGTGATTTAAACTCTGGGTGGAATTGGCCAGCTACAAACCATGGGTGTTCAGGAATTTCTACGATTTCAACTAATTTACCATCTGGACTAACTCCTGATAATACCATTCCTTTTTGAGTTAAGCGATCACGATAGAAGTTATTGAATTCGTATCTGTGACGGTGACGCTCAGTAATATTGATTT
>ERZ773006.303-NODE-303-length-25072-cov-62.3534_pt1 | contig 25072 bp, 20 predicted proteins | sample MGYA00580843_ERZ773006 | MGnify/ENA primary metagenome ERZ773006 (study PRJEB29015, sample SAMEA2738011) | human oral metagenome | biome: human oral; feature: human-associated habitat; material: dental | place: China | collected 2052 ...
ACCGGTGAGGAAATTACCAATCCAGACGAAACCATCAAGAAAGAACTGGATGACATTCGTAATGCTGCCAATACTCAGCTGAAGATTAGTGACGCTATTCAAACCGGTGACTTGATTCGCTTCTACGAGGGTAATGACTTGGGCAAGGTAGATGTCAAGAAATACTCTTACAACCACTCTTTCAAAGCATTGAAGAAAATCGAGGAAGAAAAAGGAGACCAATCAACCAGTCTCTACAGCCAACGCAAAGGCGAATCGACCATTGACCTCTTTGATGCTCCAAGCTATCGAGCGCTCCACCCAGAACAATTTGAAAGCACCAGCTCCTCAGAAGACAGTTCTGAATCCAGCAGCGACAGCTCAAGTAGCTCTAGTTCTTCTAGTAAGCAGTGATAGATAATGAAACAACCACCTAATAGGTGGTTGTTTTGATAAATTCGTAAAGAATAACTTAATTACTCACTTAAATCTTGAGAGTACAAAAACCAGGGGCGATAAAATGCCCACGTAGGGCGTTGTTGTACAGTTACTTAAATCTTGAGAGTACAAAAACCGTTCTGAGTGTCGACGGTCTCAGTTTGATGTTGTACAGTTACTTAAATCTTGAGAGTACAAAAACAACTCATCAAGTGAGGATAAGGCTACAGTAGTTGTACAGTTACTTAAATCTTGAGAGTACAAAAACTTTGACTGCATGATAATGGAAAATCGAGAAAGTTGTACAGTTACTTAAATCTTGAGAGTACAAAAACTATAATCTACATCTTCAGGATAGAGCATAGGTTGTACAGTTACTTAAATCTTGAGAGTACAAAAACAGGTGTTGATAAAGATCATGGGATTTCGTTGTTGTACAGTTACTTAAATCTTGAGAGTACAAAAACAAACTCTATAAAGTGTCTATAAAGTTTACTGTTGTACAGTTACTTAAATCTTGAGAGTACAAAAACCTACTTCTATAGCGAACAAGCTGGAACCTAGTTGTACAGTTACTTAAATCTTGAGAGTACAAAAACCAAACGATACGGCCGGGTCCGAAAGGATAAGTTGTACAGTTACTTAAATCTTGAGAGTACAAAAACTCCTTACTTACGACACCCGCTGAGATCTTCGTTGTACAGTTACTTAAATCTTGAGAGTACAAAAACGGGAAGGTAAAACTCCAGAAATTGGCGAGGGTTGTACAGTTACTTAAATCTTGAGAGTACAAAAACAGCTCGCCTTGTTTCTGAAATCCTTTTAGGTTGTACAGTTACTTAAATCTTGAGAGTACAAAAACCTCAAATTCGTCAATTTTGGTTTCTGTACCTCAAAAATATTATAAATCCTTACATCACACTCGTCAATACTATTCTTCCAAATATTTCACTAACATTGGATTGACTGCTCCAATACGGAATTTTGTTTTCATTTCATACTGATACAATTTGTTTAAAATCTTTAATACCACTTGATCCTCTATTGATAAACTCATATGAAGAATGTCCGAACTAAATAAATAGGGGCCAACCTTTCTTAAAGAAGTTAAAAATTCTTGTTCATCAGGTATTTGATTTATTGGATACTGATTAGTAAAGCGATCATACATAAATTCTAACGAATAAAAATGATCCACATAATCTGAAACAATATTGATTTCCTCTAACACCTCTTTAGTGACATGGAGATAGCCCTCATTGGATGGAAACGAAACAATATATAGTGAGTTACTATGATTAGTAAGAAGTTCCATTTTTTCGCAACATTTAACAAATTCACTGTAGGATAGATAATCATCCATATTTCGTAGCACAAGCAAAAACTTTTCATCACTATCCATCACCATAGCTTCCAGCATCGAAAGAAATAATAAAAACTTTGTCTTATTATCTACAAATTCAAATGAAATATTTTTATCGTTTTGTCCAAAATAAGGCAAAAAATTCTTTTGAATCAATTGATCTGTGTTAAAATATTTTGCTTCTGTATGATAGACAATATCATCTATCTGAAGATTCAACTTCTGATTCAATAGTAATGAAATTCTATCCAGATTATCATTGATATTTTCAATTTGCTCCATTATCTCTATAGAATTAATCTTTTTCTTTATATAATCATAGGCTACTGTTCCTTTTTTATATTCCATTTGTTCAATTAAATCATTGATATTCGATATTTGAATAACAATGAACTCTGAACGGGAAGTCACTGTATCATCTATTAATATTCTAGGTTCATTTTGTTCAAACAGAACTAAATCTTCCTCGCTATATTTTTTACCTCCAAAATACCACAATAATATTTGCCAAATATAGTACTTTAATTGCTGATCTTGTCCTACAACTTGAGTAAATTGCCCAAAGCTTAATGAAATATTATCCTTGTATGGATGACTTATGCTCATTTTCATATAACTACCAACTTATTATCACTGACTACTTCTTCTTGTTTTGTTTTTCCACCAATTATTAAAACCATTTCAGAAAATTGCTTCTCAGTCACTGCTAGCAAACGGACATTCCCACTTGGTAAATTACTTTGACTTAATTTTTTGTAGAATTTGCTCGCAAAACTTCGATTAGGACAGGTTCTATAATAGACAGAAAACTGTAACATCTCAAAACCATTTGCTATTAAGTCTTTTCGAAAATTACGATAGACTCTCTTTTCTTGATTAGTTTCCATTGGTAAATCAAAAAAACACAATAATCTCAATGCTTCATACCTCATTTCCTTAGCTCCATTCTACACTCGAAACCATAGGACAGTAAAATTTACTAGTATCCTTATCCGAGATGCATTTTAGAAAACCTTTAACATATTTATCCATTGCTACTGTCACCGAACAAGTTTCTTTCCCATAACGAATCCTTGCGTTCAGTATATCCGTCAAGGCTAATCGGAACTCATATTTCAAATATTCCTCATCTCGTAAATTTTGATATACCCAAACATCCACAATCTGCCTAAAAGGTTCCATTAAGTCATCAACCAAGTTAAATTGGTTATATTCATTCTTATGGAAAATTCCTATTAAGGGATTTAAACCATACCCAGAAACAATACGTGCCATCTGGGCCCTCATGATGGCATAACCATAATTTAGACCAGCATTGATGACATCCGTTTCCTGTTGAGTAAGTCGTACAAATTTCTTACCAAATAATTCGTTAAAATAAACTTTGGCAGCATGACCCTCACGATTCGTTTTATCTCCATATTCAATATGATCTTTATAGTCTGCTAATAACTGAATACAATCAATATTCTTCTCAAACATTGAAAGAACATCTTGCTGATTATTTATTTTGAAATAGGTAACTATCTGCCATAATTTGTCTTTTTGTTCCTGCGTCCACAATAATTGTTCTTGTAATTTTTTATAAGCTCTAAAATGGCCATTCTGTGAATGGTAAATTCCAGTAGGTAAGTGCTCATTATCACATACAATCAAAGCAATATTATACTTACTTAAGGCACTTAACAATCTTAAGGTTACAACTGTCTCCCCTCCCTCTGCTACAATTATCGAAATATCACTCAACGGTATAACATAGTCTTCACCCATTTTCTTAATTAAAAGGTTATCCAACTTTAATTGCATTTTTTCACTCTGACAAACATGCACAATTCTCCAAGTCATAATCTTTTCCTCTTTACAAATCGAAAACACCCCGCCATAAATGACAGGGTGTTGAATTCGGCATGAAGCCTTATCTTTGTAGCTTCTGCAAGATTTAAGTAACTGTGTAAGGCGTCCCTTACAGTTACTATTATAATACTTTGTAAAAGCGTTTGCAACTCTTTTTTTAATTTATTTTTTAAATTTGAGTTTTGGTTCGTCACCCTCTTTTTTGATGAAATGTTTATTACCCAAAACATCTGTTTTGACTTTGAATATGGAAATATCAGACTTATTTAATCCTTTCAAGCATTGTCCCCCTTTAGCAACATTTCCAAAAATCGTTATCAACTCTTGATTTCCATCAAATTTAGCTTTATCATAAGGCTTTAACTCGACATAGTTTTTTTGATTAGGCATCGTCCTGGATAAAAATCTAAAAATTTGTTCTTCATTATTTTTGACATCCTTAATCAAGAGTAAGTCATTTTTATATAAAGTAAATTTGAATTCTGCTTGTTCACTAACTCCTTCTTTTTCTTTAATTTCATAATATTTTTCTGTAGTTATAGAATAATTCCCAGTCTCCTTTTCAAATTGTAGATCTGCATATTTCAATCCCAATAACTCATATTTATCAGTTTGTGGATTAAAGTAGACATCTGTTCTCCAGGGATTTAATTGACGGAGAATCACTTTATTTTTACTATTATGAGGTGTTATATTAATAAATGATTCTGGAATAATTTTATCATAGTATTTTAGGCTTTTAATTTCTGGTCCATTTCCCTTCTTACTGTACTTCCGAATTGGACCATTTTCTTGTCTGTATTTCTCAAAAGGATTACAAGGGACTTCTTTCTTCTTCTCGTTCAATTCTTTGGAAGGATAGGTTCTCAAAACTTCTTCAATGACTTTCTCAAATGTCTGTGGATCTTTGTGATACATCAAGAATTTACTTTTATCTGTATTGTATATTTTAATAAAAGTATCAAATCCTGCTTGACTATAAATATCTTTAATCTTACCTAAAACATAAGTTTCTTCAGACTTATCCTTACCTAACATTGCTTTTCTTGTTGCGTAAATTGTTGCGTCTGAAATTTTACGGTTATATTTTGAATCCACTTGATATGAAAACAGAATGCTATCCTCAAACTTCTTGCTACGTAATGTATCAACAAAATGGTCATATGGTGCTTTAAATACTAACTCTTTGTATTCTTCGTCACCCAATGAAACGATTTCTCCAGTCTCTGAATCAACGAATTGCCCTTCTTTATAAGAAATCAGAGGATTATTATGTTTTTTCCATAATCTTAATTGACTGGAAGCAGCAATAATTAAGGCATCTACAGCATGATGGTGGTAGGTATCGCGAGATTTTTCAAGTTTCCACTTTCTTCTTAGCTGAGAAGTAAATTGTCCACGCACCACCGAAATAGTTGTATCAAATTGATGTTTCTTATAAAAATCTTGCAAGGCATTTAAAACAACTCGAGAAGAATATCGAGTATCAACTAAATTCCTTTCGATAAACTTCTGCTTCACCTCAATTTTACTAATGTCTTCTTCTGTTAAAAAATAATCTTTCTTTTTATTACTTAGTAATTTTGAATCTTTTACATATGATTTAAACTCACGGTAGGACCAGGCATCATCCATACTATCTAAAGCCTGAAACGGTGTTCGTTGTCCCTTTTCTTGGTTTGCAGTAGCTAGAACTAATACTTTATTAGATAGACTATCATCAAAAGATAGAGATAAAGGTAAAATATGATCGATTTCGTACTTGTACTGATTTTGAATTAAATCTGAAATTGGAATATTCTTCCCAGTATAGAGACACTTTTCTCCCTGTTGATGCCATAAACGAATCTTAGTAGTCAATTCCTTATGGCCATGAAAAATGTTATCTGGTAACTCTTTTTTACCATTGTATTGAAACGCTGCTTTTTCCATAGCCGCATTCTTCTCATCTTGGTTTGCTTTTTGACGTTTTATATAATCTTTCTTAGCATCTTCTTCGTTATTTTCACGGGCCATTTCGATAACGATATTATCAAAGATACCATATTTTTTAGTTGCTTCGTTGATTATCTTTATGGCCTGTCTAACAGATTTTGCTACTACAGGATTATAGATTTCTTCTGTTAATTCTTTTTCATCAATATACTTAGTTCGTTTTGATATCTCTTTAGATCTTTGTTTTCCCAATCGTGTGAGAATTGTCATTTGCTCTTCTGAAGTTTCATAAAGTTCTGGTATCAACTCCATCATGAGTTTAAGAGAAAAATTATGCCATCCCTTACTAAATAGACTGCTATTATTTTTTCTAAATTGAACCAATTCAAGTACTTGATCTCGATTAAATGCATACTTTAACTTCGAGTTAATCGCTTCTTCTATACCTTCTCGCTCTGTATTCAAAGTTAGAATATGAGCAAGCTCATCTAGAACTTTTCTAGGCAATTCTTCAACTTTTATCGTTTCTAAAGATTGCATTTTCCGATAGACTTCAAAAGTATGCATTTCAGGTTTATTATTTACATCAACTCGGTAACCACGTATCTGATCTACAGAAGCGTCAATCATTTTAGCAATGTACTTCAATAAGGTTGAAGCTCCTAATGTTTTCGCCGACTTCACATATTCAATGATTGTCTTCTTTTGTTCCTCACTAAGTTTCTTGGTCTCTGTCGGGACTGTTAAATTATTTAAATCATTTAGTAAATTAAACTCTTGAGCAGTATAGGAAGCTTTTGAAGCTCTATATTCCTCAGGATAAAATGTACATTTACCAATTAAAACATCAAAAATATTATCTAATGTTATGTACTCACCTTCGGAATCTTTCTTAGTAGTATACCTTCCATAATCTGTCCGAGATTTTTCATTACCTGGTCCATGATAGTATTTTCTTTTACCAGTAAGAATTGTTAAATAATCCTCTATAAACTCATCAGTAATTTTATTATTAAATTCTTGCTGTTTTCTAAGAATTCTTTCAGCTTCTTTTCTATAAGCAGATGTTGAAAAAACATTGATCAATCGGCGTTTCTCACCATTTTCCACAACAGTGAAATCTCCTCTTACCTGACCATATTTTTCGAAACGTTCTAGTTGGATTTGACCAGGTGTTTGTTCAGCAAGTAATTTTCTATTTTCTTCAACTGCCTTACCATAATCAGACGATACTGTACCCCCATCCTCAGAAGCATCATCTAAATAGCTAATACCACGCCTTTTAACAATATTCTTCAATGCAATAAACAACTCTTCGTTTGTGAGTTGATTCTTCATTCCTTGTACACGAAGTTGATAAGGATTTAAATTCATTGACACTTTAGAAAAATCAGTTAACAAACCATAGCATTCAAATAGATCCTGAAGCCTAACACTACGGTGTTTTTTCCTACGATTTAACCGTCTTCCCTGTCTATTGCTCCTTCTTTCGACATTATTGTCGGCAGTTGCAGCTGGAAAAAGCCGAGAACTCGCATGAATGATCTTCCCCGTATCTTTTTCTAGAATCCCCACCCCTACTGAGGCAATACCAATATCTAAACCTAAAACTAAACCGTTCATTATATCTCCCTTCTTTTATTTACATATTAACCATATTTTATACCTAATTTTTAAAAAACTCAATAAAAAATGTAAGGGGTTTCTGTTTTTATTCTATCTATTATTAACTTTTTTCCTAAGCTAATCATTTTGATAGATCCATCTTATTCTCATATGTTTTTATCTTATTTCATCCCAATTCAAGTTATAAGTTATACAAATATTTCTGATAGGATTCAGTAAAAGTTTTTGGGACTGATTTAGGTCAACAACAATAAAAACCCTTGTAAATCAAGGGTTTTTGTTGATTATTAAATGTCCCCTGCCGGAATCGAACCAGCAACTACTCCTTAGGAGGGAGTTGTTATATCCATTGAACTAAGGGGACCTAGAGAAAAACTCTGCCATGTGACAGAGCTTTCTAAGATTAACGACGGATTTCTTTAATACGAGCCGCTTTACCTTGCAATGCACGAAGGTAGTACAATTTAGCGCGACGCACTTTACCGTAACGAACGACTTCAATCTTGTCAACACGTGGAGTGTGGATTGGGAAAGTACGTTCAACACCTACACCGTTAGAGATTTTACGAACTGTGTAGTTTTCTGAGATGCCAGCACCTTTACGAGCGATAACGACACCTTCAAAGATCTGGATACGTTCGCGAGTTCCTTCGACAACTTTCGCGTGAACGCGGACAGTGTCACCAGGACGGAATGCAGGGATATCAGTACGAAGTTGACCTTCAGTCAAGCTTTGGATTAATGGATTCATTTTTTACTCCTATCTTACTAATCTTATGATTCATGACCAAAGCGGATTAGTCGTTTTTTTGTGCTCCATTTGCACAAAGAATATTATATCAAAATTCCGGTAAATGTAAAGATTTTTAGATAAAAATTCCTAAAATAATGGCTAAAAATCCTAAACAATAAGTCAATATCAGATAATGGATGAATTTCTTCTTGTTGGAAAAGAGAGCTACCAGCTCAGCATTGAAAGTTGATAGTGTCGTCAAGCCTCCGCAAAAGCCAGTTACCAGGATAGTATAAAGTTGCTTGTCTTGGATATGGTTATAAAAATATCCAATCAAAAAAGCTCCTAGTAAATTGGCCATCAAAGTTCCCACTGGCAAAACTGCTCTGCTATTGACCTTAGAAAGAAAATAACGAACGAGAGCCCCACCCCCACAAGCTGTAAGCATAAGCCAAATCATAGGCCCACCTTCTTTCCAGCCCACAAGGCAATCCACAAACTACCGCCAATGCTCAAGACTAGATAGAGGATAAAGTCCGTGTATAGCCCTAGGTCCAGCAGTTTAATGGAGTCTAAAAGGAGACTTGAAAATGTAGTCAAGCCACCACAAAAGCCTGTCGATATGGCTAGGATAAAACGTTTAGACACTTGCTTGTTTGCTAGATAGCCCTTTACCAAATAAACCAGAATGAAGGTCCCAAGATAGTTGACCAAGAGTGTGGCTAAGGGAAAATGTCCAGTGAAGGTGACCAAGGAAGCGATTAAGTAACGAAGCCAGCCACCAAGCATAGCAGCTAAGCAGATGGCAAGAGAATTTTTTACTTCCTTCATGCTTTTTTCTGTTCCTGATAAGCACGGGAGTTCTTCAAGATATCCTTAAAGGTAGCAAGAATCGTATCTTTGTAGGCTGGATTTTCAACATGATCAGCCACTCGGCCTAAAATAACTTCTTCCCTATTCGTGTCCAGCACTGCCTTGCCTGTCTCCTGCTTGTAAGCAGCCACTTGGTTAACGAGTTTCATCCGTTTTTCCAGCAAGACTACGAGTTCATCGTCTATTTGATTGATTTCTTGTCTCAGTTCTTCTAGATTCATTCGTTACCTCCTTATATTTTACCTATCATATCAAAATTCTGGATGTTTTTCTAGTTTTCTTGGAAAGTGAGTCAAGTTTAGAAACATTTTGTAAGAAAGAGGACCCTTAGCGCGAGTCCTCTTTTATCATCACAATTGATTCTTATCCCGCAAATTTCAAGGGTCCCCGAACCTTAGATTAAAGGTAACTCGCCAAGGCGAGTTTTTATCTGAAACCTAAAAATACCCATTTGCCTTGTCTCAGGGTAAACCGATTAACGTCGGTTCTCATCCGCAGATTAAAAAGGGTCCCCGAACCTTGAATTAAAGGGAACTCGCAAAGGCGAGGTTTTATATGCAACCTAAAAATACCCGTTAGGTTTGTCTCAGGGTAAACCGACTAACGTCGGTTCTCGTCCGCAGATTAAAAAGGTTCCCCGAACCTTAGATTAAAGGGAACTCGCCAGGGCGAGGTTTTATATGCAACCTAAAAATACCCGTTAGGTTCGTCTCAAGGTAAACCGACAACCGTCGGTTCTTATCCGCAACCTAAAACAGTCTCCCGGACCTTAGATTAAGGGGAACTCGCAAAGGCGAGTTTTTATATGCAACCTAAAACAGTCCCCCGGACTGTTTTAGCCAACTGAGCCTTCCATGCTCATATTGATGAGTTGGTTGAGTTCGACGGCGTATTCCATTGGGAGTTCTTTGGTGATGGGTTCCATAAAACCATTGATAATCATAGCTGTGGCTTCTTCTTCACTGATGCCTCGGCTCATCAGATAGTAGAGCTGGTCCTCAGACACTTTGGAAACCTTGGCTTCATGCTCTAGTGCGACATTGGAATTATGGATTTCATTAAAGGGAATGGTGTCGGAACTGGACTCACCATCCATCAGAATGGTATCGCACTCAATATGCGACTTGGAGCCCGCACTATTCTTACCAAAGCGAACCTGGCCACGATAGTCCGTCTTACCACCGTCCTTGGCCACTGATTTAGAAATCAAGGTACTGGATGTCTTAGGTGCATTATGAAAAACCTTGCATCCTGCATCTAAGTGCTGGCCGTAATTTGCAAAAGACATAGAGAGGACAGAAGTTCTGGCATTTCGACCATTGAGGACGCTGCAAGGATATTTCATATTGACCTTGCTACCTAGATTGCCATCAATCCACTCCAAGGTACCGCCTTCCTCAACAGTGCCCCTCTCTGTTACCAGATTATAGACATTATCCGACCAGTTTTGGATGGTCGTATAGCGGAAAAAAGCATCCTTTTTGACTATGATTTCAACGGTCGCAGCATGAAGACTATTGGTCGTATAGGTCGGTGCTGTACAACCCTCGATATACTGGATGGAGCCCCCCTCCTCGATAATCATCAAGGAACGCTCAAACTGGCCAGCGTTTTCTCCATTGATACGAAAATAGGTCTGAACAGGAATTTGACAGTGCACGTTTTTAGGAACATATATAAAGGTTCCACCAGACCAAACTGCTCCATTTAAGGCTGCAAACTTATGCTCAGCATTTGACACGACGGTCCCAAAATATTGCTTGACTAACTCTGGATACTCTTGAACTGCTGTATCCGTGTCAGTAAAAATAATCCCTAGCTTTTCGAATTCTTCCTTCATATTGTGGTAAACCACCTCAGACTCGTACTGGGCAACAGCACCAGATAGGAATTGCTTTTCTGCCTCTGGAATTCCCAGACGATCAAAGGTCCTTTTTATCTCTTCAGGAACGTCATCCCAACTACGAGCTGGCTGACCGCTTAGTTTCTGGTAATAGATGACATCTTCAAAGCGAATACCTGACAAATCAGGACCAAAGTCTGGCATGGGTAATTTGTTAAATAGCTCTAAGGAGCGCAAACGATAGTCTAGCATCCACTGGGGTTCCTTTTTGATGGCAGATATTTCACGAACAACTGCTTCTGTCAATCCTTTCCCAGTCGAATAAAGCGGTGCTATATCATCATGAAAACCGAAAGCATAATCACGTTGTGGCATAAAAGCCTCCTTTCTCCATACAGAAAGAATCACATGGGTTCCTACCCTTATTATACTCTTCTAGATTAGAATTGTCAGAAAATAAGAGCCGGTTGTTCCATTTGAAGTAGAAAAAAAGCAGAAGGGATCTAATTTTTCCCATTCTGCTTCAATGATTTTATAAAGTAAGGTCATCCAAAGTGAATCAACTCAAGCTAAGATTTCAAAAACGCTAGCAGTTAAGTTCTCAACTTCTGTATTAATTTTGCTACGGTTATTGCTGACGACTAGTTTGAGCTGGTCCGCATTTTCCAAGCGATAACGTGTGCCACTGGCATTAAAGATGACTAGATAATGCTTACTGTCCCTGACCTCAAAAACGATAAGACCACTATTTGTCAGTGCTTGACGAACATAGACATGCTGGTAAATTTCTTCATATGTTGAGTAAGAAAATTCTTTCCTGGTCGTTTTAAGCTGGATAATCTGGCGGATAAAGTTGACACTGTCTTGATATTTCGAAAGTAGATTCCAATCCACCTGGTTGACTTGGTCTGGCGCATTGTAGCTATTCATAGCTCTTTCTTTATCTGCTTGAGTCACCTGCCCATTTGGTCCAGTTCCCACCAACTTAGTTCGAGAAAACTCCTGACCCAGCTCCATAAAGGCCAAGCCTTGCATGAGAATATTCATGGCAGTCGCTAGTTCAATTCGCTTGGTTAAGATTTCTAGATCATCATGTGGATGGAATTCTCTTAGTAAGTCATGCAGATTATAATTATCATGAGCCTCAACATAATTGACAACCTGATTTGGCATGAGGTAGCTACCCAATTCACTGCTTCCTAAAATAGCCTTGGCAATAATATTTTCAGTCCCTTGTCCACTGACAAATCCAGCTTTCAAGGTTCCAAACACCTCAGCACCTTTAATAGCATCTCGCTCATTGTCGTTGAAAAATCCAATGTCTAGAAGCTGATAGGCATTGTCTTTCTTGGCTTTATCTTGAGGAAGGAGGCCTGTCCCCATATCCCATCCTTCTCCGTACGTCAGGATACGTGGATCTACCTTGTCCAATTCATCTCGAATGATCTGCATGGTCTCTACATCGTGGATTCCCATCAAATCAAACCGGAAACCATCCACGTTATACTCCTTGACCCAATACAAAAGTGAGTCAATCATATATTTACGGAACATCTCATGCTCGCTAGCGGTTTCACTTCCGACTCCGGTTCCATTCTGGAAAGAGCCATCTGGATTCATCCGATAGTAATAATCGGGAACACAGGCTTGAAAAGGGGAGTCAAAGGTAGAGTAACTGTGGTTATAGACCACATCAAGAATAACTCCGATACCAGCATCATGATAGGCTTGAATCAAGGTTTTTAAATCACGAATAGCCTGAGCTGGATCAGATGGGTTGCTGGAAAGACTAGTTTCTGGAGCATTGTAGTTCTGCGGATCATAGCCCCAGTTATAGGTTACCCGGCCATTTTCATCATAGTCTTTATGACGATCCGAGACAGGCTGGAGCTGGACATAATTCACACCCAAGTCACGAATATGATCAAAGGTTGTCGCTTGACCATTGCCATTTGTCGTACCTGTTTGACAAGCACCGAGGAAGGTTCCGCGGTAAGCTGGTGTGACACCTGAGCTTTCTGACTGGCTTAGGTCACGGATATGCATCTCATAGATAACTACTTGACAGGCATTCTTCACGCGCCAGTGGGCTTCTTGCCCTTGCTTGGCCTGAAAACCAAGTGGATTTCGTTCTTGGTCTGTCACGATAGCTGTTCGTTTACCATCAGGACTAGTAGCCTGACTATATGGATCCCGAGTCAAGTATTCTTCATGATCAAAGATCACCCGATATTGGTAGGCACGCTTGGCTAGATCTTCAGAAATGCTCCCTTGCCACACTCCAATTGTATTCTTTGTGTGATCTGTCGAAAAATCTCGGCCTCTCTTTAGAGAAATAGTTTTCCAAATATCGGCTTGGTTGCTAGCATCTTCATAGATGACTACTTCAACCGCTTTTGCTGTCGGTGCCCAAAGTTTAAACTCAGTCTTGTCAGCTTGGTAAAAGACACCTAAACTTCCCTGATAGCCCCAGTGACGGTCAAATTCCTTGGAAGAAACCGCCATATCAAAAGCGTGAGGATTTCTGTATTTGTAATAGTGGCTAGTGATTGCCGCCTGCCTAGAATAATAGACTTGATGGTCTGCCTCAAGAATCCAAACTTCTGTAACCAGGTGAGCCGGCAAGAGACGAATGGTATAATCAATGGTCTGGCTTGACCAGTCTGCTTTTTTTATAATCAAATGGACATAATCTAAGTTTGTCTCACTTTGGTAAGTAACAAGTCCACTTCGCCCAAAATAATCAAAATTAGAAAATGACGTTTCCTTTCCGATTTGGTTTTCCTGCCACTGCCATATATTGTACGAAAGGTAATCATCAGTGGGGTTATGGTAATGGACTAAGACCTGGTAGTCTGGCATTTTTATCTCCTAGGTTCATCATGATTTTTCTGAACAAAGAGCATCGTCGCTGATTTCATCGATATTGGCAAAAAATTCTAAGTGATTGTGGAAGACTTCTAATTCAACTGGGGTGTCTCCACCATATTCGCCATCAAGATTAAGCATGAATGGTTCTTTGCTGTCTAAAACTTCTAGTTTTAGTTTGCTTGTTTTTAAGTATTCGACATTGACATCTGTCACGTGTTGGCCACCATTAATGGCCTGAATAAGTAGGGCTAACATTTCAAAAAGTTTGGCAGTTTTAACCAAAATCAAGGTAAAGTTGCCGTCGTCTAATTTGGCATCTGGAGCAACTTGCTCAAAGCCTCCTATAGAATTGGTCAGTGCTGCAAACATGAGTGAAATCTTACCTTCAAAAACACCATGATCATGAGTAATACGCACCTTGCGGAATTTAGAACGTGGCAACATTTCAGCACCTTTGGCAACATAGGCAAAGTAGCCCAAGCGAGATTTAGCTTCACTTGGAACACGATAGGTCAGCTCACTCAAAGTACCAGCTGCTGCTATGTTAATGAAATATTTTTTCCCAAAGGCACGGCCGATATCCATTTTGATGGTCTGATTCTTAGCAATGATTCTGGCAGCTTCGACAGGTTTTCCCATAGGAATCTTCAGCGCACGCGCATAGTCATTGGTCGTACCTGTCGGGATGAAGGCCAAACGGGGCCGATTTTCCAAGGGGGCTACTCCATTTACGACTTCATTGATGGTGCCGTCCCCTCCTGCTGCGATAATCAAATCAAAACCAGCCTTAGCTGCCCGCTCTGCTTCTTTTTGCGCAGAAAGAGGCTCTGGCGTCGTTTGATAAGCACTGGTTTCATAGCCTACGTCCTCTAAAACATCCAGCACTTCCGCAATATTCTTTTTGATAATTTCCTGACCAGATGTCGGGTTATAAATGAGTCTTGCTCTTTTTATTACATCTTTCATACAGCGCCTCTATAACTGTTCAAGCCATGCTTCATCTTGGATTTCGATTCCCAATTCTTGGGCCTTGGCCAACTTGCTACCTGCATCCGCTCCAGCAATAACCAAGTCCGTTTTCTTGGAAACACTGCCAGCAACATTGGCTCCTAGACGAAGAAGTTTTTCTTTAGCTTGTGTTCGTGTTAATGTTTCTAATTTTCCTGTTAAAACAACTGTTTTACCCGATAGGACTGCATCTTCCGCCACCTTTTCACCAAGGTAGGCCAGATTAACTCCTGCTTCTTCTAGTTCCTTCAGCAGGATCTGTGTCCCTTCTTGGGCAAAATAGCTGTGCAGGCTTTTAGCAATCACCATGCCAAGACTATCAATGCTGGCAATCTCTTCTTGCTCTGCCTGAGCAAGGCTTGGTATATCATGGAATTTCTCCAGTAAAATCCGACTGGCCTTGCTACCAACATGGCGAATACCTAAGCCAAACAAGAGTTTTTCGGCTGAGTTTGACTTAGAAGCCTGAATAGCATTATATAATTTATTAGCTGATTTTTCCTTAAAGTTCTCTAACTGGAGTAAATCCTCAATGCTTAAGCGGTAAATACCTGCCACATCTCGAACCAAATCCTTGGCAAAGAGCTTTTCAACCACTGCCGGCCCCAGGCCACTAATATTCATAGCATCACGACTGGCAAAGTGAGCCAAGCCTTCCATGATTTGGGCAGGACAGAGCGGATTGATACAACGTAAGGCAACCTCATCTTCAAAGTGGAGCAAGTCGCTCTGACAACTCGGACACTTGCTAGGTACATCCAAGTGTTCTTCAGAAACACGTTTACCTTCTACCACACGCAAGACGGCTGGAATGATATCTCCAGCTTTATAGACAATAACTGTATCATCTTTGCGAATGTCCTTTTCCCTGATGTAATCAACATTGTGTAGAGTCGCACGGCTAACAGTTGTCCCTGCCAACTGAACTGGTGTTAGATTAGCCGTAGGTGTTACTACTCCGGTCCGACCCACTGTCCAGTCTACAGATAAAAGCTGAGCCTCTTTTTCTTCTGCAGGAAACTTATAAGCGATGGCCCACTTAGGCGCCTTAACAGTAAAACCAAGTTCTTCTTGCGCAGCCAAATGATTGACCTTGATAACGATTCCGTCGATTTCATATGGAAGCTTGTCCCGTTCCTGACCAACCTTTTCGATAAAGTCCCAGACTTGGTCTATGGTGCTAGCCAATACCCGTTTTTCATTAACAGAAAAGCCAAGTTGACTCAGTTTTTCAAGGACATCTTCCTGAGTCGCTTCAGATGTTGGACTGGCTTCCTGATAGAGAAATGTTGCTAGGTTGCGCTTGGCTACAACTGATGTGTCTAGCTGTCTCAAGGTCCCTGCTGCTGCATTTCTTGGATTAGCAAATTCTGCCTCCCCATTTTCCTGACGAAGCTGGTTTACCGCATCAAAAGATGCCTTTGGCATATAGCATTCCCCACGTACTGTAATAGTCAAGGGTTCTGGTAAGGTCAGAGGAATATCCTTGACGCGTTTGAGATTCTCCGTAATGTTCTCACCAATGGATCCGTCACCACGAGTCGCTCCTGCTACCAAAATACCATTTTCATATGCCAGTGAAATAGATAGACCATCAATTTTCAGTTCACAAAGGTAGGACGCATCTGGAAATTCTTTTCTTACTCGTTCATCAAAAGCAACTAATTCTGCACGTGAAAAAGCATCCTGCAAACTATAGAGAGGATACTGGTGTTGGTATTTTTCAAAACCATCTAAAACCTTTCCACCCACTCGGTGAGTTGGGCTTTCTGGTAAAATCTCGTTTGGATATTGCTCTTCCAATGAAACCAGTTCCCTGTAAAGCTGATCATACTCACTATCTGACACACTCGGTGCATCTTTTGTATAATATTCATGAGCATAACGATTGAGCAGGGAAACTAACTCAGACATTCTATTTTTCATACTCTTATTTTATCATAAATATCTCTATTCGCCTTATTTTTTCCCTTAAAAAGCGAAGAAAAAGGCCTATCAATCAAAGTTTCTCTTAGCCTTAACGGCAAGAAAAAAGGCCTCAGATTTCACAAACCTAATAAGCCTTTTCGTTTTTATTGGGTTAGGTCAACTCGCTTACTGATTTTATCAATCAAGATAGCTCCGACAAGTAGAGATGCACATTCTCCAATAGCTGTTGTAAACCATGTAAGTAAGAATGGTGCTCCAGTAACAATATTCAATTCAATAGCAATTGTCACCATTGAAATCGAAAAGAAAATTGAGAATAAAAAGAAGTCTTTTCGAAGCCAACCGTTGAGCAGATAGCCCGGCTTAACTTTGCTGAATAGGACAACCCCAAGAGTTAGAAAAACTAAAGTTGAACCCCCTCCGACAAAAACATCTAAGATACCAAAGCTAAAGAAATTGGAAATCATACAACCGATTGTTACACCAATAATGTATTTACGATTGTAAAAGGCCATAAAGTTCATCATTTCAGAAATTCTAAACTGATAGGCACCAAAGCTGATCGCATTGAAGGGTGGTGTGATTGTAAGTGCAATGTAAATAGCTGCTACAAGAGCAATTTGCACCATATCACGGGCAGTTAATTTTTTCATCAAATTCTCCTTTGGCGGTTTTACCGCGTGTAATATGCTTGGCGAAAGAAGCTAAGCGCCAAGGGTTGCTAGGAATAAGAAGAGAGAGAAGCCTTTCCCTTACAAACTCGGCAACTCAACTAGTATAGCATAAATATTTGAAATATGATAGACTATCTTTATGAAATCCTTAATAAAAAAATTCTTTGATAATGAGATTCTATCCTATCTCTTCTTTGGCGTGGCAACAACTATCGTTTCTGTTGCCAGCCGGATGATCTGTTATGAATTAACTAGCAATGAAATCTTGGCAACTGTCATTGGTGATGTTCTCGGTATTCTCTTTGCCTTTGCGACCAATGACACTATTGTTTTTAAGCAGGAAAGAAAAGGCTGGCCTGCTAGACTTGTCAAGTTTTTCACGGCCCGATTGGCGACAATGGGTTTAAATTTACTCTTGACCTTTATCTTTGTGACTAGCTTCCCGCAGATTATCGGCCAGTTTGTTAATCATAATATCAAAATGGTCAACACTATTGAAACTCTTATCGCTCAGGTGCTTATTATCGTTCTAAACTACGTTTTCAGCAAACTCTTTGTCTTTGAGAAAAAGAACTAAAGACCTCGGAAAGAGCTCCATGGAGGCAGAAATGAACTTAAAATTTGAAAATGGTAACTCAGCTAAAAGAGAAGAACTGAGAAACTTACTCAGAACCTATAACCGCTCAAAAAGAGAACCGTCAGAAAGCCAAGCTCTGGACATTTATTTAGAGGATGATGAAGGAAACCTCATAGCTGGCTTGACCGGAGAAACTTTTGGAAATTGGTTTGAAATCGAATATCTATTTGTCAAAGAAGACCTTCGTGGGCAAGGTATTGGATCAAAAATTTTGGATCAGGCGGAAAAAGAGGCTCGAGTCAGAAACTGTACCTATTCATTCGTCAATACCTATCAGTTTCAGGCGCCTGATTTTTATAAAAGACATGGATACCAAGAAGTATTTACCCTGAAAGAATATCCTTATAGTGGGAAAAGGTACTATTTTACGAAAGACTTAGGACCTGAGAACTGATGATAAGGGCGACATTCTGGCAACTATTTATAAAAAAAGGATCCACCCTACATAAATTAATCTGGACCAGATAATTCTGATCCAGATTTTTTGTTTTTAAATTTCCAGATTGGGATGTTCAGCAGTCAGATGGGTGATTTCACCTTTGATGCCAAAATAGTCCTCAATCAAGGTCTGGAGTTCTGACATCGCTGCTCGAGCACGCACTGCTTGCTCTTTATTGATGGCCTCAATGACCAAGATAGCATCCTTGGTCTCCTCTGTTAGCATGGTACGCTGGGCTTCTCGCCAGTTAAGACAACGACAGACAGCTCCCTCTTCATCGTAGTAGATGATTTCTTCTGGCAGTGCCGGTGCGTCACTCTCAGCGCCCAATGGGAAAAAGGCTTCCCCACCCTTGGCTTTTCCTAGATGAAGACCTCCGACAATCTTATCCAAATCCTCTCCGCCACATGGAACCGCATAAGAGAGCGAGACACTGTTGTAGATATCGACCAAGGGATTGATGGGATGAAATTCCCGTCCCTGACTAACCCGCTTGAGCAGAGCTTCGATAGAGGAACGCGCTCCTTTCTTGGTCTTGAATTTGCTGAAGGCCTGCCGCCACTCTTGAATGACTTCATTTTGAGTGAAGTTCTCATCTAAGATAAAGTCCTCAGCTCGTTTCGCTCCCTTATCCAGCAGGGATTTGAAATATAGATCCTTACTTTCATCCACTCGATTATCCAGTCCTTTGACTACTAAAACACTAATCTGAGCTTCTGGAAATACTTGCCAAAATTCATGTTCAACTGTAACTTTCATGATGCACCTCTTTAATCTTAATAGTTTCTTTTTTGTCCTTTTTTGACTGCTTCCCAGTCACCTGTGATGTTTTCACGCACTCGTACCAGCATTTTCTCCAAGGCTTTAACTTCCACCTGAGAAAAGCCCTGCAGGGATGTCTCTTCAGAATAGTTATTCTCCGCTAGGATAAAAGGATAAAGTTTTTCTCCTTTTTCCGTCACAAACCATTCCTTGTTCTTCTTGTTTTCCTTGGCTGCCTTCTGCTGGACCAAGCCCTTGGCCTCTAGCTTCTTAACAGAACGGGCAACCGTTGAGCGATCCACCTTGAGCAGCTCCGATAGCTCCTCTTGGATAATTCCTGGATTCTCCGCGATTCTTACCAAATAAAGATATTGCCCCCGCGCCAGCTCTATGTCACGGAACTCAATATTAGCAATGGAATCCAAAGCTCGGGCGATAATCCCAATTTCCCGCAATACTGACATATCCCCTCCTTTAAACTTTTATTTGAATCTATTATACCGCTTTTTATTGCAAATGCAATAAAAAAGACTAAAAAAGAAAAGAGGAAAATTCCTCTTTAAAAAATCAATATCAAAATCCTTACAAGTAAAGGAGTTTCTTATTCTTATTAAGATTAGTAATGATACTAGAGAAAAATGCAGAATTCAGTTCTTGACCATCCGTTAGGTTGCCATTTAGCTAGTTCTTCTTTTTAAAGGAAAAACTTCCTATTCTATCTAATTGAAACTCGGATTCAGAACAACTTTGAATACTCGCATTGAGAATAGCACCGATAATCAATATTTTAGAAACAATGATGAACCATAACATGATGATGATCACAACTACTGATCCGAAAAAACGGACATTAATAAAGTGGTGCATATACGCTTCTAAATAGGCACTAAATAAATTCAGTAGGCCAAAGAGAATTCCCACTACAAAGATGGTTCCTGGCAAGACGTACCGAAGTTTGTTTATCTTAACATTAGGCAAAAGATAATAGAGGGCAACTAAGGTTAGAAAGAGAACCAGGAAAACAAGTCCCTCAGTTATAGTAGTGATTTGTCTGTAGAAAGAGACATCTAAATCAAAAACATTGTAAACCACGGTTAGAATACTTCGACCAAAAACAGATAGAATCATGGAAAGGATCAAGAGTATCTGTAAACCAATACTCACTACAAAACTAAACAGGCGGTTTCGAAGCAGGCCATGGCCTTTTGTGACACCGTAAGCCTTATTAAATGCCTTTTGCAAAAATGAGATACATTTGGAAAAAGCCCAGAGAGCTGACAAGATGGAGAAACCTAGTAAACCAGAAGACGGCTGACCAAAAACGGCTCTTACAGCTTTAGCCACCATGGGGTAAAGCGAATCTGGTAGTATTTCGTTTAACAAATTCAAGAGAGCGTCCGTTTGAACTTGAAAATAGGGTAAAATATTGGCTAAAACCAGCAATAAAGGAAGGGCCGAAATCAAAAAATAGTAGGCTACAGCTATACTGGTGATGCCTATCTCAGACTTATCATAAAAGCCTATAAAAGCCCGTAAAAACTGCTGTTGTTTTAGTTTTTCGACTATTTTTTTCATGAGCTTCCTTTCTAAAACTAGGGCAAAGGCCCATCATTTATTTCTCTTTTATTTTCTAATAGCAAGAAGTCTTTTTTGCTACGATTCTCAGTCTCTAACGGAGAAAGTTAAGAGGCTAGGAACGCCTTATCCCAACCTCCTATGTTTTCTAATAAGTTCCTTCTTCACCCTGACTGGTCAAAATCACTGGACCGTCTTTGGTGATGACAAACTGGTGTTCGTATTGGCAAGACAAACCACCATCAAGTGTTTTATGTGCCCATCCTGTCTCAAAATCTGTGTCAATTTCCCAAGTACCGGTATTGATCATAGGTTCGATGGTCAATACCATCCCTTCTCTTAGACGCAAACCACGTCCTGCTCGACCATAGTGGGGTACCATTGGTTCTTCGTGCATAGTAGGACCAACTCCATGACCAACCAAATCTCTCACAACACCATAACCATGACTTTCAGCGTATTCTTGGATTGCTGCACCAATATCGCCAATTCTATTACCAACTTGCGCTGCTTCAATTCCACGGTAAAGACATTCTTTGGTCACATCCATGAGTTGCTGAGCTTCTGGACTGACTTTCCCAACTGCATAAGCCCAGCAAGAATCCGCAACACCGCCACGAAAACTTTCTGTGTATTTTTTGACTTCTGAGACCTTATTAAAATCCAGTTTTGAAACATCTAATTCAGCCTTATCAACCAATCCGACAACCATATCTACACAGATAATGTCACCTTCTACCAGCTTTTGATGGCGGGGAAAAGCATGAGCCACTTCATCATTTAGAGAGCAGCAAGTAGCATACGGGTAGTCCATGATGCTACCTTCCACACCAATCTGCAAAGGCAAAGCATTTGCTTCTTTACAGCGTTTGCGGACGTATTCTTCAATATCCCACATATCGGTCCCTGGCTTAATCAAGTCTCTCAAACCTCGATGAATAGAAGCGAGAAACTCCCCACTTTTTGCCATTAAGTCAATTTCGCGTTGCGATTTTATTGTAATCATTCTTAGATTTTATTCCTCTTCTTAGTTTATTTTCACTGTCATAGTCGCTTTAGCTACTAATTGATGGTCTAAATAGACATCGTAATCTATAATTGCTGAACGTCTTGTTTCATGCACCACACGGGAAGTCAAAGTCAAGTAGTCATCCAATTGAACAGCCTGTAAAAAATAAATCATCATCTGCTCAATAATTAAACTTCGTCCATTAGAAGCCACCAGCTGATGAGTTGCAGTATTTAAGATTTCTGTTAGAACTCCATGCGATAAAACCCCGTTATTTTCCAGCATAAATGGCTCTACTGTAAAGGAGAAACCATTAGCATTCTGGACTAACTTCTGAGCAATCTGGTCACCGAAGGTAGGTAGACTCGATACCTGCTCCCGGCTCATTTTTTCCAAAATATCCCGTCGAGTAATGACCCCAAGCAAGGTTTGATTACTCCGTATAACAGGGATCATCTCAAAATCTTCTGCAATCATCCGTTGACTAATATTGGCAATATTCGTCTTCAAACCTGTCATAAAAGGATTTTTTGTCATAATTTTATCCAGATTTGTATGGGGTGATTTATCTCCGGCGTCACGCATTGTCACTACTCCAACTACCATTTGATGTTGGTTAATGACCGGAAAGCGACTGAAACGATTTTTTCGGACCAGCTCCAAATAATCTCGAACTGTATCTGTTTCCCTTAAAAAGCCATATTCATGACTAGAACGATAAACCTGTTCAACTGTTAAAATATCTGTTTTTATTTGGATATTGGAAAGCGCACGATTAATGATTGTCGCTACTGTATAGGTATCATGCTGGGTCCGCATGACCGGGATTCCCATCTGATCTGCAAGAGTTAAAATATCCTCTTCAACTCGAAATCCCCCTGTAACCAAGACAGCATTTTCATTCTTTAGAGCTAAGCGTTGAATTTCTGTTCGATCCCCAACAATCAAGAGACCTCCTTCAGTCAGATAACGCATAATATTTTGCTCTGTCATGGCCCCAATGGAGAACTTACTGAATTCCTTATCTAAACCAGCCTGTCCAGCTAATACTTCTGAGCGAGTAATTTCAGCGATTTCATGATAGGTCAAATGCTCTAGAACAACTTTTTTAGATTTCACTCGAACAGTACCGCTACGAGGACGAGTCTCAACCAAGCCTCTGTTTTCAGCTTCCTTAATCGCTCGGTAAGCCGTTCCATCACTGACTCCTAGATAGTTCGAAATACTACGAACACTGACTCTTTTACCAATAGGAAGTTTCTCCAAATAAGCGATAATTTCCTGGTGTTTACTCATAAAAATCACCTCTTTCATAGCGAAATTCGATATAGTCTCTCATCTTGCGTGTATAGCGGTCACTTCCTTTAAATTGTCGACACATTTTAAAACCCGCCTTTTGAGCAACACGCTGACTAGCTAGATTTTCCTGATGAGTGACAATGCTTAGCCTTTTTAGGTCAAATTCGCTAAAAGATAGAAAGAGAATCTCTTTGACACATTCAGTCATTAGTCCTCTTCCCCAATAATCCTTTTTTAAAAAATAGCCCAGTTCAGCTTCTTGCTTAATTTCATCTAACTTTTCAAACTTGATAGATCCTATCATTTGCTGGCTCTCTTTATCACAGATTGCCCAAACACCAAGAGGATTCTTCATAAAAAAGTTAGCCACTACATACTGGCTCTCCTGCAGACTGGATTGACTTGGAAAGATAAACTCCAGATTCTGTGGATTAGAGGCTATAGCATAGAAATCTTCTGCATCCTGGTAAGAAAAGGGTCTTAGTAGCAGGCGGTCTGTTTCAATAAAAGCAAATTCAGCTAGTTTTGTCCAAATATTCATAAGCTACCTTTAGACAATACTTTCGTATATATCCTATTCTTGTATCCTTACGCTTCTTCTACCAATTCAATATCGGCACCCAAATTTTTCAGCTTCTCAATAATATTAGAATAGCCACGAAGGATAAACTCAATATTGGTAATCTCTGTCCGGCCTTTAGCCATCAAACCAGCAATAACCAATGCCGCTCCAGCGCGTAAGTCAGTAGCTTTTACAGCAGCACCATGTAGCTGATTTGGTCCTTCATAGATAATTTGATGACTGGTTGATGAGATTTTAGCTGTCATTTTAGCAAGCTCAGGCACATGATTAATTCGCTTCTCATAAATCGTATCCATTATTATCCCACGTCCTTTGGCTTTTAACAAAAGTGGAGTGATTGGCTGCTGTAAGTCAGTAGCAAATCCTGGATATGGAGCTGTTTTAATATTGATAGCTCTGAGTTCTCTTTGCTCTTCAACATAAATGCTGTCTTCTGAGACAGTCATTCTAACGCCCATTTCTTCTAGCTTAGCGATAAAACCTTCCAAGTGCTCATACAAGACATTATTAATCTGAACCCCTTGGCCGACTGCTGCCGCCAGTGAAATGTAAGTCCCTGCTTCGATTCGATCTGGAATAACCTGATGACGAGTCCCATGAAGCTTATCTACACCTTCGATTGTGATAATATCTGTACCAGCACCACGAATATGGGCACCCATATTATTCAAAAGAGTAGCAACATCAATAATTTCAGGTTCACGGGCTGCATTTTCAATAACCGTCCGACCAGATGCTCGAACAGCAGCTAACATAGTATTAATCGTCGCACCAACACTCACTGTATCCATGTAAATGCTTGCTCCCCGCATGCGTCCAGTCTCGGCTTCCAGATGCATGGCATTGCCTTCTTGAGTCATCTGAGCTCCCATAGCTTCGAAAGCTTTCAAATGAAGGTCAATCGGACGCGGTCCAAGGTCACATCCGCCTGGAAGACCTACTGTTGCTTTTCCAAAGCGCCCTAAAAGACTTCCGTAGAAATAATAGGAAGCGCGGAGGCTATTGATTTTACCATAAGGCATCGCCATACTTTGAACCTGACGTGGATCAATCTCAAGACTGTCTCCATCTCGCTTCACACTAGCTCCCATGGTTACCATGATATCAATCAAGCTATCAACGTCTGAAATAGCTGGCACTCCATCTAAAGTCACAATGCCATCTGCCAAAATAATAGCTGGAATTAAAGCTACAACACTATTTTTTGCACCACTAATCGTAACCTCACCTTTTAAAGGACGGCCACCATTTATCACTATTTTTCTCATTTTATTTCTCTCTCAAGCTTTTTCATACATAGAATTCCTATCTATTATATCACAGATACCTGTTTTTGCCTATTCTTTTCGTAAGACAGAGATTTTAAAAAGAGAGAAGACTCTTTCTTCTCTCTTGAATAACAGTTAGGTAAACTGGCACTTTTTAGAATGACCTATTTCATATTTTGTTTCTTTATCAGCATAGGCAGGTCTAACAGACGTTAGATGAGCTCATCTTCCCCAATTTCAAAGGCTTCCAAGATTTTCTGGATTTGATCAAAACCAAGTCTAAAATGCTCCAGCTTGTGGCCGTCCGACCCCACTGAAAAGCGCTGGCCACCCAGCTCCTTGACTAGAGAAAGAGCGTAGATATAGAGTTCCTC
>ERZ773006.307-NODE-307-length-24870-cov-33.4038_pt1 | contig 24870 bp, 25 predicted proteins | sample MGYA00580843_ERZ773006 | MGnify/ENA primary metagenome ERZ773006 (study PRJEB29015, sample SAMEA2738011) | human oral metagenome | biome: human oral; feature: human-associated habitat; material: dental | place: China | collected 2052 ...
GCTAGTTTTAAATCTTCAATCAAATCATCTGCGTTTTCCAAACCAACTGAGATACGAATTTGATTTGGAGTGACACCACAAGCTAGCAAATCTGCTTCTGCCAATTGTTGGTGAGTTGTTGTTGCAGGGTGCACCACCAAAGATTTTGCATCAGCAACGTTAGCTAAATCTGAGAAGATTTCAAGATTATCAATAACGGTACGTGCTTCGTCTTGTCCACCTTTAACATGGAAAGTGAAAATAGAACCTGGTCCTTTAGGGAAGTATTTTTGTGCTAAATCATAGTAAGGACTTGATGGTAATCCAGGATAGTTAACTTTTTCAACTTTTGGATGATTTTCCAAAAAGTATACGATCTTTTTAGCATTTTCGACGTGGCGTTCGACACGAAGTGAAAGTGTTTCAAGTCCTTGTAAAAGTAAGAAAGCATTGAAAGGTGCTAAGGCAGCTCCTGTGTCACGCAAAAGTTGGGTACGAAGGGCAGTGATAAATGCTGCTGGACCAACATCACGTGTATAGCTGATATTGTGGTAAGATGGGTCTTCTTCAACCAACTGTGGGAATTTTCCTGAAGCTTCCCAGTCAAATTTACCAGAATCGACGATAAGGCCACCGATAGTTGTTCCATGTCCACCGATAAACTTAGTTGCAGAATGAACCACGATATCTACACCATGGGAGATAACATTGATGAGATATGGAGTACCAAAAGTATTGTCAGCAACCAATGGAATCTTATGGCTGTGAGCAATTTCAGCAATCTTTTCAAAATCAGGAATGTTGATGAGCGGATTACCTAAAGACTCGATCAAGACAAGCTTGGTATTATCTTTGATAGCAGCTTCAATTTCTTCAGGATTGTCAACATCTACAAAAGTTGTTGTGATACCATAGCGTGGAAGAGTTTCTTTTAAGAGATTGAATGTCCCACCATAGAGGGTTGTCGCAGCAACAACATGATCACCAGCATGTGCCAAGCCAAGGATTGCATAGGTGATTGAAGCCATACCTGAAGCCGTAGCCAAGGCACCAACACCACCTTCGAGGGCTGCAATACGTTCTTCAAGTACTGCTACTGTTGGATTGGTAATACGTGTGTAAATATTACCCGGTTTTCTAAGGGCAAAAAGATCTTCACCTTCTTGAGCATCTTCAAAAACATATGAAGTCGTTTGGTAAATTGGAACCGCACGTGATTTTGTTTCCTTGTCAGGTGTTTGTCCAGCGTGTAATTGTAAGGTTTCAAATGAAAATTCTCGTGACATATGGGTGTCCTCCAAAACAAAAGTTGCCTTCATTCTACACCCAGAAAAGCTATCTGTCTAATAGAAATGTTTTATCAATGTGATAGGGAGGGCTTATAAAAAGGACCTTTCGGTCCCTTTCTATTTCTTCACAATAGGTGCTACGCTTGACAAGACTTTTTTAAGTCCAACTTCTGGGAATTTTATCTTAAGTTCCTGTGTCTTGCCACTTCCAGTTACTTCTAAAACGGTACCATCTCCCCACTTCTTGTGGTGAGCAATATCCCCGATTTCCCAGTCAGTAGCTGAATTCCCAGAGTCTGAGGTCTTGCCAAAAGGTAGTCCCCCAGTGGCTTTTGAAAATGGCTGAGCACCAGTATGTCTTTGCGGCTGTGCATTTGCTTTTCTGGTCTGAAGCGCTTGTTGTAAACTCATGCCTTGACCAAATTGTGTTGGCTCTTCCTTTGTATAACGAACACCAAATGATGAATTGGCTGGACGTGCTAGACCTTGATATTGTAATAAATCATCTGAAATTTCACGCAAGAAACGGCTAGGGCGATTATAGCTAGTCTTACCAAAAAGCGTACGTGTATTAGCGTTGGTAAGGAAAAGAATCTCTTCCGCCCGAGTGATACCTACATAAGCCAAACGACGCTCTTCTTCGAGTTCTTCTGGATCCTCTGAAGCACGAGACAAAGGGAAGACTCCCTCTTCCATACCTATAAGAAAGACGACTGGGAATTCAAGTCCTTTAGCAGCATGAAGAGTCATCAAGGTTACTTCTGCTGATTCCATGTCACCATCGTCCGTATCAGCAATCAAAGCCAAATCGTTCAAGAAACGGCCTAAACGGTCAATGCCTGTCTCGTCTTCAGTAACATCTGTATTAGTTTCGTCAAAATTCTTGGTTACAGACATGAACTCTTCGATATTTTCAATGCGTGCTTGACTTTCAAGCGTTTGTTGCATGGACAGAGCATCCAGATAACCAGACTTGTCTAAAATAGCTTCTACAGTCTCGGTAATGCTTAGCCCATCTAGCTGGTCACGTAGGTTCAGAATCGTGTTAGCGAAATCGTAAACTCCTTGAGCTGCTTTCCCCTTAATAGGAGACAACATAATATTCGCTGAAGCATCTAGAAGGCTCATATTTTGCTCATAGGCAAAGTTACGAATCTTTTCGAGCGTGCCAGGCCCAACTCCACGTTTAGGTTCATTGACGACACGTTCAAAACTGATGTTATCTGAAGGGTTGGCAATCAAGTTCAAATAAGAAATGACATCACGAATCTCTTTACGGCTGTAGAATTTTGTCCCACCAACCATGGTATAAGGAATATTAGACTTGAGCAAGGCTTCCTCAATAGTACGAGACTGAGCATTGGTACGGTAAAGAACAGCGAAGTCTTTGAAATTCTTGCCTTCTTCACGGACGATATTGTCGATTGTTGAAGCTACGAATACAGCCTCATCACGCTCGTCGTTAGCACGGTAATAAACAATCTGTTCACCGTCATCATTTTGAGTCCAAAGTTTCTTAGGACGGCGGTTGCGGTTGTTCTTGATGACTTCGTTAGCCGCCTGGAGAATTTTCTTGGTTGAACGGTAGTTTTCCTCCAAGAGGACAACCTTAGCTTCAGGATAGTCCTTCTCAAAATCAAGGATGTTCTGCATATCAGCCCCACGCCAACCGTAGATTGATTGGTCCGCATCACCTACGACACAGATATTCTTGAAGCGAGATGCTAAGAGTTTTACCAACTGATACTGAGCATGGTTAGTATCTTGGTACTCATCCACGTGAATGTACTGATAACGCTGCTGATAATAGGCGAGAACAGCAGGATTTTTGTCAAAGAGACGTAAAGTCATCATAATCAAATCGTCAAAATCCATGGCTTCGCTACGACGGAGCTCTTCCTGATAGGACTTATAACATTTAGCAACGATTTGGGTGTACATATCACCAGCTTGATGCTCATAAGCTACCTCATCTAAGAGGTCGTTTTTGGCGTTAGAAATGGTCCCTAAAATGGCACGTTCATTCCATTTTTTAGGATCTAAATTCAGATTCTTGAGAATACGTTTCATCAAAGTACGTTGTTCTCCTGGATCTACGATAGTAAAGTTTCTGTTGTAGCCAATATGATCCGCTTCACGACGAAGGATTCGCACACACATGCTATGGAAGGTCGCAATCAAGGTTTCTGAAGTTGCGGAATTTAAAGCCATTGCACGTTCACGCATTTCACGGGCAGCCTTATTGGTAAAGGTAATGGCCAAAATATTCCAAGGATTGATCATTTTTTCGTCGATAAGGTAGGCAATGCGATGGGTAAGGACACGAGTCTTACCTGATCCAGCACCAGCCATAATCAAAAGAGGGCCTTCAGTCGTTTGGACTGCTTCGGCCTGTTTATCATTCATACCAGTTAATAATGGGTTCATCATATTCTCCATTCTCAAAAATAAGCTCTACTATTTTATCATTTTTTGGATGAAAATGCAGACTCTATTCATAATGAGTGTGAAATAACTTTAGCAAATAATCGTTTGTTTTTATTGGGAGGTTGTTTGCTTAAAATGATTGTTATTCCAAGCTTTTCTAGGTTTTGGTAAAAGGCATTCTTAAGTATAATATTCGGTTTTTTATAGTTTTGATTAAAATTAGTGTTGACACTGTTCGGTTTTTTCGATAAGATAGAATCACAATAAAATAAAAACCGAGTGATGTCATCAGGAAGACTGGTGATTGACGGACTTCTGGAGAGATCTTGAAACAGCCTTAGCTGTAAACAAGACACCGAAGGGGCAAGGGGTAACAACCGAAACTCTCAGGTAAAAGGACAGAAAGCATCGCAAGTTTTTAACTTGTAGTAATAGCTTTGTATTCTCAGAGGTCTGGTTAAGCCAAACCTCTTTTTTGACGTCTCGGTTAAAGGAGATTGTTACATTCATGTTAGACTTTTTTACTACCATTGATGATTTTGTCTGGGGACCACCCCTTTTGGTCCTTCTTGTAGGAACTGGGATTTACCTTACGCTTCGTCTTGGACTTTTGCAAATCATTCGTCTGCCTAAAGCCTTTAAACTTATCTTTGCTGAAGATAAAGGGGAAGGTGATATTTCGAGTTTTGCAGCCCTCGCAACGGCTCTCGCTGCAACTGTTGGTACAGGTAACATTGTCGGTGTAGCTACTGCCATCAAAACTGGTGGACCTGGTGCCCTTTTCTGGATGTGGATTGCTGCTTTCTTTGGTATGGCAACCAAATATTCCGAAGGTCTTTTGGCTATTAAATTCCGTACACTTGATGACCAAGGTAATGTTTCTGGTGGTCCAATGTATTACATTACACACGGTTTTTCTGGGAAATGGCAAACTATTGCTAAACCTTTGGCCTACTTCTTCGCTCTTGCTGGTGTCCTTGTCGCATGGTTGGGGATTGGTACTTTCTCTCAAGTTAACTCAATCACCGCTTCACTTCAAAATAGCTTTGACTGGTCACCTAAAATCGTAAGTATCATACTCGCTTTTATCACTGCTGCCATCATTTTTGGTGGTATCCAATCTATCTCTAAAGTTTCTGAAAAGGTCGTACCATTTATGGCTGGACTTTATATCCTAGCAGCTCTTGTGGTTATCTTTACAAACTTTAATCAACTTTTACCAGTTCTTGAAATGGTCTTCCAATCTGCCTTTACTGGTAAAGCAGCCGTAGGTGGTTTTGCTGGTGCTACAGTCATGGTCGCTATGCGACTTGGTATTGCGCGTGGTGTCTTCTCAAATGAGTCAGGTCTTGGATCAGCTCCTATCGCTGCCGCTGCCGCTAAGACCGAAGAACCTGTTGAACAAGGTTTGATTTCGATGACAGGTACTTTCATTGATACGATTATCATCTGTACACTTACAGGTCTTGCTATCCTTGTAACTGGTCAATGGTCAGGTAGCCTAGAAGGTGCCCCAATGACACAAGCAGCCTTCTCTTCTGTTTTTGGTACATTTGGTGAAATTGCCTTAACTCTTTCTTTGGTTCTCTTTGCCTTTACAACAATCTTGGGTTGGTCTTACTACGGTGAACGTTGTTTCGAATTCATTTTCAAATCAACAAAATTCCTTCCACTCTACCGCCTCATTTTTGTAGTCATGGTTGCTCTTGGTGGTTACCTCACTCTTGATGTTGTTTGGAAAATTGCGGATATCGTAAACGGATTGATGGCATTGCCTAACTTGATTGCCCTCCTAGTCCTCTCACCAATCATCATTAAAGAAACCAAATCATACTTTGAACGCCACAAATAAACAAAAAGAGCTCAGGCTCTTTTTTCTTGACTTTATCGGCACCAATCCTTGCTACTACCGGTCTTTTGCGTTACAATGAAATTAAATCATTTTACAACTAATACAGAAAAAATCCAAAGGAATAACTATGTCAATTACCAAAGAATTTGATACGATTACTGCAATTTCAACGCCTTTAGGTGAAGGTGCTATCGGTATTGTTCGCTTATCTGGAACCGATGCTGTTGCTATTGCTAATAAGGTTTTCAAAGGAAAAAATTTAGAAACGGTCGCTTCACATACTATCAATTACGGTCATATCGTGGAAAATGATGAAACCATTGATGAAGTCATGGTCAGTGTGATGCGTGCACCAAAGACCTTTACACGCGAGGATGTCGTGGAAATTAACACACATGGTGGTGTCGCTGTTACTAATGAAATCCTTCAACTCCTAATCCGTTCTGGCGCTCGTATGGCTGAACCAGGGGAATTTACCAAACGTGCCTTCTTGAATGGTCGTGTGGACTTGACCCAGGCCGAAGCTGTCATGGATTTGATTCGTGCTAAAACTGATAAGGCTATGGCTGTTGCCGTTTCCCAACTTGATGGTTCGCTCAAGGATCTCATTAACAACACTCGCCAAGAAATCCTTAACACCTTGGCTCAAGTCGAGGTGAATATTGATTACCCAGAGTATGATGATGTTGAAGAAGTCACCACAGCTCTTGTACGTGAAAAGACTCAAGATTTTCAAGCACTTCTAGAAAATCTTCTTGCAACTGCCAAACGAGGGAAAATCCTACGAGAAGGTCTTTCGACAGCAATCATAGGCCGTCCTAATGTCGGAAAATCTAGTCTTCTCAACAATCTCCTACGTGAAGAGAAAGCTATCGTTACTGATATTGAAGGGACTACCCGTGATGTTATTGAAGAATACGTTAATATTAAGGGTGTTCCTCTTAAGTTAATTGATACCGCTGGTATTCGTGACACAGATGATGTGGTCGAAAAAATTGGTGTTGAGCGTTCTAAGAAAGCTCTCGAAGAGGCTGACCTGGTTCTCCTTGTGCTTAATAGCTCCGAACCGTTAACAGAGCAAGACCGTACATTACTCGAAATTAGCAAAAATAGCAATCGTATCATTCTCCTAAATAAAACAGACCTTCCACAAGCAATCCGAATGGAAGAGCTTCCTGAAGATGTCATTCCGATTTCAGTCCTCAAGAATGAAAACATTGACAAAATCGAAGATCGCATCAACCAACTCTTCTTTGATAATGCTGGCTTAGTGGAAAAAGATGCTACTTATTTCTCAAATGCACGACATATTTCACTCATTGAAAGGGCGCTTGAAAGTCTTGAAGCCGTCAATCAAGGACTTGAATTAGGTATGCCTGTTGACCTATTACAAGTTGATATGACTCGCACATGGGAAATTCTTGGCGAAATTACTGGTGACGCCGCACCGGATGAACTCATTACGCAACTCTTTAGTCAGTTCTGTCTAGGGAAATAAACATAACTAAATTTATGTAAAAAGATGCTTAGCCATCTTTTTTTGTTTATGTAATAACTACAGAAATAAAATTATGTAAACCAAAAAAACTACCAATACTATAAGTCGATTAACTCATGCTTTTTAAGAAATAAAATGCTACCATGGTACTATCCTATGATTTTGAAAGGTTTACCATGAGTCAATCAGCTACTGATACTGATTTTAAACATTTGATAGATTTTGACGATAATCTGCTTCCATTTCGACTGACGGAAATCAAGGTTGAAAATGGACGTCCTGATATCCTTTTTCATTGGCATCCTGAGCTTGAGATTCAGTACGTTTATGAGGGGACAGCTCGCTATCATATTGATTATGACTATTTTGACAGTCAGGCTGGAGATATTTTTTTGATAGGTCCTAATGAGCTTCATTCGATTCATCCCATAGATAATCAGTCTCATCATACTGACACCCTTCATTTTCATTTGGATATGTTGGGACAGTCTCTGGTGGATCTGCTTAGTCTCCGTTATCTTCAGCCCTTACAGAATTCCAATTTTAAGTTTAAACAATGTCTAAGACCATCAGACGAGGGTTATACGGAAATAAAAGCACTTCTCTTCGAGATTTTTAAGATGATTCGTCAGAAAGATCGTCACTATGAACTTCTTCTCAAGTCAAAGTTGGAAGAATTAATCTACCTCCTCTACTTCTATCGTTTGGTAAAGCGAAAAACTTCTGATGATCATTATCGTAAAAATGATAAGATTCGTGAAATCATTGATTACATCAATCAACATTATGCTGAAAATCTCACGATTGGAAAGTTGTCAGAGCTCATGGGATATAGTAAGACACACTTTATGACGATTTTTAAACAACATACTGGCACCTCTTGTACCGAATTTATCATTCAAGCAAGACTACATGCTGCTTGTGAGGAGCTCCGTAATAGCGTAAAACCAGTTTTGGAAATTGCTTCTAATGTTGGTTTTAACAATTTATCCAATTTCAACCGTCAATTTAAACACTATTACGACCAAACACCGAGCCAGTATAGGAAGACACATAGCAACAAGAATAAAACAAAAAAGAGTTAGCCAAATGGTTAACTCTAATCTTTATCTGCAAACTTCTTAGTATTTCTCTTTACCTTTGTGTTTTCCACTAATTCCAAAGATAGTTAGCAATATACCAAGTCCGAGGAGCCCAGCGTGTGAGGCCTTATCACCTGTTGTAGGAAGTTCTTCGGTTTGTCCTAAAGTTTCAGTAACCTTTTCAATTTCCTTAAGAGTTTCGTTTGAAGTTGAAACGAAGAAGGCTTTACCGGTAGGTGTTGTTACTACTTTAGATACTACTGGTTTAGTTTTTTCTAACACTTTAGAAGCTACAGTTTGATCAATAGTATTTAATGGATTAACCCTTGGATCTTCCGCATTCTCTTTCTTATTTAAAACAGCAAAATCGGCACTTGAAATAGAAATTGTACGTGAATTAGGATTAATTACTGCGTATTTCGTAAGATCTGCATGAGTCAAGTAATCAGCAAAGGCTGTATCGAGTGAAGGACCCTCTTCACGTGGACCACCAAGCATTGTGAAGCCATCGCCACCAGCAGCCAAGAAGTCATTCGTTACAAGGTAGTAAGTTTCATTAGTGTTGAGCGGTTTATAGACACCAGTTTCTTGATCCAAAATGTCAATTGATAAGATACGTTTTTCAGCTGGAAAAGTTGTGTCATAATATACGCGAGCTCCAGTGACTTGAAGGAAACCAGCTGAAGGTCTTTCTGAAAAGTCTCTAGTTTCTGCTTCTTTCAATGCTTTCTCGTAGCGTTGACTGACGATAGCATTGATTTTGGGATTCGTCCTCTCCGCTTCACGAATGGTAGCCTACACTAGTTCTCGGGGACTGACCGTCTTATTTTGGACGGCTTCATCCATTGCCGTTGCATCTGACCGCTCATTAATTGTCCTCATATACTCTCCCTGCTTATCTTTTCCTAAATTATACTAAAAAAAGCGAAACGCCTAAAACGTTCCACCTTAAATCATGATAACTAGTCTTGCCAAGTTTCTTGGTTTTCTTTGAATTTCCTCAAGAGTTGAAGTCCGTCTGCTGTAATGTAACCTTGAACTTTAGCAACCTTAATCAACTCAGTGTAGTTTGAAAGAGTGACCAATTTCACGCCAGCATCTGCGAAGTTTTTCTCAGCTTTTGGCAATTCGTAAGTGAAGATAGCCACAACACCGATAACATCAGCCCCTTCACGCTCTGCAGCTGCGACAGCATCAAGTACTGATCCACCGGTTGAAATCAAGTCTTCAACAACAACCATTTTTTCACCTTTAACCACACGGCCTTCGATTTGGTTACCAGCACCGTGATCTTTTGGTTTACTACGGATGTAAGCAAATGGAAGGTTCATCTTGTCAGCTATAATCGCACCGTGAGGAATACCCGCAGTTGCAGTACCAGCGATTACTTCTACTTCCGGAAACTCTTCTTTAATCTTTTTCACGAACCCATTTTCAATAAGAGTACGTGTTTTAGGATAAGACAAAGTGATACGGTTATCAGTGTAGATTGGTGATTTAATTCCTGATGCCCATGTAAATGGTTCTTCAGGTTTAAGGTAAACAGCCTTGATATCGAGCAAGTCAGATGCGATTTGTGATGCTAATGTCATAATTATTATCCTCCGTAAAGCGTTTTCTACTCTTTATTATAACCTAATTCCATCTATTTTCCTATGAAATAAGGTCTTTTTGAAAATTTATCAATCGTTCCATTGTGCCTTGATGTCGTGATAAGCTGTCACTGGATCTTCAGCTTGCGTAATTGGTCGACCAACGACAATGTAGTCTGAACCAATTTGATGGGCATCGGCAGGTGTCATGACACGTTTTTGGTCACCAACTGCTGCTCCTGCTGGACGAATACCAGGTGTCAAACAAATGAAATCTTCATTTGTTGCTTCTTTGATTTTGGCTACTTCGTGTGCTGAGCAGACAACACCATCAAGCCCTGCTTCAGCAGTCTTCTTAGCATAATGAACCACTGATTCTTGAAGGGTGGTTTGGATATTTTGGAAATCACGCATCTGCTCTTCAGAGGTTGAGGTCAACTGGGTTACAGCAATCAATATCGGTCCATCTCCCAAGCCTTCACGCGCAGCCTTCATCATTTCCACACCACCGGCCGCATGCACATTAGTCATATCAACACCAAGGTTAGACAAGACACGCATGGCTGATTTCACAGTATTTGGAATATCATGAAGCTTAAGGTCAAGGAAAACACTATGGCCAAGCTCTTTAACGTAGCGCACAATCTCAGGCCCAGCCGCATAGTAAAGTTCCATCCCAATCTTCACATAGAGCTTTTCATCAGCAGGAAACTTAGCAAGGAAAGCCTTCACATCCTCAAATGTCGGGAAATCAAGGGCAATAACAGGACGATTTTCTCTCATTTCTTATATCCTTTCACACAAAAAACCTCCGCCAGTCAGCGAAGGTTGCACGAAAATAGGGCAGTCCCTACCCTTTAGTGATGCCGTAGCATCTCAGTACACCTTTCTCGCCTCTCTGGACTCGATTAAAGGTTCAGTTCAATTTGTTCCATTATAGCGCTTTTATAATGGAATGTCAAAGGGGGATGAAAGTAATTATAGCTTTGTTAAATTCCTTAAAAATGCTATTTTTATTCTATTTCTTCAACAAGTCTGTTCGAACTTCCTTACGTAAGTCTTCGAGTGTTGTGATGCCGTACTTGTCCATAACCTCAGGGAGTCGGTCAATGATTTTAGGGCAGGCATATGGATCTGCGAAGTTGGCTGTTCCGACACCGATGGCTGAGGCACCAGCAATAAACATTTCGATAGCCGCTTCGGCACTGTCAACACCCCCCATACCGATGATTGGAAGGTCTGAAGCTAGAGCAACTTGGCGGATAAGTTTAAGGGCTACTGGAAAGACAGCTGGGCCTGACATACCACCTTGGCCATTGGCAATGATAGGTTTGCGAGTCGCCAAGTCATAGCGTGTTCCGACCAAGGTGTTAATCATGGTGAAACCTGTCGCACCGGCATCTTCGACTGCCTTGGCAACACTTGTGATGTCAGCCACACTTGGTGTCAGTTTGACATAGACGGGCACATCAGAATGAGAAACACTGGCTTTTACGGCTGCATAGGCAAGTTCTGGGACTTGTCCGATGAGGAGTCCGTTATTGCCATGATCCACGTTTGGACAGGAGATGTTGAGCTCAATTGCCTTAACGTTACTAGCTTTGGATATCTTGTGAGAGACTTCCGCATATTCTTCGTTAGAAAATCCAGCCACATTCGCAATGATTGGCAACTCAGGATAATGTTCCTGTAACCATGGGAGTTTTTCAAACAAGACAGCATCAACACCAGGGTTTTGCAAGCCAATGGCATTAAGCATGCCTGATGGTGTCTCAGCCACACGTGGTGTCGGGTTCCCAAAGCGTGGGTTGGCGGTCGTTGCCTTGATCATGATCGATCCTAGTTTATCCAAATCGTAATACTTGGCATACTCTTGACCAAAGCCAAAGCAACCAGAAGCTGGGATAATAGGATTCTTCAAATCGAGTCCTGGAAGGCGAATAGCTAAACGATTTTCTGATTTAATTTCTGACATAGTAACCTCCTAGACGATGACTTTTCCGGTAGGGAAGACTGGTCCCTCTTCACAAACACGAAGATTTTTGGCGTCCGACTCTCCTTTAACGTGAACCACACAGGCATAGCAAGCACCCATACCACAAGCCATGCGAGCTTCCATAGAAACATAGGCATGAGGATGATTTTCAAACTTGCTATCGACATATTTAAGCATGCCTGGAGCTCCGCAACTGTAAACGGCATCTGGAGTCCAGTCGAAACCATCAATAACTGTCGAAACGTAACCCTTGATACCGTATGAACCATCATCGGTCGTCACATAAACATCCCCACAAGCTTTGAGCTTGTCCTCCAAGATGACAGCATCCTTATTGGCAAAACCAATGACTGATACAACTTCCACTCCCTTAGTCTTCAACTGCTTAGCCGTCTCAACCAAAGGTGGCACACCAATACCTCCACCAACTAGGAGAGCTTTCTGCCCAGCCTCAATAACAGAAATATCAAAACCATTACCCTGAGGGCCCATGGTATCAATGGTTTGTCCAGCTACCATCTTAGACAGAATAGCTGTTCCCTCACGCTCCACACGGTAGACAATAGTTGCCTCTTTCTTGTCGTAGTCAATCTCTGAAATTGAAATCGGACGACGAAGGAGCTTGCTTGGGTCTGGCACCTTGAGGTGAACGAACTGACCAACATTCATATCTGCAACCATCTCTCCCTTAAGCACCATCTCAAAAATACGAGGTGCAATCTCACGCTGACTCACAATGGTTAAATCTTCAACTAATATCATGACAACCCTTTCTAAACTGCAAAATGTCATCAAAAAAACCTCGCCACATGGCAAGGTCGCACAAAAAATCACAGGAGAACCCTGCTGTTTCAATCTGTCCGACCTTTTAAGCCTCTCTGGACTCATTTAAAGGTTATTTTGTCATTATTATAACCATTTTCAAGCGAGATGTCAAAGCAGAAAAGAAAAAACCAAATCTCTTAAAACTAAGCTAAGGTCTCTCTAGCCTATAACTAGGCCCTCTGTTTGATACATGTCTATTATCATCTTATTGAAACAGTCTGTCGTAGACCATAGTATGAGCCAACTGTTGACCATCACCGCCTAATAGACCAACCAAGGCATATGCAAATGCCAATGCTGTTCCGGCACCACGGCTTGTGACAATATTGCCATCAACGACCACCAAATCAGTTTGATGGTCGCCAGATGCAATTTGTTCTTCAACACCAGGGAAACATGTGAATTTGCGACCTTCAAGAAGACCAGCACGTTCGAGAACAATTGGTGCCGCACAAATGGCAGCAACGTATTTTCCAGCTTTTGCAGCCTCTTGAAGAGAGGCAATCAAAGTTTCGTTGTCGCGTAGATTAGTTGATCCAGGCATACCTCCAGGAAGGACAACCAAATCATAATCCGCAAAATTGCCATCAAATACGCCATCCATGGCAACTTGAATCCCATGTGAGCCAGTTACTGACGCACTTTCAAGTCCAAGCATGCTACAGTCAAATCCTGCTCGGCGGAAGACATCCACTGGGCTCAAAGCTTCGATTTCTTCAAATCCTTCCGCAAATACTACTGCTACTTTTGTCATGATATACCTCCAATTTGCTTATCACAAGATTCTATTACGCCTTAAATTATAGCAGTTTTAGAAGCAGGAAACAAACCATAAAAATGGATTTTGAGCACGAAAAAAGACAGCACAAGGACTGCCTTTGTCATTTTATCTAAACAAATTTGCTAAGATCCACAAGAGATAAATATGGGCTGGGTAGAAAATATAAAAGAAATTCTTGTTACCACTACCGCGCTCACCATTATAGAAATACATAGGAATCGCAGCAAAGACCATCATCCACTGCACACCTGTCGGATCAAAGAGATGGGCAATCACTGAAATAACAGCTAAGACGATGATTTGAGCGATGCGATTGGTACGGAAAATATAGAATAGCAAACCAAGAATAACCATGACAAAGCCACCCTCAACCATAATAATACTTGGCACAAGTGACAAGATAAAGGAAATAATTTGTACAACAAGTGGGTTTGCATGTGGTGTTTCAAATATACCTGCAAGGACTACAACTGGAATAGATGAAAGAATCGGCAAGAGAAAGACACCAATCCCTTGAATCAATTCCTTGTATGATTTATCGCGAAGCCCCTTAGCCAACAAATCCCAAGAACAAATAAAAATCCCAGTGATAAAGAAGGTTGAAAAAGCATTGTTCATCAAACCAAGATTACCATTATGAAAGACACTACTAATAATGGTGTTACCAATAGTCATGAACCAGCTCATGTAAAGCAAACGTCTGAGAAAAGCCATACGATCGTGTGTGTAATGAAAACTATCAGCTGCTAGAAAGAGAAAAATAGGAAAAACCAAACGTCCTAACATAGTCAACCATAGTGGTGCTCCCATACCCTCAAACATCTGATGGATGTGATCCAAAAACATAAGTACAATAGCTAGGTATTTCAAATTAGTCGCATTGCATATCTTTTTTATATCGTTCATTTAATGCTCCTTTAATTTTCAGCATATTAAATGATACCATAACTAGAACATAAATTCAAAAAAATATATGAAGAATTTTGATATGATTTTTAGCTGTTTATGTCATACAATTTTTCAAGATAATTTATACTAGATTAAAATAATAAGTTTAGATTCTCGATCCTCCCCAAGCATTTCTACTGGCTTTATGCTATAATGGTTAAGCATTTTATGTATTATCACAATTAAAATAACAACCATTACCACTAACAAGAAAGGAAGTGCATCATGTCTTTTGACGGCTTTTTTCTTCATCATATGACGGCCGAGTTACGTGATCAGGTGCTTTACGGGCGTATCCAGAAGGTTAATCAGCCTTTTGAGCGTGAATTAGTGTTGACCATTCGTAACAATCGTCAGAATTACAAGCTTCTGCTTTCGGCTCACCCTGTTTTTGGGCGTATTCAGACGACCAAGGCAGAGTTGCCAAATCCGCAAAATCCAAACACCTATACCATGATTATGCGTAAATACCTTCAGGGAGCAGTTATCGAGGATATCCAACAGCTTGAAAATGACCGTGTTCTTGAAATTTCAGTCTCTAACAAAAACGAAATCGGTGATAGCGTTAAGGTTACTCTTGTCATGGAGATCATGGGGAAACACTCCAACATTATCCTGATTGACAAGAACGAGAGCAAAATCATTGAGTCTATCAAGCACGTCGGTTTCTCACAAAATAGTTACCGTACTATTCTGCCTGGGTCTACCTATATCGCTCCCCCTAAGACAGACGCCAAGAATCCATTTGACATTGCAGACGAAAAGCTCTTTGAAATCCTACAAACCGAGGATTTGTCCTCTAGAAACCTTCAAAAACTTTTCCAAGGTTTGGGGCGTGACACAGCTAATGAATTGTCAGCTACACTTGATACTGATAAATTCAAGAATTTCCGTGCCTTCTTCAATCGTGAAGTAGAGCCAAACTTAACGGCTAAGGCATTTTCAGCTGTAAGATTCTCAGATAGTCAGGACCAACCTAAGTTTGAGACCTTGTCAGCTCTTTTGGACTACTACTACTTGGACAAGGCGGCGCGTGACCGTGTGGCTCAACAGGCTAGTGATTTGATCCATCGTGTGCAAAATGAACTGGAAAAAAACAAGAAGAAACTTGTTAAACAAGAAAAAGAGCTTGCTGCTACCGAGAATGCTGAGGAATTCCGTCAAAAAGGGGAACTGTTGACCACATATCTTAGCATGGTGCCAAATGACAAGGATAGTGTAGAACTAGACAACTACTACACTGGCGAAAAGATTACCATTCCTCTAAATGTGGCTCTAACGCCTAACCAGAATGCTCAGCGTTATTTCAAGAAATATCAGAAACTCAAGGAAGCTGTTAAGCACTTAACTGGTTTAATTGAAGAAACCAAACAGACAATTGATTATTTAGAAAGTGTTGAATTCAGTCTGTCTCAAGCCAACATGGATGAAATTGAGGATATTCGTGAAGAGCTTGTTCAGGCTGGCTTTATGAAACGTCGTTCAACTGTCAAACGTCAGAAACGCAAGAAACCTGAACAGTATCTCGCTTCTGATGGCAAGACTATTATCATAGTTGGTCGTAACAACCTACAAAATGAGGAGTTGACCTTCAAGATGGCTAAAAAGGGGGAGCTCTGGTTCCACGCCAAGGATATTCCAGGTAGTCACGTGGTCATCAAGGACAATCTTAACCCAACTGACGAAGTCAAGACTGATGCGGCAGAACTAGCAGCCTACTACTCTAAGGCACGTCTGTCAAACTTGGTTCAAGTCGATATGATTGATGTTAAGAAACTCAACAAACCAACAGCTGGTAAGCCTGGATTTGTGACTTATACGGGACAAAAAACCTTACGTGTCACACCAACTGAAGAAAAAATTGACAGCATGCGTATGAAGTAAATTTAACCTTCCACCAGCCATCATGTAATGCTTAGTGGTTGTAAATGCTAGTTTAACTATAATAAAAAAGGAACTTAGTAGGTTCCTTTTTTCATTATATTGGTAATTTATTTTATATTTATTTTTCAATACATATTCTTGTGATAATCTTGAATATTTTTTGTAAACTTAAAATTTTTGTAAAATCCAATCACACTACCTATTGTAAAACACAGAAAAATAAATGAAATCACCCATATTATTGAGTCTGAAGAAGCATCATTAGTTAATGGAACAGTAATTAAATACACAAGAAGTGCTATTGGTAAAAATGATGAAGTAACAGAAGCATTTTTGATACGTTTGTTGTCTTCAATACTGTTAATATCTACAAACCAGCCTACAGGAAGAAATCGCATCCAATATTTAAACTTTTGAGCTTCAGACTGGCTAACTTTTTCTGAGAACAAGTTTGTTAAAACTTTATAATAAGGTAATGCTACTAAGTAGGTAAGTTTTACAAAGAGCACAGAAAAGACTGTTAGTAGACTTATAATCAACATGATATAACTAAAATCTTCATTGAATCTTGAATTTTTTGACATTTTCTTTCCTCATTCTATTTTTTAGATAAAATATTTGCAAACGTATTTATTGTTGTCATCTTATTATTATATGCCATCTGACGCTGCATCTCCTCAAAATGGTTATTCATCATGTATGCTTGCTTATCTTGTTCATAGATATTTTGAGCTTCTGCTAAATTACAAGCACGACCTTGATCAATTAAGCTAACAATATAAATCAAAGCATTAGCATCTACATCAGCCCCACTTCTATGTCGAGCAGATATAAATGGAATATTCGATTGCATTTGTAGGAAATAATCTCTAATTCTTAGTGCTTCCTCACACCTTTTTACCACTTCTTCTACTTTCGGCTTATTATCATTTCGACGTTTGAATGCAATATATACAGGGAACCAAAGCAGAGGTAGAGCCAAACAACATAACAAAAATTCGAAAGGTTTACTTAGAAAACCGAGTATTGATTGAGAAAGTAATCCTAAATCGTTAAAACGGTCAATAACAAAAAGTGTTCCAATTATTCTAAATATCCAACCAGCAACACTTAATTTTATAGCCCTTAAATCATCCTCCACTTGTTTGAGATACCAAAAATAATTCATCACATCTTCGGCCCTAACTGCCCAAACCGCTGCATCAAAAGCAAGTATTCTACTTTTCCTAGGATCTGTATTTTCATTTGAAACAACATTTATGACACTATTGTATGTAACATATTTTTCCACATAAGCAAAGGTTTTGGAACCACCACCTTTACCATTAGATACCATATATGTTTGAAACTCCCCATCTTCTGTAACCGGTGTCCAAACTTTACTTACAATTTTTTCCATTAAGATATGCTTCCCAACTAGTCACATCTTCGAAATTGGGCGAATGGAACTTTTTGGGGACAAATTCTAATGCATACTTTAACTCTGATTTTGATTGTTCTATTTTTTCATAATCTGTCATTTTAAATCTCCTTTTCAGGTATTTTAACATATTGTGGATATATCCACAATATGAAGAGTTTAAATATTTACTTATAATCTAATAAAAGGAGTTGATGACGATTATAAGTTATGATCCACTTTGGAATACAATGAAAATTAAACAAATTTCGCAATATAAATTATTGAAATCTGGTATTGATAATAAGACACTAGATAGTCTAAAAAAAAATAAAAATATAACTCTATTGACTCTCGAAAAACTCTGTAGAATTTTAGATTGTAGTCCAAATGAAATCGTCAAATTTATCGATGAAACTCCAAATAATCAACATTAAAAAGTTTGGTTCAAAGTCACCCCAGTAAGTTAGACTTTTTCTTTCTAACTTACTGGGGTGTTTTACTATTACCTATTTGATCTTTATAGCCTAACTTTTAATTTTTATAAATATATAGATAGTTTCTCTACTCATTATTTCAATAAACTAAATTATTATATTATGCCCTTCATTCTTAACTTTACAGCTAAAAATAGCCTTCCTCAAGTTTTCATGACACTTTTCTAACGACTATGTTAAACTATATAGGTATTTACCTGTATAAAGGAGACTTTCAATGAAGGCTCTTATGTCATGGACCAGTTCTTTTTTAGAGTGGTTAGGTCGCTACGTGGGGCTCGTCTTATTCGGGGGTGTTATTTGTGACAGCCTTGGTTATTCGGACCACTATGATAACCGGTTACTTTGAGTGGGCTGAGATTAGTAGCGTGCGGTGGTATGTTTATGTTTTGGGTGGAATTATTCTGCTTTTGACTCTTCTCTGGCCCAAACTTTTAAAGAACTATACAACCAAGCAAATCTTTACGTTTTTTACAATTTGCTTGGTAAGTTTTGAACTAGTTTTTCTGGGCGAGACGATGCAGGTACCGTTTTCCGAAGGGCAGTGCAGTTTAATGCTGGTAACTTCTCCTTGATTAAACCTGGGGCTTACTTCTATCGTTATCCCCACCAGTTAGGCATGCTTAGCTTTGAAAGGCTTATTCTTTACCTGATTCCTATACCTGTTATCTCGGTTTTCTATGTGCTTAATCTGGTAATGGTCATTGGGATGAACTATGCTACCTGGAAAATAACAGATGAACTTTTTAAAAAATCGCATATCAGTCGTTTGGCCGTTATCATGAGTTTTGTTTTTTTACCTCTGGTCTTCAACATTATGTTCGCTTACGGGCTCATGTATGGCTTGTTCTTCTCCAGTTTTGATATTCTATTTTTCCTACGCTACTTGAGGCATGGTAAAGCTACAAACGCTATAGTTTCTGTGATTATGCTAACCTTGGCTTACTGGGTAAGGAGCAATACTATTATTCTCATTATTGCATTATCTGGTATTCTAATACTGTTTATACTTAGAGAAAAACGCTACTCTTATTTGCTTTTGATACTAGTCTTATTCGCTTTTCCAATGTCTATTCATAAGTTGACAACTAACTATTATGAAATAACTACCCATCAAAAAATTCCTGGAACACCTCAAATCGCTTGGTTAGCCATGGGCTTACAGGATGAGCCCGACTCAAAACGTATGCCAGGCTGGTATACCGGCTACGTTCGAAAAATCTATACTAAGAAAAAGGGGAATATTGATAAGATCGAGAAAAGTGCCACTCACTTCTTTGACAAGCGAGTGCAATATTTCTTAGATCATCCAGATGAAGCGAGTTGGTTTTTCAGCACTAAATTTATCAGTTCATGGACTGAAGGCAGTTTTCAATCCATCTGGAACGGGCCTAGTAAAGATAAGTATCAACCCTTGTGGAATCACTTTACGGCATCAATATATCATGATGGGGCCCTACATCTCTTTTTCGTAACCTATATGCAAGGCTACCTACTAGTCCTCTACTTGGGTGGTGAGTTCTACTATGCTTTCACTTATAAACGAATGGAAGATGGAGCAACACTGGGACTCTATGCCTTCCTCTATCTCTTCGGTGGCATCCTCTTTCACCTCATATCAGAGACTAGGAGCCAGTACACCCTGCCTTATATTTACTTACAAATTCCAATGATCGCGGCCGGTTATATCCATATGTCACAAAAGCTCAACCGCTATCTAAGTCTATGAAAAAGTCATCCTAGGGTGACTTTTTATTATTGTTTCACAGTTACTCTCTTGTTATAATAGTACTATGAAAAATTCGTCAGTTGATCTTTTACGAGGCCCAATTTTGAGGTCTCTTTTAATCTTTGCTCTACCAATTCTGATATCCAATATTTTCCAGCAACTCTACAATACTGCCGATGTCATGATTGTGGGGCGCTTTCTAGGGCCAGATGCCTTGGCTGCTGTAGGAGCTTCTTCTGCTATTTTTGATTTGGTTATCGGATTTGCCCTTGGTGTTGGAAATGGTATGGGGGTAGTTATTGCACGTTATTATGGAGCGCAAGACTATAGAAAACTTCGTCAGTCTGTCGCGGCCACTGTTGTCATCGGTCTGGGCTTAAGTGCCCTGGTTATGATTCTAGGACATTTCGGGCTCTATCCTTTGCTAAGATTTTTAGGGACGCCTACTTCTATCATTGGGCAGTCCTACCAGTATATTTCAATGATTGTCTCCTGTGTTGGGGTTACTTTGGGTTATAATCTGTGTGCAGGCCTCCTCAGAGCAGTTGGTGATAGTCTGACAGCTCTCTATTTCCTGATTTTTTCAGCCTTAGTTAATATCATTTTAGACCTTTTCTTTATTACACGGCTCCATCTTGGCGTACAATCAGCAGGCTTAGCGACTATTATCTCACAAGGGCTCTCAGCTATCCTCTGTCTCTACTATATTAAGAAAAAAGTATCCTTTCTCCTACCACATAAGTCTGACTTTGTTCTTGATTCTAGCCTTTATCTGGACCTTTTTGGACAAGGCATGGCCATGGGCCTCATGAATTCCATTGTTTCTATTGGAACTGTGACCTTACAGTACGCCATTAATGGCTTCGGCCCTCTCATCATTAGCGCTCAGGTGTCAGCGAGACGAATTATGTCTTTTGCGGTTTTACCATTGACCTCTCTAGCTGCTGGGGTGACAACCTTCACCTCGCAGAATTTCGGAGCCCAACAGTTTAAACGCATTGTAGCTGGGTTAAAGCAATCCTGTCTTGTTTCTATCATTTGGTCCATTATTGCTTGTGTTCTACTCTATGTGACAAGTCCCTTCTTGGCTGGTCTTATTTCTGGGTCTGATAATGCTATGATTATCGACAACGCCAGCCGTTACTTGCGTATCAGTTCCCTTTTTTATCCTATTTTGGGAATACTCCTCATCTTTAGAAATAGTCTCCAGGGGCTAGGTAAAAAACTCACACCTTTAACCTCTAGCTTTATTGAGCTTTTTGGTAAAATTCTCTTTGTTGTTTTCGTCATTCCTTATATGGGCTACCTTGGCGTTATCCTATGTGAACCTTTGATTTGGATTCCTATGACTATTCAGCTCTATTTTTCTTTGAGAAAACATATCAGACGCTTGTTCGTCAGCTAGAACCCTTTTCGAACAAAGAAAAACGGCCATGACGGTCGTTTTTAGTTTAATTCAATCCCCATTCATCAGCTATTTGTTTCATAATTGCTTCTTGCGAGACAATGCCAAATCCAAGCATATAAGTTAAATAATCTGCATAGATAGACTTATTATTTTGAACAGCTTTAAGACTACTCCAGATAGGTGAGGTTTTAAGTTGGAACATATAATCTGGATTAAGGGGTTACGCTCGATTGAAATGATAAGTATCATAGAGATAACCAAAATGCCCGTAAGCATAGTAACGGATGTCATTGTCAGTCACGCTCAAATACATAAGTTTTTGGTCGCCAAACTTGGCTTTGACATTTTCCTCAAAAACAGCCTCCTTAGCATCAACTCTATCAAGATCTTTCTTCATTTCACCACGTTTATCAAAGGTTTCTGCCACCTTAAGAGAGGTTTCATGATAGTCCCAATTTTCATCGGTGTTGATTTGGTAGCCAACAGTCGCTGCAATTTTAGACAGCTCCTCGTAGAAGTCTTCCTTCTCGCCTGTCATAAGGATTAAATCAGGTTTTAACTCAGCAATCTTATCCAAATCTGGATTTTCCTGCCAACCCACTGAAATCACTTTCTTATCCTTATATTGTTTCTTAAAGAGGGTTGAAAAGTCTTAACTATCAGTTTGACCGGTTGTCGCACCCCTTATAGGAGTTATATCCAATGGCTCTAAAATTTCACCATAGAGGTGGTCGAGGATAACAATACGTTTGGAAGCTTTTTTCAACTCCACCCTATCAAAATCAAGCACAATCGTCTTCTCTTTGGAAGTCTAACTAGTATTGTTTGACTTTGCATTTTGTCCTATCATGATATAATAAATAAACAACATTGTATTGGAGAATCATATGACATTTACACACATTTTCTTCGACCTTGATGGTACCCTTATAGATAGTTCTGAGGGCATCCACAATAGTTTTGTCCAAACCTTTGAAAGACTGGGCCTACCTGTTCCAAGCAATAAAAAAATTCGCACCTTTATGGGACCACCTCTAGAAGTGACATTCAAAGAAGAAATAGGCGAAGAAGGTGCTGCCCAAGCTGTTCAACTTTATCGTGACTATTATGAGACCAAAGGACAGTTTGAAGCTCACCTCTACGATGGTATAAAAGAAGTCCTCAAGAAGCTGAGTCAAGATCCAAATAAGAAAATCTACATCACAACTTCCAAAAATGAGCCTACTGCTCGGGAAATGTGCAAGTACCTTGGCATCACTGAGTTTTTTGACGGCATCTATGGGGCCACACCTGCTACTTTCAACAAGGCTGACGTCTTGCAGCGTGCTATTACTGAAAATAATGCGAACAAAGACCAGTCTGTCATTGTTGGCGACACCAAGTATGACATGATTGGAGGAAAAACCGTTGGTATCAAGACCTTGGCTGTTACTTGGGGATTTGGGACAAACGAAACCCTTTTAGCAGAAAATCCTGATTTTGTAGCTGATACTGCCCAAGAACTCTGGAATATTTTGAAATAACAATTGAAACATGAAAAGAGCATGACCATACAATCATGCTCTTTTTCTATCGAATCAAAATTACATCTGCACAATGATATCCAAGCAGATCTCTAAGGCCTTATCAAAAGCCTCTGAGCCCCAATTTCGTTGATTGTAATTGTCTATATCTGCTAGGGAATCAGCAGTAAACAGAAGCAAGCCCCAAATAGCTCCTCGAAGTTGAGCAACTGCTGCAAGAGATGCACACTCCATCTCTACAACACTACACCCCTCTTCAATCCGATAAGCAACTTTATCAGGTGTTTCTCTATAAAAGCCGTCTGTCGACCAGGTTATGACCTCTTCATAGAGGATTTTCTTTTGCTTTAAAGTTCTCTCAATAGCTCCAAGAGCTAGCTTATTTATGTCTATATAGCGAGAAGGCGCAACATAGTGGTAACTTGCACCTTCATCTCGCAATGCTCTCGTCGGAATCAAAAAGACATTCTCTGGAATATCTACCAAGACACCACAAGTTCCAGTTGATATGATTTGCTTGACGCCATAACCAATCAACCAGTCCATAAATTGAGCTGCAGCAGCTGATCCAACCGGAGCTTGAGCCAAGCAAATTTCCTCTCCTTGATACTCCATGACATAAACCGGATAGGTTTTGGTAGCTGAGACAAACTCGCCAACTTTTTCAGCTCCAACAGAACTCGCATAACGTTCTATTTCTTCCCCTAAAAAGGCGTAGACACATCTAGTCGGTAAGTTCAACTCCAAATCTTCATGTGTCGGCATAATCACAGCCTGAGGATTATCATCAAACTCTAAAATAGGAATCTCATGTTTATAGATCATTTGTTGCCTCCAAAGTTGTTTTTAAAATTATACAAGGCCATCTAGACTGTGTCAAGAAGAGATACCAAAATAGCTATTTAACTTATACACCTTTTCAAACTAAACAAGGTAATCTTCATTTCAAGGCATAAGCCAGCAAGCAATCATGCAACTTCATTAACGCCTACCAAAATAAAGCCCTAAAAGGGAAAATCCTCAATACTATCTTAAAATTTAAAAAGTTTGATTAAATCATTACCAAATTTTTAAACAGGTAAGAAAAAGGCTTTGAAAAAATAAAGCCTTTTAAAATCATCTTTAATAAACGAAAAACTGGTAGTGGTATCAAATAACATCCATTTTACTAACCTCATTTTTGATTTTCATCTTCTAGTACTAGATTCTCATCCTCATAAAAAACGACTTTCCCATCCTTTACTTTAAAAGAATAACTGATTGAATCATGATTCTCATCCTTGGTATTGGAATATAAGAAATTATATTTACCATTCGGAAGATCACTAGCATCTAACTTTTTAGCCGTATCTTTCATATCTTCTTCTTTGACTGATTCATTATCATCAATAAAAATAGTCATATAAACCAACTCTTGATCAATCAAGGTTTGGTATGGAATTTAATAGTTACCAGCAAAGTCCTTCTTACCTGCTTTGAGATTGTCTGAGGCTAAGGTATCCAGATTTTTCTCCTTTTCATCATGATTGAAGTTAGATAGAAAACTAAAAAAGTTAATAGGGATACCGAGCTTTTGTTTCTTCAATTGTTTTTCAATTTTCTTCTCAACTTTTTGGATAGATTTCTGCTTCAAAAACGATTCTTTATATTCTGGAACATTGCCATAAGAGTCACTTGACCCTTCTTCATGAATAGCCGTATTTTGCTCTAATACTACTTTCTGGTCATCGTAAGTTTTCTCAGAATAGGTATAAGTTACGTGATAAGTTGGTATTCTATGGCCCTCCAATATAATTTAGTAATAGTAACCTTACTATGCAGGCCTACTTTATTACAGATAAAATAAGGATAAAAATATTATGAGAAATGAAAGTAAACAATCTTTGGTTTTCTTTTTCATAGCTCTACCTCCTATTATCTAAAGCAAACAAACGAAAGACAAGCCACTGATAAAATCCATTTTCTGAAAATATGTAGAACATTACTAAGTCAGTGTAAACGATTACATTTTTTATCTTTATTTTACCATTCTTTGAAAGAGATGTCTGATAAAATTGGATTGGTTCTCTCCCTTCTTTTCTCAGTCCACCCAACCTCCGTACTCACCTAAGGAAAGTTTCAAAGAAGATTTTGTCTTTAATAAAAAAGACCGGATTACTCC
>ERZ773006.309-NODE-309-length-24854-cov-4.99871_pt1 | contig 24854 bp, 24 predicted proteins | sample MGYA00580843_ERZ773006 | MGnify/ENA primary metagenome ERZ773006 (study PRJEB29015, sample SAMEA2738011) | human oral metagenome | biome: human oral; feature: human-associated habitat; material: dental | place: China | collected 2052 ...
CAGCTCAATGAACTTACAGATTTCGTCAAGCGTCCACAGATTGGAGCACATGGTCTTGTATTTATCAAGTATAACACGGATGGAACAATTAAGAGTTCTATTGATAAGTTCTATACCCCCGAGCAATTACAGAAAGTAAAGGAGACAACTGGTGCCAAAGATGGTGATCTTGTTTTGATATTATCAGGTGATAATGCAAATAAGACACGTGTTCAGCTCTGTTCTCTACGTCTTGAGATGGGTGACCGCTTAGGTCTACGTGATAAGAATGTATTCAAGTGCTTATGGATTATTGACTTCCCATTGTTTGAGTGGAGCGATGAAGAGCAGCGTCTCATGGCTACACACCATCCGTTTACAATGCCTAATCCTGATGATATCCCATTGCTGGACGAGAATCCAGAGCAAGTACGTGCTAAGGCTTACGACTTTGTTTGCAATGGAATTGAAGTTGGTGGTGGTTCACTCCGTATCCATGACACCCAATTACAAGAGAAGATGTTTGAGGTTCTTGGCTTTACTCCAGAACGTGCAGAGGCACAATTTGGTTTCTTGATGAATGCCTTTAAGTATGGAGCACCACCTCATGCAGGTCTTGCTTTCGGTCTTGATCGTTTCGTAAGTATCCTTGCTGGTCTTGATTCTATTCGTGATTGCATAGCATTCCCTAAGAACAATAGTGGGCGTGACGTAATGTTAGATGCACCGTCTATTATTGATCAGAAGCAATTAGATGAATTGGAACTGAAACTTGATGTCAAAGAATAGCTTAATCATTGATTTAAGTCAATAAAATAGCAATAAATGAAGTGATGTTCTCTAAGCCAACTTAGTTTATGTAAAAAGTATTTGATACTTCAAGAAATTTGATGTATTTTTGTAGGCAAATACTAATAAATTGTGATTTGGTCAATTTAATTGAGACTTTAATTTTATAAGATTATGACTGAAAAGAAAGAAGTTAAGGCTGCAACTAAGGCAGTAAAGAAAGCCACTACCAAGAAGTCTGCTACAAAGGCAACAGCCACTGTAGTTTCTATCAACGAGGTAAATGTTGGTTACAGGGCAGGTGATGTTTATAACACACTTGCAGCAGAGGCAAAAGCTTTAAGCGTAGCAGAGATTGCAAAGGCAGCTAAGATCTCAACTGAAGAAGTTTATTTGGGAATTGGTTGGCTTTTAAAAGAAGGAAAAGTTAAGGATGAAGGGAATAAGGTTACATTAGCCTAATCCGACATATTAACGATAGAATAGAAAGGGAGCCGTATGAAAGTGTATTGACTCCCTTTTTTATATGCAATACGATAAAGAAATAATTCGAGTGCTTGTAGAAGCTGGTGACGAGGGACTTTCTGTTTGGAAAATCTCTCACCATGTTTATAATGCTTGTAATTCTCTATTTCATCCGATTGTACAGGAAAATGTCCGCAAGTATGTGCAAAGCTATCTTCTGAAGAATAGTAAATTACCAACTTCCTTAATCGAGAGAATCAGAAAAGGAACATACCGTCTCAATACAAGCAATAGCTTTTCACAGCAATTCATACTTCAATTTCGTGATGAGAAAGAGGATAATGTAGAGGAAAAGCCCCAGAAAGACCAAAGCCTTTCTCTGTTTTAAATGTTTTATATTGCTATACTTTGCGACAATAGTGTTTTTACATTTGAATAGATGCCTCCCTCGACTTGAGTAAAGCCTCCCCTTGATAGTAGATAAGCCCTCCCTCCTTTTAAGGAATATTCTACCATCATCTACCATATAAACAAGAAAAAACCTTGATAAAGCTGGGCATTAAGTTTTTTATTTGTATATTTGCAATTATATTAATTTAAGCTGCAATCTATGGCACAATCAAATAATCATTTAGTTATTATGGCTGGCGGAGTTGGTAGTCGATTCTGGCCAATGAGTACAACGGAACATCCAAAACAGTTTATTGATGTATTGGGCGTGGGACGAACTTTATTACAATTGACTTATGATCGCTTTTCGGGTGTTGTCCCTTCTGATAATGTTTGGGTAGTAACCAATCAGAAGTATGTGGATTTAGTCCATGAACAATTGCCTGAAATGCCATTGAATCATATCCTAAGTGAGCCTTGTCGCCGTAACACAGCTCCCTGCATTGCGTATGTTAGTTGGCGTATTAAGAAGGAAAATCCCAAGGCAAATATCGTTGTTTCTCCAAGTGATCATGTTGTTATGGACAACACCGAGTTCCGAAGAGTGGTAACAAATTGTATGAAATTTACCGCGGAAACGGATGCTATAGTGACATTAGGAATGAAACCGACGCGCCCAGAAACCGGATATGGCTATATTCAGGCAGATCTTTCAACGGCTTCTGCACGTAATAAGGAGATATATCGTGTTGATCATTTCCGTGAGAAACCCGATTTAGAGACGGCAGAACGCTATATTCGGCAGAATAATTTCTTCTGGAATGCAGGTATTTTTATTTGGAGTGCATCTACAATCGTAAATGCTTTCCGCATCTATCAACCCAGCGTTGCGCGTATTTTTGAGCAGATAATGAATGTTCTTGGAACATCCGAGGAGCAACGAGTTATTGATGAGGTATATCCTGAATGCGAAAATATATCTGTTGACTATGCAATTATGGAACGAGCAGAGGAGATCTTCGTCTGTCCTGCATCTTTTGGCTGGAGCGATCTTGGCACATGGGGCTCACTGATGGCACAAAGCCAGCGAGATTTATATGGAAATGCAATTATAGGTAATGAAATTCATCTCTTCGATAGTCGTAATTGTATTGTCCATACCACCGAAGAACGCAAGGTCGTTATTCAAGGATTGGATGGCTATATCGTTGCGGAACAAGGGGGAAAATTGCTTATTTGTAAGCTCTCTGAAGAACAAAGGTTGAAGCAATTTACGGGAGAAGGGTAATCTCATTCCCCCTTTTGATAGCCATTGATTGTTTATATCCACATGTTATCTTTACGTAATGTGTGGATATATTAGTATTTCAAAGTTCCTATGACGTTTCTTTCTAAGATAATATTTTCCATTTGTTTCGTTCATTCCCTCACTTCTTTCGCCCAAGTGCCGAAGTTAGTAAGGATGAATCCCCAACATTATTTCTATCATAATCTGCCAAAGGGCAATTACAGTGGCTTGACTTCTTTAGGGAATGATACTTATGCGGTGGTATCAGACAAGGCTCCTAAGAGTGGGTTCTTCGTGTTTCATATACAGATTGACCATCAGACGGGCGATATTCTGGACATAACTTCAGATGGTTTCCGCGCTTCTTCTGGCGCAAATCAGGATGAAGAGGGGATTGTATTCTTTCCCAAAGACAGTACGATATTCATTTCCCGTGAGGGCGATAATGCCATTTTAGAGTATGCGATGGATGGACATCTGACAGGGAAAAGATTAAAAATCCCCGCTACTTTCAAAGATATTACCCATCAATATGGCTTTGAAGCATTGACTTATAACAAGCAAACGTACCTGTTTTGGACAACTTCTGAGAGCACCTTAAAGCAGGATGGCATGCAAGCCGATGCTCAGAATCAGGTTAATAATCGCTTGCGGCTACAAAGTTTCGATGAAGATTTCATGCCTCGAGCGCAATTTGCTTACCTGATGGACAAACCAATCTCGCATAAGAGTGCTTCCAATTATGCGATGGGCGTACCGGCTTTGACCGCATTAGATGATGGAAAGCTATTAGTTTTAGAGCGTGAGTTCCTTGTAACCTCGGGTAAATTAGGGTCGTTTGTAAGCAATAAGATCTATTGTGTCGATCCTCTTTCCGCCGATTCTATTCCGTCAAATGCCCCACTTCAGGGTGCTTCTCCCTATCTTCAAAAGACATTGATAGCAGAATGGAAGACCTCCTTAACGCTCTTCCGACAAGATTTAGCGAACTATGAAGGGATGTGCCTCGGTCCAAAACTGTCTGACGGAAGCCAAGTTCTTATCCTTTGTGCCGATAGTCAGAATCAATATGGCGGAGTTTTGAGAGATTGGTTCCGCACGATTGTCATACGATGATAATGCATTGCATAAAAACAGAAAGCCACGGGCAAGTGCTCGTGGCTTTCGTCTTTCTGGATTGAATGGTTTTCAACCAACTTGAGGTCCTGACTCCTCTTCCTTTTTCTTGTCCTCTTTCGGCTTTTTCTTGCCTTTCACCTTCTCCTGTGGAGCTACTCGGAAGAACTCAATACCCTTGAGTTGGCGGAACTCCTGTGTAGGAGTGAAGAGAATCTGCGTTCGGGAAATGCACTCCGAAGGCTTGAAATCTTCTTCTTTCAGCACAGATTTTGAGGTGAATGTGGGTCGGAACGTACCGATTGGTCCCCCGTCGACAATGTAACCTCTCGAACAAAGTTCGTTTAACACTTTGCGGAAACGATAGAATACAGCCGCAATGTCAGCTTGACCAACAGTTGAATCGTCCGCCATGCGATCACATAGTTCATCAAAAGTGATGTGATGTTTCTGACAAACAGGGTGAGCAACGAAGACTTCCTGATTTTTCTTTGCGCCAATACTAACCTTGCGCTTTGTTAATGAGAAATCCATAAGGCTTAATATTTTTAAGTGTTTTAAATAAATTAGAGTGGGGTATCTGCACACTTCACAGTACTTACACTCAGATTGTATGCCGCAAATATAATGAAATTATTTGAATAAATAGGCAAAGAATACATATAATTTTATCTTTTTTTGTGGTCCATTTTTCAGAAACCAATATTTAATTTTGAGTAATAGTGTATTCATTTCTAAGAAATCGTATATTGGATTTACTAAAAACGTATATACATTTTCGACAAAACGTATATACGTTTTCATCAAAATGTATATACGTTTTTTCTGAATTTATTATTGGTTTTGTATTGCGCTGATAATCAATGATTTACGAAGGTGCGTAAAAAGGGCTAAAAACGGGTGATTTTCATGTGCAGAATGACAAAAAAAGAGAGTAGGAATTAAGCCTGCTATTCGTTAATAAGCCTAATTCCTACTCGGATATTGTTAGGTAAAATTAGTTTACTTTTTCCTCAATTCCTCCAAACTTGCTTTGAGAGCTGCAATCTTTTCTTCGGAATCGCTTTGCTTTTTGCGCTCACGTTCGATGACTGCCGCAGGGGCATGAGAAACAAAATTCTCGTTAGAAAGTTTCTTCTTGATGCCAGCGAGGAAGCCTTCCAGATGGTTGAGTTCTTTCTCTTGCTTTTCGATTTCGGCTGCAACATCAATCAAATCGCCAACAGGTACGGCAAAACTGTCCGTTCCGACCATAAAGCCTGATGCGTCGCTGGGCTTCTCTGCCACCACTTCGATTGTCTTTAAGTTCGCCATCTTACGGATTACACTGTTGTATGCCTCGTAGTTATTTTGCCCAATGGCGTTGAGTTCGAGTTCAACCTTAGGTGCGATATTCTTCTGATTGCGCACCGTTCTGACACCACCGACGATTGCTTTCACCTGTTCTATGTCTTCGATTAACCGCTCTTCGTCCTTGGTTGGAGCTGGGAGTTTCAGTTCGTCGCGCATAATGCTCTCGCTGTCTTTGCGGTCATAGATGTGCTGCCATAGCTCTTCGGTGATGAAAGGCATGAAGGGGTGGAGCATCTTTAACAGAGAATTGAAGAAACGGAGCGTTGCCTCGTAGGTCACTTTGTCGATAGGCTTGCCATATTCTGGCTTAATCATCTCAAGATACCAGCTTGAAAACTCGTCCCAGAAGAGGCGATAGACGGTCATCAATGCCTCGGAAATACGATAGCTCTTGAATTGTTCGTCCATCTCTTTGTTCACAGCTTTCAGTTTGGCATCGAACCATTCAACGGCGATTCGGCTTGCTTGTGGCTGTTCAATATCGGCAGTTTGCCAACCTTGTACGAGGCGGAAGGCATTCCAAATCTTGTTATTGAAGTTACGTCCTTGCTCACAGAGCGTCTCATCGAAGAGAATATCATTGCCGGCTGGGGCTGAAAGCATCATACCCATACGGACGCCATCGGCACCATATTTCTCAATAAGCATAATCGGGTCAGGCGAATTGCCAAGACTTTTGCTCATCTTCCGCCCGAGCTTATCGCGCACAATACCCGTGAAATAAACGTGCTTGAATGGGAATTTACCACGATATTCATAGCCTGCCATGATCATTCGTGCCACCCAGAAGAAGATAATGTCTGGACCCGTCACGAGATCGCTGGTAGGGTAGTAGTAGTTTATTTCCTCATTATCGGGGTTGTTAATGCCATCAAACACAGAGATTGGCCATAACCAACTGGAGAACCATGTGTCCATGCAGTCGCTTTCCTGCTCTAAATCGGCTGCAGTTACGTTAGGATTCTTCTCTTTTGCGAGTTTCAATGCCTCGTCTGCGGTCTCTGCAACGACGGTGGCGTTCTTACCTTCTACGTCCTTGAAATAGTAAGCAGGGATGCGATGACCCCACCAAAGTTGGCGACTGATACACCAGTCTTTGATGTTTTCAAGCCAGTGGCGATAGGTGTTTTTATATTTCTTTGGATAGAACTCAATATCATCGTCCATCACTGGAGCGAGCGCAATGTCGGCAAAGTGCTGCATTTTGAGGAACCATTGTGTAGAGAGTTTCGGCTCGATGGGTACGTTGGTACGCTCGGAGAAGCCTACTTTATTGTCATAGTCTTCTACCTTTTCCATCAAACCAGCCGCCTCTAAGTCCTTAGATATCTGCTTGCGCACGTCCATTCTATCTTGACCTACATACAAACCAGCCGCTTCGGAGATGGTTCCGTTATCATTGAAGATGTCGATTGTCTCTAATCCATGCTTCAAACCGAGCGCATGGTCGTTGACATCGTGTGCAGGAGTAACTTTCAAACAACCTGTTCCGAACTGAATATCGACGTATGAATCCTCGATAACTGGGATTACGCGGTTAACCAATGGTACGATGACATGCAAACCTTTAAGCCATGTGTTCTTCACATCTTCTGGATTAATGCACATAGCCGAATCGCCCATAATCGTTTCAGGGCGGGTTGTTGCAACCACAGCATAGTAACCTTTCTCATCTTTGTGCATTACATTGCCCTCGTCTTTGCGCTCCACTTTAGCCTGATCGTCAGCAGCAACATAATATTTAAGGTGATAAAGTTTGGAGTGTTCGTCCTTATAAATCACCTCCTCGTCCGATAGAGCAGTCTGTGCCTGTGGGTCCCAATTAACCATTCGTACGCCACGATAGATATAACCTTTATTATATAAGTCGCAGAATACCTTAATAACACTCTTACTTCTGGTGTCATCCATGGTGAAAGCAGTACGATCCCAATCGCAAGAGCAGCCCAAACGGCGCAACTGTTTCAGGATAATACCACCATGCTCATGCGTCCAATCCCATGCATGCTCAAGGAATTGTTCGCGGGTGAGATCTGTCTTTTTGATACCTTCTTGCGCCAACTTGTTTACAACCTTTGCTTCGGTTGCAATACTTGCATGGTCAGTACCTGGAACCCAGCAAGCATTCTTACCCTCCATGCGCGCACGTCTTACAAGAATGTCCTGAATAGTGTTGTTGAGCATGTGTCCCATGTGGAGTACACCTGTAACATTTGGTGGTGGAATCACCACAGTATAAGGCTCACGCCCATCAGGTTTAGAACTAAATAGCTTATTGTCCAGCCAATACTGGTACCATTTTGATTCCACAACCTGTGGATCATACTTGCTTGCTAATTCCATTGTTTCGTATATTTTTTATTCTTTATTATCATAAAATGCGGTGCAAAAGTACAAAAAATCCGCTTAAATAGTGTATCTTTGCAGCGATAATAGTACAGGTCAGCAAGTACTTTAACGTTTATCTTTAACTTTAAACATCAAGACATTGCATACAAAAGAAGAAAAATTAAAAGCCTTTGCGCGCTTATTGGATGTCCAAGAACGTCTTCGCAAGGAGTGCCCTTGGGATAGAAAACAAACCAATGAGAGTCTTCGTCCTAATACTATTGAAGAAACTTTCGAGTTAGCTGATGCACTTCTCAAGAACGATTCAAAGAATATCTGTAAGGAATTGGGCGATGTTATGGAGCACGTTGTGTTCTATTCAATGCTCGGTCAAGAGAAAGAGGAGTTTGATGTTGCTGATGTTTGTAATGCTCAATCGGATAAATTGATGTTCAGACATGACTTTATTAACTGGACAGGATGGGATGTTTCTCGCTCGGATATGGCTGTAAATGCTAATGGGCAGGTGGTTTACAAAGATGAATTGAAACAGCAAACAAGCGATGATCAGCAAGCTGCACCTAATACAGCAACGCAAGTTGAATCTACTTGGGAACAGCGAAAACAGCACGAAAGAGATGGAAATAAGTCTGTTCTCTCTGGTGTTCCAGAATCATTGCCAAGTCTTATAAAGGCTTATCGCATACAAGACAAGGCTCGTAATGTGGGTTTTGATTGGGAAGAGAAAGAGCAGGTATGGGACAAAGTCTATGAAGAGTTAGGCGAATTGAAGGCAGAACTGCAGAAAGAAGATAAAGAACGTTCAACCGAAGAGTTTGGCGACTTTATGTTCTCGCTTATCAATGCAGCCCGTCTCTATCATATTAACCCCGATAATGCACTCGAACATACGAATCAGAAGTTTATAAAACGATTTGAATACATCGAAAAGAAAGCGCGTGAAAAAGGTGTCTCTATAAAGGATTTGACGCTCGCGGAGATGGATCAATATTGGGAAGAAGCAAAGAAACTATAAGAACTAAAGATATTAAGCACATGAAAAGGAGTTTTTATTTAGTTATTTCATTGATTATCCTTGCTGCTGTTTACGCTTGTAAGGATAATAAGGCAAAGTCATCATTGGCTCAAGCAAGTGGTAGTACTGATTCTTTGACTGTTGGCGATAGTACGGTTTATGGTACTATGGTTGATGGAGGTATGAATTCTTTAATCCTACTTACGGATAAAGGTGATACGGTTGAGTTCTTAGTAAATCCAGATGACACAATCGATGTTGTGAAAGGTGGAAAGATTCACGGCGATCGCTTTGCTGTGATTGGGTATAAGGAATATGGTGATAACTTCATGCGTTCAGCCATTAACTTAACTTCTCTATTAGGAAATTGGACAAGTCTTGATCGCAACTTCGAGATTAAAGAGGGCGGAACGGTTAGTTCCAGTCTTCAATCAGAGAAGAATCAGTACTACTCATGGAAGATTTGGAATGGTAAGTTGATATTATCAAAAGATACCTTTGATGTTGATAACCTCGGTGCTGACTCACTATCATTAGAAAATCACAATGGTATTTTTGTCTTTACAAGAGGAAAGTAAGATTTAGCTGATAAAACATTATAATGCTCGTGTCGTGTAATAGCTCTTTGAATGAGATTTAGCTAAGCGATTCGAGCATTTTTATATTCGTTCGTATTGCTGTATGGAACCATTTACTGTACGTATTTTAGGCTGTGGAAGTGCCTTACCTACATTGAGACATTATCCTTCTTCGCAGGTTGTTGAACTGAGAGAAAAGCAATTTATGATTGATTGTGGGGAAGGAACGCAGATACAATTACGTAGGTTGCACATCCATTTCTCTAGAATTATAGCTGTATTCATTAGTCATCTTCATGGCGATCATTGTTTTGGACTACCAGGAATGTTGTCTACATTTGGTATGACAGGGCGAACAGCCCCTCTACACATCTATTCTCCTTCTTCTTTTGAGCCTATCCTTCAGCAAACACTCGACTTCTTTTGTCAGGGATTAGGGTTTGAGGTAATATTCCATGGCTTAGATACAACTCAACAGAAAGTGATTTATGAAGATCGTAGTCTGATAGTTGAAACGATTCCTTTGCAGCATAGAGTAGAATGTTGTGGATTCCTTTTTAGAGAGAAACAAACGCTCCCGCATATTCGTCGAGATATGATTGATTTCTATCATATCCCAATCAGTCAGATTAATAACATAAAGAATGGTGCTGATTGGATCACTCCAGATGGAGATATTATTCCGAACGACCGACTTACATCGCCTGCTACTCCCGCCCGTAGTTACGCTTATTGTTCCGATACGAGATATATCAAGTCACTTTCTAAGCAAGTTCAAGGAGTTAATACACTTTATCATGAAAGTACATATCTTGCGAAGGATGCCGATCGTGCTAAGCTCTATTGGCATAGTACGTCAGAACAAGCAGCGAAGGTAGCACATGATGCAAAGGTTGGTAAATTACTTTTAGGTCATTATTCCGCTCGATATAATAATGAGGAGTTACTATTAAAAGAATCTCAAGCTATCTTCCCGAATACTATCTTGTCACAAGAGGGGATGGTCATTGATGTTTAAGACAAAGTTAATCTACAATTAAAACAGAGTGGCATTAAAATGACCATTGTGTAGTAACATAATCTTTAAGCAGAATGAAAGAAAGCTATAAAATATCTACTAAACCATGAAACAAGACAGGGCAGTATTATGGCTTGTCGAATAAAAAAGTCCCAGACGAATGGTCTGGGACTAAAGATTACCTGTCTCACGACAACTAATCTTCTAACCTTAATAATCTAATACCATGAAAAACACGTTGCAAAGATATGCTTAATTCACAATCATTCCAAACTTTTTTAGTTAAATAAAGTAAACTTATTGATGTTTAGAGTATTATTCTTTAATACTATTCAACAAGCCTAACTTTCCTTCATTTACTAGCTTGATAATGAGCTCACCAAATAGTGTGTTCTGCCAAGCAAACCACTCTCTGGTGTAGTTATTAGCATCATCTTTGTTAAAACTTTCGTGCATGAAGCCTGTACCAGCGTCCGTATTCATCAACATCTCTATGCTTTCTTTTATCTCTTTATCGTCTTTTGAAGTGAAAGCACGCATCATGATGGACATAGGCCACACCATCTCATAACCGATGTGAGGCCCTCCAATGCCCTCACCAGCCTTTCCACGGAAGAAATAAGGGTTGTCCTCGCTCCAAACAAAACGGCGAGTATTCTGATAGATAGGGTCGTCCTGGCTTACATCTCCTAGGTAAGCCATGGCAAGCAAACTAGGTACGTTAGCGTCATCCATCAGTAGATGATTACCGAAACCATCTACTTCATAAGCGTAAATCTTGCCATACTTGGGGTGATCATACACCGCATACTTCTTCAAAGCTTCGCTAACTTCATCAGCCAAAGCTGTACACTCCTTTGCAAGACTAGCCTCTTTATTCACCTTCAATAGGATTTCTGCAGCCTTACGAAGCGATGACACCGCCATAAAGTTCGATGGAATGAGGAAGAGAAAAGTTGTTGCATCGTCCGACGGACGGAAGGCTGAGGCGATCAAACCCACTGGCTTCACTGGAGCACCCCATCCCGCATTGTTCATAGTGTCCAATGCTCTATCGGTAACACGCAAGAACTTATAGCTGCCGCGGCCTTCTTTCTTCTGTTGTTCATGGAAGGTCTTGAGAATATTCTCTACTGCTTTGAGCCACTCGGAACCAAAGACACTGGTGTCACCAGTGGTTTTCCAGTATTCAAAAGCAAGTCGGATAGGGTAGCAAAGAGAGTCTATTTCATACTTCCGTTCGTGTAGTTCGGGCTTCATAGCCGTTTCGTCACTCATCCAAGGGCCTTTCGAATCAGGTACCTGATTGAAGGCATTGGCGTAAGGGTCGATGTTTATGCACTTCATCTGGCGGTTGATAACACCTGCCAACATCTTTCGTAGCTTCTTATCTTTGCCTGCCAGTTGCACATAAGGCCATACTTGAGCCCCCGAATCACGCAACCACATGGCGGTAATGTCGCCTGTGTAGACGAAAGTATCAGGTGTTCCGTCAGCTTCTTCAGTGTAGTGTACAGTCGTATCAAGCGTGTTTGGGAAGCAATTCTCAAACATCCATGCCAGCCGTTTATTAGTTAGTTTACTCACAATAAGCCTTATCTCTCTCTCAACAGCATCCGATTTAAAGAGTCGGTCAGCCTCTTTAGGACGCTTAGAAACAAGTGTCACAGCATCAGTTGGGCAAGTAAAATGACTGACCGAAGTTTTTTCTATATTCAAGGCGTTGGCAGACTGCGTATGAAATGCCATGAGTGTGAGGCATACTGAGGCGATAAAGATTTTCTTATTCATACATGTTTAAATTAGGTTTCTATTGATATTCATTTATGTAATCGATAATCTCTTGGCATTGATTATCGGTCATTGTCGGGTTACAAGGGAGGGAGAGTTCTTGCTGATGTATGCTTTCTGTAATGGGATAAGAGAGCTTATTCCATTCTGCATAAGCCTTTTGTTGATGTGGTGGGATAGGGTAGTGGATCATTGTTGATATTCCTTTATCATTCAAGTAAGACTTTAATCTTTCACGAGAGGGACATAAAACAGGGAATATATGATACACATTATCACGGTCACCATCGGTAGTCATTGTGATTAGTGGGTTCTTAATGCCTTGTTGATAAGTTTTAGCTATCTCCTTCCGTTGTGCATTTTCTTGATCAAGATAACGGAGTTTCACATCTAAAACAGCTGCTTGAAGTTCGTCCATACGGCTATTTACGCCCTTAAAAGAGAACTCATATTTACGTGCCGAGCCATAGTTAGCAATGCTACGGATAGTCTCTGCCAATGTAGCATCATCTGTTGTCACGGCACCAGCATCGCCTAATGCACCGAGATTCTTACCTGGGTAGAAGCTATGGGCAGCTGCATTTCCCAATGAGCCAGTGCGTTTCTTGCCATAAAAACAGCCATGCGCCTGTGCGTTGTCTTCGAAGAGCAGGAGGTTATGGAGCGCACATAACTTGCCAATCAGCGGTGTATAAGCACATCGCCCATAGAGGTGTACGAGCATGATAGCCCGTGTCTTCGATGTTACGGCAGCTTTGATGAGTTGGTCGTCAAGTTCCAATGTATTAATATTAGGCTCTACCAAGACAGGAGTCAAATTGTTTTCTGTAATGGCAAGGATAGTTGCAATGTAGGTATTAGCGGGTACAATGACTTCATCTCCAGCCTTCAATCGTCCTAACTCCTTGTAGGCTCGAAGGATGAGAGATAGCGCATCAAGTCCATTTCCGCATGTTACGCAGTGTTCCGAACCAATGAATTTAGCGTAATCAGCCTCAAACTGTTTCGTTTCCTGCCCTTGTAAATACCAACCGGAACGCACAACACGTTTCACAGCGTTAGTAATTTCATCACCGTGAAGGGCTGTTATATCCTTGAGAGAAAGGTAGTTAATCATTTTTCTTACCAGTTAATTATATCCTTACTTACCCTTGCTTGCTGGGTTATTCAGTATTGCCATGGGCATAACATCCCACTCATAGCAATCGTAGCAAACACCCCGTCCACCGAAGCCTTCCTTTTGGAAAATGAGAGGAGCATTGAGTTTCCGCCCATTCTCTTCGGTGCTTTTACCAAAGTCAAAGTATCCTTGTCGGTCAGCATACACCTTATTAATAAGGTGATCAAATAGAAGATCAAGTGCACCAAGGCTTTTTCCCTCTGGAGAAGCAGATATATATTGTGTGTGAATGACTTGCGGTGTCTCGAAGGTGAGAGTTCCTCCAAGTGGATTACCAACCTTATTAAATGCCATGAAAAGGCGGATAGACTTAGGGAAACGGCTCTTCAGCAATTTAAGTTCAGCTAGAGAATGAACAGGATGAGCCTTATATTTATTTGAAAGGTTATCATTTAATATCCTCCAAAAGGCTTCCATATCCTCGCTTTCAGCAATGGTAAGCTCTGAATGAATGGCTTTTCGGATTCCACTCTTACGGCTTTCCATGAACTTGAGATGCTGGAGAAGAGGAATAGTTGTGGATATATCACGAATTGTTAGACGTGCTTTGCACACATTAAGAAGTGCGTATAAGTCTTCTTCAGCAGGATATTTGTGGTAAATCCATGGTATAGACTTGTACACTACATGCTTAAATCCTTGTTTGTTAAGATATTCGTTGATGGCAAGGAATATCTCACAAATATCCTCTGCACATGCTTTTGTGTTTGTAAGAAGCCCCCCGTAGGTTAGTCCTTGGTGTGAGTAAAGCGTTGTATCAACCTTATTGGCAGGCAAAAGGGCGTAGGGTCGTCCCTTCCGATAGACCATTAAGGAACAATCAAGGAATCTATCGGCATGGTAATCCATGTAAGAACGATTGAAAAGGAACGTTCCTTGCTTCGATCTCTGCACGAAGTTATCCCATTCAAGTACCTGTTCTCTAGTATATTGCCTTACTTCAAACATGCTGTATTAGGTGCGTCAATCTTGGAATAAAAGCATTATTTCTAAACTACTTATGGCTTAAATAGTTTATAAACTCGTCATAGTTACGAATGTAATCAGCCTCATCAAAAGGGTCCTCAGCCAACACAAGACACACAGCACCCGATGAGAAATCATCGAGCGTGCGCCATATATCAGTATCAACAAGTAGCCCTTGATAAGGATGATTCAGTAGGAAGGACTCCTTTCTGTGCCCATTATCAAGTGTAACAGTGAACGATCCACTTACAGCAATAATGAATTCACGACAGTGTTTATGTGCATGTCCACCTCGAGAAGTACCTGATGGAACATCATAAGTCCAATAAGCACGGGCAACATGGAAGGGTATGTCCTTCATACCTTGGGCTACGGTGAGGTTTCCACGAGGGTCAACAACCTTCTGCAATGATATTATCTTTCCTAATGAAAACTCGTTGTCATTCATTACTCAATATGTCATTATCTCCTTATTAATGCTTTTTCATATAAGGATCAGTGCCTAAAACGGTTGCAGCAACACGTTTCGTTTTATCGCGCAGTTCGTCCATATCGCTTCCAACCTCACCATAACAGAGAGCTACTCCCATACGTCTTCCGATATGAGCGATAGGCTTTCCGAAGATACGCAAGCGTGTTCTGTCTTCCTTACAGGCTTCTAAAAGATTGTAGAACAGCGGCTTGCTTGAGTCAATTGGAGACAAGATGACAGCCGAACAACCTGCATGTTCAAGGTGAATAGCGGGTATTGGCAGTCCCATCACAGCCCGGAAATGAAGCTCAAACTCGTTGAAATTGGTGGTATGAGCCAATGTTACCATACCAGTGTCATGTGGTCTTGGAGATAACTCAGAGAAGATTACCTCTCCTTGTTTGGTTAGGAAGAACTCAACTCCCCATATACCATAACCTGTAAGAGCATTTGTTACCTTTTTAGCAATGTGTTCTGCCTGTCGTAAAGCGTCTTCGGAGATAGCGTAAGGTTGCCAACTTTCACGATAATCGCCTCCTTTCTGTATATGACCAATAGGCGGACAGAAGAGGGTGGAACCGTTCTTTTGGGTGACAGTAAGCAATGTGAACTCGCTATCAAAGTCTATGAACTCCTCGATGATTACCTCTTTTACATCGCCACGAGCCCCTTCCATCGCGTTCTTGAAAGCTTCTTCGAGTTCTGCATCATTGTGGACATAGCTCTGACCATGCCCACTTGAACTCATCAAAGGCTTTACTACACATGGAAAACCTATTTCATCGGCAGCTGTCTTGAACTCTTCATAAGTCTTGGCATAGAAGTATTTGGCTGTTCGTAAGCCTAATTCACGAGCAGCAAGATCACGAATAGCACGTCTATTCATCGTGAAGTTGACTGCACGAGCAGATGGGGCAATCTGTATACCTTGCTGTTCATAGTTGAACAAACGCTCTGTTCGGATTGCTTCTATCTCTGGAACGATGATGTCGGGACTATGGAAGTCGACAACAGCATCAAGTGCTGTGCCATCAAGCATGTCGATTACTTCCGATTCATCGGCTACTTGCATTGCAGGGGCGTTATCGTAACTATCACATGCCACAACATACTGTCCAGCACGCTTAGCAGCAATAGCAAACTCCTTACCCAGCTCTCCGGAACCTAATAGCAGGATCTTTTTCATGTGTAGTTTGGGGGATTGTTAATTATAAAATAGGATGTCCTTATATATAATAAGGTGTAAAAGGGAGTGCAAGAACTGCACTCTTTTACCTTCCCTTCTTAGTGTACATCATGTCATAATACTTCTGATAATCACCAGAAGTGACCTCTTGTATCCAGTTCTGATGCTCTAAGTTCCAACGAATAGTCTTCACAATACCATCAGCGAACTTAGTTTCTGGATACCAGCCAAGCTCTTCCTTGATCTTTGTTGGGTCTATGGCATAACGTGCATCATGCCCGAGACGATCTGGAACATGCGTTATCAAGTCATTATTAATCCAACTGATATCAATGTCACCATTGGCATCCTTCACTTGTTTCTTTAGTATGGTACGTAGGTTCTTATCCTCGACCATCATGTCATGAATGGTCTTGATAGTAAGTTTCACAATGTCGATATTCTTCATCTCATTGTGTCCACCAACGTTATAGACTTCTCCCTCACGTCCTTCGCGTACCACCATATCTATTGCCTTGCAATGATCTTCAACGTAGAGCCAGTCTCTTACATTCAGTCCCTCACCATAGACAGGGAGCTTCTTGCCCTCAAGTATATTGTTGATGATTAATGGGATGAGCTTCTCGGGGAAGTGATAAGGACCGTAATTGTTAGAACAACGCGTGATACTTACAGGCATGTGGTAAGTGTCACGATACGCCATTACAAAGTGATCAGCACTTGTCTTACTAGCAGAATAGGGACTATGAGGGCAAAGAGGAGTTTCCTCTGTGAAATAGCCTTCGGCTCCGAGTGATCCATAAACCTCATCGGTTGATACTTGATGATAACGTTTTCCTGCCTTCCATGTGGGATAGCCTTGTTCGTCCTTACCAGTTACCCATGCCCGACGAGCTGCGTCCATGAGGTTCTGTGTACCAAGGATATTCACAGAAAGGAACAACTGGGGATCTTCAATGGAGCGGTCTACATGACTCTCTGCAGCAAAGTTTACGAGGTAATCAATATCATTCTCAACAAAGAGACGATCAACTAATTCGCGGTCACGAATATCTCCTTTCACAAAGATACAACGCTTTTCATCAATGTCATCTTTGATTGTTCCGAGGTTTCCTGCATAAGTAAGTGCATCAAGGATAATCACCTTGATATCCTCATTAATATATTTCTTATGGAGTAGATATTTGATGTAATTTGCACCAATAAAGCCTGCTGCACCAGTTACAAGATAGGTCTTCATATTCAAAACTATTATTTGTTATACTTTAATTTATTATCACTTAATGTTATAACTTCACAATCCGTGAATTTATTGCCATCGATGGTCAGTCTTACTAAAGTTCGTTCTTTATGCCATCCGCGCATACCTGCTGCACCGGGATTGATATGTAACATGTTAAGCGTTTTATCGAATTGCACCTTTAATATATGTGAGTGTCCATCAACGAAGAGATTAGGTGGTGAAGCATAAAGCATGCTTTGTACCGAACGATCATATCGACCAGGATAACCGCCAATATGCTTTAGTAAGACATCAACATCCTCACATTTGAAGCGTAGAATATCACGATAACGCGCCCGCATCTCATAATCATCTATATTGCCACAGACGGCTCGGAAGATAGGTTTCATTGCTTCGAACTTATCCGCAACCTCCATAGATCCAATGTCACCAGCATGCCATATCTCATCACAAGCACCTAAGTAATACTCGTACTTATCGTCCCAGTAGCCATGAGTATCAGAGATTATACCAATCTTCTTCACACCCTTCTCCTTATAAAATCGGCTATTAGATCCTTCGTATCTTCCAATCCTAAAATGCTTGCATCTATACAAAGATCATAGCTTTCTGCGTGCCCCCATGTCTTAGCGGTGTAATAGTTGTAATACTTTGCCCGCTCACTTTCACCATTTTCAATGAGTTTTCGTGCTTCATCCTCCGTACATCCACGACGCGCACAGACGTTAGCAATGCGAGTTTGCATCGGTGAGGTGATAAAGACATTCACGCAGTTTGGATTATCACGGAGTATGTAGTCAGCCGTTCTTCCTACAAACACGCAACGGTCATTCTGCTTAGCTACATCACGTATAGCATCACTTTGGAATTGATAAAGGCTCTCTTGCGAGAAGTTACTCTTATAGAAGTCACTATCAGCTAATAGTGGGAGGCGGATGTTAAAATGGGTCTTCAAGAAACCTTTCTGTTCATCATTCTGTTCAAAGAACTTCTCTGAAAAGCCGCTCTCTTTGGCTGCCAGATTAAGAATCTCACGGTCATAAAACTTGCAATCGAACTCCTCTGCCAATAGTTTGGCTATAATTCGTCCACCGCTTCCAATCTGTCTACCGATGTTTATGATTAGCTTTTTTCTCATATTTTAGATTGTTATTTATAACACAAAATATTATGCTGTCTTTGTCTGTCGTTTAATCCGACGAACAAAGATAAACATGATAATGGCAGCAATGAAAGATGCTGTAAAGTCACTCGAAGGCAATGCTGCCCACACACCATCCAGTCCGAAGAAGTGGGGGAGGGCTGCAAGTAGAGGTAAGAGGAACAACAGCTGGCGTGAAAGAGACAAGAAGATACTAACCTTCACCTTGCCAATACACTGGAAGAAGTTGGTCACCACCATCTGATAACCTATGAAAGGATACATCATCATATTGATTTGTATGGCTTTGATAGCCTGTTTTATCAATTCCGGATCATTAGTGAACATACGCGCACAATAGTATGGTGCCAAGTGAGCGATGAGCCATCCTGTCACCATAATTCCCGTTGCTGCAAAGGCTGCATACTTCACTACGCGCATGAGTCGATCGGTCTGCTGTGAGCCATAGTTGTAGCCCGCAATAGGCTGCATACCCTGATTTAAACCGATAACAAACATCACGAAGATCATGGCAATACTATTGGCAATACCATAAGCACCCACTGCGATGTCACCACCATATCGAACTAATTGGTTGTTGATGAATATGACCACGACACAAGCACACACATTCATTAAGAACGGAGAGATGCCAATAGAGATAATATTGTTTACCAAGTTACGCTTCAATCTATAGATTCCCTTTCTCAGATGTAACAATTCCTTCTGATTGGAAAAGAGCCTCATTTGCCAACAAAGAGCCAATGCTTGTGAGATAACAGTAGCAAAAGCTGCACCCCTAATACCCCAATGCCACCACCATATAAAGATGATGTCTAGGAGTATATTCATTAACACCGTGAAGATGGTTGCAGCCATTGCTTGACGTGGCTTAGACGCTGCACGTAACACAGCATTCATCCCGAAGTACATGTGAGAGATAACATTTCCTGCCAAGATAACTTGCATAAAGCTCCGAGCATAGGGTATTGTTGCATCGCTTGCACCGAAGAATCGCAAGATAGGATCTAGGAAGATGAGGCAGATAACACTAAACCCTATACCTATAATTAGGTTCAGTGTCACCGTGTTCCCCAAGATGTTCTCGGCTGCAGCATAGTCTCTTTGACCTAGCTTCACACTAATAGCTGTGGATGCTCCTATTCCAACGCCAGCACCAAAGGCGGTACCTAAGTTCATAAAAGGAAATGTAATAGCAAGTCCGGAAATAGCCATCGGACCTACCACTTGACCTATAAAGACTCGGTCAATGATGTTATACAAAGAGGCTGCCGTCATAGCTACTATTGCTGGCAAGGCATACTGCGCCAACAATCTACCAACAGGCTTTGTGCCCAACTCTAATGTAGCTTTCTTATTATCCATCAGGGGGTTATTACATACCTTTAAACCATTTCTATTGAAAGAAATAGGTAATTTTTACTTCTGAAATAGTCGACTTCCATGTATAGAAAAAGCAATTGCCAATGATTAAACAAGCAATGCTAATCTTACTAATACATCCTCTTCACTATGTTGCAAAAGTACGAAAAAAAACTGATATTTGCCTTTTATCCCAAGTAAATATCAGTTTTATAATCCTTATTGATAATGTTTTACACTATTAAAGATGAGCTCTTAAACCAGTTCCACCTTATCCATCTCTTGTTCCTTATCACAATAATGACACTTGAGAATACCTTTCTCTTTGTCAACAACATGGAAGATGGTGTCCATTGGTTCGTTGTTTGTGATACATTTAGGGTTGTTACATCTTACAATGCTCCGAAGCTCATCTGGTGTTACTACTTTCTTCTTCTCTACCACTTCATAGTCATTAATGATGTTCAACACCACGTTCGGTGCTACAACCGACAGACGGGAGATCTCATCATCAGTGAAGAATTTATCACTAACTTTGATGATTCCCTTTGTGCCTACCATCTTCGATGAGAAGTTATAACCGATAGTAACAGGCGTAGAGAGCTTCTGGAGCTGTAAGAGGTTGACCACCTGAAAGGTCTTCTCAGATGGTATATGATCAATAACAGTACCGTTTTCAATAGCGGCAACTAAGCGTTCTTTCTTTGACATAATAGATTCCTTATTATTTTGCTTGCGTTACTTCAATATGGTCGAAGACATCTCCAGCACTTACACCAATTCTTAGTTTTCGATCTTTACCAGTATTATTTGGCTTAACAACTATCGTTAGTTTGTTACCAGTAAGATCTACTATCATCCAATGGTGTTCTACATGATGGAGAAAAGAGCCAGCCTCGTTTGAAATGACAATAGTACTCCCATCCACTGTAACTTGTGTAAGCCAGGGACCATGATAGTTGCTACATGTCAATGAATAGGTGCCTCCTTCAGATGGGACAACAATACTCTTCGGATTACCCGGATAGCCTGCTTCCCACTTCATAGGTTCCCAATTGCCGTCAAGTTCATTCTTACTGCAACTGACAAGAGTTGTGAAAAAAAACACTGTCAGTGCCATTACCATTATTCTACCAGCTTTATTCATAGGCTTATAGATTGTTTTTTATCTTTATAAAAGTTTATTTCAATATCGTCTTATCGGCTTTCACCTCCTCTAACGATATACCCAGACAATGGCAGAAGATGGCTTCTCGAACGAAAAGACCATTGCGTGCTTGCTGAATGTAATAAGCATGTTCGCTATCATCAACATCGTATGCAATCTCATTCACACGTGGGAGAGGATGTAAAATCTTCATGTTTGGACGTGCTTGTGAGAGCATATCACGATGGAGAATATAGACATTCTTCACCCGTTCATACTCCATCAAGTCAGAGAAGCGTTCCTTTTGTACGCGCGTCATATATAATATGTCTGCATGAGCTATTACATCGGGAGTAAACTCCTCATGCTCTTCAAAGCGGATACCATGCTCTTTGCAATAGAGCTTATATTCGTCCGGCATAGCCAGTTCCTTTGGTGCAATGAAGTGGAAAGTAGGGTTAAAATGGCGCATAGCCATGATAAGCGAATGTACAGTACGCCCATACTTCAAGTCTCCAACGAGGTAGATATTGAGGTTCTCAAGCGTTCCCTGCGTCTGATAGATGGTGTATAAGTCCAGCAAACACTGTGAGGGATGTTGGTGTGCACCATCTCCTGCATTAATAATAGGTACAGGTGCCACTTCTGAAGCATATTGCGCAGCCCCTTCAATATAGTGTCGCATGACGATAGCATCCGCATAATTAGAAACCATGAGGATGGTATCTTTCAGCGTCTCCCCCTTGCTTACACTTGAAACTTTCGCATCCGTAAAACCAATGACACGTGCTCCAAGGCGATTAGCAGCCGTCTCAAAACTTAGTCGGGTACGTGTTGATGGTTCATAAAAAAGGGTTGCAACCACCTTACCTTTTAGTAATTCACGATTAGGATGAGCCTCAAACTCCTTCGCCATATCAATGAGGTAAAGCAGTTGTTGACGATCCAATCCTTCGATATTTACAAAGTTCTGTCTTCCCATCTCTATCCTGTGATGATTTGATTGATTTCTGTTTGTAAAGGTAATCATTATTTTCTTTTCTGTCAAAGGGCATGAATAGAAATATAGACAGACGCTAAAAAAAGTTTTAATTATTTTGCTTATCCATTGATTTACATTATCTTTGCACAATATTTTCACGGTATATGAGAAGACACTTTGTACATTTCCTCTGGGGAACATTGATAGCTATTTTAGGATTCACAAGCCTTTTCTTCATCGCTGTATGGAATGGTTGGGTAGGCTATATGCCTAATATGGAAGAGCTATCAAACCCTATTGATAAGTTTGCTTCACAGGTTTATTCTTCCGATCAAAAGCTTATCGGCACATGGAATCAAGATAATAATAACCGTATAGCGATCGACTATAACGGGCTTTCTCCACATCTTGTTCATGCACTGGTTGCCACTGAAGACGAACGCTTCTATGAGCATTCTGGAATTGACTTCATTGCTTTAGGACGTGCAATCGTCAAACGCGGCGTGATGAGACAGGCTAGTGCTGGAGGTGGATCAACCATCACTCAACAGTTAGCCAAACAGCTTTTTTCAGAGAAAGCACATAGTACCATGGAACGCTTGCTACAAAAGCCTATTGAGTGGATCATCGCTGTTAAGCTAGAACGACACTTCACTAAGGAGGAGATTTTAGCAATGTATTTCAATTACTTCGACTTCTTGCACAATGCTGTGGGTATAAAACGAGCAGCCAACGTGTACTTTAATAAGGAACCGCGCAACCTCAACGTCACCGAGGCGGCATTGTTAGTTGGATTGTGCAAGAACCCTTCCATGTTTAATCCTCTTCGTTATCCAGAGCGCTGCCGACAGCGTCGTAACGTTGTACTCATGCAGATGGTGAAGTCTGGTTATGTAACGAAAGATGAATACGAAGAGCTTTCTCAACGTCCATTAGGTATTCATTTCACAAAGGCGAAACCGGTTGATGGAGCCGCAGACTACTTCCAGGCATTCCTCAGACAGTATATGATGGCGAATAAACCAGAGCGTGAGAACTATCAGACATGGCAGAATCGTCAATTCGTTCTCGACTCTATCGCATGGGAACAAGACCCTCTCTATGGATGGTGTAACAAGAACCTCAAGCGTAATGGTGAGCCTTATAACGTAAACACGGATGGTTTGCGTATTTACACAACGATTGACACTCGCATGCAAACCTATGCTGAAGAAGCTATCCGTAAACATGTGGGTGGCTACTTGCAAGCGCAGTTTAACGCTGCAAGTAAGTACAAGAAGAATGCCCCTTTCTCATCTAATATCTCTCGAAAGACCATCAAAGAGATCATTAACAGGTCTTGTCGCCTTAGCATGCGTTACCGTAAATTGAAAGAGCAAGGTGCTACCCCAGAAGAAATAAAGCGTAGTTTCCGCACACCGCATGAGATGACTATCTTCACTTATCATGGTGATGTAGACACGGTAATGACGCCTATCGACTCTATTAGATACTACAAGTCGTTCCTCCGTTCAGCCTTTATGAGCATGGATCCACACACCGGAGCCGTGAAAGCCTACGTGGGTGGCATTGATTACCAGCACTTCAAATACGATGTCGTAATGGGTGGTCGACGACAGGTTGGTTCGACTATCAAGCCTTTCCTCTACGCCCTTGCAATGCAAAATGGTATGACTCCTTGCTCGCTCGCGCCTAATGTTCAGCGCACTTATGGAGGCTGGACTCCCCGCAACGGATCGCATGCACGCTATGGTCAAGAGGTGTCTTTGAAATGGGGATTACAGCAGTCTAACAACTGGATATCAGCTTATCTCATCAATCTCTTAGGTCCTACTCAATTCGTGAATATCCTCCATGACTTCGGTTTAAACAACCCAGACATTGAGAGAACAGCAAGTCCCGTACTCTGCTTAGGTCCTTGTGAGGTGTCTGTGGGTGAGATGACAAGTGCCTACACAACCTTTGCCAATGGTGGTATTCGTTGTGCACCACTCTTCGTAACAAAGATAGAAGACAGCCATGGAAACGTCATTGCGAAATTCCAACCACTGATGACTGAAGTTATATCAGAGGTTAGCTCTTATCAAATGATAGATATGTTGCGTGCCGTCGTACAAGGTGGTACAGCCAATCGGTTACGTTTTGCGTATAATATTAATGTTGACATGGGAGGCAAAACAGGTACAACTAATAACAACGCAGATGGTTGGTTTATGGCTGTAACGCCTAACCTCGTAAGCGGTTGTTGGGTAGGTGGCGAAGATAGAGACATCCACTTCGATAATACCAGCATGGGGCAAGGGGCTTCAATGGCGCTTCCTGTATGGGCATACTTCATGCAGAGCGTTTATGCCGATAAGCGTCTTGGATACAGCAAGGACGCTAAATTCCCTATTCCGGCGCACTTCAATCCATGTCAGGCTACTGATACTATCAATGTAAATGGTATACAGGAGGAATATTTCTAAGGGTTGTTGGAATCTTTCCCTGCCTCCCCGATAACCCCATCCAGCCTCCCAGAGGGGGAGGAGTACCTAACGGGAGTCAGCTAAGGTATGGTCGGTTGGTGTGTAATGAGGCAGTGCCTCGTTAGCTGGAACAGTAGGACTAAAAATAAAGAGACGCTTTCTTCAATATGAAGAGGGCGTTTCTTCATATCGAAGAAAGCCTCTCTTGGCAATGAAGAAACGCCCCCATCGTTTTCAGATGACACTATCTACTCCCCTTTCCATTCGGAGAGAGGTTAAGGAATAAGGTACTAAAGTAGGGACAGACGCCCTCGTCTGTCCGCTAACCAGTTGACCCTTTATTGATTAATTGAGGTAGACGGGTTTCCAGCCGAGGGCACCTGTCCTTACTTCGTGGTGTTATCTTCAATCAAGAACATCAATCCAAATTGGCTTCCGTGAGGCACTCCTCTTCTTGGAATTGTGATTAGTTCTGTTTGAGGCAGTAGTAACAAGCAGGGGGAAATGCCCTTGCCTGCCCACTTTGCAACATAGTTTTAAGACAGAAGGACATAA
>ERZ773006.315-NODE-315-length-24692-cov-9.51634_pt1 | contig 24692 bp, 19 predicted proteins | sample MGYA00580843_ERZ773006 | MGnify/ENA primary metagenome ERZ773006 (study PRJEB29015, sample SAMEA2738011) | human oral metagenome | biome: human oral; feature: human-associated habitat; material: dental | place: China | collected 2052 ...
ACATCATCGGTGTTTGTAAACTGTTTTCATGCAACGCAAAGCAACACATGCCCTTTTAGCCTCTAAAAGATGCCTGATTGACTTGCAACAGGTGCTCTTTCAGAGCATTACTAACGCCCTTTTGAAGTCCAATCAAGCACCTTTTAAAAACGGCTTGATAACCTGTTGGCTTTCTGCTGGTTGCAAACTTGATTTTTTGTATGTGTTTTTATATTTGCAGATGATTTGTCTGAAATTATGTAATGGTTTTTCAAAACCTTGTCTGTATTTTCAACCTATTAAGTTGAAAGGCTTTTGTATCGGAGGGGGCTGATAGAATGGACACTGACCGTCTTGGCTCTATTTTGTTGAAAGAACCACCTCGGATCTTCCGTAAGGCTCTACGAAAAGCATCCGCATATTTAACGGAAGAACCGGAAAAGGGACTCTGTCTCCTTCATCAGCAGGCCGACAATGTGCTCCAGCTCTTCTTTGTCCGTCTCGTTGAAATCGCCGGGGCGGGTACTGTCGATGTCGAGCACGCCACGGAAGGTATGTGCGGAATCGTACATCGGGATGACGATCTCGCTGCGTGAGAGGCTGCTGCAGGCGATGTGTCCGGGGAAGTCGTCTACGTCGGGGACGATGAGCGTGTGTCCTTCCTCCCATGCCTTGCCGCAGACTCCCTTTCCGTAAGGGATGGTATAGCAGGCGACGGATCCCTGGAAGGGACCCAGCCGGAGCCGGTCTTTGTCCTGCTGCAGGTAGAAGCCGGCCCAGAAGAACCGTTCCGGGAAGGTGTCATGCAGGGCTGCCGACACGTTTGCCAAGATGCCCACAAGGTTTTTCTCGCCTTTGATAAGCGCAGCGATCTGCGGTATCAGCTGTTCGTATTGTTCTTTTCGGGTCATGGGTTCCGGGGGGTAAAGGATTCATCGAGAATTGAAGGAGCCGGTCCGGGGGAGGGAAGGGGAAAGCCGACAGTGGATGAGGGGGGAGGCGGAGGATAGGTGGCGGTTCAGGAGCATCTGTCTACGAGGCATCTGCCTTTGCCTCCTTTGATTCCTTCAACCCCTGAGACCTCTCCCGGCTTTCTCCATTTCCGGCGGAAATGAGTTTCAGCTGTTCGTCAACTTTGTTCGTGAGTTCTACGAACTGTGGGATGGACAGCTGTTCGGGGCGTTTCGTCATGATGTCCTGTGCATAGAAGCTGTCGGCCGGTTTCCCGGTATTGAACAGCTGTCGCAGACTGACACGCAGCATCTTCCGCCGTTGGTTGAAGACGGCTTTTACCAGCCGTTTGAACAGCTGCCCGTCACAGCCTAAGTCGGTCACGCCGTTCCGTGTCATGCGGATGACGGCGCTCTTCACCTTTGGCGGCGGGTTGAATACGTTTTCATCCACGGTGAAGAGATACTCCACGTCATACCACGCCTGCATCAGGACAGACAGTATTCCGTATGCTTTCGAACCCGGCCCGGCGGCCATGCGGAGCGCCACCTCCCGCTGGATCATGCCTGTGCAGCAGGGGATGAGATCCTTGTAGTCGAGCATCTTGAAGAAGATCTGCGAGGAGATGTCGTAGGGGTAGTTGCCCGTAAGGACGAACTGCCTGCCATCGAAAATCTGTGAGAGATCCATACGAAGGAAGTCTTCACCGATAATGTTCTCACGCAGCCTGGGGAATTTCTCGTAGAGGTAGGCGACACTTTCCGCATCGATTTCCACCGCCTTCACCTCCCGGGGCTTTCCCACGAGATACTGCGTGAGGACGCCCATGCCCGGTCCGATTTCCAGTACAGGTATGTCGGGACAGGCATCAACAGTGTCGGCAATCCGGTGTGCAATGCTTAAATCGGTAAGGAAGTGCTGACCCAGATTCTTCTTTGGTTTGACAGATTTCATAATTTTTCTTTATTCGCCTACAAAGATATACATTTTATTTTGCATTTAAAAGCATTTTCCTTATCTTTGCTCCATTATATGAAGACGAAGAGACTGTTCAACTATACTGTGAAGATTGCATTGCCGTTACTGCTTGGAAGTGCGATCCTTTATTGGATGTATAGGGGATTCGACTTCTCCAGCATCCGGCATGTCCTCTTTCATGAGATGGATTGGACGTGGATGCTTCTTTCTCTCCCTTTCGGCGTTCTGGCACAGGCTTTCCGTGGATGGAGATGGAAACAGAGCCTCGAACCCATCGGCGAGCACCCCCGTGCGTCGGTCTGCGTCAATGCGGTCTTCCTGTCTTACGCCGTCAGCCTGCTGATTCCCCGTATCGGCGAGTTTGCTCGCTGCGGTGTCTTGAACCGGTACGACAAAGTGCCTTTTCCGAAAGCAATCGGTACGGTGGTAACGGAGCGGGCTGTCGATACGCTCATCGTTCTGCTCATCACTGCCGTCGCCTTCTTCATGCAGCTGGCAGTTTTTTCCAGTTTCTTCTCAAGGACCGGCACGCGCATCGACGACGTCTTCGGGATGTTCTCGGCAACAGGCTGGCTGGTGACGGCTGTCTGCGGCATAGCCTCTGTCATCCTCTTCTATTATGTGCTGCGTCGTCTGGCTTTATATAATAAGGTGAAGGAGATGCTGACCGGTATATGGCAAGGCATCGGTTCGCTGCGGAAAGTAAGGAACATCCCCCTGTTCCTTTTCTACAGTCTTGCGATATGGGGGAGCTATTTCCTGCATTATTACCTGACTTTCTTCTGCTTCGATTCGACGGCACATCTCGGCCTTTCCTGTGCGCTGGTCAGCTTTGTGGTAGGTTCTATTGCTGTCATCGTACCAACACCGAACGGAGCAGGGCCGTGGCATTTCGCCGTCAAGACGATGCTCATCCTCTATGGCGTGGCGGACAACCAGGCGTTGTATTTCGTCCTGATCGTGCATACTATCCAGACGTTGCTGGTTGTCCTTCTTGGCGTATATGCGTGGATAGCATTGAGCTTTACCCATACGCCCGTCTCACTGGCGAGTCCGGCAGAACTTATCCGGCCGGTAGAAGAATGAAATATCAGGGCAATGAAAGAAAAGGACAGATAAACAATCCATAACTTAATAACCTTTTAAAATCAACATTATGAGTGAAATCAGAAATCTTAAGCCGGAAGGTGTTTGGAGAAACTTTGATGATCTGACACAGGTTCCGCGTCCGTCAGGACATCCAGAGAAGGTGCAGAAGTTCTTGCTGGACTTTGCTGCAAGAGTCGGTGTCGAGGCATACGTGGATGCCGGCGGCAATGTCGTCATGCGCAAGCCTGCCACACCGGGATATGAGAACCGCAAGACTGTTCTGCTGCAGGCGCACATGGACATGGTGCCGCAGAAAGCTCCCGACAGCAGTCATAACTTCGAGACCGACCCGATCACGACCCATATCGTGGACGGATGGGTATATGCCGACAATACGACGCTTGGTGCTGACGACGGTGTCGGCGTTGCGGCCATCATGGCGGTCATGGAGGACAAGAGCCTGAAGCATGGGGCTGTAGAGGCGCTGATTACACGTGACGAGGAGACGGGGATGTTCGGTGTCAATGAAATGCCCGGAGGCGAACTGCACAGCGACATCCTCATGAATCTCGATTCGGAGACATGGGGAAAGTTCGTCATCGGTTCTGCCGGCGGTGTCGACATCACATCGACCCTGGAGTACAAGGAGGTCGTCAACGACCGGGAGGCAGCTGTCAGGGTTACCCTGAAAGGGCTGCGCGGCGGACACTCGGGTCTTGAAATCAACGAGGGACGTGCCAATGCCAACAAGGAAATGGTACGCCTGGTACGCAAGGCTGTCACCGGACTGGATGCCCGGCTGGCTTGCTGGCAGGGCGGCAATATGCGCAATGCCATCCCGTTCAAGGCAGAGGTAGTCCTTGCCCTGCCGCAGGCCAATGTCGCTGCACTGAAGGAGATGGTCGCCCGCCAGAAAGCACTCCTCGAGGATGAGTTCAAGGGTATCGAGCCGAACGTGGAATTTTTTGTCGAGGAGACTGAAAAGCCCGGAAGCCTTCTTCCAGTGGAAATCCAGGACAACCTCATCGATGCCATCTATGCCTGTCACAATGGAGTGTTGCGTATGATCCCGTCTTATCCGAATGTGGTAGAGACCTCCTCGAACCTCGCCATCATCGACATCGACCCGGCCAAGGCCGCCATCAAGATCCTGGCCCGCTCGAGCCGGGAGGATATGCGCGACTATATCTCTGCCCAGTTAGAGAGCTGTTTCAACATGGCAGGTATGAAGACGGTCTTCAGCGGACAGTACGGCGGCTGGGATCCAAACCCGGAGAGCGAGATACTCAACCTCCTGAAGAAAGTCTACAAGGAGCAGAACGGCGAAGAGGGCATCGTGCAGGTAGACCATGCCGGCCTCGAATGTTCCGTCATTCTCGGCAAGTATCCGGGCATGGATGTCGTGAGTCTCGGTCCTACGCTCCGCAGTCCGCATACCGCTAAGGAGCGTCTTGAGATTTCAACCGTCGAGCCTTTCTGGAAACTCCTGGTACAGACACTGGAGGAGATTCCTGTCAAGTGAATCGCCGTTCCATGACAGGAGGGCAGGGGATTTCCCCATCCCGTTTTCTGTCCGGCAATTCATTCCTGTCCGGAGCGCAGAGGCGCATGGCCTCTGAACATCCCTCCGGAATACGGCGACCCGCCTTCCGTCTGGCAAGCAGATGGAAGGCGGGTCTTTTCGTAGAGACGGCCGGATCCGTATCTTCCGTTGAATGGAATAACCGAGAGTTCTTTATAGGCAGCCGGTATATAATCCGATATTTTTTTGTAAATTTGCATTCTCCAAAACGCTATGCTTATGAACGAGGAACAGAAGCTGTCTATCATCTATAAAGGAAAGCAGTATTTCCGTGAGATTATCATACCCAACCATTTGAAGGGACTAAGTTCTCTGCGACTGAAGAACTTTAACGTAAATCCTTTCCTGGTGAATTATCTTGCTTCTTTTTTGTGTGGCGATACCGAGCCGGAATCTATCGCAAAGGCTCTCGTATATCCCCGCATATTAGGTACGAGCATCAATACAAGCTTCGGTCAGAATGTGCAGATTTTCATTTCCAGTCTGGCTGAGGTCGTCGGGAACGCTTCGGGGATTGATGGCATAGACATAGAATTTGTCGATGCACTTGACGGACGCCGGAAATACTGCCAGTGCAAGGCAGGTCCGCAGACGATCAACAAAGATGATGTCGCGACGATATTGGGACATTTTACACATCTCCAGAACAAGGCACGTCTGGATCGTCTTGACATAAGGATTACCGACATGATGGTCGGAGTACTTTACGGTGAACCGTCTGAATTGTCGGGAAACTATCGGAATGTAGACAAGTTCTGCCCTGTCTATATCGGTGCAGCCTTCTGGGAACACATAACGGGAGACAAAAACTTCTACCATCGTCTGGCACATGCCTTCGGTGAGGTTGTCGAGGAAGAGAAGATTGACGGAAGTCAGCTGGTCAGGGAGAAAGTGAAGTCGATTGCAGCCGAAATAAGAGAGAGAGGAGGAATTTAATGCCCATGTTTTTATCTGAAAATAACCTGGCGGACATCTTAGGGACTTCTCTGCGTACGGTTCAGACGTGGGGCGAACAGGGCGTTTATCCTGTTCGTATCGACAGGAATGGACGCAAAGGGTTCAATATGGAAGACCTCACGGACAAACCGGCGGTCAAGGCTATGCTGGAGTCTGGCTGGGATGCAGAAGCAACGGTAAAACCTCGCCGGAGTTTCACTTCTGTTGAGCTGTTCGCCGGCTGTGGAGGATTGGCCTTAGGTATTCACAAGGCCGGATTCAGACATGTCCTGCTGAATGAGATAGAGCCTGTGGCGTGCCGGACATTGCGCAGGAACCGTCCGGACTGGAATGTATTAAACGAGGATATTCACCGTGTCGACTTTTCACCGTTAAGCGGAAAGGTCGATCTTTTGACGGGTGGATTTCCCTGTCAGGCTTTCTCGTATGCCGGCAAGAAAGGCGGCATGAAGGATGCACGCGGGACGCTGTTCTTTGAACTGGCCCGTGCTGTGCGGGAAATACAGCCCAAGGTCTTTCTTTGTGAGAATGTCAAGGGGCTGCTGTCCCACGATGGGGGAAACACCCTGCGTGTCATCAAGGGAACCATTGCGGAACTGGGCTATACACTTGTTGAGCCACGGGTGCTGAAAGCTGTCATGTACAAAGTCCCGCAGAAGCGTGAAAGGCTCTTTCTTGTGGCTTTGCGTAATGACCTTTCTGGGCACGTCACATTCCGCTGGCCCTCGCCCTATCACCGCATAATGACCCTTCGGGATGCTTTCTTCAAGGGAGACCTGTTCTCCTGTGACGTCCCGTCTTCGGAAGGGCAGGCTTATCCTGAACGTAAACGGCGTGTGTTGGAACTTGTGCCCGAGGGACAGGATTGGCGCAGTCTGCCGGAGAAAGAACAGAAGGCCTATATGGGGGCGAGCTATTATCTGGGAGGAGGCAAGACGGGCATGGCCCGCCGGCTGGCAATGGACGAGCCCTCGCTTACGCTGACATGTTCGCCCGCTCAGAAACAGACGGAGCGGTGTCATCCTACCGAGACGCGTCCGTTGACCGTCAGGGAGTATGCCCGGATTCAGACCTTCCCGGACGACTGGTCTTTCTGTGGTAGTCTGTCCGCACAGTACCGGCAGATCGGCAATGCTGTCCCCGTGAATCTCGCCTATGCGATGGGGCGCTCGATCATGCGCTTGATGAATGATATTGATGTCTTCCGGCCGGAAAAGAGCAGCTGTGCAGAAGCGGAGGAGGCTGCCGGTCGTATGCTTGCAATGGCGGGTAACGAAACGGGGAAGTTCTGATAAACAGGGAGGTCACCTCTGCGGGGATGTTTCTGCCACCTGTCGCATATCTGCGGCCAGACATTGTCGCACTTGTGCTGACCCTCAAAACGACTGGTGTTCGCCAACGGCACGGATGGTGTTTGCCCCCGGCACGGATGGTGGCGGACACCGGCACGTCGGCAGGCGGTCGGGCTCATTCCGGTCACGACGGCCATATGACAAGAGGGATGGCCGTCTTATGCGCAAATGTCTACCGGTCAGCAATGATGTTTTTCCCTGATCCGGTTTTCGTCCAGATACCGTGCTTATGGATGAGTGACAGCGGCGGTCCGTCATCCGTAAGGGAAAACAATGCCTCTGCGAGTGGATCGTCTCCTGCCATTGTCGGCTTTCTCTTTCGACGCATAGTCCGTTGCAGTCCTTCACGGGAAAGGGAAATCCTCCCCGCAAAAAGGAAGGAAACTATTGGAATTTATTGATAATCTGCCTGTGGAATACCTGTTCCCAGTTGTCCGCAAAGGCACGGATGGTAGGGAAGAGGAGGTCGGCTCCTTCCTCTAGAAGGGCGGAGTCGGGAAGCGGACCGCTGTTGACAGCCACCGTGTAGCAGCCGGCAGCCACACCGGCACGTACTCCGAGCGGTGCATTCTCGACGACGATGCCCTCTGACGGTGCATAGCCGCCGGCTTTCCGGAGTCCCGTCAGATAGGGGTCGGGAGCCGGTTTCCCCCGCTTCACATCAAAGGCCGTCGTTATCTGGTCGGGGGCGACATATTCGGCGAAGTCGCGTGTGATGCGTTCGATGAGGGGACGCTGTGCGCTTCCCGTCACGATTCCTATCTTCAGTCCGCTGGCCTTGATCTTCCGCATGAGGTCTGTTACGCCATCGAAGATCTTTGCTTCCGGCATCTCATGGAAGTAACGTGCCTTCACATCGTATATCTTCTGCGCCTCCGCTTCGCTCAGTTCCTTGCCGAGCTGTGCCTTTGCATACCTGCGGATGGTATCGACTCCGCGTGCCCCTTCCGTCGCATACGAATCTTCGAGGGTGAAGTGGATGCCGAACTCCTTCATGGCGCGCTGCCAGGCAATGCCGTGGTTGGGCATTGAGTCATAGAGGACACCGTCCATGTCGAAGAGGACGGCCTTGAAACCGTTGCGAGCCCCTCCGGCGGAGGGGATGTCTTGCTGTTGATGGGATAACATTTTTACTTTCTTTCTTTCATGATCTGTTATTGTCTCCACAATGAGGGGGTGTCAAAATGTAGAACAGGGAGGAGAATCCTTTCATAGGGATTGGCTCTGACGGCTGTCATCAACCCAAACAACCGCTATCATTGAGCTTTTTGTTCTTTGATAGCGGTTGTTCTTTACGGATGACAGTTGATCCCAGAAGGAGGGGGCTCCTGACGCACCTTTGTGGGAGAGGTCTTCCAGCTGGCCGCCTCCTCCGTATCCCCCTCTCTCGGAAGAGATTGGATGAGGCGTTTATTTCTCCTTGGTCAGCCGCTCCTGGATGGCTTTGCTTTCAGCCTCGTAGCCAGGCTTGTTGAGGAGTGCAAACATGTTCTTCTTGTAAGCCTCGACACCCGGCTGGTTGAAAGGATTCACCTCCTGGACAAGACCGCTGATGCCGCAGGCCTTCTCGAAGAAGTAGATAAGCTGACCGAGATAATACTCGTTCAATGCCGGAACACTGATACGGATATTCGGTACGCCACCGTCAACGTGTGCCAGACGGGTACCCAGTTCCGCCATTTTGTTCACCTCGTCAACACGCTTCCCTTCAAGGAAGTTCAGTCCGTCAAGATTCTCATCATCATGCGGGAAGAGGAGCTTGGCTTCAGGCTGCTCCACGGAGATTACCGTCTCGAAGATGGAACGTTCGCCCTGCTGAATCCACTGCCCCATCGAATGCAGGTCGGTCGTGAAGTCGCAGGCTGCAGGGAAGATGCCCTTGTGGTCCTTGCCCTCGCTCTCGCCGTAGAGCTGCTTCCACCACTCTGCAAAGAAGTGGAGCTTCGGCTGGAAGTTGGCGACAATCTCAATCTTCTTGCCTGCCTGCGAGTACAGTCCCTGCCGTACCGCAGCGTATCGGGCAGCGATATTGCTTGCAAAAGGAACGTCGTTTGCAGTCTCTTTCTCCATCTGCTGCGCGCCTTCGACGAGTTTCTTCACATCGAAACCGGCTACGGCAATCGGCAGCAGACCTACCGGAGTGAGGACGGAGAAGCGGCCGCCGACATTGTCAGGAATAATGAAGGTCTTGTAACCTTCCTTGGTGGCAGCGGCACGCGCAGCCCCCTTGTGCTCGTCGGTGATGGCCACGATGACTTCCCGGGCAGCTTCCTTGCCCAGCTGGTCCTCGCACTGCTTCTTCAGAAGGCGGAAAGCAAGGGCGGTCTCTGTCGTCGTTCCCGACTTGGAGATATTGATGACACCGAACTTCTTTCCTTTCAGGTAAGCTGTCAGCTCAGCAAGATAATCCTCACCGATATTGTTTCCTGCAAAGAGGATAGTAGGATTCTTCTTGTCGTTGACAAGCCATGCGAAGCTGTTTCCCAAGGCCTCGATGACGGCACGGGCACCGAGGTAAGAACCGCCGATACCTGCAACGACAACCACCTCGCACTTCTCACGGAGCGTATCGGCTACTGCCTGAATCTGACCGAGGAACTCCGGCGTGATGCTCGACGGCAGATGCAGCCATCCGAGGAAGTCATTGCCAGGGCAAGTAGCCTTCTCCAACGCTTCCTGTGCGGCAGCTACATGAGGAGCATAAGCCTCTACTGCGCCCGGATTCAAGAACTGGGCGGCTTTTGAAATGTCTAACTTAATACTTTCCATTTGCGTTTATCTAAATGAGTCTGTTAATAATTTTATTTCAATCTGCGGGCTGATGCGCTCGTAGAGGATATTGTAGACGGCATCGAGAATGGGCATATTGACGTGCAGCCGCCGGTTGATTTCCTTCATGCACTTCGTCCCGAAGTATCCTTCGGCGATCATCTCCATCTCAATCTGCGCCGACTTGACGCTGTATCCCTTGCCGATCATCGTACCGAAAGTATGGTTGCGCGAAAACTTACTATATCCCGTCACCAGCTGGTCACCGAGATATACACTGTCGATGATGGACCGCCGGATGGGATTGATCGTGTTGAGGAAACGGTCCATTTCCTGCATGGCGTTCGACATGAGTACCGCCTGGAAGTTGTCGCCATACTTCAAACCCGAACAGATACCGGCCGCTATGGCATAAACGTTCTTCAGGACGGAAGCATATTCTATGCCCAGGACGTCCGGCGAGGTCTTGGTCTTGACATAGCCGGAAGCCAGCACCTCCGTGAAGGCACGTGCCTTGTCGAGGTCTGCACAGCCCACGGTAAGATAGGTGAGCCGTTCCATGGCGACCTCCTCGGCGTGCGACGGTCCTCCGATGACGGCGAGATTGTCGTACGGGACACCGTAAGCCTCGTGGAAATACTCAGAGCAGACGAGGTTTTCGTCAGGTACGATTCCCTTGATAGCCGTCACGACCAGCTTCGTCGAGAGCTTTGTCTTCAGTTTCTTCAGCAATGCTTTCAGGTAGGGAGAAGGCGTGACGAACACCAGCGTGTCGTATTCCTGTACGATCCTGTTGATGTCGGAAGAGAAGACGATCTCGTCCAGATTGAACCGCACGGCAGTAAGGTAAGCCGGATTATGTCCTCTCCGCCGGAACTCCTCTATCCTGTCGTCACGCCGGAAATACCAGCCGATATGGTGCGTATGTTCCACGACGATCTTGGCGATAGCCGTTGCCCAGCTGCCGCTTCCGATGATTGCTATTTTACCGAGGTCGAACATAACTTTCAAAAGTAAAAAGGTAAATAAGGTGAAAAGATAAAAGGGTGAAAAGCAAGAAAGTAAAGCAGGCGGGCGATACATCATGACCTGACATTTTCACAACAGTCCTGCTTTCTGCCTTCCCTGTTACATCTTAGCTTATACCTCCCCTTGTCATCATCTTTCCATCCTTCCTTTTACTTTCACTTTTTCACCTTTTCACTTTCTTTCTTTTCACCCTTTTTACTCTTTTACTTTTCTTTTGCTCTTTCAATCCACTGCTGGATCTCGTCAACAGAAGGCTTCTCGTATCCGAGCTTGTACTTCTTGTTGATTTCACCGAGTTTCTGCTGCAGACCCTGTGCCTTCTCGTCCTTGATGTCGGAGATGAGGTTGAAACCGGCCTTGCGCAGCACATACACCCAGGATTCTGCCACGCCCAGTTCTGCCCACTCCTTGACGGACGACTGCGGAATCTTCGGTTCCGGCTTCATCTGCGGGAAGAGCAATACTTCCTGGATGTACTCCTTGCCGGTCATCAGCATTACCAGACGGTCGATACCGATGCCGATACCGGAGGTCGGCGGCATGCCGTACTGCAGCGCACGGAGGAAATCCTGGTCGATGATCATCGCCTCGTCGTCTCCCTTGTCGGCCAGGTGCATCTGGTCGAGGAATCGCTCCTCCTGATCGATCGGGTCGTTCAGCTCGGAATAAGCATTCGCCAGTTCCTTGCCGTTTACCATCAGCTCGAAACGCTCTGTCAGACCCGGCTTGGAGCGGTGCATCTTCGTCAGCGGCGACATCTCAACAGGATAATCGGTGATGAAGGTCGGCTGGATGAACGTCCCCTCACAGAACTCGCCGAAGATTTCGTCAATCAGTTTCCCCTTGCCGAAGCTCTCGTCAATGCCTTCCAGCTTCAGTTCGTCTACGGCGATGTGGCGGATTTCCTCCTCCGACTTGCCGGCGAGATCGAAGCCCGTCTTCTCCTTGATGGCGTCGAGGATAGGCAGCCGGCGGAAAGGAGCCTTGAAACTGATGGTCTTGTCGCCCATCTGCACCTCCGGTTTTCCGTTCACTTCCGTACAGATCTTCTCCAGCAGCTGCTCGGTGAACGACATCATCCAGTTGTAGTCCTTGTACTGCACATAAAGTTCCATGCAGGTGAACTCCGGGTTGTGGAAGCGGTCCATACCCTCGTTGCGGAAGTTCTTTCCGATTTCATAGACACCTTCAAATCCTCCGACAATCAGCCGCTTCAGGTAAAGCTCCGTGGCGATACGCATATACATATCGATGTTGAGCGCATTGAAATGGGTGATGAACGGACGTGCGCTCGCACCGCCGGGAATGCTCTGCAGCGTCGGTGTCTCCACCTCCGTATATCCCGCCTCGTCGAAGAAGCGGCGCATCGTGCGCAGGACGGTGGCGCGCTTGAGGAAAGTATCCTTCACGCCGTCGTTTACGACGAGGTCGACATAACGCTGGCGGTAACGCTGCTCGGGGTCTTCAAATTTGTCGTATGCCTCGCCGTCCTTGTACTTGACGACCGGCAGCGGCTTCAGACTCTTCGACAGCAGCGTGATTTCCTTGGCATGAACAGAAATCTCGCCCATCTGTGTCTTGAAGACGAAACCCTTGATGCCGATGAAGTCGCCGATGTCGAGCAGCTTCTTGAACACCTTGTTGTATAAGTCTTTATCCTCACCCGGACAGATGTCGTCACGGGTGATGTAAACCTGGATTCTGCCCTTGCTGTCCTGTATCTCTGCGAAGGAGGCTTTGCCCATGACACGGCGCCCCATCATACGGCCGGCGATGACGACCTCACGCTGCTCGCCCTCCTTGAACTGCGCCTTGATGTCAGTAGAGTAAGCGTTGGTGGGGAACTCTGCTGCCGGATAGGGATCAATGCCCATCGCACGCAATTCCTGCAGGCTCTGGCGACGGCCGATCTCCTGCTCCGATAATTCTAAAACGTTCATATTGATGATTAAATCGAATATATATTCTTACTGTCTGCAAATTTACTAAATTATTCGCAAACCATGGCTGCTTTTGCCTTTTTTTGATTCTTCCGTCAAATGTGTAGATGTCTGCCGTGCAGAACGCATGATATCAGTTGAAGACTCGTCTTGTCCTCTCACGAATAGAAAAGTTCCGGCCCGACGGGTGTGGTTTCTGCCCGCCGGGCACTCCCATGCGGTTCGGGCTGTACCCGGGAAGGTGCCTGCATGGAGGCTGGGGAGAGGCATTGGGACTCCGGTTCCCGGCCGTCGGGAATGACATTCCCAGGCGTTGGGAACCGGAGTCCCGGTGGCCGGGAACCGTGTTCCCAGACGGCGGTACCGGACCTTGGAGCGATGTGTCTTGGCGCAGCCCCAAAAGAGACAGCCCCGGACGGTGTGGACCGTCCGGGGCTGTCTCTCCCAAGGGCTGTTTTTCTTATCGTATTCTGTCGGCCGCCCTCACCAGCGCCTCATCTGCAAGAATCGCATGGCGGGCAAGCCACAGGAGGATGAAGGCGACGAGCGGCAGGCAGGCGGCGAACGCCACGTGGAACGTGAAGCCTGTCATAAGCACCTGACTGAACACGCCGTAGACGATATACCAGCCTGCGATCATCAGCATGGAGAACATGCAGAAGCGTGCCTGACGCCTGCGGTTATGATAATCGAAAATCGCAAAAAGATCCATCGGGCACGTCACCAGCAGGATGGCGAACAGTGCCCATACATTGAAGTTCTTTCCGCCGTCCGCATCGCTCAGCCAGAGGTTCATCAGCTGGTTTTCCGTACCCATCCCCTCCGGTTCGAAGCTGCCGACAGGCAGGCACAGGCAGGCGATGGTGACAAGCAGGGCGAGGAACAGGAAGACCGTTTGTTTCCGTTGTATCATGATCAGTATTCTTCTTCGTTCAGGGCATCCTTAGAAGGATCACGCCAGTAGACCTCTCCCTCCAGGAACTCCTGTGTGGCGAGCAGGGTCGGTTTCGGCAGCTTCTCGTAATAGCGGCTGATCTCGATCTGCTCGCGGTTCTCGAAGACCTCGTCGAGCGAGTCGTTGTAAGAAGCAAATTCTGCAAGTTTCTTGCTCAGGTCCTGTTTGATCTCAACCGAAATCTGGTTGGCTCTCTTTGCAATGATCGCAACACTCTCGTAGATGTTGCCGGTCTCTTTCCAAAGTTCCTGAACATCCCGGGTTACCGTATTCGACGGTGCTTTTGACTTCCTGTAATCCATTCTTGTTGTCTATGTTTTTTAAGTCTGTTATTCTTAATCCTTTGTGATTTCCTTACATTTCCGGATATACTCCTCGGCGGTCTTCCGTTCCTTGGAGTCGGGGTATTCATTGATGAATCCGTAGCATTCATCCTCGGCGTCCTGGAAGCGCTGCAGCTTCTTGGCCTCGACGCTCATCTGTGCCAGCTCGAACTTGCTCTTCATGACGAGAACGGCGAAGTCCTCGCGCATATTGCTGTAAGGATAGTCGTTCAGGGCATTCTGCGCCGTGATGATGCACGCCTCGTAGTTGTTGCCGCCGCTGGTGCAGTTGCCGAAATAAGAGCCGAGGTTGTAGTACAGTTTCGCACTGAGATATTCCTTTCGGATGAGTTTGTCCTGCAGGGCGAACAGCCGCTGCTGGGCCGTTCCCTTCAGCTTTCCGTTCGGATAGATGTCAAGATAATCCTGAAAGGCGGCAATGGCCGCGACGGTAGGGGTCTGGTCGAGCCGCGGCTCCGGTGTCCCCTCAAAGAGGCTCTGTCCGATGTAGAACGATGCCATCTCGGCATACTGTCCGCGCGGATAGGTCTGGTAGTATTTCTTGAAAGTCTCCGAGGCGGCCTGATAGTCTTTCAGCCCGTATTCCGCCATTCCCAGCATGTAAAGACATTCCTGGGCGTTGTCTGTTCCTTTCTCTACGGTGACGAGATCCTGCAGCAGCGGCACGGCGAAGCCGTACTTGCCTTTTGCAAAGCATTCTTTTGCAAACTCATACTTATAATCATTGTTGGTTGTCTTGTAGACCTGATTATATTCATGGGCGCAACCTGTAAGGAGCAGCACTGCACAGAGGCCGGCGAGGATTCTTTTCTTCATAATCTGATTTTGAAGTGCAAAGTTACATATTATTCTATAAATACGCAAAGGAGGTTTGGTTTTTTAGCAAAAAATCACGGCTAAAAAACAAAAATTAGTAGAACACCGTTTCTGTTTTGAGTTTCAAGTGATTATGTCTGCCGTCCTGCCAGATGGCATGGATGAAAGAAAGAGTGTAGGAGAGGCGGATTGGAGAAACGGGAGCGTTCTTCACCCCCTGCGGTATTGCCCTCCGGTCTTTCACCTGCCGCCGCACGTTCTTTTCATCATCTTCTTTCTTGCGTTTTGCCCATGCACGCTGTGTCCTGCAGATATTTGTTTTTCTGAACGGTGCATGCTTTGATTTCTATTGACTGCCGCCCGTTGGGCATTTTCGCATAAGACGGTCATTCACAGCAGTGCGTATGCCTGCACAGGATCTGCCTTCCTGCCGATGTGTTGATGCCTGACACCGCTCGTGTGGATGCCCGTCACCCGTCGTGTTGAGGGCGCACGCGCAGTCGGTCTGCCGTCTGGACGGAGCCAGCTTGTGGCAGAAGGCAAGGGCTGGCGTTCTTCATTTGCTGATGGGAGCTTGCTTCCCCCGTGACAATGAGTGCGCTGCCGGTTGAAAGGAAATCACGCATCCCCCCATGACCTTTAGGCTTTACAGGACGCAGACAGTGTAAGGCGCGTTCTGAAGGTTCCACGCTGGTCCGTCGTTGACAAGGGCATTTGATATTTGCCGGAATCGGGAATGTCCCCCCGCTGTTTACGGCTTCCCCTTGTCCCCTTGCTTTTTTCTCCATTGCTGCGGTGTCATCCCTTCCAGGGCAGTGAAGAGGTGGGAGAAGTTGCTGACGGATGAAAAGCCACAGGCCAGAGCAGCCTCCGTGATGCTGAGTGAAGCATTTTCTGCAAGCATCTGCTTGGCTTCTTTCAGGCGCAGCTGGGACAGCCAGGTGCCGAAGGGCATGTTCAGCTCCATGTTGATGTATTGTGAGAGATAGGTGCGGTTGGTATGCAGCTGGTGTGCCACATCGTTGAGTGTCAGCTGGCTCTTCATGTACCGCTTCTCACTTGTCCACTGCCGTATGTCGGTTTCTATCTTCCTGTTTTTCTTCTGTTGCCTTGAGAGTGCGGAGGGTTGTTGTCCCTGTGCTTCCTTTTCAAAGTGCATGGCATAGTTGAGAAGGGAGACAAAAAGGTAGCAGGGGTAGATGGCAAAGCCGGACAGCAGCAGAAGGGCGATCTTCTTGCTGACCATCATGACGGCGACTCCCGTTACTCCAATGGCGATGCCCCAGTACATGGAACGTTGCAGCCACTGTATGAAAGCATTGACAGAAGGCTGTTTCTTCTGTGTCCTTGTCTGTCTGTTGAGCGATTTCCGCATCATCCGGCAGAGGATGACGGTCTCTGCGAGGAAAACCGTTGAGACGACGACAAGTAGGGTGAGGCGGATGGCACTGCCGCCGAATCCTCCTCCCCACAGGAGGATGATGCAGGCGATGGCGGGCAGGAAATTGCGTTCCAGGTGTTCCGGCCTGATGTTCTCTTGGCGTATGATGGAGCTGAATGCCATGATGAACAGGACAAGGGCAGGGTACAGCGCACCCAGGCTGATTGCGACGGAATAGTAAAGAGACTGTTCTCTGAGGCGGAAGTACCAGTGAATGAAGCAGAGGGCAGAAGCCAGCAGCAGACCTGTGGCGATGGCATAACGGGCCTGTCGGTAGCATTTGTCGGCGTCGTGGCTGGGAAAGACCGTGAAGACCAGGCTCAGTGCGAATATGCACGGGGTAATCGTCAGATAAAGCAGTATGTAATAATAGATGCTGTCGAAGAGCGGGCTGTTCATTCTGTATCCTCCTTTCCTTCGGCTTGTGTTGTTCTCCTGTGCCGGTTCTGTCTGCGCCATAGCTTTGGCGATAGTCCTTCATGCGCCTTGAAGTAATGGCTGAACGCCGAGGCCGACGTGAATCCTGCAGCCTCCGCAATCTGCTCCATGGTCATTATGGCATCGGATGCCAGCAGCGACTTGGCTTTCCTGAGCCGGATACGTCCTATCCACTCTGTGAAGGTCGTGTCCAGATACGTGTTGAGATAGAGTGAGAGATAGGCGCGGTTGGTGCCCAGCTGGCGGGAGACATCGTTGATCGTGATGTTCTTTGTCAAGGCTCCGGGCGTTTCCTGCCAGCGTCGGGTATGCCGCTGGAGTTTCTCTATGGTGCTTTTGCTGAGCCTTCCGTTCTCCTGCGGCAGCCCGACTGCCAGTGCGACGAAATCGACATTGAACATGTAATTGATGAACGACAGGAACACGTAGATGGCTGAGAGAAAGCAGAGCGTCTTGTGAATGGCTATTCCCCAGTGCGGAAAGAAGGGTGCGGAACAGCTTGAGATTCCCAGGATAACAATCAGCGTTATCGAGCTTGAGAGACGGGTTATGGACTGCTTGAAGTTGTCAGCATAGAAGTTGTCCATCTTCTGCTGTGCCTTCTGGTAGTAGCTGTAGAAGCGGATTCCGAAAAGGCAGACCGTCACCAGAAGCACTGCCGTCACCGCAATGCGGCTTGCCAGACTGAAGACGCCCCCAGTGACAGCTCCGGAGAAGAGGGCGGAAAGGCTGCCGGCAAGAAGCAGGATGTTGAGGAATACCTTCTTGCGGGTGATGTAGTCAGGCTGGACAAACGGAATATAAGTCATGGAAAGCAGTACTGCCACAACAAGGTACAGACCCAGGCCGATGACTCCCAGCTGCGGAATCCGGCAGATGCCCTCCTCTGTCAGCCAGTAGAGAAAAGGATCCAGGGAGAAAAGCAGGAAGTCGATGGCGAGCAGGTAACGTGCCCTTGTATAGATAGGGTAGGTTGGCTTCTTGTGTTTCTGAAGCGCAAGAAGGCATATACCCAAGGTGACAAGCGTGGCCCATTCGGTAAACAGGAGACTGTTGAAGAGATTTGTCTGCTGGTTCATGGCTGTTTCTTTAGACGGTTGCATCTTCCCTTCTTGCCAGTCGTCCGGCTGCCCGCCACTGGCTGATGCGGCTGCTGAAGCCCGACTGTCGGGCTATCTCGTCCTGACTGGCTTCCGGGTGTTCGTCAGCATAGCGGGCCGCGTAGGCCAGCCGCAGCCGGTTGATGTAATTATAGAATCCTCCGAACTCCTGTTTGAAGACCTTTGAGACATAGGTCCGTCCGTAGTCGGTCTGTGCCGCCACGGAGGCAAGTGTCAGATGGGGATTGAGAAAGCCTTGCCTCCGCTCTACGATCTCGAGAATGTCTGCCTTTATCAGGTTCACCCTATCCGCACTGATGCTTACAGTATTCTCCGGCTCGTTGTAATCGGGTTGTGGAATGAGATGCTTTCGCTTGATGTATTGTGCTATCACTTCGTCCAGTTTCTGCATGGCATCTGCATTGCTGCGGTTGGGGTGGAGGGAGGCAAGCAGGATGACGATATGCCAGCCGCTGAGCAGGAAGTCGAAGCAGGCTTTCAGCAGGCGGCTGTCCGCGAAAAGTACGATCCAGCCTGTCAGCGTGTACGCCAGTGGCTGCCAGATAACGTAATTGGCGAAACGTACCGGGAACTCTTCCTCGTTGGAGTAGTTGTCCCGGTTGTATTCATTGGTCTTGCGATAGAGCCAGAAGGTCGAATAGACAAGATAGCCGAAAAGGAATGCGCCGATGCCGGTTCCGATGTAGGTTATCTGGTTGATTTGTTGCTCTGAAAGGTTCTTCGGGGCAATGCTCAGGACAAAGAGCAGCAGGATAATCAGTATCGGGACTGATGCTATCAGGTGCAGCTTGTGTTTCTCCCGTTTATAGCCTGAAGGGTCAAAGTACTTGTGGAACAGCATTATCCATGTCGTCGGCATGACGAGAATACCGTAGAACTTTACCAGTATCCACGTCTCTGTACGCATCGGATGGAATACGTATGGAAACATGATGACGGTGAGGAGGAGAAAGAAAATGCTTATTTTCCGTGCGGGGAAGAACTGGTCTGCATATTTCACATAGGGAGAGCATACGTGTCCCCATCTTATTGCTGCGAAAAAGATGCAGGAAAGGATAAAGGAATAACACCCCAGGGAATATATCAAGTTGTGATCCATACACAGGTTCTTTGATTTTATTATTGTGTCAGGCCGGGCGGTATGCCCTTTACGGCTGTTGGTTATGGCTGGGCAAATTTAATAAAAAAAAACAACACAATGTTGCTTTCTCTGGTTTAGTTTTATCTTTATGGGTGGTTGCCTCAGCAGTTTCTTCTGCATCCTCAGTAGTTTCTTCAGCAACTTCAGCAGTTTCTTCAACTGCTTTGTCTCCCCCGCCATAGATTCTGGTCTGTGCCATTGTATAGTACTTATTGTAACGTTTTTTGTACGAATTGACGGTTTCAATTCTGTAAATTTAATTTCATAATTAGTTGAATAGCCGTCAAAATGTGTGTATGCGCATATTAGTCAATATTGCGAAATCAGTTGTCTGTAAAGGCTTTTGGAGGTGCTGAAATGTTTTCCTAAATTTGTGAAATCAATGTTTCAACTTAAAGGGTTGTCTGAAAAAATCAGTATTAAATTACTTTGATATTCATGAGACCAATACAAATATTTACGAACTTAAATTAAGTTTTTATGAAGCATTTGTCTTTATTAAAATTAAAAAGGAGGGGACGAAGGCTGAACCCGTTTCAGCGTGTGGTGATGTTATTGACAATACTTGTCTCTTTTTCCGTCTCTAAAGCGCAGAACGTAACCATCAGTCCCAGTTCTGGAAAGCTGGTCGCAGCTCTGACCTATGACAACGAGATCGGTTTCCTGCATGGCTGGAGCTCTCTGTGGCGGCACAACCAGCTGCCGCTGACGCTTACAGTCTCCGACAAGACGGATCTGGTGGAAGGCGGACAGCTGAAAGACCCGGCAGGAAACATCTCTCTGGATGCCGGGCAGGGAATGTATGTCATAATGGGTGGAAAGAACGTTACGACCAGTATGAACATCTCCCTGCCCAAAGGCTTCCGCTTTACCGGCTACCGCATCGTGCTGCTGAACAACGTTAATCGGAAAACGGTCAACACCATGCCGATTGCCAGCATGAACAAGGTAATGTACGAAACGGATGAAAAGTTTGATATTAGTCGTCCAAAAGCGAAAACAGATGTAATGGGAGGAAGCAATGAATCCAAGGAGTATGTCATTGCACGGACCAGCAGGGAAGAAACCGACATGGGCAACAACCTTTACTTCTACTTCTGGCGGCAGCGGGACGAGTTCTATGGAGTAACCATCAAATCGTGCGAGCTTTACTTCACGGCGGAAGGGCCTTTCCAGGCAGCCGTGGCACCGGGCTCTCCTTCCATGATTATCAAGGACGGTGTCAATATGGTGGATGTTCCTTTTGCCACCAGCAAGCTGGACCTGGGGGTAATCAAACCGAACAGCAAGAGCGGTGTGACCTATTTCAGCTACGACTACCGGAATGTCAGAGAGCTTATGGCGAACAACCATCTCTATCAGCAGGATGCCGTCACAAATGACAAGAAGCTGCCGGCAGCAGCCAAGGCGGGTGACATCCAGGCGCTCAGCAACGGCGGAAAACTCTATTATGCTGTGGGCAATAACACCTACTATATAGAGACACCCACCTCGACCAAGTCGCAGGACGAAACAGACATCCCGCTGGGGTATCGTATCACGGGTGCCAAGATCAAGTATCATTATGGTACATCGGCAGGGGAAGGAAGTGTCAGTCATGACGATGGCTTCTATATCACGGCAAAAGAAAGAAAAACCTTTGTTACTAAGACTTTCTATCTTCAGCCAGATGGCAAGTGGATGGAAAACAGGCCGGTGGTCTGGACAATGAACGTTACAGGTAATCTCTATAGCGAGGGACGTTATCTGTATGTTCATTATGCAAATGGAACGTATTATCTGTATCCGACCCAAAGTCCTGCACAGGCTTCTGTGTTTCAGAAGGATGGTGATCATATCAGAAGGCTGATTGATGGCAAGACTTTGTACATCTCTATGCCTGACCGCAGGGGCAACGCCCAGCTGCAAGAAAGGGGCAATTCTTTTGCCACCTACTCGCAGGCACATGGACAGACTGTCAACCCGGGCTTCACGCCTTCACCGTACACACTGAAGGTCTATGGAACGGACAAGGACACTCCTTACAAGGAGGTGCAGGTAACCGCAGGGGCTGACGGAACCATCGATGTGCCCAATCTGAACAACGATGCTGTCAAGTTCGAGGTCTCCGGTCTGGCCTCTGGTTCAAAGGCACTCGTCACCTTTGAACTGACACTCGAGGCACTGGACCCGTTCGTCAACTCCATCGACATCATCTGCCATTCACTGAAGGCAAACGGCCCTACGCTGATGCAGCAGTTCACCTCCAACGACTTCCAGGTCTCCGGCGGCAAGTTCCTTTTCTATGTGCCGAAGGACTTCATAGGTGACACGCAGCGGTGCAAATTCACCTTCGAGAACCTGTACAGCAAATATGGTGACAGCACTTATCCCGGTGGAACCCGCCATGCACGCTACTACTTTGTCAAGTCAGACTACTACAACAGCTTCGGCGACGGAAAGCAGTATACAGCTACGGGCAGGGAAGGAGCCGACATGAAGGTGAGCACCAAGATGTGTGGTGACAGACCTTTCAAGTACAGCAACATTGACGAGTTGGACAACGGTAATACCGGTGCGACACCGACCACATTGAAGGAGTATCCTTACTCTGAGGCACTCTATGGTGAGCAGGGAGGGACCTTTACGGAAGACATTGAGATTGCCGTCAACAATTCAAAGAAATGCTATCTCTTCACGGGAGACGAGACGCGATGGAACCTTGCTCCGACCACGGCAATGGAACACCGCTACTATGCCTACTACCTGATGGACATCGACCTCATCGTCAAGGACTACACAGCCAGGTGCGAGCTGACCAGGATTTACGACCACACCTGCTACAACCTCGACGGCAATGATACGGACAAGCCGATGTACGGCGGTAAGTTCATCGCACTTGATACGCAGACAGGGGCTAAGATTCCTACGGGCAATGCCTATCTGACGGTCCCGATGATGGAGAAGGCTCTCACGGAAGAGCTTGCCGCCAAGCATGCTACGGGGTATGAGGTGCTTTACCTTGACTATACCGACCTGTACTCTGTCCATATCCCGGAGAAGAAAGAGATGGACCGCATGAAGGGACTGCTGAACCCGAACTGTCTGATCTACTTCCCCGAGCGTTCCAACTACAATGAGGACAACTACGTGCAGAAGACGAAGAGTGGTGACTACCGTGCCTGCAAGAACATCGTCATCACCGACCGGCAGCCGTTCTATGCACCGTACAGGATTACCGTTCCCAACGAGAACTATGCGACCTACAGGCGCGAGATCACCATTCCGAAGAACGGAAAGGTGGTGAATGCTTCTATTATCCTGCCGTTCACGCTCTCACTGACAGACGGTGTCCACACCAATGCTACAGAGGATGCCTGTTCGTTCGAGGTGCTGAAGATGCACGAGACGGACTGTCTGTTCCTGAAGAACCCGGAGACGGCTTCAGCCCGCAACTATTATGCTTCGGCAAAGTTCGACCGGGTTGAGGGCATCAGCACCGAGGCGAATGTACCTTACATGGTCAAGGTCGTCAACGCTCCTGCGGATGAGACGATCTCCTTCATCGCTACACAGTACGGTGCGGATGTGATGGCATCTGCCGACAAACAGGATGCCTCCGGTTACACCTATCCTGGAGAAAAGGCGACCGGCACGATTGCCGGCACCGTTTATCAGTTCAGCAACTACGGATCCTATGCCGGCATGAAGCTGGAGAAAAATGCAGATAAGGTGTTCTACTTCTCCGGAGACAGGTTCCTTAGTTCCAGAAATCTCCTCCCGGCGTATCCGTCAGTTTACGTTTATCCGTTCCGCGCCTGCTACCGCTACACCCGAAGCGGTCAGGGTGCTAAGGAGATGACCGGCTTTGATGTCGTTGCCGATTATGACAATACGGCAACAGGCATCACCGACCTCGGCCATGAAGCCGACCTTGTCGTCCGGACCGGAAAAGGGCACATCACGGCAACGGCTTCGAGGCCGGTCCGGCTCAATGTCTACAATGCAAACGGCATGAAGATTGAAGCAGTAATGCTTGATGCCGGTGAAGGCAGAACGATGAAGCTGCCGGCTGGATTCTATATCGTGAATGGTGTGAAAGTTGTTGTAAACTAAAAAAATAAGATGATGAAAAGAGCATATATTCCGCCCAGGATCTGGGAAGTCCCGGTAGTGGTAGAACTTCCGCTTGCAGCAGGTAGTGGCAGTGAAAACGACCATGCGGACAGCAAAGAAAACCCTCTGATGTTCGAGGAAGGTGAGGAGAGGACATTTTATAATCCGGATTGGACAAAGGTGAAAGGTGTCTGGAGTGATTGACGGAATGCGCGGAGCGATGATACCTGCCGTATCGAAGCTCCGCGCATTGTCGTAGGCAGATGGGGTATAATTAAGTTGCGGATTTCTTAAATCCGCAGGAACAGCTGGCTCTTTTGATAGACTTGAATCCGGCTCTTGACGTTTCGGGCAGTCTTGCAGGTGTGTCAATGCTCAGGATTCAGGAACCCTTCTCTCCGATTAACAGTTTCAACCCCCTCATGAATGTCAAGACAACCGCAATTGGCGGGGTATTAGCTTTTGGGTAGCGGCTATCCTTTACAGTTGGCTGAAATTTCCCGCTTGAACTCAAAAAATACGCAAGTCATTGGAATAAAGGAAAAAGAAGAAAGGCGCAGTGCAGAACTTCCGTGGTTAAGTCCAGTATAGTCTACCCAAATGTTTATACAATGGTATAAAGACAGAGTAGTTGCTCTAAGTCGGTTACGGGAAAGTGGAAATTATAGGATTAGGGTAGACTGTATGCTGCAAAAGCTTTCAATATAGGTGAAGTAACATATCCTATGGACATCGACAGCAATGTGATGAAAGGATTGGAACGGTTGCGGAATTAAGGAAGATAGGATCATAATAGTTTTCAGCTTAAAAAAGAGTTTCTTCCATTGAATGCATAGATTGGAAGAATAAAGGATTATGCACTGGCAGGGTATGGCTGTCCGAAACCGGATGGTCTTAAAAAGGAGGATGAACTGAAAGACAAGATGCAGGAAAGGCAGATTGATACGATGCCTGACCATCAGCCTGTCTTTCCGTCTTCCACAGACAACTTGTTTCCATACCATCGGTGTTTGTAAACTGTTTTCATGCAACGAAAAGCAACACATGCCCTTCTGGCTTCTGAAAGATGCCTGATTGACTTGCAACAGGTGCCCTTTCAGCGTGTTACCAACGCCCTTTTGAAGTCCAATCAGGCACCTTTTATGAACGGCCTGATAACCAATTGATTTACTGCTGGTTGCGGACTTTATTTTTGCACGTATTTTTATATTTTCAGATGATTTGTTTGGAATTATGTAAAAGCTTTTCTCTGTATTTCCGACGTATTAAATTGAAAAGGCTTTTGTATCGGAGGATGATGATAGAATAGCCAGCTAAGACAGTCTTGGCTGTGTTTTTGTTGAATGGATCACTTCGGTTCTTCCCTTAAAGCTATACGGAAAGCATTCACGCATTTAAAGGAAGAATCCCCAAAGAGAGTTCCAGACATTTTTGTCCCCCCTTTGCCTTCTGTTTTTTGAATAGAAGCAGTCCTTTTATTATTGGTCACCTTACCCATATCCGTTCCCTTTGGAATGTATTGCCTTATAAGTCCTGTTTGCCCCCCCTCTTCATCTATCTCTCTGGAAGGGGTTCTATATAATAATGTGGAGGCTCGTTGCATAGCTGCTGAAGAAGAAAAATACATCTTTTTTGAAAAATAATCCCCGAAACATTTGGCGCGTATGTTTTTTCTTTATACCTTTGCACTCGCTTTACGAAACGAGCCGCACGGC
>ERZ773006.321-NODE-321-length-24463-cov-5.63537_pt1 | contig 24463 bp, 20 predicted proteins | sample MGYA00580843_ERZ773006 | MGnify/ENA primary metagenome ERZ773006 (study PRJEB29015, sample SAMEA2738011) | human oral metagenome | biome: human oral; feature: human-associated habitat; material: dental | place: China | collected 2052 ...
ATAAGAAGTTTACAAAGTATATTTATGTGACAGGAGTGACAGCAACTTTGAAAACTGAAGTGAATTATTCACACAGACAGAAAAATGTATAGATGGAGGTGGACTTCATCTTCGTCCTTTCCCTGTCAACTCCACTCAAGATGCGCTCTGCACACTAAGAACACTTATCAGGGACCGTCTGGCTTCTCCACAGAACACAGGGAAAGGGATTCTCTCTACAGGAACACTATCCAGAAAAAGGAAGTCGAATGGGATATGTACGCTTTTAGCAAAGTCCTCAAGCTGTGCTTTCGTGCCACCCTGCATGCCAAAGCAACTCTGGGATGGCTATCCATATAGCCATTTACTGTAAGACCCGCACGTTGAATAGCCCAATCATAACGATCCGGAGACAGATTGATTCTGTTAGCAGTTGCCATTTCCTATGTATATATCACTGCAAATGTACAATATTTTCCGAACGATCCCAAATTTCACAAGAACTTATCTAAAAAGACAAAATATCCATCTAAAAATCAGAACCGAAACTCGAAGAGTTTGTAGAGATACTTGAGCGAGATTAAGAGCTGATTACTATATATTCCGTTCTCTCGGCAAGCACGAGTATCTTCCTGCAAAAGTAATCGGTGGCTACGAATACCATTCGTGCTCGCTCCGCCATTACGCATCGTAACAAAGTCAAGATTAAGATATTTCGACTTTATCTTATGGACACAAAACATGCGAACAACCATCTCAAAATCGGCACCAATCTTATAATCAAGCTTGTAAGAACCTATCTTTTGATAGACTTCTCGGCGTACATACAATGAGGGATGGGCTGGCATAAAGCCGAAACGAACCCAAAAAGGGGAGAAGATTTTAGATGAGTAATAACGCGTAATCTTATCCGGTTCGCCGTCATGAATGAAGTGTATGTCGCCATACACAGCCTCTAAAGTATCATCTTCGAATGGTTTCGCCAACTTAGAGACTATATCGTTTGATGTAAAATAATCATCCGAATTAAGGATTCCAATAACGTCTCCCGTCGCCATTGCTATTCCCTTGTTCATTGCATCATATATACCACGGTCTTTCTCAGATACCCATTTCACGGAATAAGAAGTTGTTTTAGAGGCGTATGCACGAATCATATCTACCGTTGAGTCCGTAGATTCACCATCTACTATAATGTGTTCAATATCGCGATAATCCTGTCGCAAGACAGAATCTAAGGTATCTTGCAATGTTTTTTCACTATTAAAAGTTGCTGTGATAATAGATACTTTCATTAAAACAAAGATTAGACTTATTTACAAATCACATCACTAAAAACTCTTCACTCAATAGGTTTATTGTGAATAAGAGGAAATCCTCGTGTTTGCAAAAGTACAAAAAGAAAATGAGACAAGAGATAATTCCAAAACATAAAAGCGTGAACAGGCTATGAAACTCTGCTTAAAATATTCCAATACACAAATATAATATTATTACAAAGGACGAGTTTATAGAATAAGAGAATACTTCAAAAAATATGTCTATTTACATTCTGATAAGTTTATTCGCCTTTACCATGAGTGCTGTCTGTGGATTCTTTATGATTCCGCAAATACTATCTTTTTGCAAGAAAAGGCATTTGTACGATGCGCCCAACGCCCGTAAGGTACACAAGAATGCTATCCCGCGCTTAGGTGGAGTATCGTTTCTACCTAGCATGCTTATCGCTTCCATTGTTGCCTTACTCGTATGGTCTTATACTAGTAAAGGCAGTAAGATTGCCGTAAGCCCATGGAGTATTTTCTTTGGCGTAGGGATTACTATTATTTATCTAACGGGGCTTATCGATGATATCTTTGGCATTCGTGCAAGGATGAAACTACTTATGCAGGTGATTGCTGCCAGCCTATTGCCCATCTCTTACCTCTATATTAATAACCTCTACGGCTTCTTGAACATTGAAGAACTACCTATAGTAGTTGGCATGTTACTGACAGTTGGCATCCTCGTATTCGTTATGAACGCCATAAACCTTATAGATGGTATTGACGGACTATCAGCTAGTTTGGTTCTTATTGCACTTTGTGGGCTCTTCTTTCTCTTCCTCCGTGAGCGTATTGGAATCTATTGTATCTTAATTGCGGGACTGATGGGTGTACTCGTTCCGTTCCTTTATCACAACCTTTTCGGTAGTGCAGAAAACGGGCAAAAGATATTCATGGGCGACTCTGGTAGTCTAACACTTGGATATATACTCGGCGTTTTGATGGTTAAATTCTGTATGTATAATCCACATGTTATGCCTTATCAAAAGGATTCCATTCTCTTGTCAGTAACCTTGCTACTCGTACCTGTCTTTGATGTTTTCAGGGTTATTATCGTACGATTAATACACCGCGAACCACTCTTCCGACCCGATAAGAACCACATACACCATAAACTCATGCGTGCCGGACTGACGCAGCGTCAAACGTTAATCAGCATTCTCTTGCTTGCAATGACATTCATCCTTATCAACACATTATTATTCAATCATCTCCTTGTAACATGGATTATTGCAACAGACATCATCGGTTATATCGCATTCAATTACATATTGGATATTAGAATAAAACGCAATGGTTTGTCTCCTTTCCAAGCTGAATAAGACTTAAAACTTATCGAAATAGAGCTTTACACTCCCATCACTTAATATCAACTTACCTTTCTTCTTACTTTCAATCTGTAGTGTTGGTGTTATAGTTTTAATGCCATATAAAGCTAAAGAAGTATCATAGGTTGTAAGCGGATGATCGCCATTTTCACGATCAAAGAGGTAAGGTGAGGACAGAGCCAACTGATTGTTGTTAATATTAAAACGATAGAGATAACTGCTGTGCGCGCCTGTCTTATCTTCTAATTGCAGTAGTTTCGCTTGAAACGACCAGAAGATTAGTTTATTACTCACATCTGTGTTTGTACTTGTCTCAGGTTCTTCTATCTTAACCAAATGCCACATTCCCTCTAAATCTCCTGCATCGTTATCTGTTTCCAAGCTACATGAAGTGAAGATGCAAGCCAATACTGGCAATAAAAATACTAATATCTTTGATTTAAACATATCTTTTTCTACATTATTATATTCAACCATTACGATTTTACTTACCGAACAATCCACGCTTACAGAGCGTTAGCTGTAAGCCATAATTAGGTCCTTCAAGAATACCACCGAAGTCGGCTCCAATGCCCAACTTTACTTCCGTACCCTGCAACCACTTAGATTTTATATCACTACGAAGCTTATATACAGCCTCACCTAACAAACTCACATTATGCTTCTTGTGCGTATAAGGCTTCTCATAAGTGCCCAATCCCTCTTGCCAAGTTGCCAAGAAACGCCATTTTAAACAATCAGAAGGATGACCACCCAAGCCTAAGTGGAATGCTACAAAGCGGTTGTCCTTGAAGAATATAGTACCATCTTCATTATAAATAGGCGATCGATAGAGCGGATTACCCATTCCCTGCCCCCAATGTTGATAGCCTGGGAAGATATAGTGATTATAGAAGTTGTCCCTTCCTCCTATATGATCAGGCACCGTGATAGTATGGTCATGATAGATAGGACCACTCTGATACTTACTATAAAGGTATTCAACTACGACGTTATTCAGCCAGTTGTCAGGCTTAAACTCATATTCAAAGCCTAACATCCAGTCCTTAAAATCATACAACAAATAGCGTCGTTTCTTCTTTTCTTGCCATTCCGTCCCCTCGCCATAACCATCATAATCAAGCTGGAACATGGACGAATGATCTTCAAAGAACTTATCCGCATAGAAGGAGAAACGGCTCCAATCACCCTCATAATTCAATCGCATCACCCAACTACCCAGCTGATCGCCCTCCACGTTTTGGTAAGTTGTCTCTCCATTATCGGCTCCTCCAGGTAGAAAAGCATTCCAGAAATCACGCACTCCAGTTCCTCCTTTAGAAGGAACAAGGTTACCATGCCCATCTGGTAGATAGGATGTACCACCAAAAAGGGACACCATCTCTAACCCCATCTCTAATGACCACGGACAGAACACTTCCTCATTTCCAATCTTTAAGTAGCCTGCTTTAGAATGATAAAGCACCTTATCAGAATACTTCGACTGCATGTGTGTGAAGTCATGTTGCCAATTCTGATCGGTCATCCTACCATATGCTATATGTCCTTTCAGGTGCAACCAACCATTAGCGAAAGGCAATGTCCAATAGTCACCGAGTGCTAACCGCACTTGAGGAACAGGTCGAGCATTGATGCCCAAGGTCTGTGATCCAGTACTAAAATCGGCATTCTTCAGCTCCATCGGTTGTTCTTTTGCACCAATAGTTAGCGTTCCATGCCACCAACGACCTTCTATATAGGCTTGCTGAATGACCGCCTTACTGGTGTAATTAACGGGTGCGACGACATCTACACCATAGCCAATACCAAACTTATTACCAGCATCCACGCTCAAAGGACGTTCCACTGCTCCTCGCACATAACCATTTGTTGCCTCCAAAGAACTTAGTCCGTACTTATTGGCATTCAGCCACAACGGAGTCTTCCCTTTCGATAAGCTCCCTTGTAATTCCACCTTATATTCTAAGCCTTTAAGCAACTGCACACGAGCAGTATCTCTATTGTTTACTTCCCAAGACTGCGCTTTCAATGCACTTGCCAATAGAAAGACAACCAAGGATAAAAGTAGTTTTTTCATATAAAATAGCTGATTATCAAAATAGACATAGGCTGTGCAAAGAGAAGAGAAACAGCACTTCTGCCATCTACACACGCATTATCTCATGCAAAGTTAATAAAAAAAAGAGAACTAACAAACAAATGACTTACCAACTACCAAAGCCTTACACCTTATTATATAAGGGGCACATCAATCCTTACCAACACTCAATACACCTTTAGGGAAAATCCCCTTCAGTGTAGGGGAAATCCTTTTAGTATGCTGAATATTATTCGTTCCTTTGCATCACGAGGACAGGGAAAGGAGTTCTAAACGCTTCCTAACATCCCTAATAATCATCAACAAAGATCGAAGAAAGTATGAAGAAGCTTATATTAACACTCATTGCGACACTCGTTCTCAGTGCTTCTGCAAATGCTATGAGTTACGAGCAAGCTCGCATACAAGCCCTCTTTCTAACAGACAAGATGGCTTATGAACTGAATTTGACCGAAGAACAATACGAAGCAGCATACGAGATTAATCTCGATTATCTGATGAGCGTCAACTCAATGGTTGATCTTTACGGAGCTAACTGGACACATCGTAATATGGACTTCAACTATATCCTCTGTGACTGGCAATACAGAGCTTACATGGAAGCAAACTACTTTTATCGTCCATTAAGATGGGATGCAGGCTACTGGCACTTCAGTGTTTACGCAAGATATCCATGCCGCGATTACTATTACTTCGGTCGTCCTAGCTTCTATTCAGCCTATCGTGGTGCTCACAGCTGGCGCATGAATGGTGACAGGAGTTGGTATTATGGCAGAGACCTCTTCTATGGAAGGAACAATAGTAACTACTATGGTATGCGTGACAGCTTCAACCGTGGCTACTATGATAGGGGTTACAACGGTTACAGCTCATACGACAATAGCTTCCCACAAAACGGTCGCCCACGCAGCTTCGGGAACCAACAACGCAGCACATTCGATGGTCCGCAGGGTATGACTCGCACTTATGAGCCACGTGAGAGTTCGACTCGTACAACCGTAACACGCCCTAACAACAACAGTGGATTTGGTGCTAATCATAGCTTCGGAAACGCTACTAGGGGTAATGAACCAACTCGTTCTTTCGATAACCCGAGATCATCTTTTAGCAATCCAAGCCCTTCATTCAGTACACCACAAGGCAGTTTCGGGAATGGTTCATCTTTCGGAGGAAGCCGATCAACGGGTGGAAGTACCTCAAACAGCGGTTCTGTCTTCGGAGGACACAGATAGATAAGGTAACAAAAGAGAGTTATAAATACAAGACAATGACTAAAGCGGCCACTAAAAAACTTACTTTAGAGAGTTACAACACATAGCAAGAGAACTACCAACGAACAGTTCTCAAGAAGGTTTAAATACTAAACACTAAACGCTAGAGAGTAATTAGTTCATCTTAAAAGGTATAAGTTTGTGAAAGAGGTTCTCGCAAGAAAGAGAAGAGAACACTAAGGATTAATAGAGATGTAACAATCAGAGAGTTATTTAAATGAAGGAAAGAGGAGCCTCACGGGATGTGACGCTCCTCTTTAATTATGCTCCTTCCTCCTGCTCTTAACCATCAATTCATCTGCTACTAACCTACTTCTATGACATTAAACATGCTTATCAAATTGGCTTTCGACACTTATCTATACTGGAGGAAACGTACTCATGAATATAAAAATAGTCTATTTTTATGGATTATATAATATAACCGTCAGATAAAAATAAACTATTATTTTCTGTCTGGAAGGCTCTTCTCAAGAATAAAAGACGGTTCACTACCTTTTAACTAAGGTCTAACAACATTAAAGAAAGAGCTTTGTAACAGCAGAAAGAGAGGTCTCATGTGGCTTGACTTAGCATTATGTCTATAGTTCAAGCATACGAATTTCAGCATTGCTCATCGGTAAAATCTCATTCATCGGCTTATCATAATAGACACTTTGGATAGCCTTATTGATGATACCATGCCCAACGGCAAGTACCTTTTGATTAGGATATTCCGTGCGTAACCACGCTATAAACTCTGCTGCCCTACCCTTTATTGCATCAATACTCTCAATATCCTTTGGCCATAAAGCAGGATTCTTCAGATTGGATAAGTCGGGAATGTACTTGCCTGTAAAGGCTCCCCAATCACGCTCACGCAACAGGGGTGTAATGCGAACAGGCTGATGATGCGGTGCAGCAATAATCTCACAAGTATGAATACTGCGCCTTAAATCACTTGCAATGAAAGCATTTATTGGTTCAGCCTTGAGTTTCTCTGCCACTTCCTCAGCCTGTTTTATGCCGTTATCATTCAATTTCCCTTGTGTTTGTCCTTGCATTATACGATGCACGTTATCGATTGTTTCACCATGCCGAACTAAGTATAGCAATGTCATCTATTTACTTCTTTTTTGTGCAAAAGTAACAAATAGTTTACGAGTAAAGCCTTGGAATAGAGATTATTTTGTATTTTTGTAGCCATGAAAGTACTACAAATATCAGCTATAAGAGCAATCCTTATGGCAGTGACAGGCTTCCTTTTGGTGAAATACAATCAAGGAGCAATGACGTGGTTAACCATCACTATTGGTCTACTCTTCTTCCTTTCGGGAGCCGTCTCATGCATTATCTACTATGTAGAGAAGGAACGTATTGAGAAAAAGAAAGCAAAAGCAGAGAAGGAGGAGACAGATGCTTTGAAGTCGCCTTCATTCCCTCTTGCAGGTGTTGGAAGCGTTGTCTTGGGTATCATCTTGGCTTTTATGCCTGACACCTTCGTTATTGGTATGGTCTATATCCTTGCTGCTTTGCTCATTCTCGGTGCTATTAACTTGTTCATAATACTTGCCCGTTCAAAGCAGTATGCACATGTCCCTGTCTATCTCTGGCTGCTCCCTGCCCTCATCTTGATTGTCGCTATCTTCTCAATACACAAACCAATAGAGGCAGCGGCACTACCATTAAAAGTGATAGGATGGGCTTTCATGTGTTATGGAGTTATCGAATTGCTCTTCTCTATACGTAATTATTATATTCGAAAAGCGTTTGAGAAAGCAGAAGAAAGTAAGATTGTTGAAGGCTTCAAACTCGCTAACGAGGATATTGAAGATGCTGAAATCATAGAAGAAGAGAAGCCTACAACATAACAAACAAACAGCAGCTAACCCGAAAACACAGGTTAGCTGCTTACTGATTATTAACTTTTATCAGTGATTATGAGCACTGATACTCAAGTGAAGAACACTCTATAAGAATCTAATCTCACCAAAGAAGTCGGGGCGATGGAAGTCAGGTGCTGGCAAGTCTATCGGATTCCACGATAGGAAATGAGGCTTTGTTGTCTTGTCACCGCACTTATAGAAATTAGCACGCATTGTCTTCCCGGAGAGGTTCTTTAGGTTATGACGGAAGAAAGAAGCGACTGGGACAACCAAAGCAAGTTCCCATTTCTGCTTGTTCTCTTTCATTTCAAAAGGTTCACGACCCAGTGATGACCAACGCTTAATAGCCCTCAAAACATCAGATGGAGCCTTTGCTCGGTTCTCACGACCTTGTCCATTGCAAAGCAAAACAGTTCCTATACAATTGGTTTCAAGGTTATAATAGCCTCCTTCTACATCTGGACTGACAAAGAACTCACAGCAGGAGTCTTCCCAAACAGAACCTAAGTCGATTCCAGAGACGGCTCGCACACAATCTTCTTCCACCCGATAATGGAGCAAGATAGCATCCCCCTTATGTGCAATCGCAAACTCTACTTGTGGGCAATAAGGGTAATCAGCAGCCCAATCAACTGTATCTATTTTCTGATAAGTAACCTTTTCAGCTCTAAAAAGAGCTGGGATATCAGCAGCATTAACCTGCTGATCGTCTATTCTTCGTACTTCTAATTGTTTCATTGTTTTAATGTTTTCTGAACAAAGTCAGCCATCATCTGGTCATGCCGACGCACATCACGATAAAGCAAGAGCTGGTTGCGTGAGCGAACAAGGTTGTGTTCAGCGTACTTAGTCTTAAAGTAAACATCCCCATTAAGGTAGTCGGCAAGGAAACGAACGCACTGCATAAAGGGGAAAAGGGCTACTGCATAAGGTAAATGACCGGTTTCAACTTCCGTTAAAAAGCTCCCCGCACTACTAAGATAACCCTCTGTGAAGGATTTAAAAATGTTCTCTTTGAATCCAACAGCCTGATAATTGTCGCTGTCTTCAGCAACATAATTAGCTCCAGTACGCAAGAAGTCACCATAATCAGAGAATATAAAGCTAGGCATAACAGTGTCCAGATCTATCACGCAAAGCACCTTTCCAGATGTATCAAAGAGCATGTTATTAACCTTTGTATCGCAGTGACAAGTGCGCTTAGGCAATACTCCCTTACGATAAAGGCGTTCGGCAAGGCACATCTCATCCGCATTACGATACAATTCATCGATGATATCCTGCACACTGGACACTCTCCCTTTGACATCAGCACTAACTGCTTCCTGCAACTGACGTATGCGCAACTCCATGTTATGGAAGTCTGGTATAGTCTCACCAAGCGGTTCTTTCAAGTCGACTAACATCTTCTCGAAATTGCCAAAGGTTTCTCCACAACAGAAAGCACTATCTGGATTCACCTCTTCCTTAGTAACAGAATCGGGGATAAAGACGCTCATTCGCCAGTAACGACCATACACATCTTGATAATAAGTGCGCCCATCTGTAGTCTTAATAAACTGTAAGCACTTGCGATCAACATCCTGTTCTCCCTGTTGAATCAGCTTCTGGCGAATATGAGAAGTAACAAGTTCAATGTTGTGTTGTAGGAGTTCTACATCAGTAAAGACGGCATCATTAATGCGTTGCAGTATATAATCAGGAGTATCTTTCCCTATTGTTGACACTCGCAGCGTCTCATTGATTAGCCCGTTACCAATAGGACTCACACTTTCTACAATGCCGTTTATATGGAACTGAGAAACCACGTTATTAAAATCAGTCATAGCTTGATTAAGTAATTAAATGTCGATACCCATGACTCGCCAAAGGCTTTCAATGACATAGAGTCATGCGTATCGGATAGGTTATTCTACTATAGTTTGATATTGTCTAAGGGCGATCTGATGGCTTAACACCGAATTGCGAAGGCTTATTCCCCATAACAAACTCGAGTGTTCCCCCACGTACTATATCCTTGAAGTCAATGTAAGAACGAGTATAAGGCTTGCCATTCAACTTCGCACTTTGTATATACTTATTCTCGGAACTATTGTTATGCGCAACTACACGGAAAGTCTTTCCATTACCAACATTCAATGTTGCTTCATCGAAGAGTGGCGATCCAAAGACATAACGACCACCAGCTGGATCAACCTGATAGAAGCCTACCGAAGACAGGATATACCATGCTGACATCTGTCCAACATCCTCATTTCCACTCAAACCATCAAAGTCGTCATGATACAAGTTAGCCAATACATAACGTATCTTGTCAGCCCCTTTCCAAGGTTGCCCAACATAGTTATACATATAGAGAATGTGGTGACTTGGCTCGTTACCATGCGCATATTGACCAATTAAACCAGTAATATCTGGTGAGGCATCAGCACCCATATCACCATTGACAATGAATAGTGAATCGAGCTTAGAGACAAATGGTTTCTCCCCACCAAAGGCTGAAACAAGCCCGTGAACATCATGTGGAACTAACCAAACATACTGCCAAGCATTACCCTCAGTATAGTCATCCTGACGATGAACCGTGCTGAATGGATCGAATGGCTCACGGAACTTATGGTCAGAAGTAACCCCTCTCATGAACTTTGTTTGCTTATCGAAATAGAAGTCACGATAGGACTGGCTACGCTTGTAGAAGTACTTATAATCCTCTGTCTTACCCAACTGCTTGGCAAGTTTGGCTATACAAGCATCAGCGAGTGCATACTCTAATCCCTTAGCAACCGTCTCCTTCTCTGGGTCGAGATCACAAGGAATATAACCGTACTTCTTCAATAGTCCCATACCTCGTTCATCTCTCATTGCAGAGGCTTTAACCGCTTCGAATACAGCCTTCTTATCCACATTAAATCCCTTCAAAGCAATGTCAACAAGTACAGGAATACCAGGATTACCCACCATACAGTCTGTTTCATTACCCATCAAGTGCCAAACAGGGAGTTTACCTTGCTGCTTGAAAATATGTAGCATTGTCTCCGCAAGATCACGTTGCATCTCTGGTTGAATAAGCGTCATCAAGGGAAAGGCTGCACGATAAGTGTCCCAGAGAGAGAAGGTGGTGTAATCAGTGAAGTCGCCCTTATGCGTCTTACCATCTGCCCCACGATACTCTCCATTTACATCACTAAACACTGAAGGGGCTATCATCGTGTGATAAAGTGCCGTATAGAATATACGTTTCGCACGCTCGTCCTGTGTCTTAATTGCAATCTTACTTAGCTCACGATTCCAATCGGCATTCGCTTTAGCCACAACACTTGCAAAGTTCCATCCAGGAAGCTCCTGTTGCAGATTCTCTCGAGCATTCTCTACGCTAACAGCAGATATACCAACCTTCACTAAAAGAGGCTGACTGGTTGATGCAACCGAGAATATTCCTATTGTATCACGCTCATTCTCTTCAAGTTGAACAGGCTCTGAAAACTCCGCAACAAAGTAAACTCGCTGGTCTTTAGCCCATCCCTCAGACATTCGGAATCCTGTAATGGTCTTATCTGACTCCTGCTTGAACTTGCAAGAAGTCATCTTATCCCATCCAATCCCTTGTGCGAGATTCAAAGCTATATAGCCCTTTGTAGCATCTGCGGGGAATGAGTAACGATGAAAGGCTACACGTTGGGTTGCGGTCAACTCTACCCTAATTCCTGAAGCTAACATCACCGAATAATAACCGGGGCGGACATACTCTGCTTTATGCGAGAACTTCACTTCACGCTGTGAAGGGTTGGTCATAGGTAATAGAGAAACATCACCCAAGTCGCCAATACCCGTACCACTAAGGTGCATCTGACCGAAGCCAATCACCGTAGAATCGCTATAATGATAGCCTGAACACCAATCCCAACCTTGTTTCTTTTGCGTTGGACCTGCTTGAATGTTACCAAATGGAACATTAGCACCTAGGAAGACATGACCATGACCACCTGTACCAATGAAAGGATTCACATACTGCGTGTAGTCTTGTGCACTAACAGAGAAGATTGTTGCTAGCGCTACAGCAGCAGTCAAAAAGATTTTCTTCATAAAGTTATAAATACTGTTTATGATGACAGAATAACTCTACTCCGCATTGGGAGTTCTACTGTCTATGATTGAAAAGAATATTCACTTACAGAACGGGTACATAGAGAGAGCCATAACAGAATATCCTTTACGAATAAAAGAGAGGGTAATATTTCTACTCACTAACTCACTGATAAAGTTTAAGTTATAATCTCGTTGGACTAATTAGGCTGGCTAGTACCACTGTTTTAAGTTATATTGATGAGACAAATTTAGCAACTATTAATGACATATCAAAACATTTCAATAACAAATGTCATTGCATAGTATAAAAATGAGAGAGCAAACGATACGAAAAGGAGAAGCCATAGAGGGGATATATCTCCGCCGACTCTATCGTATCATGGAGTATCACCAAGGTGATACTGGAGTATCATCAGGGTGATACTGGAGTAACACGTATGTATAAAGTTTGCATATTATGCGATTGCGAAAGGCTTATAACGCATGAAGGCTTGGCACTCTTCATGCCAAGCCCTCATTTCCTTTAGATAGGATCGTCGATTGAATAGTATGAAATACTACCTTTACTTCTTATTAATGATGATTTCATCCGTGAACAGCCATGCGTCCTTTTCACGCGAGGTGGCTTTCAAACGTACATAACGCGCCTGTACCGAACCCTTCCAGCGATAGGGATAAACAAGGTAGTCGCTGCTTGTCTTGATACCAGGGAGCGTCTTATCTATTGTGGTAAACTTCTTTCCATCCTTTGAGACAAGTAGGGTTATGGTGTTAGGAACATAGATGACAGCCTCCAACTGGTGCATGAAGTTGGCTTCCACATCCTTAATATCAGTTACCTTCCCCATATCTACTATCACGTCAACGCCGGTGCTATCTATAAAGCCCTGCCATCTTCCCTCAAGGTAGCCCCAGTCGCCACACAGTCCATTGGTCAGCGTACTATCGCCTTCTGCACGATATTTCTCAGCGTATCGACCGAGATAGGTCACGGGCTTACCCAAAGCTTCATGCTGCACGATGGAACAGCTTTCAGGGCGTGCGCCTTTCTCTTTTCGAATGTCGAAAGCATTATAGCCAGCACGTTTGAGCGCATCAGTTGCTGTAATTACTCGTTGACGGAAGTTGGCATAGCCTGTACGTTGCTTCGTCCATCCCGTCTCGGCTAATGCAAGCAATCGGGGGTATATCATATACTCTAAATGGTCAGGCTTCTCTATAAATTCCGTCCATACACAACCCTGCACACCATCGATATATTTCTCCAAAGACGTACCCTTATAAGCCGCTGGGATAGGGTCATAGTTGTAAGTCTTCTCCAATCTCGTATATCCTCCTTGCGCCTTTGGTTCCGTCATTGGGTCGTCCTGATACATATTCAAATAGCAGAACTCTTGCGGTGCCATGACCACGTGGTGCCCACTCTTAGCGGCAGTCAATCCTGCTTCAGTGCCACGCCATGACATGACAGCGGCATTGGGGGCTAAGGTGCCTTCCATGATTTCATCCCATCCGAGGAGCTTTCTACCATTATCGTTAAGGAAGCGTTCAATGCGGTGAGTGAAATGACTCTGTAACTCGGCTACGTCCTTTAGATGATAGTCCTTCATCACCCGCTGACAATCGGGACAGGTCTTCCATGTGCGGCGTTCAGCCTCATCGCCTCCTATGTGAATGTACTTTGAAGGGAAGAGTTGCATTACCTCTTTCAATACATTCTCCATGAAGGTATAGGTCTGTTCTTTCCCTACGCATAAATCTGACTGAGTATAGGGTTTACCCGTACATGACAACTCAGGGTAAGCATAGACAACCTCATCACTATGCCCAGGCATTTCAATCTCTGGTATGATGGTGATATGGCGTGCAGCGGCATAATCGACAATCTCTTTAATGTCGTCCTGCGTGTAATAGCCACCATGTATATTCATTCCCTTCCAACATACAAGGCGGCTAGGATTAGGCATATAGTGGCGCTTCTTTCCGTTCCACCACTTCGTCCAGTCAGATTCTGTTCTATAGGCAGTCTCCTCTGTTAAGCGTGGATATTGCTTCACTTCCATGCGCCATCCGCCGCCGTCAGTGAGGTGCCAGTGGAATCTGTCGAGCTTGAAGTACGCCATAGCGTCCAGTTGCTTCTTGATTTCATCACTCGACCAGAAGTGTCTTGAGCAGTCTATCATCAGACCACGATAAGCGAAACGGGGTGTATCTGTTATCTTTACACAAGGAATCTGGCGGTCCTGCTCCAGCTGTCGTAGTGTTTGCAAACCATAGAAAAGTCCCATAGGAGTTCTCGCCTGTATGGTCACAGCTGTTGGGGTAACATTTAATTCATATCCTTGTAGGCTTACGCTATCTGCTGCCATCGCCGCCTCCTGTGCCGTACCAGTACAAATGAGGCGCAAGGGTGCATCAGCAGAGGGATTCTTTACGGATGAGAACGGGATATTCATTACATCTGAGGTGTACTGATTCAGTATCTTGAAGTCCTTTCCTTTAAGATTGGTCACACCTTGTAGCCCCTTAGCCAATGTGAAAGTGCCTTGCTGACGAGTGATACTCTCGGGTTGAGGGATAATGCTCTGCGCACTGACAGGTTGTGTGATTGCCGCTGATAACAGCAAGAATGCTGCGCCTATAAATACTTTTTTAATCATGAATATAGTGTCGTTGTGGTAGGATATACGATAGGAATTAGCCTCGAATGACCCACCTTATTTCTTTAAATAAAACTTTAATACTCCGCCCTTCAAGAGCTCTTCATTACTGATACGATATTGGTTCCACGGCTTACCACCTAGTTCCATCTTACTGATGATAACGTCATCGGGATTAGGGCGCACAGCCTCAATAACGAGCTTGTCCCTACCCCACTGCGCATTATCCAGACGGATGGTTACCTTATCAAAGACGGGGGATGTGAGGGTGTAATAGGGTTCACCAGGGCAATCTGGATAGAATCCTATCATATTGAAGACTGCCCAAGCTGACATGGTTCCCGTATCGTCATTACCAGGAATGCCTTCTGGCGCATTCTTGAAATATTCCTTCAAGAGTCTGCGTGTCTGTACCTGTGTACGCCACTCGTCACCCTTGAAATATGAGAAGAGGTAAGGATAAGCAATATCGGGTTCATTGGCAGGGTCGTAATATCCTTTATCAAAGACGCTCTGTAACTTATCAACGAATGACTTCTGACCTCCCATCAGTTTTGCTAAGCCTTTCACATCATGTGGCACATAGAACGAATAGTTCCAAGAGTTGCCCTCGTGGAAGCCAGGTGACGGCTCGAAGTTCTCGCCCTGCTTAGGGTCAAAGGGCTTATAGAAGCTACCATCGGGCATGATGGGGCGGAAGACACCATACTCCTTGCTGTAATAATGGCGATAACCTAACGAGCGATCATAGAAGAGTTTGGCGTCAGCTTTCTTGCCTAAAGCAGCTGCTAAACGTGAGAGCGCATTATCTGCAATGTAATATTCCAGTGCGTGAGAGACCGAGTTATCATATTGTTCGTGCAGGGCAACATAGCCTTTCTGCATATACTCATCATTATCTGGGCGCAACGGATTATCGCTGCCTTTCGTTAGCGCAGACTTACGGAAAGCCTCGTATGCCTTATTGATGTCGTAACCACGCAAGCCTTTGAGCCACGAATCGGTGATAACGGGAATCGCTGGGTCGCCTTCCATGGTGTAAGTCTCACGACTAAAGAGTTCCCACTTCGGCATCCATCCATGTTCGTCATACATATCAATCATTGTACGAATCATATCACGCTGACGTTCTGGGTAGACTAAGGTAAGCAACTGATGCACGTTGCGGTAAGTGTCCCAAAGTGAGAAGACGGTATAGCGGTTGCCCTCTTTTATGGTGCGAATATCGTTGCTCTCCATTGCTGGATATTGCCCATTGACGTCTTGTAGGATGTTAGGATGGATGAGGGTATGGTACAAGGCGGTATAGAAGATGGTGCGTTCCGTCTTCGTGCCTCCTTCAACGAGGATACGAGAAAGGTCATCATTCCACTGCTTGCGAGCGGCATTGTAGATGGCATCAAAGTTCTTTCCTTGCTGTTCGGCATTGAGATTCTCTCGTGCATTTGCGATACTGACAAATGACACGCCCATCTGTACTTCTACTTGCTCGTTGGCATCTGTATCGAAGTTCATCCATACTCCTATATCATCGCCCGATAATTCTTTCTGATACTTCTTATAGAGCTTATACTTGCCATTGTCTGCATCCCATTCCGCCTCAACGCCTGTCATAGCACGTTGTTTCTTCCAATAACCCGACTCTAAAGGCTTTTTGCTTATGCGCATAACGAAGTAGATTGGGAACACTGCTTGTGGGTTATAACAGAAGGTTCCTTGTAACTTCATGCCCTCAAACTCGGTATCGCTTACCTTCCGCACCATGGCTCCCGTCTCATTCGTGAGCCCCTCGCCTAAGTTCAACAAAACGTGGCTCTCGCCTTTGGGGAACGTAAAGCGGGCTACTGAGGTGCGCGGTGTTGCGGTTACTTCGGTCTTGATGTCGTATTTGGTAAGATGGTTCGAGTAATAACCGGGATGGGCTACTTCCTTATCGTAAGTGCTACCATAGTTCTTATAGTCTACATCTAACTTCCCCGTCGTTGGCATAAGCAATAACGAGCCCACTTCTGGGCAACCTACGCCACTAAGGTTCACATGAGAGAAGCCTGTGAAATAGACATTATGATATTCATAAGGTGTTGACCACCATCTTGCATCCTTATCATACTTATTCAAATCGGAACCCATCACATTGAAGGGAACGACTGACATCAGACCATTCGGGCACACAGCACCGGGGTTGGTTGTTCCGAAGTTGGATGTTCCAATGAAAGGATTAACAAGATCAACGGGCTCCTCGCCTGTCTTATCTGCCGCTCTCAAGGATAGAAAAGATAAGGAAATAAGGATTCCCAATAGGAGTTTAGGTCTCATAAAAAACATGCAGTTAATAGTTATTGCTGCCATGATACATGAATGAAAAGGACTATGGCGAGCCTATATGAAAATGACTACGCACATCTCTGACATTATATGATAATACACCGAAGATGTGCGTAGCTCTATCTTACAAGTAAGTTGATACTTATAAGATGCTATTGTTCTTTGTAAATTCAACAATCTCTTTGATATAGCCGAACGCCATACCAACGACAGTATCAGCTGCACCATAATATACAGCGACACGCTCGCCATCTTGCAAAGCAGCACATGGGAAGACTACATTTGGCACATCGCCTTGCAATTCATACGTAGCTGCTGGAGCCAACAGATAGGGACGAGTGCGATAGAGCACTTTCTCTGGGTTGTCCTTATCAAGGATAGCAGCACCCATTGAATAACGGAAACCATTACAAGTGTTGATTACTCCGTGATAGAACAAAAGCCAGCCCTCATCGGTCAAGAAAGGAACAGAACCAGCACCAATCTTCGTACACTGCCATGCACTCTCTGGGAAAGGAGTAACCTTCATCACGCAACGATGTTCGCCCCAATACTTCATGTCAGGACTGAAGCTGATATAGATATCCCCGAAAGGAGTATGCCCATTGTCGCTTGGACGGCTCAACATGGCATACTTCCCGTTAATCTTCTCTGGGAAGAGCACGCCATTTCGGTTGAATGGCAAGAAAGCATTCTCACACTGATAGAACTTCTTAAAGTCGAAGGTGTAAGCAATTCCGATCGTTGGTCCGTGATAGCCGTTACACCAAGTAATCCAGTAACGATCCTCGATCCATGTAACGCGTGGATCATACTTATATTCCGAGTCAATCATCTCCGTGTTCCCAGCCTCAAACTTAATAGGCTCGTGATTGATTTCCCAGTTGATACCGTCTTTACTGAAACCTGCAAAGATGTTCATCTGCACCGCCTTGTTATCGCAACGGAACACTCCCGCGAAGCCATCCTCAAATGGTACGACAGCACTGTTGAAGATACTGTTTGATGTTGGAATATGATAGCGGTCAATGATTGGATTCTTTGAATAACGCCACATCACATCCTTGCATTCTTCTGGACGGTCCTCCCAAGGCAGAATATCTTTTAAACTTTTCATTGTAAATATAGTTTTATGCTTTTAGTTTTTATAAATGTCTATACATTATAAGTACAAGCAAAGTTAGCTTTTTACTTCAACAAAAGGTAAGTTTTTATCATTCATTAAATAGGAAAAACACTTCTTAACAAGTAGTGTTAAGAATATATTATTTAATCAAACAAACTTATTAAGAAAATAGTCGTAATTACCGTTCAACCCAATTCTGCACTTCCAATCCTTCTATACGTGCAAGGTGTTTTACATTCTCTGTTGCCACTGGAATCCCCAACGTAAGTGCCGTAGAGGCAATATAAAGGTCATTATCTTCTATCATTTGTCCCTTTCTTCGCAATACAGCTTTCTGACGACAGAACTCTTCGATACAAACAGAGAAAGGGATTATCTCAAGTTGGTTGAGCAAGTCTTTCAAAAGAGTACGGTTCTTTTCTGGATATGCACTACATTCTGCTCCATAAAGTAACTCGACAATAGAAATCTCAGACACACAACAGTTGCGCCACCCTGTTTCCAAGATGTGTTGCCGTACACTTTCATTCTTACGTAGGAGATGAATTAGAACATTGCTATCAAGCAAAACCTGACCATGTTGGCTCTTACTTTTCATACGCCTTCAAAGCTAATTGGTTCACTTGAACTGGAATTCTGCTTGATGATACCCATCAATTCTTCAGCAGTTTCGTTTCCTTCCCACTTCCCAAAAAACTTATTAAGCATTTCTTCTGTATAGGCTTCATCGGACATTTCCTTGCGTTCTTCCTCAAGTACAGAGTTAGTAAGTTTCACAGCTAAGCCCAACCGAATGTTCTTACTCATCGAACGCAATGCGTTCCAATACATGCGTATCGTATTGTTCTCGATGTTTGTCATTGTGCCTGCCATAATTATACCTCCTGTTTATATTTTTCTGCAAATATAACGTTTTCCTATGACAACTCCAAATCTACATCTTGGTTTTCACATTCTTATTGCAACTGATAGGCGGAAGGAGCATTACACTATTACGCTCACAGCATAAGAGAATAACAGACCTATATCTAACAATACTTTTATTTTAAGTTTGCTGTCATTTTAACATTTAGACAGAAACACCTGTAAACTAACCTATTTACATCTTCATTCAGAGTGACAGAAGTGACAGGAAATTTATTATTAGAATCATGTTCCACCTTTGATAAGTTTAAGGGGGACGGAAATTTCTCTCTAAATATAATCTGTACTGAGTTTTATTGTGCGGATAAGGCAAAGAGATAAACCAACTCAAAAAGTCGAGCACTTTCTCTTCCATACCCATATCGATAAAGTCACCGCAATGGACAAAAACATCGGCTGCAAGCATATCCGATTATCAGTTGACACTGATGATGTATATCAGAGATTTGAAGGATTTTCATATTAGAGAACTATGAATTATCATTATCGCGCATAGGGTCCTCGTCGAAACCTACAATATACTCTGTATGATGCTGACCACATTTAGGAGTAATTTGCCATTTGACTTCTACATTCTCTGGAAGTTGTTCAAAGAAAGAAGCTAACACCTTCATATCCTCCCTTAGCATATTTTCTTCTAAGCTTTGCAATTCTAACCCAAGCATTATAGTTCTAATATTATCACTATGTGATATGGGAGATATTGGGTAAATAGCCTGATCTAACGACGGAGCTGTTCCAGAAGTAATATAAGTTGCCAAACGAGCACACGTCCTAAAATCATTAAAGTCCATACTTATGATTCCTTTCGTTTCCATGAAATTATGGAAAAACATCAAAAAGTGAAGAATATTATCTTGCAAAGTATAATAGTGTGAGGTAAAAATATTGTAGAATTTCCACCTGTCCTTGAAAACTTTATACTGCGAAGTAGGGTGTAGGTCTAAAACAAAAATGCTACCAACTAAACTATTATACTGTTTAATAAAAGCGTCTATTTCAGACATATATACTTCTGCATTGTCAGTAAAGACAAAAACAGCGAGGCATTCTAAAGGGCGTAAGTCATCTATATTATAAGTAACTATATCCCAATAAGGCTGCTGTAGACTGCTCAGAAACTCTGTAGCTTTATCACCAAAACAATGATAAGCAACAAATTGTGGATATGAGTCCCCAAAATCCAGGAGTTGATTCAATTCTTCCATTTATTTCTTTTCTAAATTTTAGATTTTGAAACAAGTTTCTATTTCACTAATTTTCTTCTCTATCCACCTCAACACTTCTTCTTTTTTAATTGCTGGATATTGAGCGGGATTATGCCAGTTGTTATTTGCATTATCAGAAATCCAACTCCAACCATAAGGATAATTTTTGGTTGGTGCATCTGTAAAACAATCAAGTTTCTTTGAAGGCTGCTCATATCCATTTTTTGGAGAAATGCCAATCCACACTTTCCTCCAATAGGTTCTATCATCAGTTTTAATGACAATTGCATAAGACTCATTTAAATCTCGCCATAGAGCACCATTGTCATCTTTATGTCGTTCAAAACCAATGAGCTTTTTGATAATATATTTTTCAATCAATGCATCTCCGATTTGTTTCGTTAACTGTAACAATTCTAAAGTAGCATCAATATATTTCTCATCAATACCTTCATTAATAATACTTTGTTGATATTCTGTATCCATATCTTGAAAAGTAAGTTGTTTAATAATCGTGATATAGTCTTTAATGGTGCGGTGAATAGGCTTTTGTGGAGAAGTAGTTACCAATCCTTCTACCAATCCTAATATATCCTGTGCATAGGAAAGTTTGATAAAGTCAAAATGTCCCCCTCCCAATGAATCTGAAGAAGGTTCACTACCATCTAAAGTAAGATAAACTAATTTGAAATTATTTTCACCAAACTGTTTCACCCCATAGTTATGATATCGAAGTAATTGATTAGGTTGGTCACCTGCATAGATTTTATTTTCTATGATAATACCATGATTGCCATCTTCAAGAATAATATCTATGCGACCTCCAGTAGTTTCTGTTACTTCACCTACATATCGTTCTGCAATACTCTCATTACAATGCGTAATATAATTATCATCTACCTTTATAGCCGTAACAAGAAATTGCCTAAGAAATTCATTCCCCAATCCATGGTTTGCTTCAGGATTGAATAATGTTGCAAGCAAACGTGAATGTAAGCGCATTTCGTCAGAGCACATATTCAATGCCGAAAACACATTAAAGTTTTCTCCTTTTTTTTCTTCTTTTTGAAGCCTATCTTGCTCAGCACTATGCATATCTGACAATTTAGATAGTAGCTCTTTGATGCTATTACTCATAATAAACATATTTTAGTTAGATTTTCCCTCCATCATCTTATTCAACTCTTCCTCCTCCGTACCCATATCTGTTAAATGCTCTACTTATCATTATGGTTTGTAACAAACAATTCTCATTTGAAATGTTCAATAGGGCAAAGATAAAAATAATATATGCAAAAAACATTACTTTGGTCTAAGAACGAGTTAACTTCTCCATAATATAATGCCTTCATTGTTAAAATCAACCTGAAGTAAGACTTAACCACAAAGAAACAATATGTACTAATCTTTCTCAAACTATATCAGCCTAATCTAATCGCAAGGCTGATAAGTTCGCAGAAAGAGAAAGATATTTTAGAAATGGTATGATTGTAACTCCTATATCCTCTTGACCAATAATACCTTCCAAATTTCCTTCTGATACTATAATAGGTTCAACAACAACCTTGTAACCATTTTCCATTCCTCCTAACGTGAGTTTATATATACCTTTATAAGCTTTTATATATTGCATATTAGGAGAATTCGTTATGTACACTGGGTACAGAAATTTCATTATTTCATATGGATTTAAGTAAGCATTAGAAAATTGAAATAAACATTTGTTGAGTGAAAGTAAATCCTCTTGTATCTTTTCCGTAGACATACCACTTTCCATCATATAAATAATCAGATGAAATAAAGGTAAGGATGTTGGTATACTCCCCCCAAAATAAGAATACTCAAATCCATTAAAATAGTCATCAGTATCAATTTGTGTGAGTTTATATAAATCACGCAATGAACTCCCAGCAAGTTTTTCCCTAAAATGTTTAAGATACGGCAGTAATTCATGAATACCAAGTTTTTCTCCTAATTGTGCCTCAAAATCTCGAATCATAATAGATTTTATACTATATCTGAATGGCTCACGAGACAAGAATTTGCTCATATAGCCTTCATAACAAGCTTGCACACCATAGAAATGATGAAATATATGCTTAGTCACATCATAGTCCATTACCAAGACAATGTTATTAAACCCAAATTTATTACCGACAATATCAGGTTGCTTGCTATCGTCTATGTGCGCACTTACAACATTAAGAATTCTAAAAAGGTGCTTGGGGTCTAAACGATCTAAGTCTTCTATTATCAATACAGGCTTCTTTGCTTTCCTCTCTTCCCCATTCAAAGAATGGTCTTGACTAATCCATTCAATAGCCATTCTTATCAATGTCGTATATCCATCTTCTTCATAAATACAGCCAGCTGTATTCGCAAACTGCGACAAATACTTATCTGCAGTGTGTTTTTTCTCATCATATTTATTCTTTATCTCAAGGAACTTATGATATACTTTATTGTAAAACTCTCCCATAGGAACGAAAGAAAGCAAGAAAGACACAACAGATGTAAAGTCATCAGAAGTTAATACAGAAGCAAATAAAGCATTCAAATCAATATTCTCAAGCAACTTTCTTTCATGCAATTGAACAATAATATCTCTTTTAATATATTCAAAAACGTCCTCATTCTTTGCAACAGAATAGTTTACTGGATAAATAGTAAAGAACTCATATTTATTTTGCATTGCTTCATCTTTTCGTAACTCATTCAGCAAATAGGTTTTCCCATCGCCAAACTTAGCAGACAAAATAATTCTATCCGTCTTTTCAAGGTACTGAGCAAAATTTTTTAAATTACCAGATATATCAATTTTATCTAATATTATTTTCATAGGTCTTTGTTTTTATAGATTAATAATGTTTAGAAATGATTTAAGTTTAAATTATACTGAACAAAGATACAAAAATTTATAATAAATACCAAAAAAAATACACTTTTATTTTTCCAGTGAGAGGAAGTACACATTACTTTCTATCCCATTCTTACATCAGTCTACTCTCTTTTCAATCCTACATTCTCTACTAAAACCGGATTGAAAATTCTTTACACAAATTCAAGAAAAGCACCTAAAACAAAGGTAGAAAACACGTATAAGGCACAAGCCTACAACAGTCAGAAATTCAATTAGTTACAAAGGCGATACAAAAAAGGTGCTTAATTGGACTTCAAAAGGGTGTTAGTAAAGGGCGTAAAGGGCATCTTTAGCACGTCAAGATAATTCTTAAAATACAACTTGTTGAAAATAAAGAAGTTACATTATTAGTACAACTAAAAAGGTAACGATTTGGAAACGAGCGAACTACTTGGCTTCGCTGTTTTCTGCCTAACAAAGAACGCTTGTTATTCTGTTTGCAAAGATAATACTTTCTGGCGAATAACAAGCGTTTTTAATGAGATTTTCTTCTTTCTGCACTTTTCTAATGCGATTTTTGATAGGGACTATAATCCTCGTCTGCACTTCTTCTTTCTGTTGGCCTGGTTTCTGAGTTTACGCTGCCATGCTGCTTCAGCATAGTCGTCGCCTTGTGCGGTTGGTGTAATCAAATCGCCTAACCCTTCCACTACTTCATCGGCTACGCTAATGATGGTCTCTGCCACTGTACTAATAGGATTTTGTACTTGTGGAGTGTCATTGTCTCGTGAGATAGAGGAACGGCTTGGAGGAACAAGTTGATAACCTATATCAGGTTGTTCTTTCCTTTCTGTTGGCTCCTGTATTGTTTGATGTGATTTCCTTGACTCTTCCTTGTTAGTTGGTTCAAAATTCTTTTGCAAAGAATGGTAACCGAACTCCCTGCCGACTTCAGAAGCTTTGAAACTTTGTCCGTTATAGGAGAACTTCAAGCCATAGACCGTGCCCTGCTTGTTCTTCATGCGCTCTATGGTAATGCCGTTTTTGTTCAATTCATAAAGGAACATGGAATGCCCCATGACGCCTGTTCCTTTGTACTTATCAAGCAGAGCATAACAGATTTGTTGCACCTCTTTCTTTGTTTGCTCTCTTGTAGGGCTGGCTTTTTCCTTTTGGTGTTTCCTTTCTGCCTTGACCTCTTTTGCAATGGTCAAGCCTTTCTCCCTGCTGATTTCCTCTGCCACCCTTGCAGCCCTGTTGCTCACGAAGGTGGTATCATAGACCTCTCCATATAGGCTGATACGGTTGGCGATGATGTGAATGTGTCTGTTGTCGGTATCCTTGTGTGTTACCGCCACCCATTGGTGGTTGTCAAGTCCCATTCGCTTGGCAAACAAATGGGCTATCC
>ERZ773006.323-NODE-323-length-24402-cov-7.69438_pt1 | contig 24402 bp, 17 predicted proteins | sample MGYA00580843_ERZ773006 | MGnify/ENA primary metagenome ERZ773006 (study PRJEB29015, sample SAMEA2738011) | human oral metagenome | biome: human oral; feature: human-associated habitat; material: dental | place: China | collected 2052 ...
ACAAATATTTTCCAAAGTTTATTTCATCTTCTGATAAATTCATAACTCCTGGTTTAGCAACTATAATTTCATAGATGTGACCATCTTCTTCAATAATATTTTCAGCAGTAATTTCATATCCTAATTCTTGTAATTTTTCTCGAACGAAGTTTTCACCAACATTAGGTTGTAATACTAGGTTTGGTTTATTCGCTAATTTTTCTTTCCCTTTTTCTAGTATATCAGCAATTAGCTTACCTCCCATACCACATATTGTAATTACCTCTATATTATCACTTAATTCTATAGCATCAAGTCCAGCTGCTTTACGACAATCTATAGTTCCTACTAAATTTTCTTCTTGAACATTTTTTATAGAAACCTTATGTGGTCCTTCTACTATTTCTCCAGCAACAGCATAATCTATTTTATTGTTTTTAGCTAAATAAATAGGTAGATATGCATGATCACTACCAATGTCTGCCAATCTTCGATTTTCAACATATTCAGCTACTAGTTTTAATCTTTTATTAATCGCTAACATCATTTCTCCTTTTTATTAATCAAGAAAATCCTTACTAAAACTTGTTGTAATAACAGATTTACTTTTTTTATCAAAGTTTGCAAAATCAGTTATTATATTCTCACCAAATTCAGCTTTTAACTTTTTAGAAAGCTTTCTTAGTTTCTGTTCTTCTTTATAATCTTTTTTATCAAAAATATCAAGTTGTACCTTTAATTCCTTTGATTTTCTAATATCATTTAATGACACTCCAAGCAACCTAACTCCTTGTGTGAAATCATAATGTTCCAATAATAATTCCCAAGCATAACTAAAAATATCATTTGTACTAGATATAAATTCTGGAATTTTTTTAGATCTTGTAATAGTTTTAAAATCACTGAATTTTACCATTATTGAAATATTATTTCCAACATAGTTACGTGACTGTACTCTTGCACTGACTTTTTCAGATAGTTTTTTTATTTCTTTTAAAATATCATCTTCATCTATTAAATCATTTGTGAATGTTTTTGAATTTCCAATTGATTTTCTATCAACTGTATATTTAAGCTCATCATTACCCTCTCCATTAGCCTTGTTTTTCAACCTCAAACCTTGAACACCAAGTAAGCTATGGAGAATTACCTCGTTTGCTACAGCAACATCACCAATTGTATTGATCCCAATCTTTTTAAGTTTTTTTGTAGAGGCTTTACCACAGCCATGCATTTCTCCTATATCTAGATTCCAAAGAATATCTTTATAATTTTTTTTATTTATAATCGAGAATCCGAGAGGTTTTTTCAGATTCGAACCCATCTTCGCAAAAAATTTATTAAATGAAACCCCTACTGATGAAGGCATCCCTAATTGTTTATATATTCTTCTTTGTATTGTGGCTATTACCTTTATTGGTTCATGAAAATCACTTAAATCTATATAGGCCTCATCAACAGATACTATCTCGATTTTATCCGTATATTCCCGTACTAAATCAAAAATCAACTTAGATTCTTGTTGATACTTAGGCATATCTGGTCGAAGAATCTTTATATTTGGATATATTTTTCTAGCATCTCCAACTCGCATGGTTGTTTTTATACCTAAATTTCTCGCCTCATAGTTAGAGGTTACTATTATTCCATGTCTAGTTTTCACTTCCCCTGCTATTGCTAAAGGTTTACCTTTCAATTCAGGATTATATTTTTCTTCTACACTTGCATAAAAGCAATTCATATCAATATGAGCAATAACTTTAGACATTTTTTCACCCCTTTTAATATACTAAAAACGGGAACAATAAGGAGCCATTCAATTAAATGTTTAATACACTATTCGAATTGTTCCCTATTATAATTTCCCGTTATATTTTCATTATTAAACTAATGAAAAGTTAATTATTATTATTGGTTTTCTCTTAGTATTGTCATATAGTAAACTGGATAACATACTTCTTATCTCTGCCTTAACAGCTGCACATTCTCTAATACTCTTGATTGGATTATTTTCTAAATACTCAATTACTTTTTCTTCAGCTTCTTTGATCAATTCCATACTCTTCTTAACATAGACAAAACCTTTTGTTTGAATTACTGGCTTACCTACTAAAGTCTTCTCTTTTTTACTAATTGCATATGAAGCTACGAAAATTCCATCGTTAGAAAGTAGTTTTCTATCTTTAAGTACACTATCTTCTACATCCCCAATTCCACGACCATCAACTAGTACATTCCCTACTGGAACATTATTTTGAAGTGTTTTCGACTTACTTCCACTGATTTCTAAAGTTGTTCCTTTAGATAAGATATGAATATTTTCAGTAGCAACACCTGTTTCGGCAGCGATTTCAGCATGTTTACGAAGATTTCTAAATTCTCCTTGAACTGGAATAAAGTGCTTAGGCATAAGCATATTTAACATCATTTTCAACTCTTCTTTGGTAGCATGGCTCGCAGCATGTAGACGTTTAGAAGCTGTTACAACATTTGCACCAAGTTTAACTAATAAGTTTAATGTTTGGAATAACATTACTTCCATGTTTGGAGAAGGTGTTGCAGCAATCATGATTGTATCACCAGATTCAATTTGAATTCCAGCAATTTTTTTCTCTGCAATATTCTTCATGGCCTCAATTGGCTCTCCTTGATCTCCAGATGAAAGTATACATACTTCGTTTTGTGGATAATCTTTTAATTCTTCAATTGAAATTAAGTTACTATCTTCAATTTGTAAGTAATTCATATTTCTTGCAGTATTGATAGATGCTTCAATAGCTTGACCTAAAAGTAAAATCTTTCTATTTTGTGCCAAAGCTGCCCTAACGATATGAGAAATCGTTAAAAAGTTAGAAGCATAACATGTTACAATAATACGTTTATTAGCTTGATAAAATGCATTGTCAATTTGTTCTGCCGCTTCATTTTCAGGAACATTATATCCTTTAACGTTAGCATTACTTGAATCACTTAGTAAAGCAAGCACACCTTTTTGACCTAATGTACTAATTTTTACAATATCAGATTTATATTCTTTACTTACTGATTGGTCGAATTTAAACTCACCAGTATAAACAATATTACCTTGATTTGTCTCAATACAGATACCTAAAGAATCAGGCATTGAATAAGTAGTCTTGAAGAATGTAACACTTGCATTATTGAAATCATATTTATTATTATCTTTTACATAATAAAACTTAATTCTTCTTTTAATACCTAGTTGTTTAAGGTGATTCTTCAATAAATCAATTGTAAGTTTTGATCCATAAACTGGGCACTTTAATTTATCGATAATATATGGTACAGCTCCCATTGAACTCACATGTCCATTAGATAAAAACAACCCTTTGATTTTTTGTTTATTACGTACTAAGTAACTAATATCAGGAATAACCGCATCAATTCCTATCATTTCTGTTTCTGGGAACATTAATCCCGCATCAAGAACGTAAATTTCGTCCCCAATTTCAACCATGTACATATTTTTGGCTACTTCTTCTACCCCTCCTAATGGAGTAATACGAATTTTAGCTAACTTTTTAGATTTATTCGGTTGAGATTTAGCTTTATTTACATTATTGATTTTCTTTACTACTTGTTTTGAGTTATTTTGTTGCTCTTTAGCCACAACTTTTTTTGAATTTTTTGGTCTAGTATTATTTTTCTTAGACACTTGTCCATTATTTTTCTTGCTATTATTTTTTTGTAAATTTTTAGCAATACTTATTTCATTATTACTCATGTTTTCCTCCTCGTATCATTGATTTTATTGGTTCGAAGTCTCTTCTATGTATAGGTGTAACACCATACTCTTTTAAGCCTTCTAGATGTTTCTTTGTTCCATATCCTGCATTATTCTCAAAATCATAATAAGGATATTTTTTCGCATATTCTTTCATTAGATTATCTCGATAAACTTTTGCTATTACCGATGCAGCAGCGATTGAAACACTTTTTTCATCACCTTTCACCATACTAAAATTAGGGATAGGATAATTCTCAAATGGCATCGCATCTATAAGTAAAAAGTCCGGTTTAACTTCTAACTTTTCTACTGCTCTTTGCATTGCTATACGTGCAGCATTGTAAATATTATATTTCTCAATTTCAGTATTGTCTACTTCACAAATAGCATAAGCAACAGCTTCTTTTTTTATTTGTTCATACAGTGCTTCACGTTTCTTCTCAGATAATTTCTTTGAATCATTTAATCCTTCGAAATAGCTGTCTTTTTTTAGGATTACCGCTGCAGCAACCACTGGGCCTGCAAGTGGTCCTCTACCAACTTCATCTATTCCGCAAATATACTTACATCCATTATTATAACATTTATTCTCGTAAAATGATTTCTTTTCATACTCTTTTTTATAAAAAAGTTTTTTCTCTTGCTTTTTAGCATAACTTAATAGTAATTTTTGAACCCCAGTTCTTTCATCTTTTTTTAGTTCATTTAACATTTCCTCGGAAATGACTTCTTGATTTAAGAGTTCTTTTACCTCACTAATTTTCATTTTGTTCCTCATTTTCCAATAAATCGTTATAATTATCTAAAGTAATAAGTCCAAATTTTTGTGTTCTAAAATCTTGAATTAATAGCTTAATTGTTGAATCGTAATCATAATCTCCACCGATTTTTTTAAATCTTTTTTCAGCTACTTTTTCCATGATAAATACATTTTCATCATCACTTTTAACATTTATCTTATAAAGATTATTTAGATTTTCTAAATAATTTTCTTTTAAAAGCTCTATCAAGTATAAACTAACATCATCAAGTGGAGTAATGTCATCTTTTATAGAACCAATTAAACTTAATTTTTTACCAATTTCTTGATTATCAAACTTTGGCATAAGTATTCCTGGAGTATCTAATAATTCTATATCTTTGTTTAATTTTAGCCATTGTTGTTTTTTAGTAACACCAGGTTTATTAGCAGTATTAGCTACATTTTTCTTAATCAGTTTATTTATAAACGTCGATTTACCAACGTTAGGTACACCTATTACCATTGATCTGATTGCTCTTGGTTTAATTCCTTTTGCAACTTGGCGAGCTATTTTTTCTGCTAATTCTTCTTTTGCTTTATCAATTACTTTATTTAAGTTATTACTATTTTTTGCATCAGTATATACTACAGTATATCCTTTATTTTCAAAGTAATTTTTCCATTTTGCTGTTTCAGCTCTATCACATAAATCTATTTTATTAAATATAATTATTTTCTTCTTATCTTTTACTACTTCATCTAAGTACATATTGTGAGAAGAAAGTGGGCAACGTGCATCTACTAGTTCAAAAACTATATCTACTAATTTTAGTTTTTCTTTTACTTCTCTTGTCGCCTTGGCCATATGACCTGGGAACCATTGAATAACCATAAATTTAACTCCTTATTATTTTACTTTGTAAATTCTACTATTTTATACAGTCTTTACTATTTTACCACATTTTCAAGTTTTTTTAACCTATTTTGATGCTAATTATTCGTAAAAGATCAATATTTTCAATTTTTCTTATTCAATAATTAACATTTATTTTTAACATATGAAATCAAAATAATAATGGGAGCGACTCAAAAATCGTGATTTCGTAGAAATCGATTTTGTCGAGTCGCCCCCGCACAGGTTATTAGATATCTAAAAAGCTTTTGTAAAGCGAATTTAGATATCAATAAGCCACTGCGTCTATGAGTTCTCACAGATACCTTGTTAAAATTTAGGACTTTTGGCTCAGCCTCATTATAAATATGTAAGTTAAAGTTATTTTCTTAAAATAATATATTAGATAACTACATTGATACCAAATAATTTTAGTTTAATGTTACTAGTTTTAGGTCTTGTTTCAGGAAACTCAGCAACAAATATTATATAAGTTATACTTCCTACTAAGTAGAATATTAGAGATGCATTGTACCCCATATGATTCAATACTAAGCTCCATGAAAAGTTAAATAATGTGTAAATCGCATATCCTAAAGCCCAAAATATTCCAAACATTATAGTTAATCTTTGTGAATTCATTTTAGGTAATTCATATGGAATATTTAAATATATTGGATATTGAGAATACATGAAGAAACCTGATAAAGCAAACATTATATATGAGATAATAACATTGTTAGAAACACTAAGAAGTCCGATTGCCATAAGTCCTATCATTAATACACCATGAATCATTAAAAATGGCTTTCTTCGAAAATCTAAACGTCTTGTAACTAACAAACTAAATAAAGTTCCAAATAATCCTCCTATTGTAACAGTTAATATCATAACTTCCGGTTTAAAGTGTGAATTATTTGCATGTTCTGCTATTACTCTAGGTAAAGATACTAGTGGCATAACATATAAGAATAAAAAACCACCAAATCCTAATGAAAATATGTAAATAAATTTATCTTTAAAACCATCAGCATAGGTATATTTTTTCTCTTCAACCTGATGTATAGCTTCTTTTGATCTCATAAGAGATTCATACACAAAATGATTTGGATGTTTCCATGTAACAGTTGGCTCAAAATCACGAGAAAATAAGATCCAGAAGACAAGGAGTATTATACTAAAAATACTAAATCCTATCATCGTATATCTCCAGTCTATTACAAAATACTTTTTAAATAATAAAAATAAAATTGCAACTAAAGCAGCACCAATATTATAAGCTGCCGTAATAATTGTACTAGTAATAATTTTTTTATCATTAGGAATGAATTTTGCAACAAATGAGTTTATAAACACAATTATCATAGAACCACCAAATCCCATTATCATTCTTGATATTGTATATAGCCAATAACTATGTGTAAATATCGCAAAAAATGAGAAACACAAGCAAAATAATGAAATCATAGCTGCTTTCTTAGGATGTAATTTGATTAATATAAATGCAGCTAGTAAATTTGCAATAATTCTTGAAATGGTTATTGTGTAGTTTACAACTTCAGATATTATCGGAGAAACCTTTTCACCATTAAAATAATAGTCTGTTATTTGTTTAGATAAAGTTGAACCTGCTACCCAATTTGTAGCGAATACTACATAAGCAGTAATAAGTATTGTAAACATGAGAACCCCCTGTTTACGGGTTGGGGAGTTGGATATTGTTTGCATAATTTTGTACCTCTTTATTTTTTATTGCAGGTCGACCTTGTTATATAACTGATTTTAAATGTAAACTTATTTTATTACAAATAATGAAAAAAATCAAGAAAACCTTTTCTTTTGCAATCGATTACAAGAAAATATTTTCACATTTACAAACTGAAAATATGAAAGTAAATGGTCCGATTTACTGAAAGTATAGCATTTTACACACTTTAAATAATAATAATAAAAACATAAAATATAACATAATTCAAAAATTAAATATAATAATTTTTATATTAAATATACTTTTTAAATCTCTATTTTAAAAAGTATTTTTGTATATATAACTTTTAAAAATAATTATTAAAGTATACTCTATTATTGATAAAATAAATATTTATATCATTTTAACATTTAAATTTAACACATTAAAAGTAGCCTGTATACTAAAGAATATTTTCTCTAGTATATAGACTACTTCTTAATTATTATACAATTTTCAATACAATGAAAAAAGTTTATCTTTTATCTACTTTCTTAACGATAGTATCTCCAAGTATTTGAATTGCAAATACAATGATTAAAATTAACACTGTTGCAACAAACGTTAAAGTACTGTTATTACGTTGGAATCCATCTAAATAAGCTAAGTTACCTAATCCTCCAGCTCCGATAACACCTGCCATCGCTGTTGATCCTACTAACGCAATTGCTGTAACAGTTAATCCTGAAATTATTGCTGGTAAACTCTCAGGAATTAAAACTTTTGTAATAATTGTAGATTTTTTAGCTCCCATAGCACGTGCAGCTTCTATTACACCTTTATCTACCTCACGAAGACCAATTTCTACTAAACGAGCATAGAATGGTGCTGCTGAAATAATCAATGCCGGAATCGCTGCTTGCACACCGATAATTGTACCAATTAATGCCTTAGTAAATGGAATTAATAATACAATTAAGATAATAAACGGAATTGCTCTGAAAATATTAACAATCGCTGTAACAACCGCATAAAAACCACGTCCAAATGTACTCTTACTATTAGATGTTAAATATAATAGTAATCCTAAAAATAATCCGACAATAAACACAGCTATTAATGACTCAAAAGTCATAATTAGTGTTTCAATTGTTTTATCTTGTACTTTATCCCAATTAACTCTTGAAAAATCAAACATTATAACACCTCCGTTAAAATACCTAGTTCATTTAATCTAGCTATTACTTTATCTGTATTCTCTTTAGAACCAATCAATTGAACAAATAGCGTACCAATATTAGCAGTTGCTGTTTTATCAATATGTCCATTGATAATATTAAAATCAAAATCAATTTCTTTTAATAACATACTAAGAATAGGTTTTTTCGAAGTATTATTGTCAAAAGTAAATTTAATAATAATACCATCTGTAAATACTTTCTTCCATTCTTCGATATTTTCTCTTTCTTCAAATTCTGATGCAAATGAAGTCTGAGCTAAGAATTTCTTCGTTACTTCCTGTGTTGGGTGATAGAATACTTCAGAAACAAGACCATCTTCAGCAATTGTACCACCATCGATAACAGCAACTTTTGTACAAATTGTTTTAATTACATTCATTTCGTGAGTAATTAAAACAACAGTTATATTTGTCTTATCATGAATTTCTTTAATTAAGTTTAATACCTCAGCTGTTGTTTCAGGGTCAAGTGCACTCGTTGCCTCATCACAAAGTAAAATTGAAGGATTCCCTGCTAATGCACGTGCAATACCTACCCTTTGTTTTTGACCACCAGAAAGTTGAGAAGGATAAGCATGTAGTCTGTCTTCTAATCCAACTAACTTAGCTAACTCCTCTACTCTTTCTTTAATCTCAGCTTTTGATTTTCCTAAAATTTCTAATGGAAATGCGATATTTTCTGCAACAGTTCTGCTCCATAATAGATTGAAGTGTTGGAAAATCATTCCGATTTTTTGACGTTTTAATCTACGTTGCTCTTCAGTTATTTTATTGAAGTCATCACCATCAATAATTACCTCACCATCTGTAGCCACCTCAAGTCCGTTTAACAGCCTTACTAACGTACTTTTCCCGGCACCAGAATAACCAATAATACCGTAAATATCACCCTTTTCAACTTTTAAATTAATATCTTTTAGAGCATGAACTTCATTATTATAAATCTTATTAACTTTTTTTAACTCAATCATGTCTATCTCCTTTCTCTTTTTTAAAAATAAAAAACACCCTTACTCCTACATGGAATAAGGGCGTTTTACGCGGTACCACCTTATATTTTACTTATTACAACTACTATCATAGTCTATCCTATAACGTGGATCCTCGAACAAAGTTTACAATTTATGTTTACCTTATTAACCACTCGAACCATTTTCATAAATTTCATATTATACCTTTTCAGCTAACAGTACTCTCTTTAAATACTACATTTATTACTTATACGAGTATTGGTTTTTATTAATTTCTCTTAAGTATAACATTATAGTTTTATAGTGTCAAGTATAATTTTTTGAAAATATCTTAGAAAAATTCTGAAAATATTAATTTAATTTTCTAATTTAATATTATTTTCTTTTAGATATTCTGCTACAACTCTTGCCATATCATCTAACAAATCGTCGAATTCTTCCCAATTTTTCACCGTTGCACCACTCGCTAATGGGTGACCTCCACCTGCATACTTTTCAGCTAAAGTATTTATTACAGGCCCCTTAGATCTAATACGAACACGTACTTTATTACCCTCATCAATGGCAAAGCACCACGCATACAGACCTTGTAAGCTTCTTAATAAGTTTACCCCAGTTGAAACTTCTCCAGGATCTACACCATATTTATCCATATCTTCTTTAGTAATCTTCAGATATGCAACCCCATCTTGGTAAACATCATAATTTTCAAAAATAAACGCTCTAAATCTCATAATATTTTCACTGATAATTTCCATTTTATCTAATAAAGCACTCATATTGAAATCATACTTAATAAGTTCTGAAGCAACTTTAAGCGTATTGTTAGAAGTATTTGGGAATAAAAATCTACCAGTATCTCCTACAATACCAAGATAAAGTAATTTTGCTGCTTCATCATTCAATTTAATATTATATTTTCTATTTAAATATTTATAAAAATTATATATTAATTCACTACAAGATGAAACTTCTGTATCTACTAGGTTAATACTTCCGTAATTATCTAATGGCGGATGATGATCGATTTTTATTAGGAAATTATTTTTTGTAAATAATTTACCATCGATTCTCGGAAAATTCGCTGTATCTGTTACTATTACTAAAGCTTCCTTATAATCTTCTTCTGTTACTTCTGAATTTTTAAATAAAAAATCTAGTGAAGGGGAATCTTTACCTACAGTTATCAATTTTTTTTCAGGAAAATTTTCCTTAATAATTTGATACATTGCACCTTGAGAACCGTATGCATCTGGATCTGGTCTTTCGTGTCTATGTATAATTATTTTATCATTTTCCTTTATTTTTTGAAAAATTTCCTCATATAAATTTTCGTAGTTTGTAGTCATCTAATTTCTTCTTTCTCTAATTTCTTTGGAATACTTGACAAGTTACCATAGCTTTTGCTACTAATTCAGTCTTATCGTATACTTCAACATCAAATTTAGCTGTTTTACGACCTATATCTAAAATATTTACTTTTGTTGTAATTGTTCTATCTAATGGTACAGATTTTAAGAAGTAAAGTGTAGTATTTTGCATAAGAACTTCACTTCTATTGTAGTTATAGCTTGTGATATGAATAGATTCATCAATAATACTTAGTAATGCTGAACTAGAGAATGTACCAAATTGATCTAACATTTGTGGAATAACTTTAACCTGTAGTCCATCCGCTCTAGGAACAATTCCTTTACGCATGATTTCATCAAATGTATCATTGTTATGACCTTCTTGGAATCTATTATTTGTTAATAATGAGTTTATAACTATTTTTCTAGTAACCACACCAAGTAGCGTATTTTTTGCATCAATAACAGGCATTAATTCATAACCCTCTGATAACATAGTATTAGCTACAGAAGAAATAGGTGTTTCTAAAGTTGTAGTTGCTACTTTTCTTTCCATTACTTCTTTTATAAGTGCATCTTTTTCCTGTAAGAAAACATCACGAGCTGTAACTATACCTACTAATTTGCCGTATTCATTAACTACAGGATATCGTGTATGCCCTACCTCTAGCTGTAAATCATACCAATCTTTAACAGTGTCATTTAAATTAATTGTATATAGATTTTCAACTTTCATATAAATACTTTCAACAGTAATTATATCTCTTTTAATAATTTGGTCGTTTGTTACACGATTTATTAAATGAGTTACTGAAAAAGTATCGTGTGGTGTAATAATTAATGGTAAATTTTTACTATCAGCTAATGCTTTTATTGAATCATTTGGAACATATCCTCCTGTAACTAAGATAGCACATTCTTTTTCCAATGACATCTCAATAATTTTAGGACGATTACCAATAATTAATAATGTACCTTTTCGTATGTGTTGTCCTACTTGTTCAGAATCCATTGCCCCAATTGCAAAGTCTTGAACTATTTCGTGAACTCCTCCACGTCCTGCGATTAGTTGTCCGCTTACTATATTAACAATTTCAGAATACGATAATTTTTCTACATTATCACGTTCTTTCTTCTGTATTCTTACTGTACCTACACGTTCAATAGATGAAACAAATCCACGATTTTCAGATTCTTTTATCGCTCTATATGCAGTACCTTCGCTTACTTTTAATTCTTTTGCAACTTGACGAACAGAAATTTTACTACCAATTGGTAAGCTCTTTATATATTCTAATATTTTTTGGTGTTTAGATTTCATAACTTTTTCTCCTTAAATTTTTATTATAATACAAACAGTTTATTTGCAACACATTCTATACACTAGTAATTATATACTTTTTATAGAACTATTTCAAGATGAAAGAGGATGAAAAATAATTAAAATAACTTATTTTTCACCCTCTTCTATATAATTTTATGTATATTTTCTTTTTAAATAAATATATTGAATACTTTTTAAAATTTTATTGATACAGTTAATATTTGGTATTTTTACTATAACACCTTATTGTTTCTGTAATCGTAATATTTTACGATTTTCTTCCTGCAGGCATTTTTTTAGCATACCCTTCTTTATTTTCTTGTTTCACCCTTGCTATTACTAAAGAATCTGATGGAGCATTTTCTGTAACAGTAGTTCCAGCTGCAACTACAGCACCATCACCAATTTCCAATGGAGCTATTAAGTTTGAGTTACATCCTATAAATGCATCACTACCGATTTTAGTTCGATATTTATTTTTCCCGTCATAATTTACAGTAATTGTTCCACAACCAATATTTGTGTTACTTCCCACTTCTGTATCACCTAAATAACTTAAATGCGCTGTTTTTGAGCCATCTCCATAAGAAGTATTTTTCAGTTCAACAAAGTTACCAACTCTTACATGTTGACCTAACTCACAATTATTTCTAATGTGTGAGTATGGACCTACACTTGTGTGATCTCCAATTTTAGAATCACTAATAGTAGAAGACAACACTTTTACTCCATTTCCTATTTGTGCGTTTTCTAAATACGAATTAGGTTTGATTTGACAGTCTTCTCCAATTACAGTATTCGATTTAATAGTAACATTTGGATAAATTGTTGTATCACGACCAATTATTGCATTTGGAGCGATGTATGTATTTGTAGGATCTACTAGAGTAACACCTGCTAGCATATGTTTTGTGTTTATTCTATTTCTCATAACATTTTCAGCATAAGCTAATGCTACTCTGTCATTAACACCAAATGTTTCATCAAAATCATCACATAAATAAGTTTCAATAATTTCTTTTTGTTCTCTTATTAAAGCCAGTACATCTGGAAGATAATATTCACCTTGATTATTGTCATTTTTTACTTTTTCTAGCATTTCAAACAATAATTTATTATCAAAGCAATATATTCCTGAGTTTATTTCTTTAATTTTTTTCTCTTGTTCTGTAGCATCTTTCTCTTCTACAATTTTAACTAATTTTCCATTCACATCACGAATTATACGACCATAAGCAAATGGATTATCTGCTATTGCTGTTAATACAGTTGCTTTTGCATTTGTATTCTCATGGTGATCTAGCATGCTATTAATAGTCTCAGAACGAATTAAAGGTGTATCTCCATACATTACAATAGTTGTACCTTCTTTGTCTTTTAATTCATCTTTTGCTACTTTTACAGCATGAGCAGTTCCTAATTGTTCTGCTTGAAGTACAAACTTAGTTCTGTTCCCTAGAACCTCTTTAACTCTCTCAGCTCCATGGCCAACTACTGTTATCACTTCTTGCATCTCTAAATCATTAAGGCTATCTAATACAAGTTCAACCATTGTTCTATCGCACACTTTATGCAATACTTTATATAGTTTTGATTGCATTCTAGTTCCTTTTCCAGCTGCCAGTATTACTGCATATCTATTATTACTCATTTTCTACATCCTCTTTTCCTACTTGTCTTAATTTTTCAATAACATTCCCTAATTTCACATCAAAAGTTCCATTGAATTCGTCAATATTTTCTATTTTTGATAAGTATAAATAATCATCCTCATGTTCTCTTGGCGAATCAAAACATTGTGTTATTATTACTTTACCTACAACATCTACATCGAATTCATTCATCAGACTTTCCATACCTGTAAGAACTCCTCCTCCACGCATGAAATCATCAACTAATAATACTTTTGATCCTGTATTTAAACTTCGTTTAGATAAAATCATTGTTTCTATTTTCTTAGTAGAACCTGAAACATAGTTAATAGCTACAGTAGTTCCTTCTGTAACTTTATTATCTCTCCTTATTATTATTACAGGTTTATTTAATATTGAAGCTATGGCGTAAGCTACTGGAATTCCTTTTGTAGCAACAGTTACAACAGCATCTACCTCTTTATTTTTATATACAGTAGCAACTACTCGTCCTAACTTATTCATCAAACTAGGATCCCCTATTATGTCAGACATAAAGATATAACCACCAGCTAACAAACGGTTCCCATCATTAATTTTATCAAGAAAACCACTAAGAATTTCTTTAGCATCCTCTTCAACTAAAGTTGGTGTAAAGATAACACCACCACTTACTCCAGCTAAAGTCTTAACTTCTCCTATATTTTCTTCTTTAAAACCATTTTTTATTATGTGTATATCTTCACTTATTGAAGATTTAGCTTGATTGAATTTTGAAACGAAATATGTTAATGGAATTAATTTATTCGGATTATTCAATAAATACTCCGTCATTACTACTATTCTTTCACTTCTCTTTAACTTCATCTTATACTCCTTACATAGCATATTTGGTAACATTACCATACTATATACATTCAATATATTTTATTCGTATATTATATGTATATAATACCACTATTGTTCGGAATAGTAAAGGATATACATCAATTTTTAAGTTGATTTTAATTAACTATACCATTTATCATATCAAGAATAATAAAGAGAAGACAGCTTTACTAAACTATCTTCTCTTTTTAAGATTATTTTTCTTTCCAAACTTCTAAAGTTCGTATTTGATTTTCTTCTACTTTTCTTACAACAAAAGTTAATTTATCTATTGAATATACTGCTCCAACTTTCGCCTCATATTTTTCTAAATAAACATAAGCTCCAATTGTATCAACTTCTTCGTGCGGAAGTTGAACATGGAATAGTGCATTCACATCTTGGATTGGTACCCAGCCATCGATAAGATAATGTCCATTTTTTAATTTTTTAACTAAACTTTGTTCATCTTCGTCAAACTCGTCTCGAATTTCTCCCGTAATTTCTTCAACTATATCTTCTAAAGTAACCACACCACTAGTTCCACCATATTCATCAGTAATAACTATCATGTGTTCTCTATTTTGTTTTATAGTTGCTAAAACTTGAGAAATCGGCGTATGTTCAAATATTTTTATAGCCGGTGTTATATATTCTTCTAAATCTTTAGTATTCTCCAAAGGTTTATCAGCAAACAATAATTTTTTAACATTTAAAATCCCTAAAATACGATCTTTATCTCCATCTTCAATAACTGGATATCTCGTATATTCTTCTTGTTTTAATTGTCTCATGATAATTCCTAAAGAATCACTCATATCTATTGCTTCAACCTCTGTTCTAGGCGTCATAATCTCTTTTGCAATTTTATTATCAAATTCAAATACTCTCTCTACATAGCGATATTCAACATCATTTATTTGACCGTGTGCTCTTGAAGATTTCATTATCGTTCTTAATTCTTGTTCACTATGAATATCATCATGCTCTGATGCTGGTTCGAAACCAAACATTTTTGCTATAACATTCGCTAATGAATTAAGTAGCCAAACTAGTGGACGCATTACTTTATCAAACATATACATTGGCCAAGCAACACGAAGACATGTTTTTTCTGCTGATTGTATCGCTATTGTTTTAGGAACCAATTCTCCTAAAACTACATGTAATAGCGTCATAAATCCAAATGATACTACTAATGAGACTGTATGTGTAACCGCCTCATTTAAATGAAGTAATTCAAAAATTGGATTAAACAGAGCATGGAATGTCGATTCCCCAATCCATCCTAAACCTAAAGAAACAATTGTTATACCTAACTGTGTTGCAGATAGATAATGGTCTAATTGCTCTACCATTTTTACTAATATCTTTGCTGTTTTATTTCCTGATTCTACTAATTCATTCACCCTTGTTGGCCTAAGCTTAACAAGTGCAAACTCAAACATTACGAATATTGCTGAAGCAATAAGTAATAATATAATTATAAATATTTTAATTAAGATACTGAGATCCATATGGTTTTAATTTAACCTCTTTCCTTATTTTTTAGTCATTAATAAATAATTTTACTATATATAAACTTTTTTTTCAATTATTATACCATCTATAGGTTTTATAGTTTCTTCCAATCTATTAGCAATTCATATTGATGGATATTTTTTCTAGCGAGTGATACTATATTAATAATTGAAAACGCTAAACAGGAGATTATAATGACTAGTGAAAAAAATTTCCAAGATTTTTGGTCTAGGAAAATTGAATACATAAATAACCTTCAAATCAACTATAAGTTGGAAAAAACTTCATTTTCCAAATTTGAAAATATAGAATTTTATAATTTAACATTTAATAGTTTTGATAACTCAACAATATACGCTAAATATATAAAAAATACAAAGCATAGAACTCTATATCCAAACAAACCTATTCCTATACTTTTCTATTTCCACGGTTATCCTGCTTCTAGTAGAAACTGGTTAGAAAAGTCTTCCTTTGCTTCTTTTGGATACGATGTAGTTGCAATAGATTTCAGAAATCAAGGCGGATTAAGTAAAGATAAGAGTAATTCTTCTCCTTCAGTTTTTGGGCATCTTACAATAGGACTAGACGAAAACATAGAAGATATGATATTTTACAAAAACATTTTAGATACGCTCATCCTTTCTAGAATAGTTAGCACATTTGATGAAGTAGATTCAAAGAATATAGTTACCTATGGAGCTTCTCAAGGCGGAGCTTTTTCTATAATGTTTGCTGCATTAAATAAAAAAGTTACAAAGTGCATAAGTTTATATCCTTTCCTTTCAGATTTCCAAACCTTCTATGATCTTGATAATAGAAATAATGCTTACGCAGAATTTACTCATCATGCACGTTGGTTTAACACTACAGGACAAAACACCAAATATATTTTAAATAATCTTTATTATATCGATACTTTAAACTTTGCTAAATTATTGAAATGCGAAGTGTTATTTGGAATTTCTAATCTTGATGAAGATTGCCCTAAAGTAACTCAAGAGAAAATCTTTAACAACATTAAAACTAAAAAGAAGGTATATATTTATAAAAAATTCTATCATGAGAATATTTCAAGTTTCAACAACGAAATAACTAACTTCTTACTAAGTAAATAATAGGAGTATATAATGAAATTAGTAAAATATAGAAAATTAAATTATACAGAACAAATATTAAATATTAACCATCCATTTGTTCAATATAAAAAGATTAATTTTAAAGGAATAGATAATTCAAAAATAGAACTAGATCTTGCGATTCCAAGTTCTGATATTAAAGGAATTATAATTGACTTCCCTGAATATAAAATTAAAAATAAAGATTATTTAACCTTAACCAAATACAGCCTGTTGGACTACGCTTTAATATCTTTACATATTAGAGGCCAAGCTGGAAATAGTGAAAACAATACAACTTGTTCTCATTTCCCATTTTTAGATTGTAACAATGAGATTCCCTATTATAATCTAGTATTTCAAGATGCTCTTGATACTCTACAAATAATTGAATCTCTATTTCCAAATAAAGATATATATGTTACTGGAGTTGGACAAGGTGCTGCTATTAGTATAATTTGCGCAAAATTTTATGATACTATTAAAGAACTTTTTATTTCGGATTGTTCACTTTGCGATATAAAAAATACTTATATTCAAAACAAAAACAATCCAATATTTAAAAAATTATATAATTTTGAAATGGACCTACCAGAAAAAACTGATTATTTATATAATGTCCTAGATTCAATCGATATACTTAATATTAGTAACTCAATTGGTCAAAAAGTTCACTATGCACTTTCATATCTAAGTCCTAAGACACCTCATTCTGCACAACTAAAATTAATTGATTCTCTTAATGATATAGAGGTTCAACACTACAAATTTTTAAATTATAAAAAAATATTCCAACATCAATTTGATGATTATATACTTGAAACACTCTCAAATAGGTAAAAAATGAATCGACAGTAGTCTTATCCTCTGTCGATTCATTACTTTTAATGCAATTAGCTTAATTTACCTTTTAGCTTCATATTTTTAACAATTTTTTCTATAGAGTTTACATAAGCAGCTTTTCTCATTGGGATATCGAATCTTTCTTTTACTTCCCAAATATCATTAAATGCTTTTGTCATAACTCTTGCTTGTTTTTCTACTACTTCTTCTTCAGTCCAGTAGTATCCTTGTAAGTTTTGTACCCATTCGAAGTAAGATACAGTTACACCACCACTATTTGCAAGAATGTCAGGTATTACAACAACACCTTTTTCTCTTAATGCTTTATCACCTTCTAATGTAGCAGGACCATTAGCTCCTTCTGAAATTACAGGAGCTTTAATTAAACTTGCTTCCTTAGCATCGATAGCATTTTCTAAAGCACATGGACAAAGTACATCTACATCTAATGCCCAGAATTCATCCAATGTTAAACGTTTTGTATTTGGTAGTGTATGGAATCTAACTTTCTTATCTTTACATTCTTGAAGTTCAGCGTATGATAATCCTTCTTCACGGTATACCGCATATTGAACACCATCATCATCACGTTCAGTTACTGCAACAACTGTTGCTCCAAATTTAACAGCAGTATCTACAGTATAACTACCAACGTTACCAAATCCTTGAACAGCAAATTTCGCACCTTGTGTAGATTTCCCTAATTTTTCTAATGCTAGTTTTGCAGCAAGTGCTACACCATACCCTGTAGCTTGTGTTCTTCCTAATGAACCACCTAATTCCAATGGTTTACCTGTTAAAGTCCCAACACCTTGTTCTCCTGTAAGCACATTATATTCATCAATCATCCAAGACATGATTTGACCATTTGTATTTACGTCTGGTGCAGGAACATCTTGTTTTTCACCTAAGTATTTGTATAATCCTCGAATATATCCTCTAGAAAGTCTTTCTAATTCACCTTTAGATAAATCTTTTGGATCTACAATTATACCACCTTTACCTCCACCATACGGAAGGTTAGCAACCGCACATTTGAATGTCATCCAAATTGATAATGCTTTAACTTCATCTGCTGTTACAAGTGGATGGAATCTTAATCCACCTTTTGTAGGACCAATTGCATCGTTATGTTGTGAACGGAATCCTTTAAAGTATTTTACCTCACCATTATCCATTCGAACTGGAATAGAAATTTCAATAAATCTTTGTGGATCTTTTAATGATTCATATACTTCTTCTTTATAACCTAATACTTCACATGCACCTTTAATTTGTTCTCTTGCGTTAACCAATGGATTATTATTCATAACTAAATCTCCTTAGAATGTTATTTTACATTTATAATGTAATATTGTTTTAATTAATTATATCAAATATTACACCATTTTGTAAACTTTTATTTTTAAGAACCTTTTTAGATTTTTATATTTTTTTATGTAAACTATTTTCATTTTTATTTTCATACAAAAAAGTTAGTTTATCAACTAAAACAATAGTTTTAAACTAACTTTTTGAAAATGATATTAGTTATCGTTTATAATTTCATAATATTTTTATAAGTTATTTAAGTTGAAATATATTTGAAATTAAAAGAAAACTATATATTTTTGTCTATTTAAATGTTATTATTTTCAGATTATTTTAAATTATTTTCTGAAATAGTTTGTGAGAGTATTTTTATATCCTCAAAAACATCCTTTCATATCATAAATTAAGAGAATGATAATATCTCCATAATGAAGTAGTTATCATTCTCCCTTGTTTATAATATATTGAACATTATGTAAATTTACATTTATTTTATACTACTTTGCATCATACCATGACGAACCACTACTTGCTTCAGCTTTAAGTTGAACATCTAAGTTAGCCGCCTCTTCCATAATTTTAATCATTTCTTTTGTAAACTCTTCTTCAATTTCTTTGTTTACATCAAAAATTAATTCATCATGTACTTGTAATAATAGTTTTGCATCTACTTTTGTTTTTTCTAAATATTCAAATACATTAACCATAGCTATTTTTATAATATCCGCAGCAGTTCCTTGAATTGGTGAATTCATTGCAATACGTGCGTTCAGATTGGCTACAATCTTGTTTTTAGCATTAATATCTGGTAATGCTCTTCTTCTATTGAATAGAGTTTCTACATAACCATGTTCCTTCGCAAACTCTACTATATCAGTCATATATTTATCAACACCTTTAAATGTTTCTAAATATTTATCGATAAATTCTTTTGCACGTTTTCTAGTAATACCTAGATTATTAGATAAACCAAAGTCAGAAATTCCATAAACAATACCAAAGTTAACAGCTTTAGCTTCTCGTCGCATTGAAGATGTTACTTCATCAAGACTCACTCCATTAACATCACTAGCTGTTTTAGTATGAATATCTACATCATGCTTAAATGCATCTATCATTCCTGCATCTTGTGCGATATGAGCTAATACTCGAAGCTCGATTTGAGAATAGTCAATTGATAATATTACTCTATCAGCTGAAGCTGGAACAAATGCTTTTCTAATTTTTTTTCCTTCTTCGATTCTTGTAGGAATATTTTGAAGATTCGGATTCACTGAAGATAAACGTCCAGTTTGTGCTAGAGTCTGTTCATAACGTGTATGAATTTTCCCTTCACGAGTAATATCTTTCACTAGCCCTTTTGCATAAGTTGAGTTCAATTTGGTAATAGTTCTATATTCCATAATTAATGGAATAATTTCATGACTATGTTGAAGTTGTTCCAACACTTCCACAGCTGTAGAATACCCAGTTTTTGTTTTCTTGATTGGTGGTAATCCTAAATCTTCAAATAGTACTACTCCTAACTGTTTAGGTGAAGCAATATTAAATTCAGAGCCTGCTAAAGTATATATGCTAGCTTCTAAAGTTTTTATTCTTTCATCAAACTCAGCACTCATTTCTTCAAGAGCTTTTTTACTAACATGTATTCCTTCAAATTCCATATTAGCTAATACTTTAGCAACTTTAATCTCTATACTTTTATATAAGTCCGTCATATTCTCTTCAGAAAGTTTTTCTTCCATCAACGGCTTCATCAATGCAATACTCTCTGCAATTTCTGCTATATATGGATTAATAACTTCTTGAGCTGGTAAAGTTCGTTTTGCCCCCTTACCATATATTTCTTCGTCACTGCTTATTATTTTTCCAAGATAGTTAAAGACGATTTTGTCAATTTCAGTTTTTGAATTCACATCAACTAAGTACGATACTATCTTAACATCGAAAACTTCTCCGTTAATATCTAGACCATTTCTCTTCGCTATAAATAAAATCTTTTTAAAGTCATATACAGTTTTAGCATTTTCACTTTGAAGATAATCTACTACAGACTCATTAGTGAAAAATTGTTCTTCACTAAAAATATAAGCAGTTCCTTCTTTATAGACTGCTATTCCAACTACATCTGAGTTATGGTAATCCTCTGTGTAACACTCAACATGTAAAGTACTGTCGGTAAAATCTATTTTCGTATTTTTATTCGCTAAAACAATATTAATTTCTTTTTTAGAAGTAACAGTTTCTTCATTAGCTACCTCTACATCTTCAGTAGAAGCTTCTTGTGATAATTTTCTTAAAAATGATACAAATTCTAGTTTTTCAAACAACTCTTTTTTAAGTTCAATATTTTCATTATAGGTTAAATCTTCTAACTTATTATCAACTGGGACTTCTGTATAAATAGTTGCTAATTTTTTACTTAATAGAGCATCTTCTCGACCTTCTGTTAGACGTTCTTTAAGTTTTTTACCACTAATATTTTCAATATTTTCTAAAACATTCTCTACAGTTTTATATTCAGTCAATAATTTTATGGCAGTTTTTTCACCTACTCCAGCAATGCCGGGGATATTATCGCTCTTGTCTCCCATAAGACCTTTCATATCAACGATTTGTTCTGGAGTTAATCCGTATTTTTCGGCAATAAATTCCGGTGTGTAATAATCTATATCAGTAACACCACGTTTAGTATAATAAATAGTTATGTTGTCACTAGCTAGTTGTGTTAAATCCTTATCACCAGTTACTATTATTACTTCCAAACCTTCTTTTTCGGCTATTTTTGCATAACTACCAATAATATCATCTGCTTCATAATCAAAATGTTCTTCATACTTTATTCCATATGAATCTAATAATTCTCTAACATAACCGAATTGCTCTACCAATTCACTAGGAGTTTTATCCCTAGTACCTTTGTACGCTTCATAACTTTGGTGTCTAAAAGTTTGTTTACCTTTATCAAAGGCAACTAATGCATACTTTGGATTAGTATCCGCTAATATTTTTTCTAACATTAGTGTAAATCCATAAACACTATTAGTATATAGACCTTTTTTATTTTTTAAAGCTGGCATAGCATAAAAAGCACGATAACTTAAGCTATTCCCATCTATTAATATTATCTTATCCATTTAATTCTCCTAATTTTAATTCTAGAAATTATAAAGAGGTACGAAACAAAAATCACATTTTTTAAAAGCGATATTTGAGTCGCCCTCATAATATACTTTATATATCACTATTTTTTATAAATTTCTCTTTATACTTCTACATATATCTTCTAATTATTGATTTTACAGCAATTTATATATTGTTTCTATCTTTTTCTTCCAAGAATGTTGTTCGATTTCTTCTAATAAATAAGCTGGAATTTCTCGCTCTTTTCTTGTTCTTTCTATCATAACTTCTAAAGTTTCTACTAACCTTTCTACAAAAGCTGGCTTTTCTTCTTCTACAGCTTTATCAGTATCATAAATAGTCGGCATTTTCACATACTCAATTATCTCAGAATTATTTATTTTATCTCCAAGAAATTCTATAAGTCCCTCTATCTCAGTAGCAACTACTCTAAGACCGCTTCCTAAGGCTTCAACCGCGATTAATCCCAATCCTTCAAAATAAGAAGGTAATACAAATATATCTTTATGACGCATAATCTCGCCTAGATGAACTTGATCAACCGCATTATAAATTCTTATTCGCTTAGAGTCACCTACTAAAGATTCAACTCTAGGCCTATCTTCATCTTTCAAATTCCCTATTAATTCTAATTCTACGTTAGTGTCTTTTTTCTCTAATAATCTAAAAGCTTTAATTAATTCATAAAAACCTTTTGACTCATCAAATTTTCCTGCATATAATATTTTCACATCATTATGTTTTTCATATTTTTCCACAGGATAAAAAATCTTGTCATTATATCCCGCACCAATATTCACAATTTTGTCTGTAGGATAATTATAAATATTAGCTATTTCATCTATAACACCACTACTTAATGCCAATATTTTATCTAATTTCCCTAGACTTTTTACGTACTTTTCTTTCATTGCAGGATTTTTTTCAGCTTGTCTTATATCCGTATTATGACATACACCTAGAACTTTTTCATTTTCAAAAATATCACAAACCATAGAACTCAAAATCCATAAATGATGTGTAATTACAACGTCTGGTTTAAATGTTTCTCTAGCTTGAATCAATTTTTTACGAAAAGCCTTTTGCCAAGATTCAAACATTTCATCTGTCATATTTTTATATAGTGTATTTTCATAAGGCATAATATCGCTCATTCCAACAATCGGAAAACTGATATCTTCTCCTTGAAATTCAACTTCAAATTTTTCATCTACAAAGTTAAAATTATACTCTGGTGTCGTAGCATAAACAGCAGCTTGCTCTACGTTAAAGTCTTTTAATCCATCTATAACATTAGTAAAATATACCCCACTTCCTGTTTTTATCGGAAGCTGAGCTAACACATGTAAAATCCTCATTTTATTATCCTCTGTTTCATATTTTCCATCATCTCTATTATAACCCAATTTATATATTTTTTATAGTAAACGCATTAAATTAATATAATAGAACGCAAAAATAAAGAGTAACTCATAAAATAAAATTATTTAAAACTCTATTTTATTTTATGAGTTACTCTCAAATTTGATTGAAAATTATTATAAACGATAACCTATCGTTTTTTAATTCTATCCTCAAGCGCTACAAGTCGCAGCTTCTTTTTCGTCTTGACTTTCGATATAATCATTTTTGTTATAAAATGCATTTCTATAACTAGCAGTACTAAACGGTTCAACTAAATTAATAATTGTATATCCATCTAAACCAAGTTTCTTACATACCGCTTTACTTGACTCAGGTTTTTCACTATAAACAAAAATTTCTGAAGATTTATCTAATCTATCTAATACACTGTCTATTTCCTCAGGTGAAACTTTAATTTCTTCATCACTTAACACTTCAGAACCAAGGTTTAAGAATTGTTTATTTTTGCTTGCTGAGATTCGATATTTAAATTCTGATAATAAAGCATTGCTATAGATAGCTTTTCCATAGTCATATTGTTTTATGCCATCACCAATATGAAGTTTTGTGAATCCACGTTCTCTAAGCAACTTCTCAGTAGCACGTGATGTTACATCGACTACACAAT
>ERZ773006.325-NODE-325-length-24372-cov-29.9826_pt1 | contig 24372 bp, 3 predicted proteins | sample MGYA00580843_ERZ773006 | MGnify/ENA primary metagenome ERZ773006 (study PRJEB29015, sample SAMEA2738011) | human oral metagenome | biome: human oral; feature: human-associated habitat; material: dental | place: China | collected 2052 ...
GTACTTCATATCCTTTAGTTGGATCGTTTGGATCTACTGGTGTTAATGGAACTAGCGGGTTATCCGGACTAATTGGTTTAGTTGGATCTTTTGGTACCACTGGTGTAGTTCCTGGTACGTAAGGTACGATTGGTCTATCGTTTCCTGGTTTTGTTGGATCTTTCGGATCGTTTGGATATGGAGTTGGATCGATTGGAGTTACTCCTTCTGGTACTTTCGGTACCCATGAACCAAGTTTAGTGTAAACTACTTCGATGTTTTCATCTTTAGAGTCTGCAGTTAATCCTGTTGTAGCTGCTACTTCTTTTTGTTTAGCATCTTTTAGGATATATCCTTTAACTACTGGTGATTCTACTTTATCGAATGTTGTATCTCCACCTTTAGCTGTCCAATCACCGTAAGTGATTACACCTGTTACAGCGTTGATCTTACCTTCACGAGTGAATGTAACTTTATCTGTTACTTTCTTAGCTACTTCCTCACCTTTTTCGTTAACATACTTGATTGTACGGTTAACGTGACGAGTTGTATCGATTTGTTTAATTAGATCTTCTGTCCATTTTGGTCCATCAGGGTTGTTAGGATCGATTGGTTGTCCTGGTTTTGGTCTGTTTGGATCATTTGGATTTTCTGGATCAACTGGTTTAAGTGGCTCAGAGTGTTGAGTTAATACAACAGTGTATTCTTGATCTTTACTAGAATCTTTATCGAAGTTCTTATCTGTAGCTGTTGTGAATCCGTCAGTTACTAAATCATATCCTAGAGCTTTAAGTTCAGCAAGCTTAGCTACTGTACTGTACTCGATTGGCTCTCCAGATTTACCTTTTAGGTTATCCGTGTGAAGTACTGTTCCAGTTCCTTCAACAACATACTTAACTGTTGCTCTTTGTTCATCTTTTTCATAAGTGATTGGTGTATCTTTACCTGGCTCAGTTGGTACTGGTGGTACTTCATATCCTTTAGTTGGATCTTGTGGATCTACTGGTGTTAATGGAACTAGTGGGTTGTCCGGACTAATTGGTTTAGTTGGATCTTTTGGTACTTTTGGTGTAGTTCCTGGTACGTAAGGAACAATTGGTCTATCGTTACCTGGTTTAGTTGGATCTTTCGGATCGTTTGGATATGGAATTGGATCCATTGGTGTTTCACCTTCTGGTACTTTTGGTACCCATGAACCAAGTTTAGTGTAAACTACTTCGATGTTTTCATCTTTAGAGTCTGCAGTTAATCCTGTTGTAGCTGCTACTTCTTTTTGTTTAGCATCTTTCAGGATGTATCCTTTAACTACTGGTGATTCTACTTTATCGAATGTTGTATCTCCATCTTTAGCTGTCCAGTTACCGTAAGTGATTTCACCTGTTACTGAGTTGATCTTACCTTCACGAGTGAATGTAACTTTATCTGTTACTTTCTTAGCTACTTCCTCACCTTTTTCGTTAACATACTTGATTGTACGGTTAACGTGACGAGTTGTATCGATTTGTTTAATTAGATCTTCTGTCCATTTTGGTCCATCAGGGTTGTTAGGATCGATTGGTTGTCCTGGTTTTGGTTTGTTTGGATCATTTGGATTTTCTGGATCAACTGGTTTGATTGGCTCAACGTGAGGTTTAACCGTTACTACGAAGCTTTGATCTACTTTCGTATCTTTATCGTAGTTCTTATCTGTAGCTGTTGTGAATCCGTCAGTCACTAGGTCATATCCTAGAGCTTTAAGTTCTAGAAGTTTAGCTACTGTACTGTACTCGATTGGTTCTCCAGATTTACCTTCTAGGTTATCTGTGTGAAGTACTGTTCCTGTTCCTTCTACAACATAAGTTACTGTTGCTTTTTGAGTATCTTTCTCATAAGTGATTTCAGTATCTTCTGTTGGGTTTTCAGGTGTTGGTGGAACATATCCTTTACTTGGATCGTTTGGATCTACTGGTTTCAGTGGGTTTCCATTTGGATCTTTTGGAGTTGTTCCTGGAACGTGAGGAATCACTGTTGTTGGTGTTCCTGGTTTTGTTGGATCTGTTGGATCGTTTGGATATTGAGGTTTCTCAACTTTTGGAACTTCGAATCCTTCTGGTACTTTTGGTACATATTTACCTAGTGGTGTGTAAACAACATTTACTACAGAATCAGCTGCATCGTGAGCTACGTTCTCTACTTTTTCAGCTGCTTTAATATCTGCAACATATCCTTCGATTACTGGAGATGTTACTTCAGCTAATGTTTGAGGTGCAGTCCAGTCAGAAGTATAAGTGATTTCACCTGTTACTTTGTTTAGATCACCTTTACGAGAGTAACGAAGTTTTTGTTCTACAGTAGCCGCAGCTTCTTGACCACGTTTAGCTTCTTCTACTTTATCAGTATTAGCGTATCTGTAGTTGATTGTACGATTTACTTCATCTAGTAATCCTAGTTGTTCAAATGTACGTTGTTTTGGATCTCCAGGTACTTTGTCTCCTGGTTTTGGAGTTGTGTTTGGATTGTTTGGATCTAGCGGTTTATCTGGATCGATTGGAGTAATTCCTTCTTTAACGATTACGTAGTAAACTTGGCTAACTCCACTATCACCTTTATCATCTTTATCATCGTATGTACGGTTTGCATCAGCGTAAAATGCTACACGTTCTGCTGTGTAAGCTGGATCAGTTGGTGCAACAACTTCATAACCTTTAGCTTCTAATTCAGCTTTAACGTTATCAATGTTTGTTGTCTTAATTGCTTTACCTGTGTCTCCTGCTTCTGCAACTGATACGTGAACTGCAGTTCCATCCTCTTTAATGAAGTGAACTAGAGCAACTTGAGAACCATCTTTCACATACGTGATTGTAGTGTTTTGAGTTGGGTCTTCTGGTACTTTCGGTACTTCATATCCTTTAGTTGGATCGTTTGGATCTTTCGGAGTTAATGGTTTACCGTTTGGTCCTACTGGTGTTGTTCCAGGGATGTATGGTACTACTGGAGTTTCAGTAGGTGTTCCTGGTTTTGTAGGATCTTCATTAGTTGGAGTTTCATATGGTTTTGGTGTTAAGTCAGTTCCTGCTGGAGGTGTTACTCCTTCTGGAATTACCGGTACATATGAACCAAGTTTACGGTAGATGATTGTTTCTTCACTATCTTTATCAGTAGCTTGTACATTTGTACGCTCTGTTGATTTAGCTGCTGAAGCTACATATCCAGGTTTGTCTGGAGTTGTTATAGCATCGATTGTTCTATCATCATCTTTAGCTTTCCATGTACCAAAGTTAGAAATTGCTCCTGTTACTGGATCTAGATCAGCTGTACGAGTGAATGTTAATGTTTGTACATTATCAGGGATACCTGCATCTGATCCGTCAGCTAGTTTGTAGTGAACTGTGTGTGTTACTTCTTCGATTAATCCTAATTCTTTGTAAGTACGTCCTTTTGGATCATTTGGTACTTTGTCATTAGGTTTTGGAGTAACATTTGTATTTGGATCAACCTGTTTGTTTGGATCCGTTGGTTTAGATGGATCTAATGTAATTGGTTTTGTAGTATAGATTACTGTTTCTTTGATGTCTTCAGCAGTTGCTGTTACTTCTGCCGCTGGTACAGACTCTTTATCTGGAGTGAAGTTTGTAACTTTTGGTGAAGTTACAGCTTCAAATGTTTGAGCTGGTGACCAGTCTCCGAATGTAATCTTACCAGTTACTGGGTTGATTGTCGCTGAACGTTTGAACTCTTTAGTTTCTTGAACTGTATCAGCAGCTTTCTTACCGTCTGCATATACATAGTTGATTGTACGTTTAACTTCTTCTTTACGTCCGTCTTCTAACTCTTTGATTAACTCTGGAGTCCATTTTGGTCCATTTGGATTATCTTTATCGATTGGAGTTCCTGGAGTTGGTTTTGGATCGTTTGGATTTACAGTTACAGGTTTAACCGCTACAAGAACTTTGTATTCTTGGTTAGTCTTAGAGTCTGCGTCAAATTTACCATCTGTTGGATAGTTATTTTCTACTACTGTATATCCTTTAGCTTTCAGAGCAGCAATAGTTTTCTCTACTTCTGCACCTTTATTGAAGGCTTTTCCTGTGTCTCCAGTATCAACGATTGATTGAGCCACTCCACCTTTTTCAGTCTTATCCGTCGCACTGTTTACTTCAATGAAGTGTGTAACCGCTACTTGAGAACCATCTTTCGTATAAACGATTGTAGTATCCTCAGTTGGACTTGTTGGTGTTGGTGGGTTATATCCTTTTGTCTTATCGTTAGGATCTTTCGGAGTTAATGGTTTTCCATTTGGTCCTACTGGTGTAGTTCCTGGTACGTATGGAATCGTTGTTGTTGGTGTTCCTGGTTTTGTAGGATCTGTTGGATTATTTGGATATTGTGGGTTTTCAATTGTCGGAGGAGTGAATCCTTCTGGAACAACTGGGACAAATTTACCTAAATCTTTGTAGATAACTTTTTCAACAATATCTTTATCCGTTGCATTAACACCTGTTACATCTTTCTTAGATGACTCAACATCTCCTGTTGCTACATATCCAGTTTTAACTGGTACAGTCGCTTTCCCTTCAAGAGTTGTATCGTTATTATTTGGAGTCCATTCGCTGTAAGTAATCTCTTTTGTTACAGCATTAACTGTTGCTGTACGTGTAAAGCTTACTGTAGTTTCGTGTTTAGGTTCTGCTTCAGTTCCACGTTTAGCAGCATCTGCTACATCATCTGCATAAGTGTACGTAATCGTACGTTTTACTTCTTCAGCTAGTTTAAGATCTTTATATTTTAGTCCATCTGGGTTACTTGGATCTACTGGTGTGTTTGGATCGAAGTTTGGATCTTTTGGATTAATTGTAATTTGTTTTACTTTGTAAACAACTACTTCTTCGAAGTCCGCTGCATCAGCTGTTACTGTCTTAGCTGGAACATCACTTGTTGTTGGATTACTTACTAACGCTGATGTGTATCCATCAATTGTTGGTGTTGGCACTGCTGCAAAATCAGCGGTTGTCTTAGGTATCCATGCTCCATATTCAATTTCTCCTGTCACAAGGTTTACTTTAGCCGTTCTTGTGAATTCAAGAGTTTGAACTTTCTTACCTGGTACATCAGTACCTAGTTTAGCATCTGGTACTGGAGTTCCATCGTCATAAATGTACTTGATAGTACGCGTTACAGATTCGGTTGTCTTCAAGTCTTTAACTGATTCAGGCCATTTCGGTCCATTATTATCACCTGGAACTACTGGTTGACCCGGTTCTGGTTTCACATAACCTGGAGTAGTTGGATCTGTTGGAATGTCTTTAACAATCGGTTTGAATGTTACAGTATATTCTTGGTTTGTTGACGCATCAGCATCAAATACTTTTTCAGCATCTGTTGATGGATAATCTTTTTCACCTGCATTTACATTGGCTACTTTTTCATATCCACGAGCTAAGATCTTATTGATTGCTGCAGTTACTTCTGCATCTTTAGTGAAGGCTTTTCCTGTATCACCAGTATCTACTACTGAAGGTTCTAGTCCTTTACCAGTTGTATCTACGAATTTAGTTACTGCTACTTGAGAACCATCTTTCGTATAAACGATTGTTGTGTCTCCTGTCGGTGTAGTTGGAGCTGGTGGTTCATACCCTTTAGTCTTATCATTCGGATCTTTTGGAGTCAATGGTTGCCCATCTGGTCCTACTGGTGTAGTGCCTGGTACGTATGGAATCGTTGTTGTTGGTGTTCCTGGTTTTGTAGGATCTGTTGGATTATTTGGATATTGTGGATTTTCAATTGTTGGTGGTGTAAATCCTTCTGGTACTACTGGTACGTATTTACCTAAAGCTTTGTACACTACTTTTTCAGTAATATCTTTATCTTCTGCCTTAACATTTTCCACAGGTTTAGTAGATGAATCTACATCTCCTGTTGCTACATAACCTGCTACTGCTGGAAGTGCATTTCCTTCTAATGTAGTATCGTTATCTTTAGCTTCCCACTCACCATAAGTGATTTCTCCTGTTACTGGGTTTACTTTAGCTACACGAGTATAGTTCACTTTTGAAGTAACTGGTTCAACTACATTAGTTCCACCTTTATTTGCATCTTTTTCAGCTTGGTTTAGTTCACTTGCTTCTGTTGAGTAAGTATACGAAATTGTACGTGTTACTTCTTCAGTATTTTTAAGTTTCGCAAGTAGTTCATCAGTCCATTTCGGTCCATTTGGATCATTTGGATTGATTGGCTGATCTTTCTTAGGTTCTTTATAACCTGGAGCTTTTGGATCAACCGTGATTAGTTTAGTTTTATAAACTACCACTTCTTCAAAGTCCTTATCTGTAGCCGCTACAGTTTTCGCCGGTACATCTGCAACTGCTGGTGTTACACCTGCAACTGCCGCAGTGTATTTCTCAAGTGTTGGAGAAGTTACTGCTTCGAATGTTTGATCAGCTGACCAATCTCCGTATGTGATTTCTCCTGTCGCTACATTAATCTTACCAGAACGTGTGAATTTAAGTGTTTTAACTTTCTTATCAGCTACACTTGTTAAATCAGATTCTGCTACTGGAGTACCATCTTCGTATACATACTTAATTGTACGTGTTACTTCTTCTTGTACTTTTACAGCGTTGATTAATGCCTCAGTCCATTTTGGTCCGTCTGGATTATTTGGATCGATTGGTGTTACACCTGGAGTTGGTTTTGGATTTTCTTTGCTTGCTGGTTTAGTTGGATCGAATGATGGAATATCAACTACTTTTGCTTTGAATTTCACAACATATTCTTGATCAACTGCTGCATCTTTATCGAATTTATCAGTTGAAACAAATCCGTTATTTACAAGTTCGTAACCTTTCTTAACTAGCTCAGCAATCTTATCAGTTACTGACGTTGCTGTTGTTGCTGGGTAAGCCGCTTCTGATTTACCTGTTACTGCGATTGGATCTGCAAGACCTGGAGTAATTACTTTATCTGTATTAGTAGGGTCTACTTCTACGAATTTAACTACAGCTTTTTGAGCCACAGGAGTGTAAAGTACTGTGATCTTGTAGTCATCTGCTTCTGCATCGATTGCTGCAGTTGCTTCTACAGTAGCGTTATCTGGAACATAACCAGTTACTTCTGGTGAGTTAACAAGGTTGAATTTATCATCTTTAGCTTTTTCTGCATCAGATAATGTAATTGCATCGTTAGATGTTCCACCTACTGGAGTCCATGGTCCAAATGTAACGATTGATTTTTGAACATCTGTTGCATCTGCTGCGATTGCTTTGTTTGTAATGTGGTCGTAGTAAACTACACGAGCTTTGTATTCTTCAGGAGAATCATATCCGCTCTTATCTAAAATAGCTTTATAAGCAGCGTATTCTGTTGGATATTCTTTAGCAGCTAATGTGTAATCAATTGTACGGTCACGTTCAAAGTGAAGTGTTTCAGTCACTGTTGGTGCTGCTGTAGTTCCACGTTTATCTGCTGGTACATCATCTGTACTTGCATATTTGTACTCGATTGTACGTGTTACTTCTTGAGTATCTTTAATTTTACGAGTAACTTTCTTGTGACGTAGGTAAACATTGAATGCTTGGTCTACTTCTTTATCATCATCAAACTTACGTCCACCTTCTACAGCTGTACCTTGAGAGTTATTTGTATAGTCATCTGTTACTAATTCATAACCTTGGTCTTCATATTTTTTGATTGTTTCAGCTGTTGTATAAGGAATCTTCGTATGAGATTTACCTTGAAGCGTTGTAACACCATAAGTTGTTTTCGCATCTGCACCTGTTGCAGGAGCTGGATTAGCGTTTTGAACTTCAAGAATACGAGCATCACCTGTTGCATCTAAATCGATATATGTTACTTTAGCTTTTTGAATATCAGCTTTGTAAACAACATACATATCGAAGTCATCTTTGTCGTCTGAACGAACTTCTGATACTAATGGTTCATATACACCAACATCTCTAGTATTATTAGCTACTGGAGTATATAATCCTACAGGTTGTTTTCCATTGTGGATGTGTCCCATCTTACCGTCAGTACCTGGACTTGTAAAGTCAGCTGTTACTACTTCCGCTGTGTATCCTTTAACTGTCGGTGAGATAATTTCTTTGAATTTAGAATTTTGATCACTTGAAGCTGTCCATTTACCAATGATAATTGAACCTTGATTGAACTGTGTTCCTGCTGGGATAGTATCTCCAACTTTATAAACATGCCCAGTTGCATCTGTAACTTGGTTCGCAGTTGTGATTGCCTTATCAGTAGTTCCTGCTTCAGAGAAAATTTTGTATTCACGAGTATAGTCGATCGTTTGTGTACGAGTAACTGGTGTGTTATCGATTGCTACGATTGGATCGTTGTCTTTATAAGAATCTTGACTTGATGGATTATCATTATCATTTTCATATACATAGTGAATAGTACGAGTAATCGATGCTTTTGATTGTGGTTTAACTATTGGAATATATTTCGCTTTACCATAGTCAGTTCCATATTTACTTGTTACAGGATCTCCTGCTACTTTATCGTTATAGTCGACATCAGGTTGTTGTTTTACTACACCTGTACCTGTACCTACGAACTTAGGATCTGGTTTGAATGTAATTTCACCACTATCTTGATTTAATGTATATGTACCTTCATTTTCGATTACGATTTCTGTATCTGTTACTTTAGTGTAACGGCGAGGTACTGTTGTAACTTCACCAGTTTCAGGATCAATGTGAACCGCATCTGGAAGAGTTACATTTCTTAAATCTTCATAAGTAGTCATTGTGCGAGTTCCTTTTGGAATCACATCATTGTTCGAATAAGTAGTCCCATCTAGTGTAATAGATTTTCCTTTTTCTACTAATTGATCTGCTGATGTTTCTTTCGCTAATGTAGAAATTTTACCTGCTGATGCTGCTGGAATCGTTTGTCCATTATTGTATGTTACATTATTAAATGTATTTGTAGCTGTATTCGTAAATGGAGTCTTAATTGTAGCTCCACCTGGAATTGTACCACCTGCTGGAATTGTTTGCTCAGTTCCATCTGCTAAAGTTACTTGAACTTCTACTGTTGTAGGGTGGTTACTTTGAGGTTTAGCTCCTGCTGGAACCTGACTTCCAGTTACTAAACGAACATTATTTAGAACCACATTACCTGTTCCTTTTACTTCTACATTTCCATCTTTAGCTATTACAGTATTTGCCGGAATTTTATCTACTGGTTTATAAGTAGCAGTAGTACCGTCTGTTAATGTAAGTGTTGTTTCTTTATCTACTTTAGTATCTTCTGTATATAGTTTCCCAGGAATTTCTTTTTGTGTAGCTAATGTTGGTTTTTTAGTTTTGTCTAATATTACAAAATTCGCAGTATACTTAGTATCTTCAATTTTATCATTTGTTGCTGTTTCAACTGTTGCATAAGCTGGAATTGTTGGGTTTGATGATTGAGGTTTTCCTTGTACATCTTCTGTAACAGTATCTTCACCTACTGGACGAACATCAATAACAGTTGGAATATAGCTTGTATCCATAGATTTGTAGCCATTATTTCCATTGTTTGTGTTTTCTAACACTTTATCTTTTTCTGCTAGTGTAGTAGATGTCTTAGAAGTTTCAATAGTATCATTTGTCGCTTCCCAACCAGTTGAACTATTATTATCATCCCATGCACGTACTGCGATACCTTTTGCTGTACCTACATATGCATCTACTGGTTTGAAAGTTAATGTAGTTTCATATAAACCATTACCTATAGAAACATTCTTACCGTTACTTGCTGGATTTACTTTATATGTCCCTACTTCATTACCTGCAGTATCATATTCAGTATATGTATCTAGTAAGTATTCTGTTTTTTTGTTTAGTGGGTTAGTAATTTTTAGAGCTTTACCTAGAACTTTATTGTTCTTATCTTTAACTGTTACGTATTGTCCTGTGAATACTGTAGCACCATTACGCTCTACGAAAATCTTACCATCATTACCTTTACGATAGTTTGAAGGTAGTTCGCTGTCAGTTGGTGTGTATGGTTCTTCTGACGCGACTTGTTTGTCTGTTAAAACAATTTTCGGCGGTAAGTTTTCATTTTCAATTTGAGCCCATTGTTTATATTTAGAATCCTTGTTTTTACCATTTGCTGTAAACATAGCATTAGTCGGAAGTTTTACAGTTTGTTCACGTCCTTGGAAATCACTTGTTTCATGTTTTGTACCACGAGGCATGTGGATTACATGTGTTTCGAAATCCTCTACTTCCCCTGATGATGCTACACCTGTTGGTTCTAAAATTTCATCTTTAGTTAGTGAGATACGTAAACGTACACCTAAACTGTCTGCTGAAGTATCTAGTAATTGTGGTGTATTTTTGAATTTAATATTGTAAGTTCCATTTTTGTTAACTTCTACGATTTCTGAAGATTCATTAAGATCAAATTTACCATTATTGTTGAAGTCTACCCATCCACGGACATAAGCTTTGTCGTTATTTACACCTAGGTTAGCACGAACACCTTCAAGAATATATTCATTACCTTGAGCTTGACGTAATTTATACTCAGTCGCTACCGCTGGGTCAAGAAGTTGGTTTTCTCCTTCATCTCCAAGAGTACCTTCACCTAAAGCTCCAGTTGTATGGTTATAAACCCCACGGATTGGAAGCTTCGTTTTAGGATTTGCCATTTCAATAACATCACCTTGATTTAAAAGTACACGTGTGTTATCAGCTTTTTCAATTACAGCATTCCCATTTGGTAATAATAAGTATTTACCTGTTACACCCTTATCTGTTGTTACAATTGTTTTTCCTGATTCTAATGGTGTCTCTTTATATTTTTCTGATGTAATTAAATCATCAAGTACCCATCCACCTGAAGGGTCAGTTTTAGTTGAACGGAAATCTGGATCACCTTTAACATTACCTAGGTATGGCTGAGTAGCTGTTACCTGAGTTTTAACTCCATCTTTAATAACTTCTTTGTTAAAGTCCCCGATAATATGTTGTGCAGAACCGTAAGATTGCGGTGCATCTCCTCCATCATAAATCATGAACCCAATTGTTCCCGCTTGTGCTCCCGCAGAGTTTAGATACATTGATAATGTCTTAACGTTTTGAGAAAGAGCTATTGGTAATGAGTTTTTAGAACCCATAGATGTGTAGTTAGCTCCGAATGTATTAGTTCCATATGCAGAAGGATTCCCCTTTTCATCTACGTTAACCCAATCTTTTGGATTATATCCTGCTTCTGCAAGACGTCCATCAGCATTTACATCACTTGGTCTACTTGGATAAACTCCTTGCGCTGTCTTTTCATCAATATCTTTTTGAAGGTTTAACGCCATGAATTGTTCCCATTTAGTTCCATCTGTTTGGAATTGAACAATTTCTGTTTTCCCTGCTTCTTCAGCATCTGCAGCAATTACGTTAACATCTACGATACGCCCGTTATAAGTTGCTGAAAGGGCGAATGTTACCCCAACGTTTGATTCATCACGAGACGATGTGAATGCAGTAAGCATTTCACTTCCGTCTGGATTTGTTGTCGGAAGCCCAGCTTTTCTTAAATATGACCATTGAGTGTCTTGTGAAGTAATCAAAACATCTGCTTGTCTTTGATTTCCAATTTTTTTATAAAGGTTAGCTGATCCTGATGGTACAGCCTTACCATTCACATTAATATAAGTGAATCCTGTTTCTGACAATTTCGTTGCAGATAATTTTTGAGCATCAATAGCTTTGTTGTATGCTTGTACCGCATCATGGTATGCTTTAGCTTTTGCATAGTAGGCATCTGTATTGGCAAATGTTTCTGTTGGATATTCTGGTAGTGTTAACGCTACACCATTTACTGAAACCGTTGGGTTGTTAGCAAATGTTGTTTTATTTTTTGTAGCATTTTCTTTGAATTTTTTATCCTCAGCTTGTGCTTTTGCTAATTGTTTTTCAGATCCCCAATCACCATAATCACGCACAGCATTCACTGGTCCTGCCGGTGTTCTATTAGGATCAGACTGTACATCTTTTGAACCAAGTTTAATTACAGTCGCTGTTAAGGCGTATCCCTCAACCTTAGTTTTAACATTGAATTTCATACCTTCTTGTAAGGCTTCGTAAAGTTCATGATCGTTTTGAGCTCCACCTGTGTAGTAAAGGTGTTCTACATATTTCGCAGTTCCTGAATTTAAGAATTTGTCATCAGTAGTTAATCCTTTTGATCCATCTGCGTATGTAACATCACGAACCATTGTAATTTTACCAGTTACTGTATCTCCATTTGGATAAGTTACAGTTTTTGTTATCGGTTGCGCTAACTTTCTTGCAGGCCCTACTACTGTACCATTAGAGTAAGTAATAGATGCTGCTGCAAAGTCAAACCAGTTAATATTATTCTTAAGTTGTTCTAAGTTTTTTGTACCCGCAGTACCAACAACAGTGTCTCCAGAAGGAATATTCGTTTTAACACCATTTAAAGTAACAGTTGCTTCACCTGCAGTTCCGTTTCCTTTTTTTACTACTTCAATCATAGAAGGATCCGTAATACTTGGGTTAGTATTCATGATTTCACGTTTAACCGCTGCTACTTCTTCATCTGTTAATTCATTAATATTTTTTACAGGTGTTTTTGTAGTTGGTGCAACTATTGCTGTATTAGCAGTAGTTTCTCCAGCTAATAAACCTTCTAGCTTACCACGGTGTCCTGCACGTTGCATTGTTGCATAAACAGCTTCGATAGCTCTTTCTAATTCTTTACGTTCTCTTTCTGAATCACTCTTAGTTGATGAGTCAGAGTTGAATACGTCTAGAGCTTTAGTTATTTGTTTTTCTGCTGTTGCTACCGCTGCTTTGATTTCAGCTTTTTTAGACTCTTCTTTTACTGATTTTTCAGCAAATGCAGTTGCAGTTTGGTTAATAACTTTTGCTTCAGAAATAGTTTTTTCTAATTCTTCTTTTTCAGATTTATTTTCTTTTTTATCAGATTTAGCTTCTTTTTTATCTTCAGCTTTTTTGTCTTCGACTTTCTTATCTTCGACTTTTTTAGCTTCTAGAGATTTATTCAGGAAGCTGATTGAATTTTCTAATGCTACTGTTTGTGCATCTACTTGTGCTTGAGTTGCATTTTCATCAACGATAAGGTCTTTAGCCTTATTAAGTTCTATCGCTGCGTCAACAGTTAATTTTTGTTGAGTTTCTGATAGATCCTTCCCTGCAAGAGTTACGAATAAATCGTTTAAACGATTAACCTTCTCTTGTAGTTTTGTTTTAACAGCACTAGTTTTAACAACAGTGCTTTCAACTGTTTTTTCAGCTGTTTTCTCAGCTACTTCTGCTTTTGAAGTTTCTACTTTTTCAGTAGATTTATCTCTAGCAGTAGTTTCAACTGGTGTTTCTTGCTTAGTAGTTTCCGCTGCTTGAGCTGCTCCACCAAGGAATAAGAAACCAGAAGCGATCAATACAGAGGCAGTACCAGCATTGAATTTTTTAATTCCATACTGGTTAATCTTTTCAGATTGCTTCGTACTGTTCATTTTCGTATTATTTTTACCGAACATAACTTTCTCCTTTTTATAAAATAAATAAAATCATAATGACTGTATCGTACCACACTATAGAATTAATAATAAATCTGCTATAAGTTCCCCTATATTTTTTCACAAAATTATTAGTTTATCACTTTAATAATGGCCACGAACATAATTAAATATTTTTTTATACTTATGAATTTACTATCAAAACTTTCATAAGTTGTAAAAACCACAAAACTAGTAAGTTAAGATAATATTGTTCCATGTTCTTATTATATATTAAAAAGGCCTATATATCAATTATTTCAGCGTTTTGTAATATGAATATAATAATAATTTTCCATTTCCACTAAAAACATAATAATAGTTATATTATTTACATATGTATAGACATCGAATATCGATTTTTCTTCACTTTTCAATAGCGAAACTATTTATTTACCAACATTCGTTGTTTTTTTATGAAAATTGTAGGTGAAATCCATACATTATTTTCTAAAAAAATATTTACTTATTATAGAAACTTCTTGCTTTCCATTATTTTATCAATATTTTTATCACCTCCCACTATAGAAAATCAATTAAAAAATGGATGTTTCCCGTACAATACGAGATAACATCCATTTATGTAAACTAAATCTGTGTATGTTCAACATATAGATTTATAACTCATTCTTTATTTTTCTTTCCGACGCTTTCTGCTCGCTAGAACAATTCCCGCAAACATCGCCGTTACTCCCAGAGCTGTTGCATCAGAAGAACTACTACCTGTATTAGGTAATCGTTCTGATTTTTTTCTATTTTCAGTACTTAGTGTAACGATACGTTCCTCAAGATTTTCTACTGTTGGTAAATCTTGAAGCTGTTCTTTCGGATTCGGTATAGGTTTAACAAGTGAACCCCTATACTCAGGAATTTCCAATATTGTCGGTTTATCCGATGGAACTCCTCCTTTATATTCTGGGATTTCTAACACTGGCGGTTTTTCAGATGATACCCCTCCTTTAAACTCCGGAAACTCTAATTTGGGAGGTTCTATCGAAGGCACTCCTCCTTCATACTCTGGCACTTTCAATACAGGTGGGTCTACCGGAACTACTCCTCCTTTATATTCAGGTACTTCTAACACTGGCGGCTCTACAGGAGATACTCCTCCTTCGTATTCTGGTACTTCTAATATCGGCGGCTCTACAGGAGATACTCCTCCTTCGTATTCTGGTACTTCATTTTTCGGAGCATCTGATGGCACTTTCCAAGTTGGTTTTGCAGGAATGTCATACTCATATTGATAGACCACCGTTGTCGTTCCTTCTACTACTTTCCCTGTTTCTGCAGTTACATTGTTAAATTTAGGGGAAATTGGATAAACTCCATGGTATCTATATGTTTTACCATCTGTAGTCGTTATTTTTTCTACTAATTTTTCTTTAGCATTGTAATCTTGTACAACAAAGTCTTTAACCACTTCTCTAGTCGATACTACCTTATCTCCTGATTTTGTAGTGTATGTGTAAGTTGTTCTTAAAACAGCATTTTTCACCAATGTTTCCGCTGGTTTTATTTCACTTCCTTCTGCATCAACATACTTAACAACTACAGAACCTACTACTTCTTTTTCTGTAGGTTTCGAATCTTCTTTAGTTACTAAGCGATAAATATAGGTAACCTGTGTTTTTTCTTTATTGATTATTCCTTCTTCAGGTGCAGAACCTTCTTTTAGCCCTAAATATTCATAAGTAAACCCTGTTTTATCACCTAGAATCGTTTTATATCTTTTCTCAGTCGCATCATAAGTCGGTTCTAATTTTTCTGTAACTTTCTCTTCACCTACTTTTGTAGAACCTGAAAGAACATCGTATGTTTTCACTTTTTCATAAGGAATATCTGACGCAGCCACTTCAGATGATTTCAGCACTTCCCCTGATTTAGATTCATAATTCACATTAACAGATCCTACTTTTGTATTTTCAATTTTCACCGGTGAATCAGATAATTTTGTAGATAATCTATAATAATGATTTACAACTGTTTTTCCTTCTCCCATCACTTTATAAGCACGAATTGGGGTAATTATTTCTTTAACTTTGTAATCTGTTTCTTCTTTGGTTTTTATATCTTTCTTAGTTAATTCCGTCTTATTTGTAGTTGAGTTTTCATTAACAACATTAATATTGCTTGAGTCGCCAGAGATTGTCACAGTACCTTTATTCGTATATACAGAATCTTCTCTTGTTTCTATCTCAGGATTAACTTTTTCCCAATCGCTGTAATGTTCTTGTTCTGCATCTTTATGGTAAGACTTAATCACACCTGATGCAAAACCATATTTTTCAGAGTATTTTAGAACTTCTTTTGTCGTTAACTCTACATCTTTTAATTGGTTATACTCTTTTAAAGTTTCTTTCGACGTTCCCAATGTAATTTCTAAATCACTTAATACACTTTGAGCTTCCTCAATTTGCGTTCTTAATTGTTGCAAGATTTCTTGTTTTGCTTGAGAAAACATTAATCCTCTTTCATCTTCAACTGCAACTTTAATCTGATTTTGCTTAATCATTTCAATAGTCTTAGAAATATTTTGCTTCAACTCTTCTCTTCTTGCTTGAACCACTTTTCTATCTGCTTCATTTTTCACATTACGATCAAAATAGTCTAATATCCCATATATTTGAGCATGCATTTCTTCTAGAATTTCTTGTAAAGATTCATTTTTAAAATTATATTTATTTGAGCCTGTTATTCCAGGAGGAAAATTTTTAGTAATATTATTGTAATATAAGATATTCTCATCTTTAAAATTCACTTTCCCGTCATCAGCTGTACCAAATATATAGTCATCCCCTATAGTTGGAAATTCTCCTGTTTTCGGTTGCATCCAAAAAGCATAAGTTGGCTTCCCTGGAATCCCTTCTGTTCTTTTGAAATCTTCAGTATAATCATATTTAGGCTTTGCAGGGATTTTTTCTCGTCTATACTTTATCGTATTAACAGTTCTCGTACCACTTCCATGAGCATATGTATCTCGATCCATTACAAGAACCGTATCCCCTTCTTTCAGAGTCACATGTTCTTTAGTAAAATCTTTTGCTGTCGCTTGCCCATTTTTCCATTTCGCAACTGCATCTTCATCACTAGATACTCCGCTAGCTTCTACGAATTTTCCATAATGTCCATCTGAAGTTTCTTCTACTAAATACACTTTTCCTGTAATTTTCCCATAGTTTATTTCTCCTAGGTTGTTGTGCATTCCTTCTGGAGAAACCGATGCTTCTACATCATTAAATTTAGTTTTTTCATAAGTCACTTTATTAGCATCTACTACTTCTGAGCGAATCCATTTGTATTCTTTATTATTAGCTTGGATTACCGCTTCTTTACCTGTATCTTCATCGATAGCAGTACCTGTTTTTTTTACAGTTGATTCACGATAATCTTTTCCATCTGTATCGTACGCAATTCCTTTTTTGTCATAAGGTGTCGATACCATTCCTTCTTCTCCAGCTACTTTTTTCGAATCTTGTAGTTTTGAATTATCGTCTTCTAATAGGTAATTAACCGTTGCATTAGATTTGAATTTTACAGAATCTGTACCATCCGCATCTCCTGTGTTTTGATTCGCTTTTGTCGGTTTGTTATACCTTATATCAGCTACCACATCAACAGTAACTTTTTTCTCAGGATTTTGATCATCTGTAAAAGTCGTCTTAGCAGTTGATGAAACTTTTTCAAACTTACTTACAAGTGTCGTTTCATTCTTCCCATCTGAACTTACATTGGCAGATGCAGTTCCACCACCAACTAACATCGCTACACCTAAAATTGTTATCGCTCCAATTAGTTTTGAATCTGTTCTTCCATTTTTATATTTTCTTAGCGAAAATTTCTCTTTTTGAAAATTTTTAAACATAATTTTCCCCTTTATTATTTTATTACGTTTCTTTATTACATTTTTTTATTACAAGAAATTCCTAAATTTAAAATTTAGATACTTTCTAAACAGCCGTGTAATACGCTTTCAATTTTAACACATTAAATAGTTTTTATCAAATATTCGGCAATATTTCTTTATACTACCAAAACACCCCTGGATTATTTATCCAAGGGAGTCCTGTAGTTTAGATAATGAAATTAATCATCTTTTAAACTCATTATTTTTCGTTTTGACGTTTTCTTACAGCTAAAGCTATTCCTGCGATTAGAGCACCGAATCCTAATACCGCCGCATTAGATGTTTCGCTACCTGTGTTCGCCAAACGTTTCACCTGTGCTGTTATTACAGGTTTACCAGGTACTTCCGGCGTTGGTTTTGGTTCAGGCATTGGCTCAGGTTTAGGCTCTGGAGTTGGTTGTTCTGGAATCTTAAGTTCTGGTTTTTCCACGATCGGCGGATCTAACGGAACCACTCCTCCTTCAAACTCAGGTTTATCCACGATTGGAGGATCTAATGGAACTACTCCTCCTTCGTATTCAGGAATATCTACCGTAGGTGGATCTAATGGAGTTGCTCCTCCATCATAATCTGGTTTTTCTACTGTTGGAGTATCCAGTTGCATTACATATTGGTAAACAATAGTAGTTACCCCTTCTTTAACCAGTCCTTTTTCTTCTACAGTATTTTTGAATTTATCACCAGCTGGAAGAACACGTTTTAGTTTAAACGTTACTCCATCTACCTGGATAGTCTCAGGTGCTGTTACAGTGTAATCTTCTCCTGTAGCTTTGTATGTAGTTTCTTCTTTATCTCCTGTAATTGTAGTTGTCGCTTCAGATACAATTACATTATTTTTAGCTACTACATCATCCGCAAGGAAGTTCTCATTAATATCTACGAATTTAACGACAACTGTTCCTTTTTTATCTTTTGCATAATCACGTACACTATTTGGTTTATTTTGAGTGTATTTAACTACAACCTCTGAATCTTTTGATTCATGTGTTACAGCTAATTCATCTACCTTAGCTTTGTCTACAGTGTAATCTTTAATTGTTGGTGACACAACTTCAGATAGTTTTTGTTCTGGTGTCCAGCTTGTTGTGTATGTCACTTCACCAGTTCTACTGTTAATTTCTGCAGTTCTTGTGAAGCGAGCAGTTTGGTTAACTGGTGCACTTGCTTCTTGTCCTGCTTTTGGTCCATTTTCATAAACATAAGTAATGTTACGTTTTACCTCTGTTAATAGCCCTAAATCTTTATATGTACGTCCTTTTGGATCGTTAGGGATTTTATCCTCTGGTTTTGGAGGATTTTCTTCTCCTTCGTTAGGTTTAGTTGGATCTACTGGAATTAAGTAGTCGTATTGATAAACAACTGTCGTAGTTCCTACTTTTACCTTACCTGTTTCTTCTGTAGTGTTATTGAACTTATCAGAAACTTCATATACACCACTGTATTTATATTTCTTACCATTTACTTCAATAACTTCTTTACGATTTTCTACAGTGCTGTATTCTTCATTTGTAGCTGTATAAGTAGTTTCTTCGCGATCTGCGTAAACTTTTGTCGTTGCTTTTTCAACAATAACATTATCTTTAACAGTAACTGCAGTATCGATTTCATTTCCTTGACCATCTACATATTTAACAACTACAGATCCTTTTTTATCTTTTGCTACATCATGTTCGATAACATCTGGATTTTCACGATATTTAACAATTTCGCTACTGTCTTCAGATTCATGCGTTACTGGTAATTCCGCTACTTTTTCTTTATCAACTGCATATTTATCGATTTTTGGCGATACTACTTCTGTAAGTTTTTGCCCTGCAGTCCAGTCGCTTGTGTACTTCACTTCACCAGTTCTACTATTGATTTCTGCAGTTCTTGTGAATCTTGCATTTTGGTTAACAGGTGCACTTGCTTCCTGTCCTGCTTTTGGTCCATTTTCGTAAACATAAGTGATATTACGTTTAACTTCTTTTGCTAGACCTAAATCTTTGTATGAACGATCTTGTGGATCATTAGGAATCTTATCTTCTGGTTTTGGAGGAGTGTTTTCTCCTTCATTCGGTTTAGTAGGATCTACTGGAATAACGTAATCGTATTGGTATACAACTGTTGTAGTTCCTTCTTTTACCTTACCTGTTTCTTCTAATACGTTGTTGTATTTATCAGAAACTTCATACACTCCACGGAAGACATATTTCTTACCATCTTTAGTAATTGTATCAACTTTCTTCTCAGCAGCATTGTAGTTTACATCATTTTCTGTTACTTCATCACGAGTTGATACTACAACATCACCTGATTTAGTAGCGTATGTTTTCGTTGTTTTCACAACTGCGTCTAGCACTACATTTTCTGCATCTTTGATTTCATTACCGTCAGCATCAACGTACTTAACAACTACTGAACCTTTCGTTTCAACTGTTTTAGAAGGTGTTGTTTCTTCTTGTTTATCTAAAGTATAACTATAAATAACGTGTTTTTCACCTTCAGTTACGTCTCCTGTTGCTGGAGCTGAATCAGATGTTGGAGCCACATATTTATAAACTAAACCTGTAGTTTCATCTTTTAGTGTTTGGTATTGTTTATTAGTAGTGTCGTATTTTTCAGTAACTGCACGTTTTTCTTTACGTTCAGATACTTTTACACCTTTTGAGTAAGTTACATAAGTATCTTCATACTCAACTGGCACTTTATCTTTTACTACTTCTGTTTCTTTTAATGTTTTTAACGTTCCATCTTCATTGATCACAACGTGTTTCACATCAACAGAACCTGTCTTAGTCACAACTGAACTAGATGGAGTTTTCTCTTCTTCACTTACTAGACGGTATTCGTAAACAACTTCTGTTGTTCCTTCTACTACTTTACCGCTAGCAGCTGGAGAACCTTGTTTTAGACCTACATACTCGTATGTGAATCCAGTATCAGCATCCACTAACGTTGGATATTGTTTTGGAGTTGTGTCGTAGTTTTGTTCTATTGTCTTAACATCAGTACGTTCATCAACTTTTGTTTCACCTGAATATAAACTTACAATCGTTTTTGTTTCAAGCGGTACATTATCTTTATCAGTTTCTGATTTTAATTGTTTTCCATCAGTTGTGACGTACTTAATAACGACACTACCTTTCTTAGTAGCTGTTGCTTCTCCCGCTTCTTCTTTTGTGATTTTCACGTTGTAATAGTGAGTTACAACTGGTTTTTCTTCACCCATTACTTTGTAAGCACGGATTGGTGTGATGATTTCTTTTTTAGTGAATGTTGCTGATTCAGTTGTTTCTGTACGTGTTCTTGTACCACTATCACCACTAATGATGTATTTATTTTCAGCAACAGTTTCTGTAGGAATATACTTTTCATCTGTTACTTTTGCATCTCCTGTAACTGTAACTGTAACTGTACCGTCTGCAGCAATTTCAACTTTTCCTTTGTTAACTAAAGTAGTTACAGCCGTTTCTTTATCAGGTTCAGTTTCATCTAATGGAATATAGTCATCTGGTTTTCCAGTATAGACAGTGTACTCTTTAATATTCTTAGTTGTTATAACATCAATATAAGCATGTGGACTGTAATCATCTGGAGTATATTTATATACTGTAGTCGTGTGGATTTCTCTATATTTACCATTGTTCAATTCTGTAGTATCTGTAGGCTCATTTGCAGTAACCGATACTTCTCCAATAATTTCTGGAAAACCTGCTAACATTTTTTTAAATTTATCAACAGAAGCAGATGAGATATATCCAGTATTAACGTCTATAGGGGCATGCATTACGAATTTCCCAGCACGGTTCCCAGTTTTTATCAATCCTAGTTCCAGTTTCCCAGATTGGATATCATCTTCTAAAGTTTTTAAATGTGCATCTAAACGTGCTTTAGCTGCTTGCACTTTCTCTCTTTCAGTTGCATCTGTTGCTTTACCTTCTAAGAATTCTAAAGCTTTATAATTGGCAATTGCGTAATTTTTTAAAATATCTTTTAATGATGATTGAGATTTATTTAGTCTATAATCATAACTATATTCATCACCTGTTGCTAAGTTTTTTACTTCAGATCCAGAATAACCAGTTCCAAAACCTAATAATGCGTAAGTAGGATCTTCGCTAGGTGTTTTTTCAATATCATCAGCAGTTCCATATATTCCATCTGGACCAGGTAAGAAGTAGTGATTAACTCTAGGTCCATCAAAAGTATAGTCGTCTACAATATAAGTTGAGAAATAGTCTCTTTCTTTCTTATTTACTTCTATTTTTCCTTCTACTGAGAAAGTAATTTTCCCTTTTTTAGTTTTCGTAACAGCTTTTCCTTCTCCTACTGCATAACTATCTTTATCAAGAATAAGAACTGTATCACCTTTTTGAAGTGTTACATTAGCTTTAGTAAAATCTTTAGCTGTAGCTTGACCAGCTTTCCATTTTGTTACTGCATCTTCATCGCTAGTTACACCGTTAGCTTCTACGAATTTCCCGTATTGACCATCAGCTGTTTCTTCAACTAGATAAACTTTACCTTTTGTTTTTGTATAGTCGATTTCCCCTAGCTTGTTATGCATTCCTTCTGGAGACACTGGCGCTTCGATATCGTTAAAACGTGTTTTATCATAAGTAAGTTTCTCAGCACCTTCTACTTCAGATTTTCCAGCGTACTCGTAAACTTTACCATTTGCTTCTACTGTGTCTTTTTTACCAGTATCTTTAGACACAACAGTTCCTGGTTGAGTTACAGTTGATTCACGGTAGTCTTTACCATCTGTATCATAAGCTAGACCTTTTTTATCATAAGGAGTTTTTACAGTACCTGTTCCTACTTCTACTGTTTCTGATTTTAATAATGATTTATCAGAATCAAGTTTGTAATTTACAGTTGCTTCTGATTTAACATTTAGAGTATCTGTCCCATCAGCATCACCAGTATTGTTATTAGCTTTTGTCGGCTCAGCAGTTCCTTTTTCTAGTACTGCGTCTACTTTTACAGTTTTTGTTGCATCTTTATCGTCCGTAAAGGTTGTGGCTGCTGTCGAAGCTACTTTCGATGTATCAGTCACCATTGTTGCCGTATCTGTTCCATTAGAACTCACATTAGCTAAGGCAGTTCCCCCACTAGCTAATAACCCCATACCAACTAATAATGTCGCACCTATTAGTTTCGAATCGGTACGTCCATCTTTATATTTTCTTAACGAAAACTTTTCTTTCTTATTATTTTTTAACATAACCTTCCCTCTCCATTCCATAAAATTTATAAGCTTTTTTCCCTCAACTTCATTAAACTATAGAATTTCTAACATAAATTACATTTATTACAAAACGAATTGCTTCAATGTTAATTTTTATTAAATCTCCTAGTTATTTTTTCAAAATAACTCTATGTAAACTTGCTTATACATTCATAGCCTATCCCTTAAATTTTATCATTTCCAGAAAAATTAGTCAATTATTTCGTCCCCCTTCGACCAATATATTTAACACATTTTTTGTCCATTAAAAATTATAATCTACTGCACTATCATAACCTTTTCTGAAAAATAGCAATTTATAAAATAACACATAAAGAGTGGTTAGTTTATGTTAATCTAAATTTGTGTATTTTGTGTATAAATTCTTAAAAATATAAAAATATCTTCCTGGATTTTTACCAAGAAGATATTAAGTTAACATATATTTATTTACCTTTTTGATACAACAAGTATCTATTTACTATAGTTTCAATACTTCCTTATAGTATTCTATCACTTTACTCTTCACATATTCTCTAGCGAAGGTTGAAGACTTATATTCACCTACCTGTTGATATTTCGCAAGAAGTTCTAATAATTCACCAAAAGAACTGAAGGTTTTCGTGTTTTCACAGATACTCGCGTAATATCTATGACCCAAGTCTACATTAGAAAGCAGACAGACTAATCCTTTCGAAGATGCTTCTACCGCAGAATTAGCGAAGCATTCACTTAAGGAACAAGATATATATCCTTCATGATTTTCATACGGTACTTGTTTTACAAAACCCGCAAATTTAACATTATCAGGTAAATTATTCTTCGTATACCCATCTGGTAAATTGCCGTAGATTGTAAGTGTGCTATCAGGCGTATGTCTAAATGCCTCTATCGCAACCTCACATTTTTTTATAACCGTCATATTACCAACTATACACCAATCTTTTATAGTTGTATACACTTCTTCTTTAACTTCTTCTACATAGACAGGAGGAAGAAATCTTACCTTGTCACTTCCTAATCTTTCTTCTAAAACTGGGCTCGCTACAACATTAGCGCACCAAGTTTGCAAGACAAACTTCATAAATGGAGCAAGAATATTATAATGCGTATAAGCAAAAAGCTCTCTTCCTGTATTTTGGAAAAACTTCCTTAGCTGCAGAGGATACTCATTAACCATATCTATAATAAATCTATCATTGATAGTTGAATTTTCCGCAAGGTATTCACTCACCAACTGCCACTGCGACATTATCGCACCAGTTTCTTTTATGTGATACTTATGATAATTTTCAGAAACATCACCTTCTAATACTACTCCTTTTTTGTTAAAAAGAATAAATTTATCTTCTTTGGGGATATATTTATACAATAGTTGTGAAGTATAACATTCAACGGTACCATCATTATAGTGAACTAAACCTATACAACCTTCTTTAGTATATTCGACCTCTAAAACATCCTCTAGATTTTCTAGAAAACTTTTATCTACACTAGGTTTATCCCTGGCTATATCTGATTTTTCAAAAATTACATGATAGAAGTTTTTAAAGCCTAAACCTTCAAGAGTTTCTACAAAATTAGGTACAAAATTATCTAAATTTGTTAAAATCATTTTTTGCTCAACACCTATTTCATCAAAAATATTTTGACGCGCAAGTTGACTACTCTCGAAACCATAGATAGTGTAAGGAACCCCCTCTTTTATCGTAAATACTTTAACCATTTTCTACTCCAATACATCTTCTAATC
>ERZ773006.328-NODE-328-length-24076-cov-76.0691_pt1 | contig 24076 bp, 20 predicted proteins | sample MGYA00580843_ERZ773006 | MGnify/ENA primary metagenome ERZ773006 (study PRJEB29015, sample SAMEA2738011) | human oral metagenome | biome: human oral; feature: human-associated habitat; material: dental | place: China | collected 2052 ...
AGTCTTCACAACATCTCCCGTTACCTTATCTTTCGTCACCGTCCGTGTCCAAGTTGCTGTTTGCACATTATCGGCTGGTGTCTGGCTACCTGCTCCATGATAACGAACCGTCAAGCTCACTTTCTTGCTTTCTTGACTTTCTGCTGTGCCATGTTTCAAGTGAACCGTCACGTTTTGATCATGACTGCTATCAAGGTCGAACTTAGCTGGTAATTCGTCTTTAGAAACCAATTCATAGCCTTTATCTGTGTACCTTTTGACAACTTGATCATACTTCGTTTTAGCAGCTGCTGGAAGAGCTGAATCTGACTCTCCCGTCGTCAACTCTACTTGGTTTTCCAGAGTGGTGCCTGTCGTATCATCAATAACTGTATAAGTTACTTTTTGATTCCCAAACACTTCCTTATAAACGTACGTCACTTGGGTCGTCCCTTCAATGACCTTCCCTTTTTCGTTGCTTGGAAGTTGGGAATCCACTAATCGATAGGTCTTCCCGTCAGAAGTGACTATCGTCGTTTTGCGATGTTCTTCCGTATCATAAGGCGTATTGGTGGAGGCTCCGGAAAGGGCTGTGACATCGTCTTGCAGCTGGTGACCGGACTCATCTTGGTAATGAACCGTCACATTTCCCAACACTTCCTTATAAACGTACGTCACTTGGGTCGTCCCTTCAATGACCTTCCCTTTTTCGTTGCTTGGAAGTTGGGAATCCACTAATCGATAGGTCTTCCCGTCAGAAGTGACTATCGTCGTTTTGCGATGTTCTTCCGTATTGTAATCGGTATTAATAGAAGCATTAGAAGTATCTTCAACACTCTCTTTAATCGTTTCGCCAGCTTGATTTCTATAATTTACGATAACATTTCCAGTCACTTCAACGTAAGAATTATATACATTGGTTATTCCTAATTTAACTGTACCTGTTATATTATCAGATGACGATACATATTTATAAACTTTACCATTGAATGTTATTCGGTCTTCATGCGTTCCTGTATAACTTTCACCTATAAGTGTGCCTTTAGGTTTGACAGTTTGTGTTTCTGTCAACTTAGTAGTTGTACCTTGAATATAATTGTCAAGTAATACAGTTCCTGCTTTATTATAGCTAAAGAATTTATAACTTAAATTAGGCTTAGTTAAAACGAAAGGTGAAGGCAATTTACTTGTAATAGCTAACCAATACCCTTTATCAAACTCTGAATCCCTACGCATAGTAAAAGAGATGACATCACCACTTCCTGATACACCAGCGATACTAGTCTTATAAAAATTAGGGTCACTAAAACTATCTGGAATATTTTGTGTCGGACTACTTGCAGCTAAACGGTTATCGGACTGTTTTTCAACAAAGGATCCCGTTATTTTTACTGGTTTGAAGTTATAATCTGTTATCCCTTCCTCATGCTTCTTTCCATTAAGTATCGTTTTTGACAAACTTGTCAGCGCCAATATAGCCGGATTGTCTTGATTAAATTGAATGAGATTATCATCTTCATCATAAAAACGGATTTTGACACCATACCTAGACGGTGCTGATAAATTATAAAAAGTATAGATTCCTTTTGTTGGATCTTTTTCCGCAAAACCGATGATACCTGTTCCACTATTTAAATTTGTTACTTCATACACGACTTTAGCAATTTTTTTACCATTATAGCTTGAATTTTGTAAATTTGTGTAAGTGGCTGTTATAGTCTGACCTTTGTCAATCTTTGGAATAACAAATCTACCCGAAAGAGTGGTGGTATAAGCTGCTACGGGATTGTTAGCAAATTTCTTACCACTGCTTACATATTCTTCGTATGACATCGCTTTAGGCATATCTTGCTGACCAAATTCAGTTGTACCTGTAATTGATAGGTGAGCATTTGGTTCGTTTTCAAATTTCAGTCCTTGAGTTACAACTTCACTAAGATATCCTGGCTTAGTTGTATTGGCCTGCGCTACTGCAAGATCGTTTTTGTATTTCTCTATCGCTTCTTTGATACGTTTTGCTTGTTCTTTTTCACGCGCATTAGCTTCTGCTTCTAGAGTAGCGACTTCTGCTTCAGTATTCGCAGTTCCAATATTTTCTGTCGCCTCTTGCTTTGCTTCAATCCCATTATTCTTGGCTTCTGTTACAGCGTCTTTTAATTCTTGATTTTCAACTGTTACATTTGGATTTTGATTTTCTGTCTGTGCAGTAGATAGCATTGCTTGAGAAGCGGCTGCAGTAGGTGCTGTTGCAGCTGCTCTACTAGTTGAATTCATAGTAGTAGCTGAATCAGCCTTTGTAGTTGTCAGAGTAGTATTATCTTCTTGTCTAGCCATTTGTGATTGTACAACAAGACTTGTATCTGACGCTTCAGCTATAGGTATAGGTGCTGTTGTTTTAGGACTTTCAATATCATCAGCCGCCACACTCTTGTGTAAACTAAACATTGCGATTATTCCAAATATAATAACACCAACAGTCCCGTAAATTTTATTTTTACGAATTGAGCCATGACCTTGAAGTTCATTATTTTTTCTAAACATGCTAGTATCCTTTTTATAAATTATTTATCTTATCTATTCCTGAAGGTATAACTATATATGGAAATAGAAGAGTTTTATTACTAATTACGACTATAGTATTACTTGTAATCACGTTAAAGATATCATTATATATTATACTTTGATAACTGGAATAATTCAACTAATATGATACTAAAATACATAAAAAACACATATAAACTGTAGTTAAAATAAAGATAGCTGCAAAGTTGTTCACAGCTATCTTATAATGAGATGAAGATTGTTCGTTTTATCTACATTTCTTTTGTTGTTTTCAAATTATCATTTTCAAAAGAAAGACCCGTACCATGAGGTAGGGACTTTCAATTCTTATTTCGCAATTGGGTAAACAGAAACTTGTTTTTTATCGCGACCTTTGCGTTCAAAGCGTACAACGCCTTCAACTTTTGCAAACAAAGTGTCATCTCCACCACGTCCAACGTTGATACCTGGATAAATGTGAGTACCGCGTTGACGATAAAGAATTGATCCACCAGTTACAGTTTGTCCGTCAGCCGCTTTAGCTCCAAGACGTTTTGCTTGTGAATCGCGTCCGTTAGATGTAGAACCTCCACCTTTTTTATGGGCGAAAAGTTGCAGATTAGCAAGATTCATTTTCAACATAATGTTTTTCCTCCGTGTTAGTTTTCTGTGATAACTCTTGTTTGGACGAACTCAGCTGAGTCCTCCGATAAGTTTGCCATACCCAAGAAGAATGATTCAAAGAAAAGTTGAGTCATTTCTCTTTGGTGAGGTGGAATATCCGTAGGAATCTCTACTCGTAAAAATCCACCTTCTTCTTCGTTTAATTCTAAGATTGGTTCATAGCCTGCGAATTTTTCAATCGAATTGATGAAATTTATGGCAAGCGTAGAAACCGACGCACACACGACATCAAAGCCGTATTCGCCACTTTCGGCGTGTCCAGTAATTTCTGCACTCCTCAGCTCACCATCCTCGGCTCGTTCAAAGACTGCTTGTATCATGTGCTCTCCTTAAAAATTAAGCGTTGATTGCATTGATGACAACCTTAGTATATGGTTGACGGTGACCTTGTTTACGATGGCTACCTTTTTTAGGTTTGTACTTGTAAGTAACAACTTTCTTTTGTTTTCCTTGTTTTTCAACAGTTCCAACAACAGTAGCTCCAGAAACAAGCGGAGTTCCGACAACAGTGTTTTCACCACCAACAAGAACAACTTCGTCAAATGTTACATCTTGACCAGCTTCAACGTCCAATTTTTCAACGTAAACTGCTTGACCAACTTCAACTTTAACTTGTTTGCCGCCAGTTTTAATGATTGCGTATGTGCTCATTATGCACCTCCTATGAATTTTACGGGTTTCCCCTAATTTTGTGAAGACTCGCCTAGCATCGTGGGACGAACCACTTATGACGATGTTCGAGCGGTTGCACAGGCTGTGCATAGTCAACTCTCTAAGTATAGCATTTCTAGAATTATTTGACAAGTATTTTTTATCAAAAGACTAACTCAGTAGCTTTTAGTAATTTTTAATAATTTCCCAGAATAACTTTCAATCTCAAAATCCGTTCTTATTACAACAATCCCTCAATCATTTCATCCACCTCGTCTGTTTCTGCTTCTGGTGTAATTTCAGTAATGATGATACCAGCAACAGCACGTTCCACTAAAGCATCCACATCCATACGTGCTTCGTATTGCTCTGCATTTTTTATCTTTGGATTGGTTTTCGGACGATCTGGGGCAAAAATGGTACAGCAATCTTCAAAGGGCTGAATTGAGATATTAAAGGTATCAATCTTTTCAGCAATGTCAATGATTTCCAGCTTATCCATGGTCACAACTGGGCGAATAATTGGAGTGTTAGTGACAGCATTGATTGCTTGCATGCTTTCTAGCGTTTGGCTGGCAACTTGACCAAGGCTTTCTCCGTTGATGATAACGAGCCCACCGCGTTCTTCACGAATGCGATCCGTGATCCGCATCATAAAACGACGAGTTAAGGTCATCAGATAAGCTTCTGGTGCTTTCGCTTTGATTTCTTCTTGAATTTCCGTAAATGGCACTTCAATAAATTGAATATTGCCACCAAATTTGGTTAATTTGCGCGTCAAATCTTGCGCCTTTTTGAGAGCACCGGGACTTGTATAAGGGGGGCTAGCAAAATGCACCGCTTCAATATCCACCCCGCGTTTTAGAGCTAGATAGCCTGCAACGGGTGAATCAATCCCACCTGACAACATCAGCATGCCTTTTCCAGATGTTCCGACAGGAAGACCGCCTGCTCCACGAATCGTTTCATAGGACAGATAGGCTGCTTCTTCGCGGATTTCTACTTGCAGTGTAATATCTGGCGTTTTCATCTTGACTTGAATATGTGGAATCGCATCAAAGACTGCATTTCCCAAGGTCTGGTTCAATTCACGACTATCCAATTCAAAATTGTGGTCACTGCGTTTGCTGGCAATCTTGAAAGTCATCCCCTCTTTATAAATTTCTTTCATAATTGTCTGCACCGCTTCAACCAAAGCAGGAACTGATTTTTCAATCTTATAAGACGGAGAGAAATTTTGAATCCCAAAAATTTGTTTAAGCGATTCTGCAACAGGTTGATAGTCCGTTCCGTGAAGATAGACATGTGCACGATCTCGGTCTGCTTTCACATGCACATCTGGGTAAACAGAGAGGACTGCTTGCATATTGCGTTTCAATTTGTTAATAAAACGCATGCGATTTTTTCCTTTGGTTGAAAGCTCGCCGTAACGAACCATAATTTCTGAATATTGCATTGTTTACCTTACTTTTCTAGTTTTTTCATAAATGAGTTTAAACGTTGTCAGGAATTGCTCAATCTGACTCATATCATTATCGACATCCAGACTAATTCGCACAGCCGTTTGAGCTAAGGATTTTTCAACACCCATGGCTATCAAAGTTCCAGCTGGTTTGCCAGCTTTAGAGGAACAAGCACTCGTAGTAGATATATAAATGTCATACTCTTCAAAAGCATGAACCACTACTTCACCTCGTACGCCTTTAATTCCAAAAGTCAGGATATGGGGCGCAAACTCATCTATTCCTGAAAAAATCGTCACATTAGGGTATTTCGCTAGCTCTTCTAGGATAATCTCTTTCATTTTTGCGGTTCGTGTGGTGAAAGTTTCCAAATTTTCCATAGATATGCGCAAGGCTTTTGCGGTTGCTGCAATACCCGCCAAATTTTCAGTCGTAGAACGCTTGTCTGATTCTTGACCGCCACCATTCAACAGCGGACTGATTTTCTTACCAGACTTGATATAGACAAAACCAACACCCCGTAAGCCATGAAATTTATGACTGGAAAATGTTGCAAAGTCTACGCGATCAGTTAAATAATTTTCCGTTGGAATCTTGGCCATGGCTTGAACCGCATCCACATGAAAAGAAATAGTTGGCTTGTCCACTAAAAGTTCTGAAATAGCTGCAATTGGTTGAACAGAGCCGATTTCATTGTTGACCGCCATAACTGAAATTAAAGTCGTATCCGATCGGATAAGGGTAGCTAATTTTTCAACATCTACAAAACCTTTTTTATCAACAGACGCAAAATCCACTTCAAAACCTTGCTGCGTCAGCCAGAGAGCGGATTCTTTCACTGCTGGATGCTCAATAGCAGACACAATGATATGCTTGCCATAACGCGCTTTTTCAAAAGCCACACCCTTGATAACCCAATTATCGCCTTCCGTCCCTCCAGACGTAAAGAAAATCTCTTGAGAGGATTTACCGAGAAGCTCCGCAATTTGCCTGCGAGATGCATCTAACAAGCGGGTCGCCTGATTGCCCAAACTGTGGAGACTAGAAGGATTTCCCCAAATTTTAGAAGCAACTTCTGTATAGGTAGCCAAAGCCTCTGGGTAAGGCTTGGTTGTTGCTGAATTGTCTAAATAAATCATCTTAAACCTCTCCATTTCAATACTCCTATTGTAACACGAAAAAGAAATGGGGACAACAGCAAAACTTGAAATGAAAAGGCCCTCCAAGTTTTGGCTTGGAGAGCCGTAAAGGTTAATCATAAAATTCATGCAAGAGAGCAGATAGTTCCTGTTGTTGTTCGATGAGACTTTGCCCGATTGTCGTTGATTTTATCAAAGTTCGCTCACGGACATGCTCAATCACTTTCTTCAAGGATGAGAGATCCACAGCCTTCTCAATCATTTTTTGCACATTTTGAAAAGGTTGGTGTGTGACAATTTGAAAACCATATGAATTATTGAGCAAGGAATAACCAGCAATACCCGTTTTCTTTTGGTAGGCTTCACACAACCCACCGTCAATGACAAATAGCATGCCTTCTCCTCGGATTGGAGATTCGCCTTTCAATGTTTTTACAGGTGTATGCCCATTTACAATCCTAGAATCTTCAGAAAAGAGCCCGAATTCTTCCAAAATCAACTTGCAAATCTTAGCAGAATTCCGATAGGAGAAATAGGGATTTTCCTTTTCAACGTGCGTTTCCTTATCCTCAATAAAATAACGTTCTAGGGTGGTCATCTTGTCCTTGCCAAACAAGGGAGATAGTTTTCCATTCCAACAGTACCAGATAAGATCCGTTGAGAAATCGTTCTGAATCTCTGGATTTTTAGAACTTTCTCGAATGTGGTATTCAAAAAAGTCGAGCAATTCTTTACCAGCATAGCGAATTTCATTGATCTGCAAAGGTTGAAAATCTCCAGACTCTTCCAAAGGAATGCAACCATGAAAAAGGAGATGACTGTTATAAATTTTATACATGGAGCCCTTGTTCATCAAAAAAGAAATGTGGTTCTTGAGCTGAATAGAATGCTGGAATGAATCCAGCAAAGTAGCAACCACTTCTTCTTCCTCGGCTGTTAGCTGATCTGGCTGTTGAGGATTGATTGTTTGAAAGCAAGTATTAGCTAAAAAATGCTTCTTTTCTTCAACTAGAATACTCTCTTCCCAGTAATCAATCTTATCAAGAGTAAGATGTTGAGCCATATCAAACTCCGGTCGCCTTTTAATCAGTTGATTTTCCAATTTAAACTGAATGATTGCTAGTGCTTGGTGAACCTTTTCCAGCTGGAGGATTTCTTTAGGAGAATAGCTATCGCTTCTTTTTCCTAATTTTGGTTTGAACTTTGCATTTTCAGAATAAGTCTTTTCGGCAAAAAGAACGAGCGGTCTTAGATTGAGACCATAAGCTCTCTCAATATCGTAAAGATAGCCATATCTAGCAGCTATTCGCAAGAGAATAAGCAAGCATTCTTTTGATCCGAAGAAAGCCCCCATCCAGATAATATCGTGATTGCCCCACTGAATATCAACAGAATGATAAGCCATGATTTCATTCATTACTTTATCTGCGGCTGCCCCTCGGTCAAAAATATCGCCGACTATATGAAGATGATCAATGATTAACTGCCGAATTACTTTTGCTAATGCCGAAATAAACTGACTTGCCTCACCTAGATCAATCAAATAGTTCTGAATCGTTTCAAAATAAATATTACTATCCGGCAGATTGCGATCTGTATAGAGCAATTCTTCAATCACATAAGCATATTGTGGCGGCAAGGCTTTCCTTACTTTAGAGCGTGTGTATTTGGCTGCTACAAAAGCTAGCAAAGTCAACAAGTTTTGAATAATTTCTCCATACCATCTTTTATCTTTCAAAGGATAAAGAAAACCATCGCTCAAAACTTCCTGAGGGTAAGCAATCAGCAAGGTCAGCTTGTCTTTTTCCTCTTTTGATAATTTCTCTCCAAAGCAGTCATTGATTTTTTCGTTCAGGTTTCCTGCACAGGTTCTCAAGATATAGTCAAAAGCCTCAAACTCACCATGAATATCGCTAAGATACAATTCTGTTCCTTTTGGCAAATTTAAAATAGCTTCCAGATTGATTAACTCTGTGATGACCTTTTGCTTAGAATCAAACTCTTTTAATAGAATTCGTTTGTATTGCTCCATTCGTTCACCTCATTTCAATACAATACTATATTTAATACTTATTTGAAGACAGAGATTTCAAATGTTCTTCAATAATGCAAGCCGTTTCTTCAATAGATTTATCTGTCATATTGATAACATGTGCTTGATATTTTTGAAATACTTTTTTAGAATAGTCCAATTCTTCATAAATTTTTTCAATATCTGTATAGCTTGTAGTTTGTGTCAAACCAAGCGCATCCAAGCGATTACTTCTCACTTTTGCTAATTTATCTAGGTCACACACCAAGCCAATCATTCTTCTTCTATCTACTTTATCCAAGATTTGCGGTAGCGGAACTTCAGGAATCAGGGGAAGATTGGATACTTTGTAGCCTTTATTGGCTAAATAGATGCTAAGCGGAGTCTTGGAAGTCCGAGAAACCCCTAAGATCACAAGGTCTGACTCCAAAAATCCTTGCGGATTCTTGCCGTCGTCATATTTAACAGCAAATTCAATAGCAGAGATTTTATTGAAATATTCCGTGTCTAAACGGTGCAAGACTCCCGGAACTTCAATCGGTTGAGTACCTGTTTTTTCCTTGATAATCTCAAAAAACGGATTCATCAAATCCAAATAAGATAAATGATTGACCCTGCTAAATTCTCTAGCTGTTGCAGCTAAATGGCTATCTACCAACGTGCTGATAACAACTGCGTCATCTTTGATAGCATCCTGCAAAATATCCAACAATTCAGATTCTTTATTGATAAAAGGAAACCGATAGCTATTATTAAAAATCAAATCTGGGTATTGAGCCATAACGGCTGACAGTAATTTTTGGGATGTTCCTCCCAAAGAATCAGAAATAGCGTAAATGGTAATCTCTTGTTTCATGAAAACTCCTTTTTTATCTATTCACTTCTGCATTTCTAGCTTCTTGGATAATAAAGTCCAACAAAGCTGACTTCGTAATTGTTCCGATAATATGACCTTCATTTTGCTCCTCCACAACAGGCAATGAATCAATGGCGAAGTCCTGCAAAAGTGCAGCTGCTTCAAGAATATTCAAATCCTTATGGCAAGTCTTAATATGTGGCATTCTGGTCATGCAAACGGCTACCGGGGTCACATCAATATTGGCATTGAGGGCAGCCCTTAACAAATCCTTTCGTGATAAAATGCCTAGCAGCTGCTTCTTTTCATCTATCACATAGAGAACATCTGAATCATACATAAATAAAGTAATAATGGCATCTTGAATAAACGAATCGTGCGTCACCAATACTGGTGAGGTCATGACATCTTCAACTTTCTTCTGAAAAGTATCAAAGAAAAAGAGCGTTTCCAAATCCGAACCAGCATAAGTGTAGCCAACTTTCGGACTTGCTTTTAAAATCCCCACTAAGGTTAGAAAGGATAAATCTGAGCGCAAAGTTGCCCTAGACACATCTAGCAGTTCTGAGATTTTTTCACCGCTAACCGGTTGATCTTTCTTTACAATTTCAACGATCTCTTTTTGTCGTTTTGTTAATTTCAACTGTTACTCCTTTTAAAAACTTCAATCTTTAATAATCATCATTATGTGTCATATTATAACAAATAGATTCTGATTGTCAATGATTTATGACTGATTCTTTTCTGTTGACAAACATATATGATGTATATTACAATGTATTTGTCTTTTATTATGACACATATTTAATAAATTGGAGGCAAAAATGGATAAATGGATTTATTCTTTTGAAGAAGGACGCGCTGAAGACAAGGCGCTACTAGGTGGTAAGGGTGCCAATTTGGCAGAAATGACCCATTTGGGACTACCTGTACCTGAGGGATTTACGATTACAACTCAAAGTTGTCTGCGTTATTTAGAAACTCCTTCCTTTTTTGAATCTATTTTAAAAGAGGAAATTTTGAAAGCGATTACTAAACTAGAAACCAAAACGAATAAATTTTTCATGGGGAATGAACCCTCACTACTACTGGTTTCTGTCCGTAGCGGAGCTAAAATTTCTATGCCTGGTATGATGGACACGATTCTCAATCTTGGGCTAAATGACTTGCGTGTTCAGACTTTAGCAGATGCGACAAATGCCAATTTCGCTTACAATTGTTATCGGCGTTTATTGCAGATGTTTGCAGATGTCGTCTACGGCATTCCCAAAGAAGAATTTGACCAATGCTTAGAAAAGACCGAAAAACAATTGAATAAAACAATCAATGACTTTTCAAGAGAAGAGCACCAATCACTTATTCAACAATATAAAGAAGTCTATCAGGAACACTATCAAAATTTCCCACAAAGCCCTAAAGAGCAACTTTACGCTGCTATCAAAGCGGTATTCAAATCATGGAACAACCCACGCGCTAAAGTTTACCGCGAATTGAACCACATTCCACATGATTTAGGTACGGCCGTCAATGTTCAGAGTATGGTGTTTGGCAATAGCGATCAAAAAAGTGGCACAGGCGTTGTTTTCACCAGAAATCCTGCTACTGGTGAACCTCATCTGTTTGGGGAATTTCTCCTCAATGCCCAAGGAGAAGATGTCGTAGCTGGTATTCGGACTCCAGAACCGATTGACTCTCTTAAACGAATCTTACCACAGGCCTATGAAGATTTTTGCAACTACGCCAAGATTCTTGAAAAACACTACAAAGATATGCAGGATATTGAATTTACCATTGAAAAAGAAAAGCTTTATATTCTGCAAACGCGAAACGGAAAACGGACGGCTAAAGCAAGCTTAAAAATTGCTTTGGATTTAGTGAACGAAAAAATGATTTCAAAGCAAGAAGCTCTCCTACGAGTCAGTCCTTCTACCATTGACCAACTGATTCACCCTGTTTTTGAAGAAAAAGCTTTAACATCAGCTCATCACTTAACTCAGGGACTTCCTGCTAGTCCAGGTGCCGCAACAGGAGAAATTGTCTTTACTGCCGAGCGCGCCAAAGAATTTCATGCACTTGGAAAGAAAGTGATTTTGGTTCGCCAAGAAACTTCTCCCGAAGACATTGAAGGAATGGTAGTTAGTCAAGCAATCGTGACCAGTCACGGTGGCATGACTTCTCATGCAGCTGTTGTAGCTCGTGGCATGGGCACTTGTTGTGTCGCAGGATGCGGAGAATTATCTATCAATGAAGACGGAAAAACACTTGTATGCGGTAAGGTAACCTTAAAAGAGGGAGACATCCTTTCTGTAGACGGCACTTCCGGCAAACTCTACATTGGAAGCATTCCAACCACTATGATTGATAATAATGACGAATTACAGATGTTCCTTTCTTGGGCAGATGAAATTGCACAGCTAACCGTTCGAGCGAATGCTGAAACCATTCAAGATTTGAAAACAGCTATTCAATTTGGTGCCAAGGGAATTGGTCTGGCTCGTACAGAGCACATGTTCTTTGGTGAGGAACGGATTTTAGAAATGCGCAGATTGATTTTATCAACGAATGAAATCGAAACTAAGTCTGCTTTAATGACACTTTTGGCTTTCCAAGAAGAAGATTTCTATCAGATGTATCAAACCATTCAAGATAAACCGATGATTGTCCGTTTACTAGATCCGCCTATGCACGAATTTTTGCCAAAAACACAACAGGAAATTGAGCAATTAGCCGGGAAATTGCAAGTACCTCTTGATACACTAACGCGGAAAATCACTTCTCTACAAGAAACGAACCCAATGCTGGGACATCGTGGTTGCCGCTTGGGAATTACACAGCCTGAAATTTATAAAATGCAGGTAGAAGCCATTTTTAATAGCGCTATAAGACTAGCAAAAGAAGGTATGGTCATTAAACCAGAAATCATGATTCCTTTAATCGCAGAAAAGGCGGAGTTGGTTTCAATCAAAACATCTCTTTGTCAGCATATTGATAACATTTTCAAAAAACATCACATGCAGCCATTCCCTTATGAAATCGGTACAATGATTGAACTGCCACGCGCTTGTTTTATCGCAGATCAATTAGCCGAGGAAGCAGACTTCTTTAGTTTTGGTACCAATGATTTGACGCAAATGACCTATGGTTTTTCTCGTGATGATATTGGAAAATTTATCCAGCATTACAAAGAGGGAGAAATCATGTCATTTGATCCATTCCAAACCATTGACCGAGCTGGAGTGGGCGAGCTCATGAAAATAGCTATTTCTAAAGCTCGTCAAGTGAAGCCAGAACTTCCAATTGGCATTTGCGGTGAAGTCGGAGGAGATCCAGCTTCTATTCCTTTCTTCCAAGAGATTGGCATTACTTATGTTTCTTGCTCACCTTATCGCGTTCCTGCTGCACGATTAGCTGTTGCGCAAGCACATCTTTCCTAGTTCCTTCCTTATAAGTGAATCAGCTCTTTCTATCTGCTAACAGGACAGACAAGGATGGAGCTGATTTTTTTGTAAAAGGTGATTTTTTCAATCACTTTTCAATCGCTTTACATGAAATTTTCAACATTTTAAATTTTTTTAAGACAATTTTAAATAAAGAGGGTATAATGAAGATGAGAAAGGAGATTATCAACTCACAATGGAAAATTATTCTCGGAAAAACAAAACGGCAAATGCAAAAGAAGAAAAAACGCCTACTCGTCATCATATCAAAAAAGGACTTTCTGCTTTTCAGAAGACCCTTGCTACGATTGGGAGTATTCTTGGGATTATCACTGCAACGATTACAATCTTGACTTTCATGAACAATAATAAATCTGATAATAAGACAAAAAGTAGCCAGACAACGCAAACAACTATTATCAAAGAAATTCAGAAAGAAACAACAACAGACGGGGCTAAGTCTAGCGACACAACAGCTGCAAGTCAAGGCGAGACAGAAACGAGTAGCGCTAGTTCTGACACCACGCAGTCTAGTAATACATCAAGCGATACTAGCTCTAGTCAGACAAGCAGCACAACGACTGACAACGACACAAATACAACTACTTCAAGCTCTAGCAATTAAAAAAGCGGAAGCGAGACAACCAATCAGACCAAGGTCTAGGAGTTGCTCAACTTCCGTTTTTTTATATTTAATTGCATACTCAATGAAAATCAACAAAGCTGAATGAGCTTCAATGCGTGAATGAACCTAGCCCCCGACTTCAACTAGCTTCCAAAATGTTTTCGATAGAGACCTCAGTTTCTTTATCCGCAGACTTTAACAGTCCGGTGGCTAACAAGGCTCGAAACAATTTTCACGGAGCATTATTTCCGATACATTTTCACTTGAAGATACAAGTCATTATAAATTCCTAGCCACTTAGCACCGAGTTGTTGATAAACTTCTAAGTGCTTCAGAGTTTCCTCATCTGGGTAAAAGGCTTTGTCCTCTTGGATTTCTTTTGGCAGCATCGCCTTAGCAGGCATGTTAGGCGTTGAGTAGCCAACATACAAAGCATTTTTATAGGCATTTTCAGGTCTTAACATAAAGTTAATAAATTGATAAGCAGCTTTTTTATTTTTGACGGTTTTTGGAATAACGATATTGTCAAACCAAAGATTGCTGGCTTCTGTTGGGACAACATAGCGAAGCTTGTCATTCTTTTCCAACATTTGCCGTGCTTCACCTGAAAAACTAACGCCAATCGCCGCATTGTTTTGAATCATATAGCCTTTCATTTCGTCTGCTACAATTGCTTTGATATTCGGTGTCAACGTATAAAGCTTATCAACTGCTTCTTGTAATTGCTTAGTATTTTTAGAATTGAGGCTATAACCTAAAGCATTTAACCCAACACCCATTACCTCGCGCGCTCCATCAATCATCATGATAGAGTTTTTATATTCAGGTCGCCACAAATCACTCCAATGCTTAGGAGCTGTTTTGACTAATTCTGTGTTGTAGACAATCCCAAGCGTTCCCCAAAAGTAAGGAATAGAGTATTGATTTTTAGGATCAAATGATTGATTTAAAAAACGTTTTCCGATATTTTCCAACCCTTTAATTTTTGAATGGTCCAATTTTTCAAGCAAGCGTTCCGACATCATTTTAGAAATCATGTATTCACTAGGAATAGCAATATCGTAAGTTGTCCCGCCTTGCTTAATCTTGGTGTACATGGATTCATTAGAATCAAAGGTTTCATATTGGACTTGGATACCGGTTTCTTTGGTGAACTTCGTCAGTAACTCTGGATCAATATAGTCTCCCCAATTGTAGATGACCAGTTTGTCACCAGAGCCACTTTTTGTCCGACTTTCAATGTGATAACTCACTCCCCAGAGGACAAGGATAATGGCAACAATGCCCATTAAAAATGAATAGAGCTTTTTCATACCACATCCTCCTTCTCACGAGAAATAAAGTAATAGCCAATTACCAAAAGAATACTGAACAGAAATACCAAAGCAGAGAGAGCATTGATTTCTAGCGAAATTCCTTGCCGAGCCCGCGAGTAAATTTCAACAGACAAGGTTGAGAAGCCATTTCCTGTCACAAAGAAAGTCACTGCAAAATCGTCCAAGGAATAGGTAAAAGCCATAAAATACCCTGCAATAATGGCTGGTGTCAAATAGGGCAACATGATTTCTTTTAACATCTGAACTTGGCTTGCCCCTAAATCATAGGCCGCCTTAATCATGTCATCATTCATCTCTTTTAACCGTGGCAATATCATCAAGACGACGATAGGAATTGAAAAGGCAATATGACTCGCCAGAACAGATAGAAAACCTAATTGAAATTTGATAGTTGTAAAAAGAATTAAGAAACTAGCCCCAATCATGACATCTGGCGCTACCATAAGGATATTATTAACCGATAAAAAGGCTTCTTGATATTTTTTTCTTGCCTGATAAATATAAATGGCACCAAATGTTCCGATTACTGTTGCAATCAAAGAAGATAGAAATGCTAAGAAAAAGGTCTGCGCTAAAATGAGCATCAAGCGAGTATCACTGAACATATTTTGAAAATGCATCAGACTAAAGCCTGTAAACTTGTTCATATCATCGCCAGCATTAAAGGCATAGCCAATCAAATAAAAAATCGGCAAATAAAGAATTAAGAAGATGACTGTTAAATAAATACTAGCAGTTTTTTTCATCGCTCTCCCCCTTCTTTCGTTGCCCACATGATAACGAGCATGGCTACAATCAAGACAACACCAATGGTTGAGCCCATTCCCCAATTTTGTGTAGTCAGAAAATGCTGCTCAATGGCTGTACCTAGCGTAATAACGCGATTGCCACCGATCAAACGCGTCAGCATAAAAAGACTGAGGCTGGGAATAAAGACAGACTGCACACCGCTTCTCACGCCATTCATAGATAAAGGAAAAACGACACGACGGAAGGTTTCCCAACGATTGGCACCAAGGTCATAGCTGGCATTGATCAGATTTTGATCCATATCCTCTAAAACATTAAAAATCGGCAATATCATAAAGGGCAGCTCAATATAGCTGGCTACAAAAATAAAAGAGAAATCTGTAAACAGGATTTGTTGAGCACCTATCCCAATAAAACTTAAAAATTGATTGACAGATCCATTTTGTCCGAAAATCCCAATAAAAGCATAAGCTTTGAGAAGCAGATTGACCCAGGTCGGCAAGATGATGAGCATCAACCAAAGCTGTCTGTGCTTTAGTTGCGTCAATAAAAATGCAGTTGGGTAACTGATTACTAAAGTGACAACTGTGATAATCCCCGCATATAAAACAGAGTTCAAACTCATTTTGAGATAAGTCAGATTTTGCGAAGCGAAGTAAGTCTTGTAGTTTTCAAGGGTGAAATGACCTTCGATATTGAAAAACGACTGCCAAACAATCATGGCAACAGGCGCCAATACAAATAATAAAATCCAAAGAATATAAGGAGCAACAAAAAGATTAGAGGTTGTTTTCTTCATCGCGCTCCTCCTCAATGGCATTGATTAAGCCAGCTTCTTGCTCTTCCATTTCCACATATTCTTCAATTCGAGCATCGAACTCTTCCTCTGTTTCATTAAGCCGCATGATATGAATGTCTTCTGGTTCAAAGTCCAGCCCAATCTCTTCTCCGACAATGGCCTTGCGAGTCGAATGAATCATCCACTCATTGCCCAATTCATCATAAGCGATAATCTCATAATGCACGCCACGGAAAAGCTGCGTATCAACCTTAACTTGCAGTTTTCCTTCTTCCGGAAGTGTAATCCGCAAATCTTCTGGACGAATGACGACTTCCACCTGCTCATTAGGACGCATTCCTCCGTCAACGGCTTCAAATCGTTTGCCATTAAATTCAACCAGATAGTCTTCAATCATCTTTCCTGGAAGAATATTGGATTCGCCGATAAAGGTCGCTACAAAGTGATTGATAGGTTCATCATATATATCAACAGGTGTCCCTGACTGCACAATCTCCCCGTCATTCATCACAAAAATCCAGTCGCTCATAGCCAGTGCTTCTTCTTGGTCATGGGTGACAAAGACAAAAGTAATCCCTAGGCGCTGCTGCAATTCACGTAATTCATACTGCATGTCTGTTCGCAACTTCAAATCCAGTGCAGATAAAGGCTCATCCAGCAAAACAACCCGCGGTTCATTGACAATAGCACGCGCAATAGCCACTCGTTGGCGTTGTCCACCGGACAATTTACGAATAGAGCGTTTCTCAAAACCATCCAAACGCACCATTTTCAGGACTTCTGCAACCCGTCGCTCTATTTCTTGTTTTTCAACTTTACGCAAACGCAACGGAAATGCCACATTTTCAAAAACAGTCATGTGCGGAAAAAGGGCATAGGACTGAAACACCGTATGCACATCACGTTTGTTGGTCGGAATATCGTTGATTCGGACGCCGTCAAGAAAAACATCACCGCTGGACGCATCCAACAAGCCAGCGATGATATTTAGAATGGTTGATTTTCCTGATCCAGAAGCACCTAAAAGAGTGTAAAACTTCCCTTCTTCTAATTCAAAATTGATGTCTTTTAAGACGACTGTATTATTATCCTCAAAAACTTTTGATACGTTTTTAAATTCAATGATTGGTTTGTTCAATTGCCATAAATTCCTTCTTTTTCATAGATTGACAAATTAAAGTCTTGTCCTGACTGATTTTCTTGGAGAATGTTATCAAATTGTACTAAACTATACTTTTATTTCTCACCGATTATTCGGACTTCTCTTTCCAAAGTCACACCTGAATGAGCTTTGACAGTCTCAATCACATGTGCAATCAAATTTTCATAATCAGCTGCTGTTCCATTATCAACATTGACCATAAAACCTGCATGCTTTGTAGAAACTTCTACCCCACCAATGCGATGCCCTTTTAAATTCGCTTCACTAATCAATTGCCCTGCGAAATGCCCTACCGGACGTTTAAAAACAGAGCCACAAGAAGGATACTCTAAAGGCTGCTTCAATTGACGAAGGTGTGTCAAACGTTCCATTTCTTGACGAATCACACGGTGCATTCCTGGTGCTAAGGCAAACTTGGCAGAGATCACCACATCACCTGTCTGTTGAACATAGGAACGACGATAGCCAAATTTCATGTCTTGAGCACTAATATTTTTTATTTCTCCATCCCGTGTCAACACTTTACAAGAAAGTAAAATATGCGAAATTTCACCACCATAAGCACCAGCATTCATAAAGACAGCTCCGCCAATACTCCCTGGAATCCCGCAAGCAAATTCAAAACCTGTCAGGCTATGATGAAGTGCAATATGAGTCGTTTCAATGAGATTAGCACCTGCCTCTGCTTCAATGGTGTAGCCATCTACTGCCACTCCGTTTAATTTGTCAAACATAATCACAAAACCGCGAATACCACCGTCGCGAACGATGATATTGCTAGCATTTCCTAGTACCATCCAAGGAATCTGCTCCCGATTAGCAAATTTTACCACTCGTGCCAATTCATAACGATTTCGCGGAAAAACCAAATAATCTGCAGCTCCACCTACTTTGGTATAAGTGTATTGTTTCAAAGGTTCATCAAAACGGATATCAATTCCGTTTAATTCTGATTTTAACATTTCTAAAGTTGACATTTTCTCTCTCTCTTAAACAAAACTCAATCTATTATACCAAATTTAGCAAATATTTACGATAAATTGAAGAAAAATATTCTTTCAAAAAAGCCCCAAATAATGACAGAACACTTTCTTATAGCTTTCCAGACTATTTAAAAAGTGGATTGAAATCGCGATGCTTGTAAAATCACAATTTGAACTCCACTTTCCTTTTAAATTTTTGTTTTTTCTTTACTCAAACTCCATGTCTTTTCAATATAAGGAGGAAGCTTTATTAGGGTTTCTCGATTGCCTTCAAGTGCAATAAGATAAACTTTCTCGTCCTTTTTGAAAATCCAACTAATCAAGTATTGACCTGATTTCATTATAACATTGACTTGATAGGCTTCGTTACCTGCAACCGCTCCTTTTGAGCCCCAAACTCTATTTACATTTTTATTGTTTTGCCAATTATAATAAATACGATTGGCAATTGTCTGAGCTGTAAACTCTTCTCTTTCTTGAATCTTAGCTTTTTCTTTCGTGTAAGCATTCATAGTTACAATATTGTAGCCAGAACCATCCGTATATTGAATACTGTCGCCACCATCAACATCCCTAAATTTCAACCAATTTTTTGGAATGTCAATATAGCCATAATCATCTGAGCCTACACGTTGCATTTCTTCCGTCTTCACATCTTTTTTCGTAACATTTGATGAACTTGAGCTACTGCTTTCTTTTGCAGATACTTTACTTGACGAAGATGACTGTTGTGATGATTTTGGTTTATTCCCTCCGCTTGAACTACATGCTTCTAGTATAAAGATAAGGAGTACCGCTAAAAATAAAATCAGCCAGCTCTTTTTCTTCTTCATAACCAATTCCTCCTATCTTTTTATTTTAGCATATTTATTTAGAGTTCACAATTATTTCACGACACAAGAAAAGAGAGCATTCCACTCTCTTTATAACTTTTGTACATATCACTCATCATCCATGCTGAGGACGCTGAGGAACGCTTCTTGTGGCACTTCAACAGATCCGATGGTTTTCATCCGCTTCTTACCAGCCTTTTGTTTTTCCAAGAGCTTACGTTTACGGGAAACATCTCCACCATAACATTTGGCAAGTACATTTTTCCGTAGAGCTTTGATGTCTGTCCGTGCCACAATTTTCTGACCGATTGCTGCCTGAATCGGCACTTCAAATTGCTGACGCGGAATAATTTTCTTTAATTTTTCAACAATCAATTTTCCGCGTTCATAGGCAAATTCCTTGTGAACAATGAAGCTAAGAGCATCTACTTTGTCACCATTAAGGAGAATATCCATTTTAACGAGACTCGACTTTCGGTATTCTGAGATTTCATAGTCAAAGCTAGCATAACCACGAGTTGAGGATTTTAGTTTGTCAAAGAAATCAAAGACAATTTCTGCCAACGGGATTTGGTAGATGACATTGACTCGATTTTCATCGATATAGTCCATGGTCACAAAGTCACCGCGTTTACGCTGAGCCAATTCCATGACTGCTCCAACAAATTCCTGCGGCACCATAATCTGTGCTTTGACATAAGGCTCTTCAATGGAATCAATCTTGGTCGGTTCTGGAAATTCGCTCGGATTGGAAACATCAAGGGATTCGCCGTCTGTCATATTAACCTTGTAGATAACCGACGGTGCCGTCATAATCAAGTCAATATTAAACTCTCTCTCCAAACGTTCCTGAATCACATCCATGTGGAGCAAACCGAGGAAACCACAACGGAAGCCAAAACCTAAAGCTTGAGAAGTTTCGGGCTCAAATTGAAGACTAGCATCATTAAGCTGAAGTTTTTCCAAAGCTTCCCGCAAATCATTATATTTATTGGACTCAATCGGATAAAGTCCAGCAAAAACCATCGGGTTCATCTGCTTGTAGCCATGAAGCGGTTCATCTGCTGGATCATCTGCCAAAGTCACTGTGTCACCAACCCGAGTATCTTGAACAGTCTTAATCGAAGCTGCAATATAACCAACATCCCCAGTAGCCAAGAAATCACGGCCAATGGCTTTCGGAGTGAAGATGCCGACCTCAGTCACGTCAAAGGTTTTACCATTGCTCATGAGCTGAATGGTATCTCCTGGCTTGACCACACCGTCCATAACCCGCACTTGCAGGATTACTCCACGATAGGCATCGTAAACCGAATCAAAAATGAGAGCCTTGAGCGGTGCTGCCACATTGCCTGTCGGTGCAGGAACTTTCTCCACGATTTGCTCCAAGATTTCTTCAATCCCGATACCAGCTTTAGCCGAAGCCAACACAGCTTCGCTTGCATCCAAACCAATGACATCTTCAATCTCTGTTCGAACTCGCTCTGGATCAGCAGCTGGAAGGTCAATTTTATTGATAACTGGTAAGATTTCCAAATCATTATCTAAGGCAAGATAAACATTGGCTAAAGTTTGTGCTTCAATACCTTGTGCTGCATCGACCACCAGAATAGCCCCTTCACAGGCTGCCAACGATCGCGATACTTCATAAGTAAAGTCCACATGCCCTGGTGTATCAATCAAATGAAAAATATAAGTTTCACCGTTCTTAGCTCTATAATTGAGTTCAATCGCATTGAGCTTAATAGTAATGCCCCGCTCCCTTTCCAAATCCATACTATCTAAAAGTTGAGCTTGCATTTCCCGGCTGGATACAGTATCCGTCGCTTCCAAAATTCGATCTGCCAAGGTTGACTTACCGTGGTCAATGTGAGCAATGATAGAGAAATTCCGAATCCGCTCCTGCCGCTTTTTTAATTCATCTACATTCATTTTTCTCTTCCTTTTCGGGTATTCTATTTATTATAACATAAGAAAGGTGACTTTTACCAGTCTTGAAAAGGCATGCCATATTCCGTTTCATTTGTGCTATAATAAAAATAAATACATTTACAGAAACGAGAATGCTATGATTAAACTAATCGCATTAGACATGGACGGTACGCTTTTAAATAGTCAAAAAGAAATTCCCCAAGCACATATTCAAGCTATTCATCAAGCTGTCGAACATGGAGTAAAGCTGGTTCTTTGTACAGGTCGCCCTCTAGTCGGAGTGAAACCTTATTATGAACAATTAGGACTGAGTGGAGATAATGAATATGTCATTATCAATAACGGCTGCTCCACTCATCAAACAAAGGATTGGAAGCTTGTTGATTGGAAAGAGCTAAGTGCGGAGGATATGCTTTATCTGGATAGAATCGCCAAGCAGACTCCTGCCCAACTAACTCTTTTTGACGAAGAACGCTATTTAGTAGTTGACGAAACACCAAGCGACCTAGTCACCTATGACGCTAGCCTTGTCTTTACAACCCCAACAGAAATCAGTCTCGAAGAAGCTATCAGCGGTAAAAATATTATATTTCAAGCTATGTTTTTAGCCCAGCCTGATGAGTTAAATACCTTTGAAAAACAATTTGGTTCGCAGATTTCTCAACGTTTCAGCGGTGTTCGCTCACAACCGGTCATTTACGAAGCCATGCCAAAGGGCACTACTAAAGCAACAGCTCTTAAGCAATTAGCTCAACATTTAGAGATTAAACCTCAAGAAATTATGGCACTTGGTGATGCTAACAACGACATTGAAATGATCCAATTTGCAGGTCTTGGCGTGGCTATGGGCAATTCTAGCGACTATGTTAAAAAACTAGCCAATTATGTGACAGATACCAATGATGGGAACGGTGTCGCCACAGCTATTGAAAAGTTTATTTTTAATAACTGATAGAATGAATCATGAGCTTCCTTTCAAGTTCATGATTTTTATTAAAATATATTGTCATCCGACTTTCATTATTCGTACATAGCCTTCCCTCCCAAAATATGATACACTAGTTACATCTATGCAAAAAGGAGAACTTATGAAATACCCTAATCTTTTAAACCGTTTTCTGACTTATGTTAAAGTCAATACACGCTCAGACGAGACCTCCACTACTACTCCCAGCACCCAGAGTCAGGTGGACTTTGCGACTAATATCCTTATCCCTGAGATGAAGCGGGTCGGCTTGGAAAATGTTTACTACTTACCTAACGGCTACGCCATCGGTACTCTTCCTGCAAATGACCCAAGTTTCACGCGCAAAATCGGTCTTATTTCTCACATGGACACCGCAGATTTCAACGCAGAAGGTGTCAATCCACAAATTATTGAAAATTAAGATGGTGAAGTGATTCCGCTTGGGCAGTCTGGTTTTAATCTTGACCCTGCTGATTTTGCTAGTTTGAAAAAATACAAAGGACAAACCTTGATTACAACCGATGGAACGACTCTTCTTGGATCTGATGATAAATCAGGTATTGCTGAAATTATGACAGCAATTGAATATCTAGCAGGTCACCCAGAAATCAAACACGGCGAAATTCGAGTTGGTTTTGGTCCAGATGAAGAAATTGGTGTCGGAGCTGACAAGTTTGATGCGATAGATTTCGATGTAGATTTTGCTTATACGGTTGACGGTGGACCTCTCGGAGAACTTCAATTTGAAACTTTCTCTGCAGCTAGTGCAGAAATCACTTTCCAAGGACGCAATGTCCACCCAGGGACAGCCAAAGGACAAATGATTAATGCTCTGCAATTAGCTATTGACTTTCATAATCAATTACCAAATGGTGACCGACCTGAACTAACAGATGGCTACGAAGGCTTCTATCATCTTATGAATGTAGAAGGAACTGTTGAGGAAGCAAAAGCAAGTTATATCATTCGTGACTTTGATACAGTAACCTTTGAAAAACGCAAAGAACTCATGCGCTCCATTACCAATAAGATGAATGAAAAACATGGTGAACGGGTTCATTTAGAACTGAAAGATCAGTACTACAATATGCGCCAAGTCATTGAAAAAGACATGACACCTATCAATATTGCAAAGGCTGTTATGGAAAAACTTGACATCAAACCGATTATCGAGCCTATTCGTGGCGGAACAGACGGTTCAAAGATTTCCTTTATGGGTATTCCGACACCAAATATCTTTGCCGGCGGCGAAAACATGCATGGACGCTTTGAATACGTCAGTCTGCAAACAATGGAACGTGCCATTGATACTATTATTGGTATTGTTTCCTACAGAGACGAGTAGCTCCCAATCAAATAGAAAAAACTTTAGCTCTCATTATGTAGAGTTAAAGTTTTTTATCTTCTGCGAATGTATTGCACCATTCTAAAGTTCAAAAATGCTAGCAAAATAATAGCCACGAGCCAGATTGTTTTCAACAAATAAAATTGTATCAAATAAGTAGAAATAATCGCTCCTATCACAAAACTTCCTAATAAAGCCACGAAGAAAATGCCTTCCGTTAAACAAGTTTTTTCTTTTGTACGCACATAAGTACCAAAAGCTACCATTGTTTTTTTGATATTGCCCGTCATAAAGGAATTATTGTAGACAATGCCATCCACTTCACCAAAAGCCGTTGCCACCAACCCCATACAAAAACCAATCGGCGGAACAATGAAAAGATTAGACACGGTTGCTGGTAGAAATCCTGTAAGCCCACAAAACAAAATCAGTGGGAGAATGCTGGACAAGCGCCATAAAGAATTTTCAAAGCTATTTTTGAAAATGGTTAATACAAAAATGCCTAACATAAAAGCCAGCATCGTTGCCAACTTCACTTCTATTTCTCCTGTCTCATGATGA
>ERZ773006.329-NODE-329-length-24030-cov-36.0844_pt1 | contig 24030 bp, 26 predicted proteins | sample MGYA00580843_ERZ773006 | MGnify/ENA primary metagenome ERZ773006 (study PRJEB29015, sample SAMEA2738011) | human oral metagenome | biome: human oral; feature: human-associated habitat; material: dental | place: China | collected 2052 ...
TAAATAATCCGCTCAAGGCTTTGGTAGAGGAAAAATATGGGATTGAGTATGAAGAGTTTACCAATCCTTGGCATGCTGCTATCTCTAGCTTTATTTCTTTTTTCCTTGGTAGCTTACCACCCATGCTTTCAATTACCATTTTCCCAAGTGAATACCGCATCCTTGCTACCGTCCTTATCGTCGGTGTGGCCCTTCTTCTCACTGGTTACACTAGTGCCAAACTTGGAAAAGCTCCAACCAAAACAGCTATGATTCGGAACCTAGCTATTGGCCTCTTGACCATGGGAGTTACCTTCCTGCTCGGACAACTTTTCAGCATTTAGAACATAAGAAATACCTCGATTTTGAAGTCGAGGTATCTTTTTTTACATTTGCACAATCTTGCGATAACTTCTTGAAGTAATCATGAAAATCAGCACATAGGCGATGAGGAAGATAGCGCAGATAGACAAGGTCACAATCAACATCATATTCGTATCTATTACACCAATCACTTTTAAAATCAGACTAAGCATATGGTAGGCAAAGGCTAGATGTATGAAGGCAAAAAGCAAAGGAAGGAAGAAAACAGTTAAAACCTGTTTGTTAATGGTTTGCTTGATTTGCTTTTGATCTAAACCAACTTTCTGCAAGATAATAAAGCGCTCACGGTCTTCATAGCCTTCAGAAATTTGTTTGTAATAGATGACCAGAACGGTTCCGACCATAAAGATAATGGATAGGAAAATACCGATAAAGAAGACACCACCAAAGAGGGCACTCATTTGAGCACTAGCATCTGCTAGATTGCTACCATACACATAGCTACCTTCAGTGTTTAATTGAGCATTAAACTTTTGTAAGTATTTTTCATATTCTTCAGCGACTTTGAGTTGTTCTTCTTCACTGATATTTACATTTATACCACCGTAAAGCTGATTATAGATAGCCGAATCTGGAAATTGGTCTAAAAATGCTTGTAAATCAGGTACAACAAGGTAATTGTAATCAGTAGTAAAAATATTAAACTGATTTGGGACATGGTTCACAATAAAATCTGTATTAAATTCTTCTTTTACAGAAAATTGATGGTTATTTAGAGTTAGAGCTTTCTGTCCTTTCAGTCCATCATTCTTAGCGAAGAGGCCGACCTCATTGCCTGATAGAGAAAGCTTCTGACCAGTCATATTTTCATAGTCTTTTTGGTCAAATACCATGAAGACTGTTTTAGGTTGAACACGATTTTGTCCCCTTTCAAAAATGGTTAACTTGGTTCCTTCTTGATTTGCAATACCAAAGTTACTGTAACGAAGCACTTCTTTCTCTTTGACACTATAACCTTTGTCACTTGCAAACTGGCTCAAGAGTTTGTCCAAATCTTCTTTTTCAACATTTTGTCCAGTAATTCCAAAGTCATGCGGATTCATCACTTTTTTAAAGGATTCTGAGGCATTGAAAATACTTGTCGCTGCAGACATGGTAACCAAGACCATTGTTGATAAAATAGCGATAGTTGCTAGTCCAACCGCATTTTTCTTCATACGGAAAATCAAGTTAGACACTGAGATAAGGTTATTTGGTTGGTAATAATATTTCTTGTTTTTCTTCAAGATTTGAAGGAAAACGGTAATCCCTGCATTGAACAAGAGATAGGTCCCAAAGATAACCAGTAAAACAGCTAAGAAGAAGGTTGTTAAAGCTGTAAGAGGATCTTTTACCGTAAGGGCAAGATAGTAGCCAATTCCTAAACTAATCGAACCAAGAATAGTTTGTAGAGATAGGAAACGACCTTTTTTCTCTCCGCTTGCTTTCTCACGTGAGAGCTGGAGGGCATTCATACGGGCGATTCGAAGGGCATTCAGGAACATGAGGCCTAGGAAAATCAAACCAAAGACAACAAGTACTGCAATGACAACATTCATTTGGAAGGTAGCGACCAGCTCAACCTTCAATTTCATCAGTTTGAGCAAGAAAGCGAAAATTAACTTGTCAAACAAGGCTCCAATACCGATACCCGCTCCAACAGTTAGAATCCCAAATACCACTAACTCCTTAAAGGTCATACTGATTAGATGACGCTTCTCCAAGCCCAACATGCCATAAATCCCCAGTTCCTTGGAACGATTTTTCATGACAAAACTATTGGCATAGAGGACGATAATGGCTGACGCAAGGGTGACGACAAACATACCAAATCCAAGTGTAGCCTGAATCGTTGTCCCTCCACGAATTTCCGCAATCTTGGGATTGAAGGTTAGGGAATAAAAGAGATAGGTGACGGTGACTGCCAAGAGAACAGCCAGTGCAAAGGGATAGTAGAGTTTGCGGTTTTTAATCAAGTTCGATACCGCTAACTTATTGGTTAATCGAAACATACTAATTCACCTCGCTTGCCATGACAGTCAAGGTATCAGAGATTTCTTGGAACATCTGACGCTCTGTCTTCTCTCCACGGTAGATTTGATTGTAAAGAATGCCGTCTTTGATAAAGAGCACGCGCTTGGCTCTGCTAGCTGCTGCTGTTGAGTGGGTGACCATGAGAATGGTTTGGCCGCGCTCATTGATTTCATCAAAGACATCAAGTAAGGCTGCAGATGACTTGGAATCAAGGGCTCCTGTTGGCTCATCCGCAAGGAGAATTTCAGGTTCTGTGATGATGGCGCGTGCTACTGCTACACGCTGTTTCTGACCACCAGAAATCTCGTAAGGGTACTTCTCTTGCAATTGGTTGATGCCTAGATTCTCAGCTGTCACCACCAATTTCTTCATCATCTCCGTAATGGGTCTTCTTGACAAGACAAGCGGAAGCAAGATATTGTCCTTAACAGACAGAGTATCTAGCAAGTTAAAGTCTTGGAAGACAAATCCCAATTTTTCACGACGGAAGCTAGAAGCCTGTGAATTTTTAATGGTTGCGGTGTCAGTTCCATTCAAGTAAACCTGGCCACGAGTTGGTTTATCCAGCATAGCTAGGATATTGAGAAGAGTTGATTTACCAGAACCAGACTCACCCATGATGGCAACGTAGTCACCCTTTTCTACGGTAAAGTGAATATCCTTGAGGGCTTCTACTTGGTTGCCCTGAAAACGAGTTTTATAAATTTTTTGAACGTGTTTTACATCTAAAAGTGTCATGAGAATCTCCTTTCTTAATATCCCATCAAATGAAATGTTGCTTGCATCATAGCGCATCCCAGCTGAACACGCTCGATATCTTTGTGGCTTGGTTTTCTTGTTTTCTTATGTAAGATTTGTTTCATGATGTTACTCCTTTGTTCTTTATGAGTCTAGTTTACATCAAAAAAAGACTGCTTGCCATAACCTAACCTTACAAAAGAGACTTTAATCTTACATTTTTGTAAGATTGGGGGGAAATGTAGGCAAAATTACTTAGAAAATGATTTGATTTCCTATTTTTAAAATTGTAAAATATAAGTGTGAAAAGGCTTACTTTGGAAAGGAGGAAGCGGGAACTATCATTTGAGTAAGCTTAACTAGATAACATACCATTAAATTCAACACTTTCAAATCGAACTACCTATAAGGAAAGAAGGTGCGCCTTAATGAAACACAAAGAACATGTACTCATCGGACTTCTCTATCTCCTCTCTCCATTCATCGGTCAGCTCTTAGTTGAAAAAACATACTTTATCGGTACAGAATTTACAGCTACTGCTTATGCTATTTGCTGGCTATCAGTTGTTATCAGCATCCACCATTTTTCAAAAAATGTATTGTCTCAGCAACAAAAATAGATTAGAAACATGAGTTCAAAAATATGATTTTTATTCTCAGATGTGACTGATTAGGGTAGAAATAAATAAAATTAGTGTTTTGTCAAGCGGACAGTAACAATATTAAGTTGAAAGTATTTTTAAATCACATTTTTGTAAGATTGGAGAATTTTTTGAAAATATCTACTATACGAAGTCCTATCATCACTTGTTTTATTTTTAAAAAAGGAGTAAAATATAAATGTGAAAGGGTTTTCTTTGATACCTTGTAAAACTTTAGTTTTTTAGTGCTTATTTTAAAAAGTAGTAAGCTATAATTCGCATAACTGCAATGAAGAGGGAGGTTGATCTCCCTCTTTTTTAGAAAGAGGTTCCTATGAAACGTATATTTCTCTTCATCAGCAATCTTATTCTGACACTCTTTCTGATTGGTGCTTTGTCCTTTTGGAAAGACTCTCTTCCACAAATCCTGTTCCCAGGTGCAGCAGTATTAAGCGGGCAAGCAGATTATTCTACCGTTAAGGAAAAATTAAATAGTCTTGCTAAAGAACATAATAGTCTTATCGCAAGAACCATTTGGGAAGTAGATAGTGATGGAAAATCACAAACTTACTACGAAGTTTTTGGAGATGGGAAACTTCCAGACTGGATGCCTCAAGCAAGTCAAGAAAGTATCAATAAAACTAATCTTCTCAACAATTACAATATTATCAGTGGATCGCTAACAAATCAAGAATTAGCTATTCACCTTAAACAACTTGGACTAGAAAAAGTTAATACATTTGAAAATAATAGAGTCTCCTTCGTATTGACCCTCATTGCCCAACCCAATCAACTTACTAGTCTTTTCATTTTTTTATTAACCTTTTTATCACTTATTGTTATCGGACAGATTCAATCTCTCTCTCAATCAGGAATAAGACTGATTAATGGAGAACGTCTCAGAAATCTCTTCTTTCGTTCTATCATAAGAGACGGACTTGATATCCTTCTTTTCGGCTTGCCTGCTTTCCTAATAGCTAGTGTTTTAGTAATTTACCTAGGCTATCCTTATGAAATTCAGACTTTTTTAGTAATACTATTTATTTTTTATAATAGCCTGCTTCTCTTGCTAAGTCTTCTCATCGCTTTTCTTTTTACTATTTCTTTAAAAAGAGTTCATCTTATCTCTATCATTAAAGGAAAATTACCAATTAAGTCAATTTTACGTATTCTTTACTTTGGTCAAGCTCTGTCTATCTTATTAGTTATTGTAGGATTTGGGCGCTTGTCCATTGATCATCATATATTTATGAAAAATGAGGCTGGACAAGCTACTTGGAAACAACACTCCAATATTGTTAATCTTCAAACAGGTCGTTCAAGTCAAAGAAAAAATATAGATGAACTCAAAATGAATGCTAATAAATGGTTTGACTTTATTCAATATTCTTTAGAAAATGGAAATGCCTTTCTAGTCAAACATAATCTCGCTATTCAAGCTATAAAACATTCTCTTTCAACTCATAATGATTCTGAACAAAATCCCTATGACTTGGAAGGGAAAAATATTCTCTATGTAACACCTGACTACTTCAAAAAAGAAGGTATAGAGTTAACATCAGAAACCTTTAAAAAAATCAATAATCTAAAAGATGGACAGGTTCTTGTAATACTACCTCAAGAACAAAAGAAAAATGAGGAACAAATAAAACAAAACATACAAGAAGATTTAACTAATCGATTATACAATAGTGATACAAAGCATAGAGTCGAAGTTAGTATAACTTATACTGATCAAAAAAAAGATGTATTCATTTATAATACTACCCATATTTCTTATGATCAATGGTTGTCAACCCCTATTTTTATCGTAGTTTCTCCTAAGGCACTTGGAAAAGATTCTTCTATATTTTGGTTTACGAATCTAGAATATCTCTATTTTACCGATTTACAGCAAACACAAGAACTTTTGAAGTACTATCAACTTGATCCTATGATTTCAGGATTATCCTTTGCTAGAGAGACCTACCTCCAGTTAAATCAAAAAATTAAAATCGAAATTTTTAGTAACTTAGCAAGTGCTATATTTGCTATTTTGACTTCAATTTTGCTGTTTACAAGTTTAAATCTACTCTATTTTGAAGCCTTTCGCAAAACCATATTCTTGAAAAAAATAGCTGGTTATTATTTCTTTGAATTACACTGTAGATATATCACTTCTCAAATAATAGCTCTCTTTGTCGGAAGTAGTCTAGCTTTCATTATTTCTAAGAATATCTGGATTACCCTGATTTTATTTCTCAGTTTTTCAGGTTCAGCTGTTTCTCTATTGAAAATCTGTGATAAAAAGGAAAGTAAAACTTATGCTAGCATTATCAAAGGAGGATAGTATGATTGAATTACAACATATTTGGAAACAATTTGGTTCTCGTGTCATTTTTTCAGACTTGAGTCTTAATTTTCAAGGTGGTATGGTGTATGCATTGATAGGAGATAGTGGTTGTGGCAAAACCACTTTGCTGAATATGCTAGCAAAACTAGAGACTTTCGATAAAGGGGAAATATTTTACAAAGGAAATCCTTTGACTTCAATAAAAAATGAGGAATTTTATCGTAACGAACTTGGCTATCTCTTCCAGAACTTTGGACTATTAGAAAGTCAGACCATTCGAGAAAACCTTGAGCTGGGACTGATTGGTAAAAAACAGAACAAGAAACAAGAAAAAGAGAGACTTCTTCTTCAAGCACTACAAGCTGTCAGACTAGATTATCTAAGTCTCAACCAAAAAATCTATGAATTATCTGGTGGTGAAGCTCAACGTGTAGCACTTGCCAAAATTATCCTGAAAAATCCTCCTTTGATTCTAGCTGATGAACCAACCGCCTCACTAGACCCTAAAAATTCCAAGGAAATTATGGAAATTCTCCTTGAACTTCGTAATGCAAATAGAACAATTATCATCGCAACTCACAATCCTAGTATTTGGAAAATGGCTGATCAGGTAATTCGTCTTTCTAAAGACGAAACAGATTATAATTAAATACCAAAATCCCTTGTGGCTATGTAGCGACAAGGGATTTTCAGTCATTTATGACACTTCTTTGAAGTACTATAGTGCAAATAATAAATATTTCCTTATTTACCTCACCAAAACCAGCCTTCATTATCGTCAATGGCTTGGGCTTCTTTGCGTTTGCGTGGGCCTGTTCCATACATTTCTGCTTCAATTTCTTCCTTGGTAGGCATGATAGAAGCTAGGATGATATAGATAATCACGCCAAGTCCAAAGTTTGCAACTGTAAAAATGGCAAACAAGAAACGAACAAGGGTAACATCAAAGTTCCACTTGTCTGACAGACCTGCCAGAACTCCTGAAATCATGCGATTTCGTCTCATTTTATAAAATTTACTGTTCATGATATTTCCTCTTTCTGCTAGGTTAGACATAGTATATCACGGGTAGGCTCGGCTTTCATCAGTCCTCAGGCTGATTTATTAGTAGCAATTTACCTCGACAAAGTCCACAGCGATAGCGTTTGGTATCAATCCTACGCTTGCGATGATACCTTTGCTGGCAGGATTGACAACGATAAAGTTTGAGTGGTTTAGAGTGGCTATTTGTCAAGGAGGGCACAAAGCGTAATCCATCCACTGCTTTCAACAGTTCCTTAAAATCCCGATCCTTGTGTTGATAGCCCTTCCCTTGAAAATAGAGGTGATAATGACAGAGTTCATGTCGGACAATTTTCCTAAAAACATCCAAACCCAGTTCCTGATAAACCTTAGGGTTAAAATCTAAATGCCCATCTTTTGGAAAAAATCGCCCACCTGTCGAACGTAGACGAGAATTCCACTGGGCTTGATGGATAAAAGGTCTGCCGAAGTCTTCTAGTGAAACCTGCTTAACGTAATCAGTCAGTTTCATTTGGAGCGAGGAGCGACAGATTGACTTTTTCACGTTCAGTATCGATTTTCTTAACCCAAACCGTTACCAAATCTCCGACTGACACTACTTGGCTAGGATGTTTGATAAATTTGCGACTCATATGGGAAATGTGAATCAAGCCGTCTTCGTGAATTCCAATGTCAACGAAGGCACCAAAGTCAACTACATTACGCACCACACCCTCTAGCTTCTGGCCTACCACTAGATCTTTGATATCTAGGACATCTTGGCGAAGCACAGGTGCATCAAAGGAATCACGGAAATCTCGACCTGGTTTGAGAAGGTCTGCAATGATATCTTTAAGAGTTTCTGGTCCAAGGTCTAGCTCTTGCGCCATTTCCTTGACTGAAAGCGACTTGAGTTTGCCTTGGGCTTCTTCGTTTAGGTCTTTAATATCTAAACGTTTGAAGAGTTCCTTAACGGCAACGTAATTTTCTGGGTGAACTCCTGTATTATCAAGGATGTTGCTACTTTCAGGGATACGAAGGAAACCAGCTGCCTGTTCAAAAGCTTTAGCCCCCAGACGAGGAACTTTCTTGATTTGGGCGCGTGAAGTGATTTTTCCTTCTTCCTCACGGTATTTGACGATATTTTCAGAAATGGTTTTATTAAGTCCAGCGACATGAGAAAGAAGAGCTGGACTGGCTGTATTGACATTGACACCGACTTGGTTCACCACTGTATCCACGACAAAATCTAGACTTTCAGATAATTTCTTCTGGCTGACATCGTGTTGGTATTGACCGACACCAATTGACTTAGGATCGATTTTGACCAATTCCGCAAGAGGATCTTGCAAACGACGGGCGATAGAAATAGCAGAGCGTTTTTCAACGGTCAAGTCTGGAAACTCCTGACGAGCAAGTTCGCTGGCAGAATAGACAGAAGCACCACTTTCATTGACGATAACATAGCTGACTTCTGGAAAATCTTTAAGAACTTCCGCCACAAAGGCTTCACTTTCACGACTGGCCGTTCCATTTCCGATGGCAATAATTTCCACGCCGTATTGACCAATCAAATCTGCCAAATCTTTCTTGGCTTCTTCGATTTGACGAGCAGAGGCTGGTTTGACAGGATAAATAACCTGAGTTGTCAGCATTTTTCCTGTTGCATCTACGACAGCTAGCTTGGCACCTGTACGAAAGGCAGGGTCAAATCCTAGAACCACCCGCCCTTTCAGTGGAGCAACCAAGAGGAGATTGCGTAGGTTGTCCGAAAAGAGTTGGATAGCTCCTTCTTCTGCTTTCTCAGTCAATTCTGTCCGAATACGGCGCTCGATAGCAGGCAAAACTTTTTTCTTAACTGACTGTTGAACAACTTCATCAATATAGGTATTTTTTACCTTGAAACGAGCAGCAAAGAATGCAAGAATACGGTCCGTTGCATGTTCAAAACCGACCTTCAAGACACCTAGCTTCTCCCCACGATTGAGGGCTAAGGTACGATAACCTTGCATATTTCCAACCGTCTCTGAAAAATCATAGTAAATCTGAAAAACCTGCTTTTCATCAAGACTTTCATCCTTGACTTGAGAAGTGAGTTTAGAGTGTCTCAACACCTCCTGATAAGTTAGAGCGCGTAAATTGACATCTTCCGATAAGGCTTCGACCAAGATATCAACTGCACCAGCCAAGGTCTCCTTACCAGTCGCAAATCCTTCACAGACGAACTTTTCAGCTTCCTTCTCTAAGCCAGCTACATTCTGCAAAATCAAGCGAGCAAGTGGGAAGAGTCCAGCTTCACGAGCAATAGTTGCCTTGGTCCGACGCTTTTCCTTGTATGGAAGATAGAGTTCTTCTACATCCGCTAGTTTTTCGGCAGCTAAGATTGCCTCTTCTAGCTCCTTGGTCAACTTGCCTTGTTCTTGAATCTTCGCCAAGACAGCTTCCTTGCGCTCATTGAGATTGGTCAGACTTTTATCCAAGTCGATAATGGCCTTAATCATCACCTCATCCAGACTACCAGTCATGTCCTTGCGATAACGCGCGATAAAGGGAATAGTCGCCCCTTCAGCTGTCAAACTTAGAACGGTATCAATTTGCTTTAACGTCACTCCCAAATCTTGGGAGATTTTTTCATATTTTTTATCCATGAATCTATTATACCACAAGCTAATATTATTCAAATTATCTCTTACAATTTTAAAACATAAGTTGGGAAATAAATTTACTTCATTTCAATATTCTATTCATTGAGAAGGTTGCAATTTAATTCTAATAGTTTACAAAAGAATCTATGAGTAATTTCATTTTTTTATTTTTGACAAAACGCTTTATAAAGCTATTTGTTGAAGTTAACGAATCAATTTTCAGTGCAAATAAAAAAACCGCAAGCCTGAGCCTGCGGTTGGTATAATCTATTTTGAAATTTTGAAACAAAAAAGAGCATTTAAGCTCCCTCCTTTGAAATAACGGACACTTGGCTGGTCGGTGTACCCAGCATCTCAGATACCTTTTTCAAGGTGCGGCAGGAACCTTTCTGCCCTCAAATGTCTTTCGTTAATGTTATTCTAGCACCATCTACTTTTTTTGTCAAACTTTCTCAATCTACCAGACTTAATCAGGATTTATAAAGCTCTATTATTCGTTAGATACTCAATTTTAACTTTTCCCTTTTCCTTAAAATAATAGTATAATAGAGGTAGAATTTAGAATCGAGGTACACCTATGGCTGTAAAATTTACAAAACGAGACGACTTGGACAAGATGTTTGAAGAGTTTGCTAAACTCCCTGATTTGAAACAAGTCACTTTCCCTGATGACAAAGAGAAAAAAGCCAAAGCAGAAAAGAAAAACTAGATGACTGCTTTCCAACAACTCCCATCTAGTGTGCTTCAGACTGGGGCTATTTTTCTCTCTATAATCATTGAAGCCCTCCCCTTCGTTCTGATAGGAAGTATTGTCTCAGGGCTGATTGAGGTTTATATCACACCTGACAAGGTTTATCATTTTCTCCCTCGAAATCGTTGGGGGAGAATCTTTTTTGGGACCTTTGTCGGTATACTTTTCCCTTCTTGTGAATGTGGGATTGTCCCCATTATCAATCGTTTTCTGGAAAAGAAGGTTCCCAGTTACACGGCTGTTCCCTTTCTTGTAACAGCACCTGTTATCAATCCCATTGTTCTATTTGCGACCTATTCTGCCTTTGGCAATTCCTTCCATGTCGCTCTGTTACGATCTCTGGGTTCCATTGTAGTAGCTGTGATACTTGGGATTTTTCTAGGATTTTTCTGGCAAGAACCGATTCAAAAAGAAAATCGTTTGGCCTGTCATGAGCACGATTTTTCTCATTTGAGTCCTGCAAAAAAAGTTTTTCAGGTCTTTGTGCAAGCCATTGATGAATTTTTTGATACGGGGCGTTATTTGGTATTTGGCTGTCTCTTCGCCTCTGTTATACAGGTTTATGTTCCGACTCGGATTCTGACCTCTATCAGTGCAACCCCTCTTTTTGCTATCCTACTCTTGATGATTCTGGCCTTTCTTCTTTCTCTCTGTAGTGAGGCGGATGCCTTTATCGGCGCTTCTCTTCTTTCAAGTTTCGGTTTGGCACCGGTTCTAGCCTTTCTCGTTATTGGCCCAATGCTGGATATCAAAAATATTCTTATGATGAAAAATTACTTGAAAGTACGATTTATCAGTCACTTCATAACGATTGTTACTCTGGTCGTTTTAGTCTATTCTCTCTTGATTGGAGTCATCCTATGATTCGATTTTTAGTTTTAGCTGGCTATTTTGAACTGACAATTTATCTCCATCTGTCGGGCAAATTAAACCAGTACATCAACATGCACTATTCCTATCTGGCCTATATTTCCATGGTGCTTTCCTTTGCTTTGGCAATCGTTCAATTGTATATCTGGATGAAGCAAGTCAAAACCCATAGTCATCTGAACAGCCGATTGGCTAAAGGAACTAGTATTGCTCTTCTTGCCATTCCAATTATCGTTGGCTTAACTTTTCCAACTGTTAGCTTGGATTCTCAGACTGTTTCTGCCAAAGGCTATCATTTCCCCTTATCAGAAGGCACGGATCAAGCCATTCAGACCAGTGAAGGGACGACAAGCCAATATTTGAAACCAGATACCAGTTCTTATTTTTCAAAATCAGCCTATGAAAAGGAAATGCGAACTGCGGCGGATAAATACTTGTCCCAAGATAGTATTCAGATCACTAATGAAAACTATATGGAAGTCATGGAGGCTATCTACGACTATCCAGATGAGTTTGAGGGCAAGACAGTCCAGTTCACAGGATTTGTCTATAACGACCCCAGTCATGCCAATAGCCAATTTCTATTCCGCTTCGGCATTATCCATTGTATCGCAGATTCTGGTGTCTATGGATTGCTAACTAAGGGAAATACCCGTCAGTATGGGGACAACACTTGGATTACAGCAAAAGGAAAACTGGTCAATCACTATCATAAAGAACTCAAACAAAACCTCCCAACCTTGGAAATCGATAGTTTTACTAAAGTCGATAAACCAGAAAATCCCTATGTTTATCGCGTGTTTTAAAAGAATAAAAAGACAAAACGAACAAGTTCTCTTCTGAATGACAGAAAAAGAGCCTGTTCGTTTTTTGTTATCTGAGTATTAATGATTTTTAGATTTAAATCTTATAACATTTTAAGTAATACAAGTACCTCATTGAGAATAAGCGAGCCACTCATTAATTAGACTAGCGATTTCTCTAGGTGATTCAGTATAAAGCTCATGGCCAAAGTTATCTAGAAAAATAGTATCAAAATAGTCTGGCAATTCTTTTAGGGCTTCCTCTCTCCATGTAGCTTCATTAGGATAGCGAGGACTAATAAACAAGGTATCTCCCACTTCTCTCTTAAAAGCTTGTATTTTCCTCCGTAGGCGGAGGATTGCTTCTATATTTTCATAATTTATAGCTAACTCATATCTATTATACTCCGCATTCCAGTGATAGGACTGTCTTACAGCTTCCTCCATATTTTCTGACCAATGCTTTGCTTCAGATTTTTCGTTAGAAATAAGAACATCTAAGTCCGAAACAACTTGAGATTCAATATAGTTTTTTGTTTCCTCTAATTCCACATCTAAAGGTAAAATCTTATCTAAATCTAGATAGCCACCATCCAAAAGAATCAGTTTTGTCACTTCATAAAATTCCGATGCAAGATAACGCGCCAAATCTCCTCCAAGAGAATGACCTATCAGACAGATAGAGTCTCCTTCTACAATCTCATTTTTAAACCATAATTTCAATTCTGTTTCATCTCGAAGATGCTTTTCATATGGACTTAGAAAATAAACCTGCGAATCTAGTTCTTGAAGAAAATCCTTGCTATGATAGACATTGCTTCCCAAACCGCCAATAAAATATTTTTTCATTCTCTACTTAATACTATGCTTATTCATCTTTTGTTCAAAGATAGTTGTGATAATCTGACGTAATTCTTCGCGTTCTTTTTCTGGTATTTCACCACTTGTTTGAGCTGCAGCGTAGAGTTCAGGGTGTTCAATTGAAATGCGTTTAATCGTACGTGTCGTAGCATGTTTTCTGACGAAAAATGGGATTCGCTTAATCAAGTCTTGTGGTACTAGTGCAAGAATTTTCTCAGCAGTTTCCTTGTCACTAATCTTAGACGTCGTAAGCCCCTTCTTAATCATTTCCTGTTCTTTTTCTGTAAAATCTTTTAATTCCATTCGATTAGTCCTCCTATTTTCTTTAAGTTAAATTATATATCATTTGTAGCAAGACGACAAATAGTCTGTTTGTAAAATCTTCTCTATACTACAACTTTCCTGTCGCTCATAATTGCTCTTTAATGAAAAATCACAAATCCTTTTGGAGAGATGACAAGTTGATTCTCCAATTCTCGGCAATTGCTTGCTAGTGCTACGGTTTCCTTCTCTAAAAGATAATCATCTTTTGATTGGTTAAAAATTGCTCGGACCTTTTGACCATCATAATCCCATTCCAGAGATACCACATCGAGCTTGATTTCTTCTAGAATATATTTCCCATACTGGATAATGTCTGAGACACTCTTGCGAATCTTGATTAGTTTCTTCATAAAGTTCAGCATATCATTGTCACTTGATACACGTTCCCAAGGCATACAACGTCGACAATCTGGGTCTGGTCCTCCTGTCAAGGCTAGCTCTGTTCCGTAATAAATACAGGGTGTTCCCTTTTGTAAAAAGAGAAAGACTAGAGCTGATTTGACCAGTTGAACATCTTCATTTGCCGTCCACAAGATTCGCTCTGTATCATGCGAATCCAAGAGATTAAACATAACCTCTGAAATCTGCTGCTTGTAATACATAGACTGACCACTGATTTCATAGATGAATTGGTCAGTCTTCTTAACACCTCGTAAGAAATAGTCCTTGACACTATCAGATAAAGGATAATTCATGACGGCGTAGAATTCATCGCCATTTAGCCAAGGCTGAGCCGTATGCCAGACTTCTCCAAGGATATAAAGATCAGGCCTTTTAGCTAGAACTGCTTTTCGAAAATCCTTCCAAAACTGATGGTCAATCTCATTAGCCACATCCAAACGCCAAGCATCGATATCAAACTCTTCAATCCAATAAGTCGCAACCTTTAAAAGATAGTCCTTGACCTCAGGATTGGCTGTATTTAGCTTAGGCATATAGTCCTCGAAACCAAAAGCATGATAAGGCAACTCTCTCTTGTTGGCTAGTTTTTCATTCGTCACTGGGAATCGTTGAATATGGAACCAATCCTTGTAAGCAGACTCCTCACCGTTTTCAATAACATCTTGCCATTGAGGCGATTGCGAACCAATATGGTTAAATACTGCATCCAGCATGATTTTCATACCACGCTGATGAGCTTGCTCGACCAGCTCCCGAAAGGTCTCCTTGTCTCCAAAATGACGGTCAATTTCAAAGTAATCTGTCGTATTGTACTTATGATTGCTCGTAGATTCAAAGATAGGACAAAGATAAAGTCCAGTAATGCCCAAGTCTTGCAAATAATCCAGATGGTCTATAATCCCCTGTAAATCACCACCAAAGAAATCATCACTATTAGGTGTGATAGATGAATCCCAGTCTAAAGTCCCTTCTGGGTTTAATAGAGCATTTCCATTAGCAAATCTCTCAGGAAATATCTGATACCATACCGTATTTGAAACCCAGTCAGGAACCTTGCAGGCATCAATTTCATGAAGATAAGGCAACTTAAATCCATTTCCAATAGCATGAAGATTTTCTAGAGAATTTTCCACACAACCTTTATCACCATACAAAATACTTTGACCTTCTGTATCCGTGACTTCAAAGAGATACTGGATACGTGCAAAGTCAACGGACACTTCAACCTGCCAATAATCAAAGATGGCATCAGAAGTTATCTTGGCCATTTTCTTTGTATCTTGATAAAACTCCTCCATAAAGATAAAAGGATCACCATAATGCAAGTTGATGCTTTCAATATCCCCTTTCTTAGTACGAATCCGAATATGGAGTTTCTTATCTTTATAAAGATAAGCATACTCCGACTCTGGTCTGTGGTAAATGGCACTTAATTCCATCAATTTGTCTCCTAATTTACTTGATTGCATTTGCGACGCAAACGTTTTCACAATTGTTAATCTAGTATACTACTTTCGTATTTTATTTGCAAGGTTTGTCCATAGTTTCGAATGGTTTGATTCTATAAATAAAAAAGCAGCCAGTCTTACAACTTGCTACTTTCCAAATGATGATTTACAAATGTCTTTCCAGCCACTCAATTTTTTTAAAATCCTTATTGTTATTGTGCTCATTTCGATAAGAATCTTGGGAAGAAGCCTTGTAAATACTTAAAAACTGTTCTAGATTTGGAATGCGAAAAGTGATGTTTTCGAGATAAATCAGCTCTATATCCGATTCCGAAACTCCTGCAAAATCAGATAAAGAATCGATACTTCCGAACTCAACACTCAGACCATCTTTTTGGAATTCATGCTCATGAATATCTATTAAGGCATAGCCTAAGTATTTCATCACTTTCATTATCTTGTCCCACTCATAAATTCTGAGATGATTGGGTGCTTCCCAACCTCTAGGGTCACCAGGCACATGAATATCAATGTCAGACGGCCCCCATTCTTCATTTGATCGGTATTCAAACCCCAAAGACCCCATGAGCGTCGGAGTGATTCCGACTTGGTTTAAATGAGAACAAATTGTTCGAAATTCATCAAATAGAGAATTCATTCCTCCTCCAATCGTTGATATAGAACTTAATTTCGTTGTGAATAATAAACTAATTTTTATTTTCTACTCTTTCGGTTTTGAAAAGACTTCAATATGTTGACCCAGTACCTTGATTTCTACAGGTAGGTTATCCGATTTATCGCCGTCAACATCTGACTCCAATTCACTATCTGAAGAGATCTTAATATTACGCGCTCTGATATACTCAATATTATCATTGCCGACAACATCTCCTTTTAGTAAATCAGGAATAACGGATAATTTAGAGAATATAGAAGCATCTTTAAGAATCAAAATATTGGCATAGCCATCTTTGTCTTCTTCAAAGATTTTCTTATCAGCGAAGTAATTTGTCAAGAGAACCAAAACATGGCTCGCTTCACCAACATAATTTCCATTTTCTGTCTCAATCTTAATGTTAAAGACCTGATCCGTCATCACAGACTTCATGGTATTTACAGCATAGGCTAAAATACCGAATTTTGTCTTGTCCTCAATCTCCACATTGTGAATCGCCTCAGGCAGAGAACCGATACTAAAGATATAACCAAAATAATTGTCATTCGCTTTTCCGATATCAATCTTATTGGTTAAATCAAAATCCAGTTCATCAATTGCGCCATCGATGTCTTGATTGATTTCCAACAGTTTTGTAATGAGGTTACCCGTCCCACCTGGGATAATCCCTAACTTAGGAATGTAGTCTCTCTCAGCAATACCCGAAATGACTTCATTGACAGTCCCATCTCCACCAAAAACAACCACTGCATCGTACTGCTCACTAGAAGCTTCCTCAGCAAAATGTGTTGCATCCAGCGCTTTTTCGGTAATTTTGGTTTCCACGTGCTCAAAGTATTCTTTTGCTTTATTTTCCAGCTTATCTTTGTAATCCAAAGCCTTCTCGCCACCAGAGGTAGGGTTGATAATTAACATCGCCTTTTTCATTAATTTCTCCTTAATTTTAAATAGAAATGTTTACATTTCGTCGTATGCAAGTAAATGTAATCCTATTATACAATGAAAATACAGAAAAGAGAAATATGACGTACTGGAGATCAAAATAATCTACGATACGGTAAGCATATTGTCTAGTAGAAAAAATGAAAATGACATTTTTTTACACTTTAGCTTTTTAAAACAAAGTTTTATTATTGCTAACTTCTTACTTAATTTTTTTAGCTAATTTATTAAAGTCACCTATATACAATATTCCCGAAATGAATGCAAAAATTGCAGAAAAAATTGAGAGAAACGGTACGAAACCTGTAATAGATGCCGCTAAGAGAAATAAAAAGCTTTTCTTACGACCATTTTCTTCTTTTTTATAAATGAAAATTGCAAGTATAGCACAAATAAGAAACATGAAACTAATTAGGTTCATTGAGAATGCCCATCCCGGCTTATCAACAAAACGAAGAGCACCGTTAATAAACCTTAACTCCCATCTATATAAAAAAGCATAAGCAATAAACGGAGAACACGTTAATGATATTACTCCATTAAAACAAAACAAACTATGTGATTTCATACTAGGCTCTTTTCTTAATTTTATAAAACTTTTCTTTCTCTCTTAATCAATCCCTAGCAGGATCATCTAAAATCTCAATCTCACCTATAAACCATCGTGACATCTTCTTCTTTTTGTCTTTAAAGGGATCGGGTTTAATCAAAGTAAAAGGTGAAATGCTTGCATCTGTAAAATACAACTCCACTTTTAAAGACTGCTTAGGATTATCGTTAACATAGGCTGAAAAATGAATATGATAGCTTCCACCCACATCACCACCATTATCATACCTCCCCTAGCTGTATTTGGTAAAAGTTTAATAGAATTTATTGATTGTTTTTCCTCATCTTCCAGGTAGGTAATAATTGCACTCTTGATAATCTTTTCATTTTCATGGACAAATTTTCCGTTGTTGTTAAGAAGAAAATTCCCATAGCTTAGAAATGTTAAAAAAGAAGCGAAAAGGAATGGATAATAAAAAGTACAGCCATTTATTGGATTTAAACATAGTGTCTCTTGTTTTCTAGATTCACAAAAAGATGTTATTATTTCGAAATTATGACATTAGATTCCTTCTATTTCAACTGGGATCAATTCCTTGTTCCTACATGAAGAACTAATTGTCGGCATTCTAGCTATAAAAAAGAAAAATGTTGATATCAATCCATTTATAACTAAAACTGCTCCTTCGGAACCATCATTAATGCCCATAAAAAATCCAAAACAAATAATATTCAATAAAAAGCCAAACAATAATACAGGATTTCTTTTACCATTTGGTTTAAACTTGACTCTATAACGTTTGCTTTTCTCTGGTATTCTTGATAATGTATTACGTCGAGAATTTTTTTCATAATAAACAGCTCCTAAGTATGCAAGAATCATAGACAAGACAAATAGTATACTCTTCATAAATATCTGTTGACTCAATCCCATACTAATAAAAGCTGATTCTATAGCTCTATATAGTAGAGCCACAAATGGTTGTACCATAATAGATATAGTAGTTGTTCCTATCTTTGTTTTAGACTTAATTTCAAAACTATCATCAGAGGGAGTTAACTCAATCATATCAAGAGTGATTAAGTTAGGCATCAATCCGAGAAAATAGCTTTTCCCTTTCATTGAACCTAAATCCATAATATACTTTTTATTTTCTATTTCTACAATACTATACGCCATCGTATTAGCATTCTTAAACTTTAAATTAATCATTTACCACCCAAATACTTTCTGAATTGATTTAATACTTGAATCAAATGACTTATTTAATTTCTCTAATTCCTTCAAATGTGACGTTTCTAATCTTATAAGCGGAAAGAATGGGAATCTTTCCAAATAAAAATGATAGAAGAAAAAATGAGATAATGCTATTGATAACGAGAACAAGCCCTTCTCCTCCATCATTAATAGACAAATAAAGTGCCAAACAAGCTATTATAGGGACACTAAAAATATAGGCATCAAAAACTTGCTTTCTTGCAGATACTGGTTTAAAAATCATCTCATATCTTCTGCTAGAAGAAGGCAGTAAAGCTTTAACATTTTTACGTTCTTTCTCTCTTGTAAAATAAAAAATGAAGTAGGAGAATAGTATAGATGCGCAAAATACTACTAATTTTAAAATTATCTGTTGGCTAATATTGTACTCTTTAAAAAAAGTTTTCAATAAAGAATAAACAATGACTATAAGAGGTTGGACCATGATTGCCACATATGAAGCTTTAAACTTATTAATCGGGGTACTAAAATTGATATCCTCTCTGTTAAGTTCTGTCATCTCAACCGTTAATTCCTCCGTTGGAACACCCCAATAGTAGAACTTGGGAGTCATTGAACTTGCATCTAATATATATTTTTTCCCATTTAGTTCTACAAGTTGATGACAAAAATACTTCGTTTCTCTATAATTAATTTCCAAAATTACCACCCAAACACTTTCTGAATTGATTTAATACCTGAATCAATATCATTTCTAACTTCTCGACATTCTGTATTTACAACTCTTCAATTTCAGTTAATGTTAATGTCTTATAATATGAGGGAACTTGCGGCATTCTCATCATTACAAAGTAAAACCAAGAAATTATGCCATTAATAATCAATAAGACTCCTTCTGAGCCATCATTAGTTCCCATAAAAAACATTAAACAAACAATATTAATTGCTAAAATTGCATACCAATCAATCATTCGTTTACCTTTGGGTTCAAAAACAAGTCGACAGCGTTTACTATTTTGGGGAATTCTTGATTCAAACTTTCCTACCGCACTTTTTTCATAAAAGACAGCCATAAGATAAGACAAGAATAAGGAGAACGCAAACACACCTAATTTCAAAAAAAGCTGTTGACTTATCCCCCAATCAATGAATGCATTTTCTATGAGTTTATACGAGATACCTACAAATGGCTGAACCATGATAACTAGAGCAGTAGATGCACCTATTGGTGTCTTCGATTTTATTCTAAAACTATCATTAGATGGAGATAGCTCAACCATTTCAGCAGTAACCTCTTTCGGAAGTGAACCGAAGAAATAGGATTTGCCTTTTATAGTAGTAGGATCTAAGATATAACTTTTATTCTTAAACTCTACGATTCTAAAAACTGCTATATTCGAATACTTAAATCTTAATTCCACATTTACCACCCAAACACTTTCTAGCTAATTTAATAAATTCTTATTCAGCCTCTCGAATTCCTTACATTGTGACATTTTAAATTCTAAACAACATTCGATAAAACAGCTGACATTTCAACTCGGCGATTACTCTTTTCAATTTCGTTCATGAACACCTCATTCTTTGTCAAAAATAACACTACTAATTTGCACAATCTTTTGATTAGATTTTAGTTGAATAGTTACTCTATATATAGTTGAGCTGGAATAATTTACTAATACTATACATGTTGTTTCCTCTGGTAAATCATATTTGCTTTTTAGATGTTTATAGAGGTCAGAGTTATTTTCTGGCTGATATACAATCTCACGAAGTTCTGTTTCTGCACTCTTAAAAGTCTCCTTTACATCTAGAGAAGTAAAGAAATCTCTTTGTACCACTAGATTAAGAATTTCTTCATCATATAAAGTAGTTACCACCGACCCATAGTTTAACCTCCCATTAGAATATGTAACCGGAACAGTTTCGTTATTCTCCCCAATTATTATTGTATAATCACCTTTAATCATGACCACCCGTCAAACGGGTGGTTTGTACTAGGGCTATAAGCCCAAATTACCAGCCAGCGCCTAAAGACGCTGGCTTTCACTTTGTTCAAGCCTTATTGCTCTTGACTCGTCACTTGCCTCTCAAAGAGGCTTTAGTATTACTTACCACTATCCCTAAAGGGATCCTCATATTCTTTTACACTTAATTTATCTAGTGCTATATCATGCTTTTCCTGTTCTTGAATATATTTCTTAATTGTGGCTTCATTAAGCCCTACTGTACTCACATAATAACCTTCCGCCCAGAAATGCCGATTCCCAAACTTGTACTTGAGATTGGCGTGTTTGTCAAACATCATGAGTGCACTTTTTCCTTTTAAATAACCCATGAAACTCGAAACACTTATCCTTGGTGGAATACTTACTAACATATGTACATGGTCTGGCATTAAGTGACCCTCGATAATTTCAACTCCTTTATAACTACACAAGCGATGAAATATTTCGCCTAAACTACTTCGATATTGATTATAGATGACTTTTCGTCTATACTTAGGGGTGAACACAATGTGATACTTACAGTGCCACTTTGTGTGCGATAAACTATGAGCCTTTTGTGCCATATTTTTCTCCTTTCGCTTTACAATTGGCTTGAACACCTTTATTGTATCGCGTTCGGAGTTTTTTTGGTATAACCTTCGACGCGCACCCGCATAGCGGGTGGTTTTTTTGTCTCGCACCTAACGGAGCGAGACGGACTAATAGTCACATAATATAAGCTTGAGTGATATCTAAATCCACTTCGTATTTTTTAACTTCATCTTGATTTTTTATATAAATTCTACTAGTGTATGCCTTTAATCCCGTAAAATCTTTCTTGTCTTGTTCTAAAAATTTAAATATAGGCTCAAACGTTTTCTCAAATTCATATTGTTCCTTTGTTCTGTTTTTGGGAATGGTTTCACCCTCAAAACTACATTCATTCAATGAAAACAGTGATACCAGAATGATTACCAAGCCAGCAATCCATAATAAATGCTTATATTTTGTCATTTATTTCTCCAAAAATACAAAGTCTAAGAATATTATAGCATGAAAATACTGAAAATGACTTTCTATAACCATTTAGATTCATTCATAAATTTCATTTAAAGACATTCAAGATATTGATAGAAAAACTTAATAGTTTTAAAAGGTTTAACCTTACTCTTGCAAAAAAAAGACATTCAAGAAAATCTTAAATGCCTGTATAAATAGTGTATTAAGGATATTGCTTGTTAAACTTCTCCTAACCAGGATCGACATTAAGAAATCTTACTGTATAGCCATTATCGGTATATAGAAACTCTACTTGCAACACCATATCTACTAATTCAGAATTTGAAGTCAAATCATAATCATAAATCTCCAATTGGGAATACTCATAAGGCGGATTGAAATGACATTCCACACCATACTCATCAATCGTGTCAAAATCATTCAATTCCAATGTCTTTTCAACATAACCAAAGAATTCGTTTAAATCGTCAATCTCTGACTCATCGACATAATTCATAATGTCTTCATATTTTTTTAGGTGAATAGCCTTTAAAATATTAGTGATAACGTCTATAACTTTTTCTTTTTTATACTTATCAAGTAATTCCATCGGTGCCACCTTTCTACTTAACTAAACCATCATTTTCCTGTTATGTAAAACTCCCAGCGTTCAATGACTTCCTTTAACGGGTTGTCTAGATAGGAATAGGCCTTATCCTTTATCCAATCAGGAATACCATAAGCTGTCTCTGCTATACTTCCTGTGATTGATGCGAGTGTATCACTATCGCCACCAAGTGAGATAGCATTCCTTATCGCATCTTCGAAGTCTCTACTTTCAAGAAAGGCAATAATGGCTTGAGGGACAGTTTCTTGACATGTTTCGTTAAAACGATAGTTAGGGCGGATTTCATCTAAAGTTTGAGATAGATTGTAGCCGTAAGTCTTCTCTATATAATCCTTAATCAGTCTTTTACACTCTGTAGGATTGTCATTAATTGGTTGCTCGTATTCTCTACAATAACCACCAAAGTAAAAACGACACAGAAAAATAGCATCAGCTATAGCCATAGCACCTTTGACACCTTCTGGATGATTATGTGTTACCTCTGCAGAAATACTCGCAAGTCCTCTAGATGATGGCCACATACCAGTTCTCGCATAAAAACCACAGTCCGTGACCCAAGCACATGGAGAAACACGCATAGCCGAACCATTCCCAAAGCTATTATAAGGCTCACGGTTATCGCTGTTTAGCCATGTATTAAACCGAGCACCGTAATCAGCATTCGGATACATTCTGCCATATTTCTTCATAGCGTCAATGAAGTCGTCTTTTTGTCCACCATTCATAATCGCTTCTGCAACAGCACAGGTCATAACCGTGTCATCTGTAAAAAAGCAGTCCTTCCGAAATAAAGGAAAGTCCTTCGTTTTGATATTGTTCCATTCGTAAACAGAACCGACAATATCTCCAATAATTGCTCCTAGCATAAGATTCCTCCTTGTGAACTATTAGCTAAAACTGACATTTTTACTTACCATACTCTTTTATTTTGTCAGAATATTCAGTCAAAAGATTCTTTGAATAAATTTTTTCAGCCTTTGAATTTCTAACTTCTTTCCAAAGAATAGAAGCTACTTTTAATTTGTTTGAGTAGTTACGACTATTTTCGTCTGCATAGAAATCCTTTAGAAATTGGTTCCATTGACAAACCGAATGATCATACTTAGCATAATCTGAATTTCCATAATAGACTTTTAGCATATCATGGATTGTAAAACTCAAATCATTTTCTCTTTTTACTTTTCTCCAAGCTGTAGCCATATCAGCAGTAAATTTAAATGGCGAAACATCTGTTAAAGTTGAGAAATATTCTCTAAAGTGAGTGTTAAAAGAGAATCCACATTCAAGTAAGGGCGTATTTAATGTAACGACTTCTACTCGTTTCTTTTTCCTTTTTATTGATGATTTTTTAATCAAATTACCCTTAAAGTACTGCTCAATAATATCATTAAGTTCCTGTTTTGTACCTCTATATTCAAGCCCTAATGACTTGCATATCTGTGAAAGTTCATCACGATACCAGTAGTATTTATTGAACTCATCAAAGGATGCGATTTTATCAAACTCAGGCCTGCTTTCTATCAATATAACACCTCCTTAAAACCAATTTAGATTGTCATCTCAAAATAGCGGACTTACCGTATCATCCGTGAAAAACAATCCTCAAGAAATAAAGGAAAATCCTTCGTTTTGATATTGTTCCATTCGTAAACAGAGTTTACAATGTCTCCAATTATTGCTCCTAGCATCCGTTTCCTCCTTATGGCATATCAGATTCGTTAAACATTTCTAATGAATCACTCTTTAAAAATGGCACCACCAAATAAATCCACTCATAAGGTAGGTAAGCTGATAAATAGCCGTGGTTATAGCCCTTTGCTTCATACAAAATTGTAT
>ERZ773006.330-NODE-330-length-23985-cov-6.26979_pt1 | contig 23985 bp, 20 predicted proteins | sample MGYA00580843_ERZ773006 | MGnify/ENA primary metagenome ERZ773006 (study PRJEB29015, sample SAMEA2738011) | human oral metagenome | biome: human oral; feature: human-associated habitat; material: dental | place: China | collected 2052 ...
CCAGCTCGATGACGACGTCGACCTCGGGGTGGAGGCGCTGGGTGGCCTCGGTGCCGGCGATGACCTCCTGGACGAAGGGGATGCCCATGGCGCGTGCCGTCGTCAGGCCACCGGATCCGGTGATGGCCGCATGGACGCGGATGCCGGGCAGGGAGCGCTCGACGTCAGCGAGGAGTGCCCCCAGGGATGCGCGCACGTCGGCGTTGTGGCGCCGGTAGTCGGAGAACATGCGGCGGTTTCCGTCCAGGACGACGGCTTTGACCGTCGTGGAGCCGACGTCGATTCCGAGCTGATAGGGACGTGGAGCGTCTGGGCGCTGCGTTGTCATGGGGACCTCCTGGGATCAACCCACAACATAGAACCCTGATGGTGGCGCGTCAAAGCTCCACCGGGGAGGCTCGGCGACATGCTGTTAAACGGGCATTGTCCCGCCGATATGTCGATGGCCGCATGTCGGCGGGAAAAAGGGTGTGAGGAGCACCGAGCAGGAATTACAACATATGAAGCGTTTCGAAAATCAACCCGGTGGTAGCGGGGCGCGTTGTGGGCGGCACTTCGGGGCATGCTTCGAGCCGCGTTGTGGGCGTGCTCCGGGTCTGCTTCGAGCCGCGCTCCGAGGGGCGTGCTCCGGGGGGCGCACGTTAACCCACCTGGTGGCGGCCTCGGCCCACCTATGCGCACGTTAACCCACCTGGTGGTGGCCTCGGCCCACCTATGCGCACGTTAACCCACCTAGTGGCGGCTGGGCACAGTGGCCCAGGCTCCACTAGCAGGGCCCAGCTGCGCATCAATGGGTTAACCCTGCCACCTCGAGGGCCCCACCGCCACAAGCCACCGCAAGCCGACGCCAGCATCCTCGCAATCTGCGACGGTGCCCAACAAACGGCGACGCGCTCCGGGGGCGTGCTCCGGGGGCTCCGGGGGGCGCACGTTAACCCACCTGGTGGCGGCCTCGGCCCACCTATGCGCACGTTAACCCACCTAGTGGCGGCTGGGCGGCGCGGCCCAGGCTCCACTAGCAGGGCCCAGCTGCGCATTGATGGGTTAACCCCACCACCTCGAGGGCCCAGATGCCGCAAGCCTGCACCATCGGCCTCGCAATCTGCGCCGAAACCCAAGCAAACAGACGGGCGCGCCGAGTCACCTACGAGCCGCGATGCGGATCGCGCGCACCTGGGTCGCTTTGACGCTGGCCCAGAGAGGGTCGCCGAGGCCCGCGCCCAGTTCGGCCCACGCCGAGGCTGTGATCCGGGCGGTCACGCAGACCCCCTCCGCGAGCGCGATGCCGACGCCGACCAGGGAGCCAGCGATATCGATCCGGGTGACGCGACCGGGCAGGACGCTGCGGGGCGAGGCGTGGGACTCCTCGCGTGCCAGGGCGACGGCCTCGGGAGGAAAGATCAGGGCGAGGCGCTCACCCAGTCCAACGCCCCCAGCGGACCCGGAGCCTTCCCGACCATTCGTAACCGCGCCGGGCGCGGTGCCCGGGATACCCGCAGCGTCGGCTCCCCTTTCTTCGGGCGCAACGTCCGCAGCCCACAGCATCCCCTCGCCGACGCGCACGCCGACCAGTCCCGGACGTTGAACGACGGAACCGGTGACGATGTTGAGGCCAGCGAGGCGCGCGGCGAACACCGAGGAGGGCGAGGCGAGGATGCGCGCGGGTTCCCCTTCCTCGACGACGCGGCCGTCCCCCATGACGATCATGTGCGAGGCCAGGGCCAGGACCTCGGTGATGTCGTGGGAGACGAGGACGGTGGTGATGCCCGATTGGCTCAGGCGTTCACGTAGGACGGCGGAGACCTGGGCGGTGGCCTCCACGTCGAGGGCGGCGGTGGGTTCGTCGAGGATGAGCACGTCGGGCCGGAAGGCGAGGGCTCGGGCGATGGCGACGCGGGCGGCCTGCCCCCCGGAGAGGTCGGACGCGCGCCTGTGAGCGAGGTCGGCGATGCCGACGGCCCGCAGCTGATCGATGGCGGCGGCCCGAGCCTGGGCGCGTCCGACGCCGCGCACCCGCAGTGGGAAGGCGACGTTGGCAGCCACGCTCATGTGCGTGAAGATGCGGGGCGCCTGGGAGACCATGGCGACGCCGCGTCGGCGCGCGGGCACGAAGGTGGTGGCGTCGTCAACGGCGCGCTCCCCGATCCGCGCGGATCCCGAGTCGAGGCGCAGAGTTCCGGCCACGACCTGGGCGAGGGTAGACTTTCCGGCGCCGTTGTGGCCGACCACGGCGGTGACGACGCCCGCCTCCAGGCTGACCTGCGCCTCCCAGCCGCGCTGGGCGATCGTTCCGGCGACGCGCACGGGCACGGGTTCGCTCGGGGCATCCTCGGCGCCGTCATCCTCTGCCCGCCTCGTGGCCGCGTGCAGAAGGGAGGCGCCGCGCAGAAGGGAGGCAGCGGCAGGCACCGGCCTCGTCAATCGCAGGAGGGAGGCGCCGCGCAGGAGGGAGGCGGCGCGTCCCCAGGGGGTTTCGGTGAGCGCGACGACGAGGACCGCGACGGCGAGCAGGACGACGCCGAGCGCGAGGGCGAGGTCCGCGTCGGATTCTCGGGCGAGGTAGATCTGCAGGGGCATTGTGCGGGTGACTCCCTGCATGGACCCCGCGAAGGTGAGGGTCGCGCCGAACTCTCCGAGGCATCGGGCCAGCGCCAGCGCGGTGCCGCGCCCGAGGCCGGGTAGGACGGTGGGGAGGGTGATCTGCCAGAAGACGCGCGTGGGGGATGCGCCCAGGGAGGAGGCCATCTCCTCGAGCCCCGGCTCGCGGGCGCGGAGGGCGGATTCGAGGGTGACGATGAGGAAGGGGAGGGACACGAAGACCTGCGCGATGACGACGGCGGTCGTCGTGAAGGCGATGTCGAGGTCGGCACCGCTCAGGAGCGCGCCGAGCGTGGAGCGCCTGCCGAAGGCGGCGAGCAGCGCGATGCCGGCGACGACGGGTGGGAGGGAGAGGGGCAGTGCGACGAGGATGCGGGCGGCGCGCACGCCTCGCCACGAGCGCGACAGGAGGAGGGCGGTGGGCACGCCGAGGATCAGGTCGGCCCCGAGGGCAAGAAGGCAGGTGCGCAGGGAGAGGGCCAGGGCGGAGGTGGCCTCGTCGGTGGAGAGCGTGGAACCCAGGGAGCCCCAGTTGACGCGCCCGAGCATGAAGAGGAGGGGCAGGGCCAGGAAGAGGAGGGCGAGCGCGCCGAGGCCGCCCGCCCACAGGGGCAGGGGGCTCACGGCGGGGGTGCGGCGCGCGCTCACGCGTCGATGCTACTTCGCGGCGGGCGTGAAGCCGGCGCGTTGGAGGAGCGTCTGTCCCTCGGCGGAGAGGACCAGGTCGATCCACTTCTGCCCGAGTTCCTTGTTGGCCGAGGCGGACACGAGCGCGATCGGGTACTTGTTGACGGCCTCGTCGGCGCCCTGGATCGGCACGGTGTCGACGGCGTCGCCTTCGGCCAGCGCGTCCGTCTTGTAGACGATTCCGGCGTCGGCCTGGCCGGAGGAGACCTTGCCGCGCACGTCGGTGACGGCCTGTTCCTCGGAGACGGGGTTCAGGGTGACGCCCAGCTTCTCGGTGAGGGTCTTGGTGAGCTTGCCGCAGGGGACCTCGGGGGCACACACGACCAGCTTGACACCATCGAGGGAGGAGTCCAGGCCGGTCACGCCCGCCGGGTTGCCGGGCGTCGTGATGAGGGTGAGGGTGTTGGTGACGAAGATGGTCTGGGTATCGACCTGGTTGGCGTCGGCGGCCTTCTTCATGGTCGACTCGTTGGCGGTGGCCAGGACGTCCACGTCGGCTCCCTCACCGAGCTGGGCGACGAGGTCCTGGGAACCCGCGAAGTTGAAGCGGACGTCGACGCCGGGGTTGGCCGCCTCGAAGGTCTTCTCGAGTTCGCCGAAGGTTTCGGTCAGCGAGGCGGCAGCGTAGACGTTGAGGACGGTTTCCTTGGCGGGCGCCCCGGTGGCCTCGGACGAGGCGGTGTCAGTCGCGGGGCTCGTCCCGCCGGTGCAGGCGGCCAGGGCGAGGGCGGCGGCGCCGAGGACGGGCAGGATGCGCAGGGAACGCACGCGAGTCTCCTTTTGAGTGGGGATGCGACGAGTTTAATCTAACAAGGGGATTCTCCGGGCGCAACGCCGCGGGCCAACAGCGCCCAGTTCGTTACTTTTCCTTGATAGGTCAAGGAAGGCGAGAGGCGATTAAAAGTGCCTACACCCCTTTCTTTTCGCCTGTTGGCTCGGGCGCGAGCCGCACGCCGACAGAGTAGCTCTCGCAGAGCGGCACCCAAAGACTATTTTTCACGGCCGCACAACGCACTTAATGCGTCGGTTTCTCGTCGGCAGTCTCAGGCTCCGCCCGCCGCCGTCTCAGGGACTAGGATCGGCGGTGAAAGTACCCGCTGCTCCTCGGAGGACATCATGCCCAAGCCCGTCTCCTACGATCTTTCCCGGATCGACGCCCGCATCATCGTGTATTCGAGCCGCATTCACGCCGGCACGAAGGAGGACCGAGCGACTCCGGCATGCGCGCAGGCCCTGAAGCGCGCGGGCTTGGGTTCGGTGTCGTCGACCGTGGTCCCGGAGAGCCGGGATGCCTTGGAGGCGCAGATCCGCGAGGCGATCGGGTCGGGGGTGCGCTTCGTGTTGGTGCTGGGCGGTTCGGGGTTCGGGGTGGGCAACGAGGCCCCCGAGGCGGTCCGCGACGTGGTTGAGGTGGAGATCCCCGGTATCGCGGAGCAGATTCGCTCCCACGGACTGACCCACACGCCCCTGTCGGGCTTGTCCCGCGGGGTCGTGGGGGTGACCGCCCGGGATTCCTCGGGGGTTCTCGTGGTCTCCTCGCCGGGGTCGCGCGGTGGGGCGCTGGACACGCTCGAGGTCCTCACTCCCCTGTTGGGCGCGATCTTCCACCAGCTGGACGAGGCGCGCTAGGTCGCGCCAGCCTCAGCTCCCGCCCGTGCGCCCCGCGATCGCGACACCCGCTCGGGCGAGGGCGGTGAGCGCCGCGCCGAGGAGGACGTACCGCCACGCGCTGGCGGCGAAGGAGCCGGCGACGCCGGAACCCGTGAGGGTGGAGGCGGTGGCGTCGAGCGCGCCGGTCGCGTCGAAGTGGTAGGTGACCCCGTCGATGACTGCCCACTGGTTGGCCAGGGCTGACGCGGAGCCGTCGAAGTAGTAGCGGTTGCCAGAGGGTCCGTCCCACCAGCCGGTCGTCGCGGCGGGGCGGCCCGCCTGGAACCACCAGGCGCGCGGGGTCTCGGACTCGTACTCGTGTCCCCACTGCGCGTGGGCAACGCCGTCGTATTGGATCTCATCGTCGGCGAAGACGCACACGAGCGCCGGGACGTTCAATGATTCCCAGATGTTGCCCATGGGAAACCACTTGGTGTCGCCGTGGAGGACCAGGAAGGACAGGCGGTCGGGGCTGTGGGATGCGGCACCCGTCTGGATGATCGCGCCGGGGTGCAGGGCGGCCATGAATGGGACGGAGTTGGAGGATTCCGCCCCGTGGTGGCCTGCTTTGAGCATGTCGACCTCGCCGACCTCGGCGGCGATGTGGTCGGAGTGGGCGTGGGTGCCCAGGTAGAAGGCCACGTTGGTGTCGTTGAGTCCCTGGTCGTCGAGGTAGTGCATCAGCCACTCGGTCGTGGACCCGGCGGCGGCGGCCGTGCCGGTGCGCACGGGGTAGCGGGGGTCGGAGCCGTCGGGCAGGTCGGCGTCCTCGCCGCCGTCAATGATTCCGTACCAGCCTCCGCTCTCGATGAGGATCGCGTCCGAGGAGTCGGAGGACAGGATGAAGATCTTGGTCTGTTCGTCGGTCGCGGCGGGGAAGGTCAGGACGGAGGGGTCGACGCTGGCGGCTTCGACGGAGCGGGAGTTCATGAGCGTGGCCGAGGCCCCCGATTGGGCGTCGTCGGCGCGGGCGGCGGGCGGGCCGACGGTGGCGGTGGCAATCGTCGCGGCGAGCCCGAGGGCGGCTGCGACGCGAGTGGGCCGGGGCTTCATGAGGGGACCTTTCGCCGACGTTTCCTGCCCTCACGATACATGGTGAAGCGCCGCCCACCTGCGTTGATTCGCGGTGGGCGGCGCTTACGTGAGGAAGTTGCCGAGGCTTCAGGGGGTGTAGCCGAGCCAGCTGCCGTCCTATTCGGAGCGTCGCGGCACAACCTGGTCGAGCCATGCGATGAACTCGGGCATGTCGGTCCAGGGCGCTTCATGCCACGCCGTGGCGCCCTCGGCGAAGCTCGCCCGCCGACGGTTCACCCGCGAGCAGGCAGCATCGATTTTCTCGATGAGGCGATCAGGAACTTCCATTCCCTTCTTGTAGGCGCCCCATTCCCAAATTCTCTCAAGTTCCGTGAGGACAGAACTCGCAGTCCAGCTCGAACAGGCGTCGACGCAGTGATAGACGAACCAAGCCTCGATACAGGGATTCGATAGCACTACGCCGTGATGAAACTCCGATTTCTCTGCCAGCCACTTGTTCAGGATCGCAACATGAGTCTCGTTCTTATCCACGTCACAGACAATCCAGGAACCAGAGATACCCTCGCCCTTCTCCCTCTTGACCTTATCCCTTATACCGTCAATCAGGTTCTTGAGAGAGGATTTGGACCGGGTTCTACAGAAGTCGAAGTGAAAGGCGTGACCATAACGGAACTGATTCAGCGCATTCAGGTACTTCTTCTCTGTCTCCCCCTCGACGGCGAGAACGACGATAGGCCTCACCCGTCTGCTATGGGAGCGGCCCCTGAGCCCACGCGAGGATTTTCTCGTCGGCGCGTTCTTCTTACCCACATTGTTTCCTAGAGTCGCGGGACGCCGCCGAGGCGACCCGACATGTACATCCGCTGCAGGTCGCTGCCGGAACGAATGTCGGACGAAGGGAAGTCCGTCAGCCTCGTAAGCTCGGACCGATGGTTATTCTTCTCGACCAGCCATATCTCATCGCGCCGCAATAGGTCGACGCGCAGGAGGTGAAGCTCGTGCGTCGTAAAGATGAGCTGTCGTTGTTCGTCCGGCCCCGACGCATCCAGGAACAACCGGATGAGTTCCTCCGTGAGCTTGGGATGGAGTGAGTCCTCAAGTTCGTCAATCAGGTACACCCCCGACCGCTGTTTCGTTCCCGCCCAATACAGGATGGGGAGCAGATGCAGGTAGCGAACACTCCCGTCAGATTCCTGTTCGAGAGGAAGTCGGAACTCATTGCCTCCGCCCGTGTGTACGGTTACGAAGCGCTCGTACACAACGTCTCCCTCCACGCCCAGCCGGGCGCGGAAGACGGCTCCGTTTTCCGCATTCAGGTACACCTCGGACCTGTTGTCGGTGAGCTGGCTCTCGACCTCATCAAGGACCTTATCTTCCGCGGGTACCTTGGCTCGAGGCACAACGGTGAAGCAGATGTCAGAAATGCCGGTGTCGGCGACTGTGAGGCCCTTCCCAACTGCGGCACGAAAATCCTCGTCATGCGCGATTTGCTGCGGCATGAGGATATAACGCGATCCGCGCCCAACAATCGTCAGACGTTGGAACCACGCGATCACGGATCCGAGTAGCCTTTGCTCATCGTCAATGAGTCCCGCGTTGAAGCAGGTTTCGAGGAAGAGACGATTTGGTTGAACGGTCTTCGACACGGCGTCGAGCGCCACGTCGTCTTCTAGATCGCCGTAGAGAGAGATCTCCTGGCCGTGGCGTTCAAAGACAGCCTGCTCGTCTTCCGAGCGCAGGCGATACAGGGACTCTTCGACAACGCGTTCCGCGTTGAACGCCACCTCGTAGTAGACGATAGCTTTTCGATTCGATGTCGCATCCTGGACGTCGAGAACGATCTCGGCGCCGATGACGCTGGGCTTGTCGGCACCGAAGAGAAGGTGTGGGTGATAGTGCAGGCGCTGCCCGCGCTTGCGCGGCTCGCGCAGCATGGCCTGCAGGTGAGCGAGCGCGTCGAGGAGAGTGGATTTTCCCGCCGCATTCGCGCCGTAGATCGCGGCAACGGGAAGCACACGGTTCTTGCTACCCAGGTAGAGCGTCTCGCCGTGGCGAGTCTCCTTGCCCGCAATCATCGTGAAGTCGACCGGCTCCGAAAAGGACTTCCAGTTGTCGAGATGAAGGACTCGCAGCATCACTCTCCCACTTTCCCGTTTAGTTGTAAAAATTCTACATCTTTTCGGGAATGAAATCTAGGTGTCCTACGCCATCGACAGGACTCCACGGTCCTCCGGTCAACCCGCCGACCCGCAAAACAGCACCCGACGTAAGCGCCGCCCACCTGCGTTGATTCGCGGTGGGCGGCGCTTGTGTGAGGGAGTTGCCGAGGCGTCAGGGGGTGTAGCCGAGCCAGCTGCCCGACGCGGAGAAGTCCGAGTATCGGCCTGCGATGAGGACCCGTCCGGTCACCATGCTTCCGTCCTCGCTCAGGTAGTACCAGGAGCCCGCGCTGGGGAGCCACCCGGTGACCATGGCGCCCGAGGCCCCGAGGTAGTACCAGGAGCCTCCGCTGGCCAGCCACCCGGTGACCATGGCGCCGGAGGGGTCGGCGTAGTACCAGGAGCCGGCGTCCTGGAACCAGCCGGTGCGCATCGCGCCCGACGCACCCAGGTAGTACCAGGAGCCTCCGTTGGCCAGCCATCCGGTGGCCATCTGTCCGCTGCCGCGCAGGTAGTACCAGGAGCCGCCGTCGTTGATCCAGCCGGTGGTCATGTGGCCGGAGGAGTCCATGTGGTACCAGGAGCCGTCGACTTGGCCCCAGCCGGTAACCATTTGGCCGCTCGCGGGGTCGAGGAGGTACCAGGTTCCCCGGTCGTTGAGCCACCCGGTGTGTGCGCGGCCGTCACGCAGGTAGTACCAGGCGCCGTCGTTCTGGGTCCATCCGCTCGCGGAGGAGGGGTGTCCGGCCGAGTCGATGTAGTAGAGGCCGTTTCCGTCCGAGATCCATTCGGAGGAGGCCATGGCTCCGGTGGCGCCCATCCAGTACCACTGGCCGTTGTCGCTGACCCACGTGGAGGCTTCGGCGGAGGGTTTGCCCGCGAAGTAGTACCAGCTGCCGCTGCGTCCTTGCCACCATCCGGTTGTCGGCGCGGGGCGCCCCGCCTGGAACCACCAGGCTCGCGGGTGTTCCGCGTCGTATTCGTGTCCCCACGAGGCCTTTGTCAGGTCGTTGTAGGAGATCCCGGAGGGGGTGAAGGTTGCGATCACGGAGGGGATTTTTGCGTTGTCCCATAGTTCGGCGGCGGGCGCCCAGGTCGCCTGGCCGTGGATGACGCTGGTGGTGAGGCTGTCGGCGGCATAGGCTTCGGTGCCGGTTTGGATGATCATGGACGGGTCCAGCGCCTCCATGAAGGGGGCGAAGTTTGAGCTTCGCAGGCCGTGGTGTCCGGCCTTGAGCACGTCGACTTTTCCGACGGCTCGCGCGACGCGCGCCTCGTAGCCGTTGTGCGTGACCCAGTCGGCCTCGGTGTCCATGAGGTCGGCGGCTAGGAAGGCGGTGCGTCCGAAGGCGGTGACTTTCGCTCCCCATCCCATGAGGTTGGCGTCGGTTGTTCCCCTGACCTTGTACTTTTCTTCGGGGTCGAAGGGGATCAGCTGCACGTCCATGTCGCCGAGCGTGACGTGGGTGTTGTAGCCATCGACGTGCTGGACGAATTGGGCGCCGTAGGTTGCTTGGGCCCAGTGGGCGGCCTCGACCATGTTGTCGTAGACCCACTGGTTGTCCCAGAGGCCGTTGGGGTTGGTGATCCAGCGGTCGGAGTATTCGGGGGTGAAGATGACCTTGGGGCGGAAGCGCCTGATGATGTCGTCGGCGTTGTCGATGTGGTCGGAGTGGGCGTGGGTGCCCAGGTAGAACGCGAGGTTCGAGGAGGTCACCCCGTGGTCGATCATGTATCGCAGGACCCGGTTGGTGTCTCCGACGTAGGCGGGGACAATTCCTTCGCGCAGGGGGTAGCGGGGGTCGCTTCCGTCGGGGGCACCGATTCCTTCGGCGCTGTCGACCATGGCGAAGACGCCGCGCGATTCCAGCATGATGGCATCGGCGGAGCCGATCGTGAGGACGTGGATCCGGGTGGGGCCTTCCGTTCCGGGGAATTCGTAGACGGTGGCGTTGAGTTCGTCCTGCGTCTCGGGCGAGGCCTCGGGGAGCGCGCCCGTTCCTGTGGGTTCCGACTTGTCGCTGCCCGTGTTGTCGGTTTCTTCCTGCGCACCCGTACCGCTCTCCGGTTGTGAGTCGGCGACGGCGCTGGGTTCCATGTCGCCGTGGGTTGCGCGTTCTCCTGCGGGGGCGGCGAGGGCGCTGGGGGCGAGGGCGGTAATGATGAGTCCGGACAGGGCGGCGGCGCCGAGGCGCTGCCACAGTCCGCGGTGAGGAGCATTCATGCGAAGACCTTGATGGGATAGATCACCAGTGCTTTTTAAGTAAATCTACACCCGTTGCAGGCCGTCTACAAGTCTCTGCGTGAGATCGCGCTCCCGCCAGACATGGCCCGCGGCGCCCCGGGGCGCCGCGGGCCATGGTCACTTGCGGTGGTACCTGGGGCTGGTGCCCAAATGAACGGGACCGATGCCATCCATCGACGCAGCTGCCTCATCGATGCCGCGATACACGTAGGACTGACCCAACGTATCGGGGTTAGGCTCGACCACACCATCGGCATAGTCCTGAACCTCCTGCACCGTCGGAGAAGACCCACCCTCCTTCTGAGCCAAAGGATTCTCATCCGGATACTGCGACGGATCAGTATTCACCAACGCACCCCCATTAATCGCCCCATAACCCGTGTACGGATTCCACTCATGATTCGGATTAAGCGCCGTCTTAGTCACAACCTGCAACAACTGATTCGCGGAGGCGTCAGGCCACTTCTGACGTGCCAATGCCAACAACCCAGAGGTAAGCGCCGCGGCAGCCGATGTCCCGCCACTCGCCGTCACGATTGAGCCCTTATCGTAGTCGCGTTGATTGACGGAGCCCCCGAAGGCCGCAGTAGTCACGCCGTTACCCCACGAGGAATAGTCGGCACGCTGACCATCCGCCGTGATCGCCGAGACACCCACGACACCCGACCACTTGCTCAGCTGATTGCTGTTGTTATCGGCACCAGTATTGCCCGCCGAGTTGACGATAATAACGCCGCGGCTCATAGCCCGGGCAATAGCCCACTTGAGGCTATCACTGCTACCCGGAGAATCTTCAGACAACGAAATAATCTGGGCGCCATCGTCAATGGCCTGATCGATGAGAGTCGAAATAGAGTTATGACGTCTACCTCCAGGATTCTCACACGACCCATCTGAAATATCCCGGTCCGTAGAAGTTTGATAAGTGAGCAGGGTCGCGTCGGGTGCGACGCCATAATCATGAGCCACCAGGAAAGACGCCATAGCAGTCCCATGCGTCCGGCTCGCCGGAATCGGCTCGATAGTGCAGCGACTCTTGTCGGTGATGTTGGCGCCCTTAAGCTCGGGGACACTCGTGTCCACGGGTCCGTCAAAAAGCGCGATGGTCACGCCCTTACCCTTGTACCCCTTCGCCCGGGCTTGGTCCAGGTGATAGTAAGAGAAGTACTCCTGCGTCGTGATCACATCCTCCGCACGCGCAGGAGCAGGCGCCACAGCGAGAGCACCCGCAGCCAACACGGACGCGGACACGAGCGTGGTCAGGGCGCGCGCGGCGCGCCCCGCCCACCCCACACACACGCGAGGCAAACGGGGCACACACGCTCCGGAAATCTGCCGTGCCATCATCACTTCCGGTGATACCTCGGACTCGTCCCCAAATGAACAGGAGTGGCGATATCACGGTCATCAAGGACAACAGGATCAACCCTACGATACGTGTAGGACTCACCCGCCCCCACATACCGCGGATCAACCAACCCATCACCATAATCCTGAACCTCATCCACCGTCGGCTTCGACCCACCCTGCTTCTGGGCCAGAGGATTCTCATCCGGATACTGCGAAGGATCCGTATTCACCAGATCGCCGATATTGGCCGCCCCGTAGCCGGTGTACTGATTCCACTCGTGGTTTGGATTGAGTCCCGTGGCCACCAGTACCTGTAGCGTCTGGTTGGGAGTGCTGTTCGGCCACTTCTGACGCGCCAACGCCAACATTCCAGAGACAATCGCCGCCGAATTCGACGTGCCTCTGGTGACAGCTGTCTTTCCAGTATCGAAGTCCCGTACCTTGAGCGGACCACCAATAGCCGCCGTCGTCACACCGTTACCCCATGAGGAGTAGTCAGCCCGTTCCCCGGAAGTCGTGATTGCCGAAACACCCACGACCCCCGACCACTGACTCAGCTGACTGCTATTGTTATCAGCTCCTGTATTGCCTGCCGAATTGACGATGATGACACCCTCGCTCATAGCGCGAGCGACAGCCCACTTCAGCTCGTCACTGATGTCACTACTCCCAAACGACGCAGAAATGATCTGAGCACCATCATCGATAGCACTGTTAATCAAACTAGCAACACTATGAAGCTGCTTGGCACCCTGAAAACACGACCCTGACGGAGTGTCCTCGGGCGATGCATTCTGATAAGAATAGATCGTAGCCTCCGGGGCAACACCATACGCCTGAGAGGCAAGAATAGCCGCCATCTCACTGCCGTGATAACGGCTCTCAATCGTTGCGTCAATTGTGCAGCGGCTCTTGTCGGTGATGTTCGCACCCTTGAGCTCCGGGGCACTCGTGTCCACGGGCCCGTCGATGAGGGCAATCGTCACGCCCTTGCCCGTGTACCCCTTCGCCCGGGCTTGGTCCAGGTGATAGTAGGAGAAGTACTCCTGCGTCGTAATCACATCCTCCGCACGCGCAGGAGCAGGCACCACAGCGAGAGCACCCACAGCCAACACGGACGCGGACAACAGCGTGGTCAGGGCGCGCGCGGCGCGCCCCGCCCACCCCACTCACACGCGAGGCAAACGGGACGCTCGCGCACCCGAAATCTGCCGCGCCATCATCACTTGCGGTGATACCGCGGACTCGTCCCCAAATGAACGGGACCGACGTCGTCCATCGAAGCGGCTACCTCATCGATACCGCGATACACGTAGGACTGACCCAACGTATCGGGATTAGGCTCCACCACACCATCGGCATAGTCCTGAACCTCCTGCACCGTCGGGTTAGAACCTCCACGCTTTTGGGCCAAGGGGTTCTCGTCGGAGTACTGAGAGGGATCGGTGTTCACCAACGCACCCCCATCAATCGGGCCATAACCCGTGTACGGATTCCACTCATGATTCGGATTAAGCGCCGTCTGCGTCAACACCTGCAACAACTGATTCGCCGTGGCATCAGGCCACTTCTGCCGAGCCAACGCCAACATCCCAGAAACAAGTGCTGCCGAGTTCGAGGTTCCGTCGGTATCCTCGATCTTGCCCGTCTCATAGTTCCGACTGGCAACCGGGTTGCCAAAAGCGGCAGTGGTCACGCCGTTACCCCACGAGGAGTAGCTAGCACGCTGACCATCCGCAGTGATCGCCGCAACACCCACGACACCCGACCACTTGCTCAGCTGTTTTTCATTGTTGTCCGACCCCGTATTGCCCGCCGAGTTGACGATGATGACACCCTCACTCATGGCACGAGCGATCGCCCACTTGACATCATCGCCACTCTCGGTCCCTTCCATCGAAATCGAAATAATCTGCGCCCCATCATCAATGGCTTGATTGATCAGTGCAGCGAAACGATCAGGGGCTGGCGACATGCTGCTACAGGTTCCCCGAGAGATCGAGTTCACGTTCACTCGTTGGTACGTATAGAGGACAGCGTCGGGCGCAACACCGAAAGCCGGAGAGACCAACATTGACGCCATGCCCGTCCCGTGAGACTTACCAGAAAGAGAATCCTCAATCGTGCAGCGGCTCTTGTCCGTGATGTTTGCGCCCTTGAGCTCCGGTGCGCTGGTGTCGACGGTTCCGTCGATGAGGGCGATGGTCACGCCCTTACCCGTGTACCCCTTCGCCCGAGCAGTATCCAGGTGATAGTACGAGAAGTACTCCTGCGTCGTGATCACGTCCTCCGCACGCGCAGGAGCAGGCGCCACAGCGAGAGCACCCACAGCCAACACGGACGCCGACAACACAGTGGTCAGGGCACGCGCGGCGCGCCCCGCCCACCCCACACAAACGTGAGGCAGGCGGGGCGACAGGCGCGGATCACGATACATGTGCATCATGCTCACTTACGGTGATACCTCGGACTGGTGCCCAGGTGAACCGGGTTCGCGCCACCGGGGTCGCCAGGGGCCAAGAACGACTCATTAGTGCCACGGTAGACATACGAGGCGTCGGCGGTAACCTCGATCGGTGAGACCAAACCATCACCATAATCCTGAACATCCGCCACAGTAGGCTGAGAACCCCCCTCCTTCTGGGCCAAAGGATTCTCATCCGGATACTGCGAGGGATCCGTATTCACCAAATCGCCAATGTTGGCTGCCCCGTACCCCGTGTACTTATCCCACTGATGATTCGGATTCAGCCCCGTGTGAGTCAGGACTTGAAGGATCTGATTGGCGGTGGCATCCGGCCACTTCTGCCTAGCCAGGGCCAACATCCCCGCCACAAGCGCCGTTGAGTTCGACGTTCCGAATGTCTCTGTCGGCTTGCTAGGATCCGAGCCGCGCGTCTTGACAGGACCGCCAACGGCGGCGGTGGTCACGCCATTGCCCCAGGAGGAGTAGTCGGCGAACTTACCATCCGTGGTAATGGCCGATACTCCGACCACACCCGACCACCACGACATATGCGACTCATTCTCGTCACGCCCATTGTTGCCCACGGATGCAACGACGATGACCCCACGGCTCATGGCGCGCGCAATCGCCCACTTCAACTCGTCACTGTGGTCACTCGCCCCCTGTGAAAGCGAGATGATCTGGGCACCGTCGTCGATGGCCTGGTTGAAAACTGAAGCGAAACGATCAAGCTCCGGCACGTCTGCATCGCACGTACCCCCAGAGACTGAGTCGACGGTCCTTCGCTGGTAGGAATACAAGGTGGCATCGGGCGCGACCCCGAAGTAGGGGGAGACAAGGATCGACGCCATTTCCCTGGCGTGTTTCTTCTCCTTGTCAGACGCTTCGATGGTGCAGCGGCTCTTATCCGTGATGTTGGCACCCTTAAGTTCGGGGGCGCTGGTGTCGATGGGGCCGTCAATGAGGGCGATGGTCACCCCTTTACCGGTGTACCCCTTCGCCCGAGCAGTATCCAGGTGATAGTAGGAGAAGTACTCCTGCGTGGTGATCACGTCATCGGCCCGAGCCGGGGCGGGCACCAGGGTAAGAGCACCCGCAGCCAGGGCCAGGGCCGAAAGCCCCGTGGTGAGGGCGCGCGCGGCGCGCCCCGCCCACCCCACACAAACGCGAGGCAGGCGGGGCACACCACCATGATTCAGATCCACATGGTTCAGGGTCACCATTGGCGAGGATCCCAACCATCATCAGCGCGCTTGGCCGGAGCAATATCCTTATCCGACCCATACGTCTGAGACATCGGATTCACATAACCCGCAGGCAGACCATCCTCATCCTCATCCTCAAACCTAAACGCCACATACTTACGCCGACGCGACTTCTTATCCTGCTTACCAGCACCCGCACCAGCACCAGCACCGCCACCCATGAAGCCACCAGCACCAGCACCACCACGACCAGCAGCACCCGCAGCGCCACCCGCGCCACCAGCACCCGTCGTCCCAGTCACACCAGAAGACCCAGCAGCACCAGAACCAGCCACACCATTCGCACCAGCAACACCAGCAGGCGGCTTATACGAACCAAAACCCGACCCCGAATACGAGCCAACCTTCAAACCAGCAGCGCCCGTGCTACCGCTGATGCCACGCAGCCCGGCAGCACCCAGGCCGCCAGCAGAACCCAGGGAACCCGACCCCATGCGGGCCGCGCCACGCAGGCCCAGGCCGGCCGCACCCAGCACGCCCGCGCCGCCCAAGCGACCGGCCACAGAAGAATCCGAGGCCGCGCCGCCGCCGTTGAGGCGCCACAACGGGTGATCCGCATCAGCCGGCGGAGCAGGCGTATGACCGCCCACCACACCGTTACGATACGCAGTCCCATTAACCCGCGTGTGCAACAGATCCGTGTTCATCAAATCCTGAGGATCCGTAATCGGATTCGTCCGAGACCCCACCTCACCGTAAGGAAGCTCCTGGGTCGGGAGCGCACCCGAGGCAATCGTGCGGTTACGCGCAGCAGCAGCATCAGCCTCACTCAACCACGGCTGATCAAACCCACCCGGATACGCACCCGAGCGGGGATCACGCCCCTGGGCACGACCATAGCCGTCGGAAGGAGAATGATCCCACGGATTAGGCGTGGGGGTGGAACCCGAGTCCCCGGGATTTCCTCCGCGCTCCTCCCCGGTCTCCACGCCCTCCGTGGAGCCGGGACTCTTCACAATGGTGCTGAAAAGCTTGGTCTTGCCGTTCACCATGTCCAGGATGCGCTTCGCGGCTTCCTCGCGCTGGGCGTTGGCCTGGGCCTCGACGCCGTCCACGTAGGCCGCGCCCGTCGTGAAACGCACCGGCCCCGCCTCGACGCCGCCACCGGGCGCGCTGCTGGGCAACGCAACCACCGGAAGGTAGCGCATCGCCGAGGTAACGGAATCCAGAAGGTCCGGTGAGAGGGTCTCCGCCTCCTTCAGGGCCGACGCCATCGACTTTCGACCTGCGGAGTATCCGTTGTAGCCGCGCTGGTACTTGGCCCGGTAGCCCTCGATGCGACTAATCGAGCGATCTACCCACTTGTTCATCGCGTCCCCGGTCTTGCCCGAGAAGCCGTGGCTGTCGCGGTAGGCCTTCAGGCGCTCAATCGCCTGCTCGAAGCCCTGCATCGTCTTCTCGTGGTCGGCGTCCCAGGCGTCAAGACCCTGGTTGGCGCGAGCCGCCTCCATGAACGCCTTCAGGCGCTCGTACATCGGTGAAGAAACCATCGCTAAGCAGTCCTTTCCTTAGCTCTCATTCGTGTCAGACCTCCGTCTGCTGTCCCTGGGTCTGTGCGTTCCGGGTGCCCTCGGTCTCACCGCCGGGTGCCGACGATCCCGACGCGGACGGGTCCTGAGGCACGGGATCCCTGGTCAGGAAGCCGGCGCTCTGCAGCGACGAGGCCAGGGCGCGCGCCTGATCTGAGCCGGCGACCCCTTCCAGCGCATGATTCACGGTCTGGAAGGACCGCTCGTTGTCGGCCTCGGTCGCCTTGATCGACTCGATCGCCTGCTTCATCTTCGCCTCGAACTCGGCGATCAGGTCATTCTCCTTCGACAGCACGTCGGAAACATCACTAAACATGTTACCCGAACTATGACCAAGCTCATAAGGTCCGGCCTCGGTCCCCCACACGTCGCCCTTCTGAGCCGAACTGAGGGCGTAGGAAGCCTTCGAGGAAGACTCGACGGCCTCCTGGCTCTCCTGCACGTAGGGATTGGCCTGCTGCTGCCTCTCGTCGTTATATCCTTGCCCGTCTTCGCCTGGCATTGTGTTCTCCTTGCTCTCGTGATGGGTTGTTCGGCGCGCACCGCGCCGCGACTACTTCGACACCTTAAAACGCCGCACCAACGGCTGAGCGGGCTGATCCGGCCCCTCAATCTTCAACGTCCACACATACGTCACATCGGAGCTGCCGCCCTCCACGTCCACCGTCCACGACGAGTAATACTCACAATCCTGCTCCACACACAGGTCATACGTATCCTGCCCCAACCGCCAATAATCCGTGGCCGACATCATCTTGTAGACCATGTCATCCTTGTTCACGGCAACCTTGTTCTGCCCATCCAGCTTGAACTTCTGCCCCGAAATATCAGACGGATCCGCACCCACCAACTGAGCACCCACCATCGCACTCAACGCCTGAGCCTTCGCCGCAATCTTCTGCTTCTCCGCGCCCGACGCCGCATTAAACTGGCTCACCAGCTCCCGCTTCTGACCCTCCGGAATATTCTTCAACCCACTGATGTCAGCAGCGCTGCCCCCACCAAGGCCCGGCACGCACCCCGCAAGCAACACAACACCGCACGCCACCGACGAAACCGCCGCCAACACGCGACGCGACACACGAGAAGACATCCTCAACTCCTACTTTCAGACTGGTCAATCATACGAAAGATACGGCCCTTCGTCTCGCATCTTCACTTGTGAATTTTCACCGGGTGATCACGCCTCGGCGGCTCGCCCCGCTCCTGCCATCATAATCCGCATTCTCGCGCGGCAACGCGCGCGTGAGACGAGCCTCCCACCATGCGAGGTCCTCGGGAGTATCGACGTCCCGGCAGGCCAGAGCATCGACCTCCACCCGCTCCAACGCCAGAGACCTCAGTGCCCGCCGCACGCCCACGCCCCGGACCGAGCCGTGGGCGGCCGCGGCCTCGTCGATGGCGCGGCGCAGGGAGGAGGCCCGGTAGACGCCCATCAGGTACTGGTCGAAGGGCTCGGGCTCACCGCCCCGAAGGATGCGCCCATCCGCCGCCTCGCCCAGGGGCTCGGCCAGCAGGAGCGGCACGAACTCGCCCACACCCGGCGCATCGACCGACACCACGACGACGAGCCCGCCCTCGCCGACGTGAAGCGCCGACAGTCCGGCGTCGATCCCCGCCAGAGGCCCGCCGCCCGGCGGATCCTCCAGCGTTCGCGCGACCCCATCCGGGACGCGCACCGCGGGCGGCACGACCGCCACGCACCCAGCGCCGCACGCCCCCGTCAACGCCGCGCACACGCGGTCGATGAGGCGCACTCCCCCGAGGACGAGATCCGGCTTCGAGACTCCCCCCAGCCTCTGCCCTCCCCCGCCGCCCACGACGATCGCGGCGACATCCGGGCGCGCCCCACGGCCCGCCGCGCTCAACCCCGCCACGCCTACTCCCACGGGGCGAAGGTCAACACGTCCGCGCGCTGCGTGGCGGCGTCCACCGTCAGCACCCGGCCGATGAGGGGCTCGCCGAAGCCCGCCAGCACCTTGATGGCCTCCGTCGCCATCGTCGTGCCCGCCTGGCCCACGACCGGCCCCAGCACGCCCACCTCGGGCGAGGAGGGCGTCGTTCCGGGCGCCGGCTGCACCGGGTGCAGGCTCCGCAGCGTCAGGCGCGGCACGGGGGCAGGGGCGTGGGACCAGAAGACACTCACCTGCAGCTGCATCGACACGACCGTCCCCCACACGAGGGGAACCCCGGACTGCGCGCAATAGTCGGCCACGAGATACTTCGCGTCGAAGCTATCCGTACACTCGACGATCAGGTCCCATTCGCGCCCGTGCTCCTCCAACCACTCCCGGGTCACGTGCCCGAAACGCTCGAAACGCACCGACGAGTTGAGCGCGCTCAGGTGGCGGACCGCCGAATCCGGCTTCGCCACCCCCACGTCCGCCTCGCCGTGCAACAGCTGACGCTGCAGGTTCGACACCTCCACCACGTCGGAATCGCAGATGCCGATCGTTCCAACGCCCGCCGCAGTCAGGTACAGGAGCACGGGAGAACCCAGGCCCCCGGCCCCCACCACGAGCACGCGCGCGGCCGCGAGGCGGGCCTGCCCAGCCTCGCCCAGGCCCGACACCAGCCAATTGCGGCGATAGCGCTCCAACGCGGGATCCCCGGCCTCGAATGGCACGGGCTGGGTGAGCAGGGGCAGCGCGACGGCGCGCCCGCGCACCGCGCCGTCACGCGAATAGGGGTCGCCGATCGTCATCTCACAGCCCCGACCAGCTGTGCGAGCCGTCCGTCAGCTCCTGCTTCTTCCACACCGGAAGCTTCGCCTTCACGTCCTCAACAATCGCCTCAACGGCACGGAACGCCTGGGCGCGGTGCTCCGCGGCCACGGCGACGACCATCGCGTCCTCGCCGATTGCCAGGTGCCCGACGCGGTGCCAGGCGACGATGCGATGCACGCCGGGGCGGTCGCTCTTCTCCGAGACGATCTCCCGCAGAATCTGACGAGCCGACGGGTGGCACGAATACTCGATGGCCTCCACGGCCTCTCCCCCGTCGTGGTTGCGCACCACACCGATGAAGGAGGCGACCGCACCGCACGTGTCCAGGCGAGCGCTATCGATCAGCGCGCCGGAGTCCAGGGGGTCGTCGGTGATGCCGGTTGCAATCTGAGCTGACATGGGATCCTCCAAGGACGGGCGAGGCTTTCCCTCATCCTACGATGAAGCGGCCGGGAGTTTCACGAAACCCCGACCGACGAGCGCAAACTGACTACAAGCTCTCACCCGCCCGCAAACGGGGGCAACACGTCGACGCGCGCCCCCGGGACCAGCTCGGTCTCCAGGCCCGCCGAACGTTCGTTGACGAGGAAGCTCGACACGTCCAGGATCCGGGCCAGCGCCGGATTGTCGTCCCCGAGCTGCGCGATCAGCTCGCCGAGCGTGCCCGGCGTCTGCGCCGACGGAATCTCGCGCACGTAGCCGCCCGCCGCCTCGGCCGCCCCGCCGAAGAAGTGCAGAGTCGTCGACAGCGGCTTCGGATGAGCCTCCTGAAGGGGGCGGATGAACACCGTCAGACGCAGCGGCTCCACGGGGTCGGCCTCCAGCGACCACGAGGCCAATCCCGTCGCCGTCCGCTCAAACACCCGCTCGACGATGCCCCGGCGCAGCTCCAGCGCCAGGTCGTCGGGCGCGCCCGGCTCGGTGAAGGGGCAGGCCGTCAGCACGACCGCCAGGGGATCGCTCTCGTGCGGGACCGAGGCAAAACCCATCGCGTTCATGAACAGGCGCACCTTGCCCAGGTGCCCCGCGATGTTGAAGGAGTCGCGCACGCCGCGCCGCGACACCGCGTGATGATGGTCGGGGACCGCCATGGCCTCCAGGGCGGCATCCGCCCACCGCGACCCGATCTCGCGCACCGACGCCGCCGGGTCCGACGCGTCCACCCGCAGCCACGCGAGCAGCGAAGACGTGAGCTGGTGGAGCATCTGGGCGGCGAAAGAGGGGTCCGCCGGGGTCGTCGTCGAGTAGCCGAGGGCGGGGCGGCCTCGCCCCGACGAGGGCAGCTGCTGCTTGTCTACCAGCCCGAGGCCGTAGAGCCCCTCGAGGGTCTCTCGCACGCTGGAGACGTGCAGGCCGGCCTCCTGGGCCAGCTCGGCCACGGTCACCGGGGCGGCGTGGTAGGAAATACGCTCGAGCAGGGTGTGCTGTGCCGGGGTCAGGGTAGCCATCGCGGCGAGTGTTTCGGCCAGCGGCCGAGAACGGGAGGCGTCACTCATCGCCTCTCCTCTCTTCTCCCTCATAATCGCCGGTAACGCGCCTGACGGCATCGTCCCGCACGACTGTAGCGGTATTACGTTACTGACAAATCGCGCTTTTATTCTAGGCCGGACGGGCGGCTTTTCGCACGGCCAAAACCAGAAGGAAACACCATTACGCGGGTCGCGCCACCACGCGCGCGCAGGTCAGGATGCGCGTCTGGAAAAAATGCGGGGGCGAGCATGCGCCCGCCCCCGCCACGCGGCATCTCGGTCGGCGCCTCGCGGGCCGAGGCCACCGGCCACCGATCAGTCCGACATGCCTCCGCGCGTAAGCTCATGCTCGCGGCGGGAGTCGCGCGACCGGTAGATCACCGGGGGTCGCGCGACGTAGCCGACGGGGGCGCTCACCACGTGCACGAGGCGGGTGAAGGGCCACACGCAGAAGAGCAGGAGGCCCGCCACGATGTGCAGCTTGAAGGTCAACGGCACGTCCGCCATCAGGTGAGCCTGCGGGTGCAGGTAGAAGATCGAGCGGAACCACACCGAGATCGTCTCGCGATAGTCGTAGCCCTCGTGCCCGCCGAGCACCTGGTTCACGATCGTCGCCACCGCGCCCAGGCCAACCGGGATCGAGAGCATGACGTAGGTGACCACGTCCATGCGCGTGGTCGCCACGCGCACCGACTTGACCACCACGCGGCGGTAGATCAGCAGAACCAGGCCGATGATGGTCACGAGCCCCGCGATCGTGCCGGGAATCGTCGCCACCAGGTGGTAGGTGTGCTGGGAGACCCCCGCCGCCTCGGTCCACGTCTTGGGGATCACCAGGCCCAGCAGGTGGCCCAGGAAGACGAAGAGGACGCCGAAGTGGAACATCGGCGAGGCCCAGCGCAAGATGGTCGGCTCATTCCACTGCGAGGAACGAGAGGTCCACCCGTACTGGTCGGTCTTGTAGCGCCACGCGAGACCCACGATGAGGATCACGAAGGCCACGTAGGGCAGGACCACCCACAGGGCGATATCGAGGAAGGACAGCGCCTGCGTCTGCGAAGCAGAGGCGCGCAACAGTGCGGATTCCATGAACGTTACCGTCCCATCGTTGTATCGGAAGTCGGGAATGGCGTGGCGGCCAGGTCACCCACGCCCACCAGCTCGGTGGGCGGCCCCTGGCTGATGAGCCGCCGGAAGCCCCGGATCGTCTCTTCATCCGGCTCCGGCAGCGTCGCCACCAGCGCCTCCAACAGCGGGGCGTACGGGGAGTGGGCGGCGCGCAGCGCCGTGCGAATCACCTCGATGCCCTCGCGGTTCGAGCGCAGCAGCGCCTCCGCCGTCCCCGTCTCGTCGAAAGCGGCGAACTCCAAGACCACGGGAAGGTGATCGGGCAGCTCCTCGCGCTCCATCTCGAAGCCCGCGCGGCGCAGCACCTCCTTGAAGGCCAGGATCGCCTGCCCGCGGCCGCGGGTGTCGCCGTGCGTGTAGTAGGTCAGGCCCAGCGCGCACCGGCGCCGCTGGTCGAAGGTCTCCACGTACGTGGTCTGCATGGCGCGCAGGCCCGCACCGCGGGCGTGGGCCACGAACGAGGCCAGGGCCGACGAGGCAGGCTCCGGCAGGTCCGCCAGCGCCTCCTCGACGGCGTTCAGCTTGGCCTCGAAGTCATCCCCCGGGTAGTCCAGGAGCACCGAGACCGCCATGCGCACGGCGCGCGCGTCCCGCGGGTCCATCTCCTCGCTCGGAGCGGCCGTGGGAATGCGCGGGATGCCGACGAAGGTGCTCATCGAACGACCTCAAGGGGAAGCATGACGCGTCCCTCCGGCGAGGAACCACCCATCGGGCGGTTCGACGTGGCGGGCGCCATGCCGTGGAATGCCTCGACGTCGTAGGACACCGGGCAGCCCTCGAGATCCTTGATGCCGCGCGGCATCTCGGGGTGGGCTGTCGGAATGACGAAGCGGTCGTCGTACTTGGCGATCGACAACAGCCGGTACATCTCCTTGACCTTCTCCGGGCTCATGCCCACGGAGGCCGGGATCTCCTCGTTCGTCGGGTTGTCGACGAAGACGTCACGCATGTAGGAACGCATCGCAGCAAGGCGACGCAGCGCCAGCTCCACGGGTGCCGTGTCTCCGGCCGTGAACAGGCCAGCCAAGTACTCCAACGGGATGCGCATCTGCGAGATGGCGGAGAGCAGGACCCTGTGGTCCTCGCCGTCACTACCGGACGCGGTCACCTGGTCGACGACCGGCGAGAGCGGCGGCACATACCAGACCATCGGCAGCGTGCGGAACTCGGGGTGCAACGGCAGGGCGACCTCGTACTCGGTGATGAGCTTCCAGATCGGCGACTGCTGCGCGGCCGTGATCCACGAGTGAGGAACGCCGTTGGCCTGAGCCTGGGCCACCACCTGCGGGTCGAACGGATCCAGCAGGATCTCGCGCTGGGCGCGGTACAGGTCACGCTCGTCCTCCTGGGAGGCCGCCCAGGTGACGCGGTCCGCGTCGTAGAGCAGCACGCCCATGTAGCGCAGGCGCCCCACGCAGGTCTCCGAGCAGATGGTCGGCTGGCCGACCTCGAGGCGCGGGTAGCACAGCGTACACTTCTCGGCCTTGCCCGTCTTGTGGTTGAAGTAGACCTTCTTGTACGGGCACGCCGAGACACACATGCGCCAGCCACGGCACTGGTCCTGGTCGACCAGAACGATCCCATCCTCGGTGCGCTTGTACATCGCGCCCGACGGGCACGCGGACACGCAGGTCGGGTTCAGGCAGTGCTCGCAGATGCGAGGCAGGTAGAACATGT